>ERZ1694977.91-NODE-91-length-49697-cov-26.098022_pt1 | contig 49697 bp, 36 predicted proteins | sample MGYA00581609_ERZ1694977 | MGnify/ENA primary metagenome ERZ1694977 (study PRJEB42213, sample SAMN07424467) | human gut metagenome | biome: ENVO:00009003; feature: ENVO:2100002; material: ENVO:00002003 | host: Homo sapiens | place: USA | collected 2014 ... | reverse complement strand
TACGAGATGTCTTAGGGTCTCGTGGGCTCGGAGATGTGTATAAGAGACAGCCGCCGAGCTGCCCACCCCGGTCACGGAGGAGGAACTGCCCGCCCTCTATGAGGCCGAGGGCTATACGGTGACGGAGGTGCGCGGCTATCTAGACGACTTTGTGGTGGAATACACCTACGGCGGCAGTGAACCCCGCCTTCTGGACTGGGTGTTCGGAGAAACCGGCCGCCGGGTGTACCTGACGGGTCTGGACGCCGATGCTTCCTATCAGATCACCGGCCCAGGCGAGGTGCGCTTTACCACCGGCGGTGTCAGCTCCTCCACCCCCTGGAAAGGGCTGCCCGAGTCGGGTACCGTGCGGGTGCTGGTGGACGCCTACGGCCGGGTGCCGGAGGACGCCGTTCAGACCACCCTGGATACTGTGGAAACCTGGCTGGACCCGGCGGAGCCCTTCTACATGGGCTGGTGGGAGAACGGCCGCCCCGATACTGAAAGCGGCCGGTTTGAGCAGGTGTACGACGCCCGCATCGATGCCGACGGCCTGTCCTTCTCCTTCATCCCCAACGGGGACAGCCAGGAGCTGTTTGAGGGGTTCTTCCCGGCGGCCACCACCATTCCCAGCTTCGAGACCAGCTTTGATCCGGATGGCCGGGTGTTCACCCTCCGCCTCTACAACACCTGCCTGGAGAGCGGCGCCCCCGGCTCCCCGCTGAATGAACACCTGGAGCTGATGAACTACCCCGGAGACCTGTACCCCTATTCCTTCCCGGCGGGCTCCCTGGGCCGGGACGGCCACTTCCTGCGGGATGTCACCATCGCCGAGGACGGGGAGGACGTGGTGGTGACCGCCGTCCTGACGGAGCGCGCCTACCGCTTCACAGTGGAGACCTCCAACCTAGGCTTCGACAACATCCCCTCCTTCCGCATCGTATTCCGGGAGAAGAATCTTGACTTAGATGGGCGGGATTGATATGAAACGATATCTGACGCTCGTTCTGCTGCTGGCCCTCTGTCTGACCGCCTGCACACCGAAGGCCCCGGCTCCGACGGAGACCGCCCCGCCGCCGGAGGCCGGTTCTGTCCGGCCGGAGACGCCCGCCCCGGTGTGGGGCGAGCAGGTCTTTCAGCGGGACTATGCCGGCGAGGAATCCAACGCGGACGCGCCGGAGGGGGTGGTGGTCTCCCTGCGCTTTGTCATGCCCTATATCGAAAACGCCGGGGAGAACCCCGTCTGGCGGAGTCTAAACGAAGACTTCTCCATACTGGGAGAGGGGTGGCTGGAAAAGGGCCGGGAATACTGGAGCACTCCAGGCCTGGAGCCCGGCGGGGACTATTCCGTGGAGAGCGTCTACACCATCCAGCGGTGCGACCGCTTCCTGAGCGTCCGCTACCAGCGCACCGAGGCGCTGGCGGGTGAGCCCGCGGTCACTATCTCCGGCAGCCTCTTTGACCTGTCCACCGGCAAAGCCCTTACCCTGGACTCCTTACTGCGGGTTCCGGCCGAGAAGGGGATGGACGCTCTTCTGGATGCTCTGGACGGTCTGGAGGACGGCCCGTACGGCCGGGCATATTATGAGAGCTACTGGGATGTCAACGCCTTCTACCTTACGGAAGACCACCTTGTGCTCCTCTTCCCGGTCTATGCGGACGGCGCCACCTCCCCCACCGCCACCCTGGAGCGCCCCATCCCCCTGGATCGCCTCCGGGGGCTGCTCAGCAGCGCCTTCCCGGAGCTCTGTCCGGCTGACCCTGCTCCCCAGCCCTCCGCCCCGGCGGCGGAGCCGCACGCATTCACCCCGGAGGAGATCGGCCGGGTCAACGGGACGGCGCGTCCTGGCACATCCGCTCCCACCGAATTGTAAACAATCCTTGAACCCTCTTGCAATTTTTCATGCGAAGGATTATGATAGCGTTAGCACTCAGAAAGTTCGAGTGCTAACGCTCTTTGTTTACAAAACCGTTTGAGATACAGGAGGCATTGTCATGGCAAAGAAACAGTTCAAGGCCGAGTCCAAGCGGCTGCTGGATCTGATGATCAACTCCATCTACACCCACAAGGAGATCTTCCTGCGGGAGCTGATCTCCAACGCCAGCGACGCGGTGGACAAGCTGGCCTACAAGGCCCTCACCGACGATCAGGTGGGGCTGAACCGCTCCGACTTCAAAATTACCCTCACCCCCGACCAGATTGCCCGCACCCTGACCATCTCCGACAATGGCATCGGCATGACGAAGGAGGAGCTGGAGCAGAACCTGGGCACCATCGCCCGCAGCGGCTCCCTCCAGTTCAAGCAGGAGCTGGCCAAGCAGGAGAACGGCGGGGAGCACACCACCGACATCATCGGCCAGTTCGGCGTGGGCTTCTACTCCGCCTTCATGGTGGCCGACCACGTCACCGTCACCTCCAGGGCCTACGGCTCCGACGAGGCGTGGCAGTGGGCCTCCGACGGCGCGGACGGGTACACCCTCACCCCCTGCGGGAAGGAGAGCGCTGGCACCGACATCGTGCTCCACATCAAGCAGAACACCGAGGACGACCACTACGACGAGTACCTGGAGCAGTACCGCCTGGCCGAGCTGGTCAAAAAATACTCCGACTACATCCACTACCCCATCGTCATGCTCATGCACAAGTCCCGCCAGAAGCCCCGCCCCGAGGATGCCGGCGACGACTATAAGCCCGAGTGGGAGGACTTCGACGAGTGGGAGACCCTCAACTCCATGGTACCCCTGTGGCAGCGGCCCAAGAGCGAGGTCACCGCGGAGGAGTACAACCAGTTTTATAAGGAGAAGTACGGCGACTGGGAGGACCCCCTGAGCGTGGTGCACGTGTCCGCCGAGGGCGCGGTGGAGTACAAGGCCATGCTCTATATCCCGGCCCACGCCCCCTATGACTTCCACTCCCGGGAGTACCAGAAGGGCCTCCAGCTCTACTCCTCCGGCGTGCTCATCATGGACAAGTGCGCCGATCTGCTGCCCGAGCACTTCCGCTTTGTCAAGGGCGTGGTGGACTCCCAGGACTTCTCCCTCAACATCTCCCGTGAGATGCTCCAGCACACCCGCCAGCTCAAGGTGATCGCGGGCAACCTGGAGAAGAAGATCAAGGCCGAGCTGCTCCGCCTCCAGAAGGATGACCGGGAGAAGTACGAGACCTTCTGGAAGGCTTTCGGCACCCAGATCAAGGTGGGCGTGGTGAGCGACTACGGCGCCCACAAGGAGCTTTTGAAGGATCTGCTGCTCTTCTTCTCCTCCAAGGAGGGCAAGCTCACCTCCCTGGCCGAGTACAAGGCCCGCATGCCCGAGGAGCAGAAGTACATCTACTACGCCTGCGGCGAGGACGCCGGGCAGCTTGCCAAGCTGCCCCAGGCCGAACGCATCCGGGACAAGGGCTACGAGATCCTCTACCTCACCGACGAGCCCGACCAGTTCGTCATCGACGCCCTGGGCGCGGTGGACGAGGTGGCCTTCAAGTCGGTGGACGACGCCGACGCCCTCCCCGAGACCGACGAGGAGAAGGCCGCCCTGGAGCAGAAGGCCGAGGAGAGCAAGCCCGTGCTGGACTTCCTCAAGGAGACCCTGGGCGACGCCATCAAGGAGGCCCGGGTGTCCAAAATCCTCAAGAGCGGCGCGGTGTGCCTCACCGCCGACGGCCCCATCACCCTGGAGATGGAGAAGTATTTCCAGCGGGTGGACCCCGAGAACGCCAAAAGCATGAAGGCCCAGCGGGTGCTGGAGCTCAACCCCGACTCGGCGGCCTTCGCCGCCCTCAGCCGGGCGGTGGAGAGCGACCGGGACAAGGCCGCCCGGTACGCGAAGCTCCTCTACGCCCAGGCTCAGCTCATCGCCGGCCTGCCTCTGGAGGACCCCGCCGGCTACACGGAGCTGGTGTGCTCGCTGATGAACTGACGACAGGAGGACACGCCGTGGTTGTGCAGAAGAAAGTCCCTTCGGTGGAGGCGCTGGAGCGCCTTCACCGCCTGGCCTACTCCGTTCCTGACGAGGTTCAGGTCCGCTCCCTGGACGGCGCCATCGCTATCGACGCCAAATCGTCCATGGGCCTGTTCGCCCTGGACTTTTCCCAGCCGGTAGAAATCCTCACCGACTCCCCGGCGGTGCTGGCCGAGTTGGAGTGCTGGTGAGTCCGCCGCGCCAGGCTTTGCTTTGCCCGGGACCGGATAGCGGCGGCGTTCCGCCGGATACACTGCAAGACCGCCTCCGCCTATGAGCGGAGGCGGTCTTGTTTGCCTGCGCGGTTCTCCTCCAGAAATAAGTTCCGGGGCCTGGCACATGTGCCGGGCCCCGGAATGGGATCTTCTCTCATTGGGGCGTCAGGATGCCGTCTCAGACCTCCATGGCCGCGTCATAGCCCTCGCGGACCGCCTCCAGGATCTGGCGGGGCCGCTTGCAGTCGCCCACCATGCGGAACTCGCTGGAGACCGGCTCCAGGGCCAGGGCCTCCGCCCGGAGGGGCGCCATACCGGCGGCCAGGATGACGGTGTCGGCGTCAAGCGTGAGCTCCCTGCCGTCCGCGTCTCTGCACACGATGCCGTGGTCATGGATCCCGGTACAGGTGGTCCTGCGCAGGATCGTGACCTGCTCGGCGTGATCCTTGAGCTCCATCATCAGGGCGGGCTTGTGGATGGAGTTGGCGTCGCGGGCCACGTCAATGCCCATCTCCACCAGGGTGACCTGCTTGCCCTGCATGGCCAGCTCCAGAGCGGCCTCGGTGCCGGCCAGGCCGCCGCCTACGATGACCACCTTCTGCCCGACCTGTACCTTGCCGTCATACATGTCCATGATGGGATGGGCCTTCTCCACACCGGGGATAGGGGGAATCAGGGCCTTGGAGCCCACGGCGGCGATACAGAAGTCGGGGGCGATGACCTTTACCAGCTCGGGGGTGACCTCGGTGTTCAGCCGGATATCCACGCCCATGCGGACGGCCTTGGCAATCATATAATCCACATACTGCTGGGTCTCCCGCTTGAAGGGCACCTTCCGGGCGTAGCGGAGCAGGCCGCCCAGCATGCCGGTTTTCTCGCAGAGGATGACCTCATGCCCCCGATCCCTGGCGACAATGGCCGCCTCCAGTCCGGCGGGGCCTCCGCCGGCGATGAGCACCCGCTTGGGCGTGGTGGGCAGGAAGGGGAACACCTCGTCCTCCGGCCGGTCCAGGGTGGGGTTGATGGCGCACTTGGTGATGCGGGTCTGGTAGTTGGCGATGCAGGCGTTGCAGCGCAGGCAGGGGCGGATCTCCTCCTCCTGGTTCCTCTTGAGCTTGTTGACAAACTGGGGGTCGGCGTTGACCGCGCGGCAGACGGCGATCATGTCCACCTTCCCGGCGGCCAGGATATCCTCGATCTTCTTGGGATCCCGGTGGGCGCCCACGCTCACCACATGGGAGTGCTTCACGTGCTTCTTGATCTCCTCGGCCAGGTAGAGGTTGTGGCCCTCCTCCTTGAACATGCCGGGCACCATCAGGCACTCGGTCTCCGGGAAGTAGAAGTTGCAGGCGGAGACATGCAGCAGATCGGCCTTGCCGTCCATCAGCTTGGCAAACTCCACGCCCTCCTTCAGGGTGTAGCCGCCCTCCACGTACTCGGTGCCGCTGAAGCGCACCTCGATGAGGAAGTCCTCGCCGCAGTATTGGCGGATGCGGTCGATGATCATGAGCAGCAGGCGGGCCCGGTTCTCCAGGCTGCCGCCGAAGCGGTCGGTGCGGTGGTTGGTCAGCGGGGAGAGGAACTGGTGGATGAGCCAGCCGTGGCCGGCGTGGATCATGGCCATCTCGAAGCCGCAGGTCTTGGCCTGCTCGGCGGCGCGGCCAAAGGCGTCCACCACGGTCTCGATCATCTCCTCGGTCATGAAGAGCACCTCGCCCTTGCGGTAGACCGGCTCATCGGAGGCGGACTGGTCGGACAGGGGGGCGATGGTCTTGGTCTCGTCAAAGTTGATGTAGTCAGGGCCCCAGGCCTGGACGCCCGCGCTGGCCCGCAGCATGCCGGCGTGGTTGAGCTCAATGCTGGCAACGGCGCCGTAGCGGTGGATCTCGTCGGCGATGCGGGTCAGGAAGGGCAGGTTGTCCTCGTGCCCCGCCAGGATCTTGGGGGAGGCCAGCTTGCCGGAGTCCTCGCCGCTGGGATCGACAATACAGTCGCCCAGGGTAACTACGGCGGCGCCGCCCATGGCCCGCATGCGGAAGAACTGCATATCCCGCTCGGAGGGGTGGCGCTCCGGGGTGGTATCCAGGTCGAACACGGAGATGGGCGCGATCTCAATGCGGTTTTTCAGGGTGATTCCCCGGATGGTCAGAGGGGTAAATATGTGCTGATATGTTCTGTCCATACAATAAGAACTCCTTCTGAATAAAATAGACGATCCCTGCATTACAGCTTTTCATAGCTCTTGACGGGCTTGACGGCGCCGCTTCTGTAGCGGAGCTGGGCGAAGAGAATCCCCACAATGGTGATGATGACCAGAATGACCGCCTGGGGCATGCTCATCTGGAAGAAGAGCACCAGCACCATGACCACGCAGGATACGCCGCCCAGAATGGACTTCAGGTAGAGCTTGCTCTTGCTGCAGCGGAAGGCGGAGCCCTCCCACAGCTCCGGCATGCGCTGGGAGATAAATACGGTGCCGAAGCAGATGAAGGCGAACAGAATGTTGCTGAGCACCACGGCGGTGTCGGCGATCATGCTGATCTGCAGGCCGGTCAGGATGGGAATGAGGCCCACGATGTAGAAGCCCACCAGGATAATGACGGGGGTCTTGAACTTGGGGTGAATGTAGCCGATCTTATGGGGCAGCCAGCCGTCGTTGCAGGCCTGTAGGATGGGCTTGGTGATCCATGCGAAGGTGGCGTTCAGAGTCGTAGTCAGGGCCAACAGGGCGCCGCCGATGACGAAGAACAGGAACACGGGAGTGGGCATGATCGCCCTGGCCACCAGGTCCAGAGGCTGGTTGGCCGTCTCGGAGACGGGGAGCACGCCGCCGGCCACCATGGCAATCAGGGCATAGAAGATTGCGATGGCAATGGTAGCCACCAGGATGACCTGGGGCAGATCCTTGGTGGGGTTCTTGGCCTCTGCACTCAGGTTGACCATGTCAATGCCGCCGGCGGTGGCCCAGGTCAGCAGCACAGCGCAGGTGATGATGCCCATGGGGCCGGCGGGGGCAAAGTCCACTGTAAACAGGGTGCTGTAGTCCACCTTGGGCAGTCCGAACACGATGAAGCAGGTCATGGCCAGAGCCAGCACGATATCCATGACGCTCTCCAGCTTGGCCGCGCCCTCAATGCCCAGCAGGTTGGTAATGAAGAATACGGTCAGGCAGGCCACCGCCACGGGGACAATGGGCACCTGCGGCAGCACGCCCTGGAGATACTGGGCGAAGCTGATGGCGTACATGGCCAGGGAGACGTTGGAGGCAAAGAAGATGACGATGTAGAAGCCGGCGAACTTGGGACCCCAAAGGGTGCCCATCATGGAGTAATAGCCGCCGCGGAAGCGGGCGGTACCCGCCATCACGATGAAGGGCAGGGCCTGGAGCAGAATGAAGACGGCGGAGAGCAGAATCCCGATCCACGCCGACTTGCCCGTGTACCCGATGCCGATTCCGATCAGCGAAAACACGCCGGAGCCGATCACATGGCCGAAGGCGATGGAGTACAGCTCCTTTTTCCCCAGCGTCCGGTTCAGATCCTCTGTTGTCAGCATTTTCTTTTCTTTGTTTTCCATGGACAATCCTCCTCTACTTATTGGTCGGCCTGTGCCGACCGTTCCCTGTCCGGGACTCCGCCTGCACACAAACCGGAGTCCCTCCTCCGACCCGCGGGGACCGGAAACGCCACAGGCCTTTCGTTCAAGCCGCAGGACGGCAGTGCCCCCGCAGCCTCAAGCGCATATTCGAAATCCATGGGTTACATCTGTTTTCCTTCTCCCTCGGCAAAAGGCTCCTTTCCCTTTAAATTAGACCAGACTCGACCTGTTTTTTATTCCGATTGCAATCTTCATATGTTAAGTATAGAAAACTTGATACAGAAAAATAGCCCCTTCCCTGCGGATATTTTGGGGGTTCTGCCAAAATAAAACCGGCTGCATCCCGGAAAAATACAACAAAAAGTACAGCCAACTGACGACCAATTGGCTGTACTTCTGTTTATATTGTAATACGTTTTCGGATTGCCCGTCCTAATCCTGTGGAATTCTTTTTATAGCAAAAATTGTGGGTTTTCATCACATTTGATTGAAAAATTCCAGTGATTTTCCTCGTTTGAAAACCTATAGTTTTTCAAAGCACAGCAGCAGGATCTCAAAGGGGGCCAGCTTGAGGGTCAGATGGTAGGCGCCGTCCAGCTCCAGAAGATTCAGGGACATTTCAGGGGCCAGTGTTCCGTTGAGTACCCGCAGCGTCTCTGCGGAAAGTCTATCCGCCAGCGGCAGGGGGAAATCCCGGTACCTGGATGCGTATTCCTCAGAGGTAAGCCGGTACTTCCGGATGGCGAACCGCCCCGTCATGCCCCGGACGCTCAGTGTGACCTCCCGGTTGTAGTCGTGATCCTTCATCAACTCCACAAAGGGGGCCTGTTCCTCGACCCGGGAGCCACCCTCGAACAGCGTGTCGAAGCACGCGTCATAGTGGTAGAGCAGCACCTGGATGTCCTCCCTCCCGGACTGCCTGGCGGCCAGGTACATATCGCCCTGGGCGATTACCGTGTCGCCCAACTGCTCCAGCAGGGAGAGCAGGTGGTAGACCGGGCGCTTGAGCCCCTCCGGGGTCAGCAGGGCCACACCCGAATCCCCGTCCAGCAGCGTGAGCCGGGGCATACGGCTCCCCCGGCTTGAAGCCATGGTGTGGAGGAGGTAGCCCGGCATATAGCCGGAGCCATACAGCGCATTGGCTTCCGGCCGGTGCTCTGCCCCGGTGACGCGCACCGGAAGCCGGAAGGCGGACAGGGCCTCCGCCAGAGTCCTGGCCCGCTCCTCCTCCCCGGGAGCCGCCGGAACGATCACCTCCAGTTCACCGCCGGGCCGCAGAAAACGCTCCCGCAGGGGCTCCAACTCCTCCCTCAGCCCCCGGAGCGGCTCCCCCGGCGGCACACACACCCGCAGCCTCATTCTCAGCGACCACAGATCATTCAGGATATAGTTCAGCACTCTGGGGCTGTTCCGGTAACGGCGCAGAAAGTCCAGATCAAGCGCAACGGTGTCCAGCCCCAGCTCCTCCCGCAGCCGCCGCAGCTCCGGAAAGCAGGTGATATGGTCGTAGGCGGCACCCGCCAGGCTGACGCACCGGGGCCTCCGGAGGGGCTTCTCCTCATACCGTCCGCCCCAGTCCAGCGAGATTTCCTCCGACTTCCGGCAGAATTTTTGCAGCAGGAGCTCCAGCTCCTGCCCCTCCAGTGCCCTGCAGCTATATGCCTGCACCGCAATGGTGCGGCTCTGGTACCTGCGCCGGTACTGCTGTGGCGTGGTGCGAAAGCTCTTTTCAAAGCTGTCGCTGAAATATTTGTACTTGGAAAAGCCGCATTCGTAGGCGATGGTCTGGAGCCCCTTGCCCCCCTCCAGCAGCATGGCCGCCGACTTCTCCACACGGGCCATGTTCAGGAAGGTCCGGAAGCCCACGCCGCAGCCATTCTTGAGAATGTTGGTCAGGTGGTTGGCGCTGATGTGCTCCATGGCCGCCACATCCTCAATGCGGATAGGTTTGTTGTAGTTGCGGTAGATGTAGTCCGTGATCCGGCGGATGCGCCGGAGCTGGAGCTCGTTTCCCTTGTAGGCGTTGTTGAACTCGGGAAAGCCGCTGCCCAGATAATAGCACTGGAACTCCTTGATGAGAGTGTTGAGAATCTTCTCCCCCACCTCCCTGTAGGCAGCCGTCTCCGTCCCCGTCCGGTCCAGCAGCCTGGGGAGCTGCTTTTTCAGATAGCTGCCCAGCATTTGGATTCCCGCGGTATTGTTCTCCAGGGCACTGTTGGCAAACTGGTAGGTCCGCAGGTCCGGAAACTCCGCCCGGTATGCCTCCACATTGATGTGCAGCAGCATCACCGTCCCCCGGGTGTGGGGATAGGCGCAGAGCCGGTGCAGCTCCCGCGGACAGCTCACGTAAATATCCCCGGCCTTCATGTCCAGCACGTTGTTGACCACTGTGAGCTCAAAGGAGCCCTCCAGGGCAAACATGATCTCCAGAACGTCGTCGTGCATATGAAAGGGGTATTCCTCCACCTCCACGATACTGCACTGCAGCGGCGCATTGTCGGGAAACGCAATTGTCTCATACAGCATGTCCCTTCCGTCCTTTCCGTTGTGCTCCGGCTCCGCGGGTGTCACGGCCAGCCCTTTGGGGGATATTTTACCGTATTTTCAAACTGCTTTCCAGCAAAATCTGGATTTCACTCTGTTTCTCTCTCCGCATGCTTTTGACAGCAGGTCATTGTAAAATATATACAAGAAATTGCATCTACACCTTTCCTATATTGACGTTTTTTCCACCCCATGCTATCCTATTGTCATAGTACTGTTACAGGAAGGGGGATCGATTCCGGTGCAGCAACAGCAGTAAGATTTCTTCCATGGAGGAAGCTTGAGAACCACATTTCATGAAGGAGGCCTCGACCATGACCATGCGTATCCACCGCGCAGTCCGGACCCTCTCCCTTCTCCTGGCTCTGAGCATGCTGCTTTCCGTCAGCGCCATTTCCTCCACGGCCGAAACGCCCGCCCCTTCCGTACTCACCGTTTCGGATTCTACGCTCGCTTTGGTTGACCGGGATCAAGCCTTTACCGCCACCCTCACCGTAGACGCCTCGGTACTGGGGGACGCCTCTCCCGATGCCTGGGCCGCCGGCCTTACCTGGTACCTCACCCGGGAGGAGGGCTTCCAGGACGGGACGCTCTATCCCTATTACTACCCAGGCGACCGCCTGGACCGCTGGCAGGTCTGGAACAACGGCGAAGGAGGTGACGCACTGTTCACCCTGGGCGATGCAGCCGCGTCGTCCAGCGGCGGCAAGGTCACCGTAACCCTGCCCTTTACCGCCGGTTCCTTTACCGGCATCAACGGCGACTCCTCCAAAAACCGGAATGCCTGGCCCAGCTTCATCGGCACGTACACCCTGTCCGCCCGGAGCGGTGATACCGTAGTGGCGGAGACGGACATGACGGTGAATGCCTATGACAGCTATGTCCGCTACGACGACATTGACGAGTCCATCCAGGACATCATCGACGAGGCGCTCCCCGGCCGGTACATCACCGTCACCACCTTCGGCCAGAGCGAGGGCGGCCGGGATCAGTATTACGTCACCCTGTCCGACAGCAAGGCGTCAGTGGACGCCTTCCAGGCCATGAACGCCATCGCCGAGACCGACCCCGCCTCCCTCCAGGACAAGCTGGAGAAGGGCTCCATGGGCGACTACCGCGTGCCCTTCTTCCTTAACAACGTCCACCCCGACGAGGACCCCGGCGTGGACGCCCAGCTCAACGTCCTGCGCGCCCTGGCTACACAGGAGACCGTTACCTACAACACCCTCACCGGCTTCAAGGACAAGAGTGTGGACATCTCGGAGATGTTCGCCCCCGACGTGCTGGACCTGGGCATCACCGGCCTGGGCTCCCAGAAGTTCACCAGGGATGCGGAGGGCAACATTCAGGACAACACCGGCGTCAACGATGCCAGTGAGCTCTATACCATCAGCGGCGACATCACGCTGAAGGTGGATGACATTCTGGACGACATCATCTTTGTCATCTGCCCCAATGAGAACCCGGACGGGCGCACCTACAACACCCGCCGCAACGACAACGGCTTTGATCTGAACCGGGACGCCTCCAACCAGACCCAGAACGAGACTACCAATCTGGTCCAGGTGATCAACGACTGGAACCCGGTGGTATTCGCCGAGCTGCACGGCTACATGACCGAATTCCTGGTGGAGCCCTGCACCCCGCCCCACGAGCCCAACCTGGAATACGACCTGCTGGTGAAGAACTTTGCGCTGGGCTCCGAGGCCTTCGGCACGGCTGCCCTGGGCACCATGTCGGCCACCCGGGAGGAGCATCCCGACACCCTGTACTGGTCCTATTACATGCCTCTGCGGGATGACTACGACCCCTCCACCATGCACTGGTCCGCTTGGGACGACCTGTGTACCAACTACGGCCCCAGCTACGCCATGCTCAACTGCGGCTCCCTGGGCTACACCATTGAGACCCCCTATAACAACGAGGCATCCACCGACCTGTTCGAGTATGGCGTCTACGGCCTGATCGACTACGTCATGGAGCACAAGGACGACATCTACCACAACCAACTGGAGTTCTTCCGCCGGGGCATCGAGAACGAAGATCACCGGGACAGCATGGAAAAGTGGTATGTGGATGTGAACAACAAGCAGTTGCAGTCCGATACCTGGCGCGTCCCCTACGAGGAGAACGACAATTATTTCCCCGAGTACTATGTCATCCCCGTGGACGCCGCCTCCCAGCGCGATCCCGCCGACGCCTATGCGATGGGCCGGTTCCTGCTGCGCAACGGCGTAAGGGTATCCTCGCTGGACACGGACACCGCCGTGGGCGGCGTCACCTACAGGGCCGGTTCCCTGGTGGTGGACATGCATCAGGCCAAGCGGAACTACGCCAACGCCGTCCTGTGGGAGGGCGCCGACGCCTCCGCCTCCGGCTTCCCCGATCTGTACTCCGAGTCGGTTACCAACTTCCCCGCCATGCGCGGCTTTGACTGCATCCCCATCGCCGCAGAGGGCGCCTTTGACGGCAAGCTCACCGAGGTGAGCACGGTGACCGGCAGATCCCAGCTCACCGGCACGGCGGGCGACGTGGTCATCCTCTCCAACAACGGCAGCGAGGCGGTCCGCGCGGTCAACGCCCTGCTGGATGCCGGCCGCACCGTAAGCCTCATCACCTCCGGCTACCACAAGGGCGACTTTGCTCTCTCCCTTGCCAGCTACGAGACGGTTGCGGACGACTTTGTGCTCTCCGCCACCCGGACGGCCGAGTCCCCCGCGGCCAGCGCCATCCGGAAGCCCACGCTCTTCCTCGCAGGCCGCTATGACGCATTCTCCGGTGCCAAGCTCACGGAGGGCTACTTCGCCCAGTGGTTCCGCGACGGCTACGGCTTCCGGAACTACCGCAACGTCTACAGCAACGGCACCTCCAACTACGACATAGAGACCTACATCGACCAGCTGGGCTTCACCGTCACCGACGATCCCGCCAAGGCGGACATCATCGTGGGCAACGTAGCCCTGGATCAGGGGGAGAAGGGCGCGGCCGCCGTGGCCGCTGTCAAGGCCGGCACCCCCTACATCGCCACCGGCTCCGACCCGCTGGAGTACATCTCCAAAAACCTGGTCACCGACCTGACCTACACCACCCTGGGCATGGAGGCCCTCCATACCGTCACCTACCCCACCGACAGCCTGATCACCGCCAGCTACGCCGCCGACGGCGACTATGTGCTGTATACCTATAGCTGCGGCGTGCTCACCTCCGTCCCCGCCGGGGCCACGGTGCTCATCCAGGCCGCGGAGCAGGACAGCTTTATCGCCGGTTGCTGCCTCAACGAGAACGGGACTCCCATTGACGGCTTTGTGGAGGCCATCGCCCTGGAGCGGGACGGCATGGATCTCACCATCTTTGCCAACTCCGTCAACAACCGCGCCCACCAGCAGGACGACTACCGCTATGTGACCAATGCCATCTACGCCAAAATGAGCACCGGCGGCGCCGGGTTCACCGATGTCCCCGCAAGCCATTGGGCGGCCGGCGGCATCGCCTATGTGGTGGAGAACGGCCTCATGACCGGCACCTCCCGCACCACGTTTGCCCCCGCCGCCCCAACCACCCGGGGTATGATGATGACCATTCTGGCCCGCCAGGACGGCGTGAGCACCTCCGGCGGCGGCACCTGGTATGAAAAGGGCATGGCCTGGGCCAAGGAAAACGGCATCTCCGACGGAAGCGCCCCCAACGGCTCCATCACCCGCGAGCAGCTGGCCGTCATGCTCTACCGCGCGTCCGGCGCTGACGCCGGCTCTGCGGAGCTGAGCGCCTTTGCCGACAGCAAGGCGGTCTCCTCCTGGGCTGCGGAGGCCATGAGCTGGGCCGTGGAGCAGGGCGTCATCACCGGCACCCCGGCGGCACTGCCTCCCGGGCTGAGGTCGCCGTCATGCTCCAAAGATACCTCGGTTGAGCTTCCCTTCCAAAAATGACTGCGCGCGCCGCCTGAGAGACAGGCGGCGCGCGCAGTCTGTTTTTTCCGTTTCTCCCCGGCAGCCCTCGTTTTTGGCCCCTGTCGCGCATAGGATAGAATGGCGGAAGCCGGACGGTTCCCGCCGCCAAATCAAACCGGCGCTGTCCGCCGCCGGGGGAGGAGAGCATATGGATCAGATCCGAATCGGTATCGTGGGCTACGGCAACCTGGGGCGCGGCGTGGAATACGCGCTGCGGCAGAACCCGGACATGGCGCTGGTGGGCGTGTTTACCCGACGCCCGCCCTCCAGCCTCACACTCCAGACGCCCGGCGTACCCGTGTATCCGCTGGACGCCCTGGACGGGATGGAGGGCGCCGTCGACGTGCTGCTGCTCTGCGGCGGCAGCGCCGCCGACCTTCCGGAGCAGAGCCCCAGGTACGCCGGACGCTTTCACCTGGTGGACAGCTTCGACACCCACGCGAACATTCCCGCCCACTTTGCCGCCGTGGACGCCGCGGCCAGGGCCGGCGGGAAGACGGCCATCATCTCCGCAGGGTGGGACCCCGGCCTCTTTTCCCTGGTGCGGGCCTTGGCCGCGGCGGTGCTGCCCTGCGGGGAGAGCTACACCTTCTGGGGCCGGGGGGTCAGCCAGGGCCACTCCGACGCCGTCCGCCGCATCCCCGGCGTCCGGGACGCGCGGCAGTACACCATCCCGGTCCCCGCCGCCCTGGATGCGGTGCGCAGCGGCGCCAATCCGGCGCTGACCACCCGGCAGAAGCACACGCGGGAGTGCTTTGTGGTGGCGGAGGAGGGGGCCGACCGGGCCCGCATCGAGCAGGCGATCATCACCATGCCCCACTACTTTGCCGACTACGACACCACGGTGCACTTTCTCTCTGAGGAGGAGCTGCTCCGGGACCACGGCGGCCTGCCCCACGGCGGCTTTGTCTTCCGCGGCGGCCGCACGGGCCGGCAGGAACAGAACCGGGCCCTGGTGGAATTCAGACTGACGCTGGACTCCAACCCGGAGTTCACCGCCTGTGTCCTGACCGCCTTTGCCCGAGCCGCCTTTCGCCTGGGCCGGGCGGGACAGGCGGGCTGTAAAACCGTGTTTGACATTCCCCCGGCTGCCCTCTCTCCCCTGTCGCCGGAGGAGCTGCGCCGACAGCTTCTGTAGGGGGCGTTTCAGCGGACGCGGTTGCGCAGCGCCTCCCCCGCCAGATAGCGGCGCAGGTTGTCCAGCGCGATGCGGGCGATGCGGCGCTCGGTGTCCGCCAGGTGGTTTCCTCCGGCGGTGTGGGGCGTGATGAGCGCCCTGGGCTGCCGCCACAGCGGATGCTCCGGCGGAAGGGGCTCCGGGTCGGTGACATCCAGGCCCGCGCCCCACAGGCGGCCATCCGCCAGCACCTCCGCCAGGGCCTGGCCGTCCACGCAGCTCCCCCGGCCGCCGTTGAGTAAGATGGCGTCCCCCTTCATGCGCAGCAGCCGTGCCTTGTCAAAGAGGCGGACGGTGCCGGGGGTTTGAGGCAGCGTGAGGGCCACCACGTCCGCCGCGGGGAGCAGCGTATCCAGCGCCTCGAAGCCGTACATGCGCTCGATGCCCGCGGCGGGCTTGGCCGGGTCCCGCCGCACGCCGCTGGTGCTGGCCCCCAGGGTCTGGCACAACCGGGCGAAGGAGCTGCCCAGGTCGCCGGTGCCCACCACCAGCACCTGAGCGCCCAGCAGAGTCTTGACAGGGCCCAGGTCCCTCCAAAGCGCCCTGTTCTGCTGGTCCCGGTAACTGGGCAGGCGCTTCATAAGCGCCAGCAGCAGTGCGAACAGGTGTTCTGACACCGAATGGCCATAAGCCCCGGTGGAGCAGGTCAGCGCCGCCTCCGAGGGCAGGACGCCGGGGGCGGTATAGGGGTCCACCCCGGCACTGCGGGTGTGGAGCCAGCGCAGGGCGGTGCTCCCCCGCAGGCACTCCGGCGGCGGGTTGCCCAGAATTACCTGGGCGGACTGCCAGTCCTCCACCGTCAGTCCGTCCCCGTCGGGGTGGAACCGCTGGGGGGCCAGGACGGCAAAGGCCGCCCGCTCCTCCCCGGTCAGGTTAAGCAGATTTAAAATGATGGATTCCATGAACCTTCTCCTCCCTCAGAGGCGTTTTTCACCGCGCAAGACGCAGCGGCGGATACTTACACATCATAGGACCATCCCTCGCCGCGTCCCGCAGCTTCATAAAATTGAACCGCTCGGCAGAAAGGCTAAGTCAATGGCCTGAACATCCTCCCACGTCAGGAATTCACCCCGGCACGCAGCTGGGGAGAATCCCCGAAAAAGGCGTTAGGCCTGGGCGCTCTGCACGTAGCGCATGAGGATGGCGGATACCTCAGCGCGGCTGGCCGTGCCGCCGGGGTCCAGCCGGCCGCCCGATTTACCGGTGATCAGGCCCTGTGCCACCGCCCAGTTCATGGCCTCTCTGGCCCAGGCGCTGACGCCGGCTCCGTCGGCATAGCTGTCCAGCTGGTCCGCGTCCGCCTGTCCGCCGGCGTAGCGGAAGAGAATGGCGGCCAGAGATTCGCGGGTGAGGGCGGCGTCAGGAGAGAAGCCCTTGCCGGTGCCGGTGACGATGCCCTCGGAGGCCGCCCAGCGCACCGCCTCGGTGTACCACTGGTCCTCGTCCACGTCGTCAAAGTCCATGGCATAGTTCACCACGGGGGAGCCCGCCTCCCGCCACAGGGCGGTGACCAGCATGGCGCGGGTCATGGGCTGCCCGGGGGCGAAGGCGGAAGCGCCGGTGCCCTGCAGCAGCCCCTGGCTGGAGACGAACTCCACGGCCCCGGCCGCCCAATGGGTGGCCGGCACGTCGGTGAAGGTTCCGCCGGCGGCGGGCCGGAAGGTGTCGGTCAGATTGTCGGCCAGCTGAATCTCACTGGACTGGTCCAGGGTCACGGTGTAGGTGGCTCCGGACTGGAGCTGGGCCAGCAGGGCCTCGGCCTCTTCCCGGCTGTCCAGGCGCTCGGTACGGAGGATCTCAAACCAGTTGTCGTGGACACTCTCAATGGGGCCTCCGGCGCAGCTTCCATCATAGCCGTCGCTGACGCGGGCGCCCACCTGGACATACCAGGCGTCGGGATCGTGGGTAAAGGAATCCTTCAGGATGAAGATGCCGTCGCCCACGTCCTGGCCCTGGGCGTTTTCCACGCCGGAGAGCTTGTCGGTCTGGTTCATATAGCGGTTAAAGCCCTGGATGATCCTACCGCCATCGGTGAGGGTGATCTGGTAGGTGCCTCCCTCGCGGCGGTAGGGACCTGCGGCCTCAATGGTCTGGAGCTCCGCGTCGGTAACGGTGATTTCCGTGCCGAACTCGTCCTTGGGATCTGCCTTCCAGTTCTGGTAGTAATCCTCGTAGGTGATAACCGCCTGGCGCTTTTCCAGGAAGTTTACCCACTCATAGCTGCCGCTGTTCACGGCCTCCAGGAAGGGAATGCCCTTCTCCTCGGCGGCCTTGTTGATCTCCAGCATGGGGTACTGGTTGGTGTGCTGGGGCAGCATGTAGTCCGGCTCCACGGTCTGCTGCAGGTAGCGCAGGCCGTACTGGAAGGCCAGGCGCAGGTAGCCCCGGCCGGTGGGGTCGTTGTCGGGATCGTACTTGGTATTGCCGTTAACCCCGTAGCCGCCCAGGTAGGAGATAGTGAGCGTCTCGTTGGTGGCAGGGTCGGTCAGCTCGAAGATAAATGAGTCAGTACCGTTGGTGTGGCCGGCGGTAAGAACGGGTTTGATGCGCACGCTGCCGTCAAACTCCATCCACGTATCATTGATGTAGAACTTGTCCACGGCGTTGAGTACCGGGGTATCCTTAATGATACCGGTGATCTCAGGGAAGCCGTAGATATCGTAACCGTAGGTGTCCTCGTAGCACTCGTAGACCACGGGGTCTCCGCCGGCGTTTTTGATCATGGTGTCCAGCTCGGCGCCGGTGCCGTACTGATCGCCGTGGCCGTGAGTCAGGAGGATATAGTCAATGTCTCTGGGGTCGAAGCCCATGGCCTCTATGTTCCGCCAGTACTGGTACCCACTGGCGGGCCAGCCCGCGTCCAGGAGGATGAGGGTACCGTCGTCGGCCTGGGTCAGATAGATGGCCACCTCGTTGTCGCCCACGTAGTACAGCCGGTCAGGGATGATGGCGAAGGACTCCGTGGCGGTGAGCCATGCGGCCGCCGTGGGCTTGGCCACAGTTTTGCCGTCGTTCTCGGTCATAAAGCTGTCGATGGGCATGTGGTCAGCGGGGTACAGGTACTTCTCGTCAATGGTGGGCTGGGGGGTGATGTAGTACAGTTCCACCACCTCGGCCTGGTCAGCGTTGCGGTAGTTCTGGTCAAAGACCACCATAACCTGCTGACGGTTGGCGGTCTTGTAGAATTCGCCGTCGGTTTTCTGAGTGACGGGTACGTCGCTGAGCCGCCTAGCCGTGAGGGTGCTGGTGTCGGTGTTGAACTCGTAGACCTTCACGTCCGGGGCCAGGGTGTAGGTCTCGTCAAAGAGATCCAGGTCGCCCACGGTGATCTGATTGCCCGACTTGGCGGTGAGCCAGCCGGTGGCCAGCATGGCGCCGGGTTCGCCGTTCACCGGGGAGAGCTCGACGCCGTACTTCATGGTATCGAAATAGACGGTGCCCAGGTCGGACATGTACGCCGAGTAGATATTTTTGATGTTGATCAGCTCACCCTGTTCGTTGTAGCACAGTTCAATGGTGGAGCCGGCAGCCACCGGATTGTCCGCCACCGTAATGAGCGCCACGTCGGTCTCGGTCATGCCGGTGGGGGTGACCCTCTCGCGCCGGACGCCCTCGCTGTCGGCGTAGGCCACGTCCAGCGTAATGGTACCGTCGTTGTTCCTGACCGGGTCGGAGACCGCAAAAGCAAGGCGAGTACTGGCAAACTCGGTGCTCACTGGCCCGTGCTCCATCTCCGTCCTGCCGGGGGCCTTGACCCGTCCGGGTTCTGCGGCCAGCGCGCCGGGCAGAGCCGACAGGCATATGCATGCGGCCAGCGCCGAGGCGGCGGCTCTCATTTGAATGCGGTGCTTCATACAGAGATTCCTCCTTTTTTCTTGTGGATGGCGTTCGGTCGTGAAGCTAAAACAGCGGAAACACCAGCAGCATATTTGGATCTTACCACCAAACTATCCGGCACTCAAATTTGTTTTTTTAATCACTTTAACAGAAAAAGCGGATAAGCGCGCCTGTGGTGGGGTTTGATGCCGCAGGGACAGCAGGATTAGAAACACTATGGCAAAATATCAAAATAAATTAGTTTTCCTAATTGAGCGATCAGTTTAATCCGTTTGCCTTCTTGGGAGGGCCGTGATAAAATGCAGCCACAGTGTCAGGAATGTATTCTGTCCTGAAGGGAGGGCCGGGCCGCTCACTACCGAGGCGTATCCGCCAACTCACCTGAATTGGAACAAAGGAGTGCATTGTAATGGCCAATACCCCCAAAGTGGCCGCCATGGAGGTCTATCCTGTGGCCGGCAAGGACTGTATGGAGCTCAACCTCTCCGGCGCCCACGCCCCCTACTTCACCCGCAACATTGTGGTGCTCACTGACGACCGGGGCAATACCGGCATTGGCGAGGTCCCCGGCGGCCAGAAAATCACCCGCGCCCTGGAGAACGTGAAGCACCTGGTGGAGGGCACCAGCGTGGCCGACTACAAGATGACCCTGCGGAGGCTCAACGAGTGGCTCACGGCCAATATTAAGGACGACGTGCGGGGCCAGCAGACCTTTGACCTGCGCACCGGCGTGCACGTGGTCACCGCGGTGGAGACTCCCCTGCTGGACCTGCTGGGCCAATATCTGGAGGTGCCCATGGCCGCCCTGCTGGGCGACGGCATCCAGAGGGACAGGGTTCGCTTTCTGAGCTATCTGTTCTACGTGGGCGACCGCAAAAAGACCGATCTGCCCTACCACTCCGAGCCCGACTCCGACTGCGCCTGGTACCGCCTGCGCCACGAGGAGGCGCTGACCCCCGACGCCATTGTGGCGCTGGCCAGGGCCACCTATGAAAAGTACGGCTTTGAAGACTTCAAGCTCAAGGGCGGCGTGCTGGAGGGCAGGGAGGAGCTGAAGGCCGTCCAGGCTCTGAAGGAGGCCTTCCCCAAGGCCCGCATTACCCTGGACCCCAACGGCGGCTGGCTGCTGAAGGACGCGCTGGCCCTTGCCCCTGAGCTGAAGAAGGTTCTGGCCTACTGTGAGGATCCCTGCGGCGCCGAGGGCCGCTTCTCCGGCCGCGAAATTATGGCGGAGTTCCGCCAGGAGAGCGGCATGCCCACCGCCACCAACATGATTGACACCGACTGGCGGGAGATGCGCCACTGCATCGCCCTGCGCAGTGTGGATATCCCCCTGGCCGACCCTCACTTCTGGACCATGGCGGGCTCCGTCCGGGTGGGCCAGATGTGCAATGATTTCGGCCTGATGTGGGGCTGCCACTCCAACAACCACTTCGATATCTCCCTGGCCATGATGACCCAGTGCGCCGCGGCGGTGCCCGGCAAGCTCAACGGCATCGACACCCACTGGATCTGGCAGGAGGGGCTGGAGCGCCTGACCAGGGCACCGCTGCAGATCGTGGACGGCTGCATCAATCTGCCGGAGCGGCCCGGCCTGGGCGTGGAGCTGGACCGGGAGCAGCTCCAGAAGGCCCACCAGCTCTACCTGGACAACTGTCTGGGCGGCCGGGACGACGCCGTTGGCATGCAGTACCTGATCCCCGGCTGGACCTTCGATCCCAAGCGCCCCTGCCTGGTCCGCTGATTTCCGGTTTCCCTGCGATTCCACATATCGTTTCAGAGACACGGCGCGGCCGGGACGGATTTTCTCTGTCCCGGCCGCGCCGTTTGATTCCATGCCAAAGGGAACCCTGGCAGCTCCCTTCACACGCTCCTTCTCTCTGAACCCTCTGGCATGAGATTTTTCAGCCGCGCCATCTCCCGCTTTACAATCTTTACAACCGGCCTTTCCTTGGGGTAAGATGAGAACGAAGCAGAAGGAGGAATCGACATGGCGAGATTTGCGCTCCTGCTCCCCCGTGAGGAGATGGTGGAGCCCGCCGGGCGGATCGCCCGGGAGCTGGAGATGGATGTGGTGCTCAACCAGTCCGTCCCCACCGAGCGGATTCTAGACCTCATGGAGGATTGTCGGCGCACAGGCGCCGACATCCTGGTGGCCCGAGGCCGCCAGGCGTCCATTCTCAAGGAGCACACCGACTTCCCGGTGGTGGAGATCCAGCTCACCGGCCTGGAGATCGCCCGGCTGCTCCACCGGGCCCGCAGCCTGGTCTCCCATCTGGAGCGGCCGAAGATCGGCGTGGTGACCATCCCCAACATGGTGGGGAATATTCAGGGCTTTGAGGAGATTTTCGACATAGAGCTGCACACCTATTTTATCTCCGGCCTGTCGGAGATGGAGCGCGGGGCGGAGCAGGCGGTGGCCGACGGGATGGATGTCATTCTGGGCGGCGACTTTGTCAATGCCTACTGCCGCCGGCTGGGCAAGCGCACCCTCTTTTTCGACGGGACGGAGGACTCCCTGCGCACCAGCCTGCTCCACGCCCGCAACGTGGGGCAGGTCGCCGACGCCGAGCGCCGCAACACGGCCCATCTGCAAGTTCTGCTGGACTACTCCTTCAACGGGATTCTGGAGCTGGACGCCCGGGGAATCATCGTCCAGAGCAACGACGTGGCCTGTAAGATCCTGGAGCAGGAGCGGGAGAAGCTGGTGGGACTCCCTCTTTCCACGCTGATGCCCCGGGAGGACGCCGAGTTCTGGGCCGACGCGCTGGCCCAGCGGCGGGAGCTCTACTTCTCCGTGCTCAACGTGGCGGGGGTGCACGTGGTGGCCAATGCCGCCCCCGTGGCGGACTGGGACGCCGGGGAGGGCATGGTATTTTCCTTCTATGAGATGCAGAAGATGGAGCGCCAGGGAGAGCGGGCTCTGCGGGAACGCTACCGGCTTCAGCGCTATCTGGCTCACGGCCGGTTTGAAGACGTGAACCACACCAGCCGGGAGATGTCCCGCCTGGTAAAGCTGGCCCGCACCTTTGCCGAAACCGGGCAGCCCATCCTGGTCTACGGCGAGGTGGGCAGCGGCAAGTCCCTCTTTGCCCAGAGCATCCACAACGCCAGCCCCTGCTCCAAGGGCCCCTTCGTGACCTTCGACTGCGCGGCCCACTCCCCTGAGCAGGAAGCCGCCCTGTCCCGGGCGGGCAAGGCGGCGGACACCGGAACGCTCTATCTGGACAACCTGGATCAGCTCACGCCCGGCGGGCAGCGGGTGCTCTGCCGTCTGCTCCGCGAGGGCGTGGTGCATGTGCAGGGCGAGAACACCCCCACCCCGGTGGCGGCGCGGGTCATCGGTTCCCTGACCGGGGACCTGGCCCCCAAGCTGGAGGCCGGCGTCTTTCAGCCCGAGCTCTACTATCTGCTCACCCCCCTGCGGCTGAGCCTGCCGCCCCTGCGCACCCGCCCGGACGATCTGAACCAGGCCATCGACATGTGCCTGGACGACTGCGTGGTGAAGTTCAACCGCTATGTGGTGCTCACCAGGGAGGCCCGGCGGCTGCTCATGGACTACCCCTGGCCGGGCAACTACATCCAGCTCCGCGCCTTTCTGGAGCGCATGGTGCTCACCGCCCCCGCCCGCACGGTAAACGACGGCTATGTGCGCTCCCTGCTGGAGGAGCTCTATCCCCTCCCGGTGGTCCGCGCCCAGGGGCAGGCCCTCCCCGCCGCCGTCTCCCCCGAGGCCGCCCGGCTGGCGGAGGTGCTCTCCCGCAATGGCGGCAGCCGGGCCGCGGCCGCCGCCGAGCTTGGCATCAGCAAAACCACCCTCTGGCGGCGGATGAAGCAGTATGGCATCCGCGACCGATTCGAGGGCTGACCCAACAGCAGACAGGGTGCGCCCCCGGCGATACCGGGGGGCGCACCCTGTCTGCTGTTTGCTATGCAAAAGCATAGCAAAATTGGCCATGTGCCGCTTTCAGCGGCACGGCCATGAAATCAAAGCGCATGGGCCGAGACGGCCCATATGCGCATAAACTTCATGCGCCACAAGCCTTTGCCCGTTTTCGTGGTGCGCTCTTGGCGCATGAAGTTTTATACCAGGGCGTCCGAGGCCTTGAGAATTCCGTCCAGCTCGGGGAGAAAATCCACCTCGGCCACGGCGGCGCTCGGCGGGACGCGGCTGGATACCTTCTGGCCCAGGATACGGTTGGTGACAAAGACATGGAGGCGGTCTCCCTGGACGCAGACGGCCAGGGGCTTGTCGGTGGCGGCGGACAGCCGGCGCAGGGCGGCGAGGAAGGCGTCACCGGGCACGTCGGGTTTGCCCTCCGGCCGGAGGGCAAACCAGGTGCCGTCCTCCATCCAGTCGGGGCCGAAGCCCACCACCCGCCGCAGCCCGCTCTCCCGGCGCAGCATGGCGTCCCGGGACGGCTTCATCATCACCCGCTCGTGGATGAGCCGCCAGTCCAGCCCGGTGTCCTTCCCCAGCTCCACCGTCACCCAGGTGCCCACCACGAACTCGTGGTGGGTTTTCCCCTCCATGGAGAAGGAATGGGTAAACCCGGCGTCACCCAGGCGCACACGGCGGCCGTGGTAGGTACCGGAGCCGCCCTCCCGCACCAGGACGGAGCCCTTGGCGTCGTTGGCGGCGACCAGGCGGGCGCGGCGCAGCTCCCCCTCCTCCAGGGTGGGCGCTTCGGTATGGCGGGCGTCCTGAAGGCGCCGGGCCAGGGTACACTGGCCGCAGGCGTGGACAAAGGCCCGCTGGTAGGCCTTCCCCGCCCTCCGTACCACCACCAGGTGGTAGACCAGGCTGGCCGCCACCAGCGCCAGGGTAACGCGCTTGTCCACAAAGAAGAAGACCAGCGCCAGGACGGCCGCCGCCAGATAACCCAGGTAGAGCAGGCGCAGGCGGCGGTATTGGCGGATGAGGCCGCTTACCAGCTCCGCAGATTCTGATTTCATGGTGTGACACTCCTTTTGACCAGAACGGTACAAAAACTTTGTATTCATGTTCAGTGTAACAGAGATTTTTGTTCCGCACAAGGAGCAGCAGGCGGAGGGTGAACCGCGCCTACCCTTATCTGTTTTGCACAAATTTTACTTGTTTTTTTCTGACAAACTATAAAAATCAACCGATGTTTTCTATAAATTTACAGTTCTAAGCGAAACAAATCTTCCATATTTGAAACGCAGAACGGGTATTTTTGAAATCTTAAATTCATTTTTCTGAAACCCACACAGAGTTTACAAATTTGCTCTCCCATTTCATTGCCTTTTGCGAATGGAAAACCCGCGCCGCGGCCTGCTATCATAGTGCCACGGTAGTGAAGCGCCCCCATCCCCCGCAAGCAAGCACGGAACATCCCCAGTGAATGAACCGAACGAAAGGAAGGAATTGAACAATGAAGTTCAGGAAATTGACGGCTCTGCTCCTTTCCGCCTCCATGGCAGTCGGCCTGCTGGCCGGCTGCGGCGGCACCCCCTCTAACACGGAAACCGGCACTCCCTCCACCGGCGATCCCGGCACCGAGGCGACCGGCAGCGCCGCCTCCGGCGAGAGCAGCCTGAAGGGCAAGCGCGTCCGCGTGGTCATCGGCTCCACCTCCACCGGCGGCGACTCCTACATGATCGCCGACATGGTCACTCGCTATCTGGGCGAGGAGATGGGCTTCAACGGCAAGGTGGACGCCATCGGCAACGCCCAGGCGCTGGACACCATCTCCAAGGCCAAGGGCGACGGCACCACCATCATGATGTTCCACGACATGGCGTTCCTGAGCGTACTCTTCGGCGCGGTCAGTGAGGACTACGCCCTGGAGAACCTGACCGTCGGCCCCCGCATCGGCGTCAACCCCGGCGGCTGCTTTGTGGCCAAGGCCGACGCACCCTACAACAACCTGAATGAGGCCGCCCAGTGGCTGGCCGATAACCCCGGCGAGGAGCTGCGGGTGAACATTGAGTCCGGCTCCGCCTCCCACCTGGACTTTGTGGTGTGGTATATGTGGGTTCAGGAGCAGTACGGCGACGAGGTGGCCAGCCGCATCAAGGCCCTGGTGGGCGGCACCACCGACGAAAAGAAGCAGCGCCTCTGGGACGGCAACACCGACATCATCTACGCCGACTATTCCTCCTGCGTGGAGTTCACCAAGGAGGGCGTGGACGCCCAGTTGGCCATGAAGCTCTTTGACACCTGCGGCAACCTGGAGGGCAGCGGCGTTATCTCCATGGCCGACGACGGCATCACCTTCAACGGCGAGCCCTTCGACTTCAACAAGGACTTCTTCATGCTCTTCCCCAAGGACATGGACGAGGGCATTCTGAATGAGATCGCCGCCGCCATGCAGAAGGTCTGTGAGAACCCCGATTTCCAGGCTGAGATGGCCGGCCTGCTCTACAGCGCCGTCACCGCCGAGGAAGCGGATCTGGAGGCCTCCCGCCAGTTCATCAGCGACAAGCGGGACATCGGCCAGGAGATCATCGACGTGGCCCCCGGCCTGGACGAGCTGACCTAATATCTGTTGGAGTGTCACCCCGTTGAAGCCCAGCCGGCGGTTGGCGCTTCAGCGGGGTGATATTCTGTGATACCACCCTGCGAAAGAGAGGTAATAAGATGCGTATCAATGTGGAGTATTCAACCCAGCACTGGATTTTCCCCATCATCACCATTGGAATTCTGGTGATTCTGGGCGTCCTGCTGATCGCCCTGGAGGGGCGGGCCCGGATCAAGGCGGGCAAGGGCTTTTTTGTCAAGCCCGGCCGCTTCTTCGTGGAACACTACGACAAGTTCAAATTCTGGGGTACGATCGCCCTGATGGTGGTCTACTTCTTCCTGCTGGACAAGCTGGGCTTCACCTTCTGGTCCATCATCTGCCTGTTCCTGTTCAACACCCTGTTTGCCAACAAGGCGCAGTTGAAAAACCCCAGGTACCACATCACCAGCCTGATCATCTCCGTGGTGGCCTGCCTGATCATCAGCGTTGTGTTCGGCACCGCGTTCGCCATCACCCTGCCCTCCGGTCTCCTCACCATTGAGATTCCGTCCCTGGGCTTCATTCTCTACTAAAGAAAGGCTGGTGTGATTCATGGGATTTGAACTGCCCTTCGTGATCGGCCCGGAGTACATCGCCGTGGCCCTGTTCGGCGTCGTCATCGGCATCATCTTCGGCGCCATCCCCGGCATGACGGCCACCATGGCCGTGGCCGTGTTCCTCCCCCTGACCTACGCCTACTCCATGGAGATGGCCCTCTATCTGCTGCTGGGCCTCTATGTGGGCGGCATCTCCGGCGGCCTGGTCCCCGCCATCCTCATCAACATTCCCGGCACCCCGTCGTCGGTGTGTACGACCTTCGACGGACACCCAATGGCCTTGCGGGGCGAGGGAGAACGCGCCCTGAAAATCGGCGTCACCTCCTCCTTCATGGGCGGCATGATCTCCCTGGTGGTGCTGGCCCTCTTCACCCCCATCCTGGCCGGCTGGGCCATCAAGTTCTCCGCCGTGGAGAAGTTCCTCATCATCCTCTTCGCCCTCACCGTCATCGCCGCCCTGTCCCGGGGCCAGATGCTCCGCGGCCTGTGGATCGGTATGCTGGGCGTGCTGGTGGCCATGATGAACCAGTTCTCCGTCAACAATGAATACCGCATGGTCCCTGAGTTCCTGGAGAGCCAGATGCAGAGCGGCTTCCAGCTCTTCCCCGTGCTCATCGGCCTGTTCGCCGTCTCCGAGATGCTCCAGCAGTGTGAGACTGGCATGCACGCCTCCTACAGCAAGGATGATACGCTGGAGGTCAAGAACAACGTCAAGTTCAGCCTTCTCCACGACTTCAAGGGGCAGATCATCAATGTGTTCCGCTCCGCCCTGCTGGGCACCTTCATGGGCATCCTGCCCGGTGTGGGCGGCTCCGCCGCCTCCCTGATCGCCTACTCCCAGGCCAAGAGCTGGTCCAAGCACCCCGAGCTGCTGGGCACCGGCGTACCCGAGGGCCTGATCGCGTCCGAGTCCTCCAACAACGGCCTGACCGGCGGCGCCCTGGTGCCCTTGCTGAGCCTGGGTATTCCCGGCGACTCCACCACCGCCGTCCTGATCGGCGCCTTCATGCTCCAGGGCATTCAGGTGGGCCCCCTGTTCATCACCAACAATCCGGTGATCTGGAACACCATTCTGGTGGCCCTGCTGTGCTGCAATATCCTGATGTACCTAGTCATGTTCTTCCCGGTGAAGCTGCTGGCGAAGATCGTCCTCATTCCCCAGGAGCGCCTGTACCCCGTGGTGCTCATGATGTGCACCGTGGGCGCCTACGCCACCCTCAACGGCCGCATGTTCGACGTGTGGTGCCTGCTGCTCTTCGGCATTGTGGGCCTTCTGATCAAGAAGTTCCACTTCCCCGTGTCCTGCTTCCTCATCGGCTTCATTCTGGGCGGCGACCTGGAGGACTACTTCATTCAGGTGCTCACCGCTTATAACGGCTCCCTGACCGGCCTGTTCGTGCGTCCCATGAGCTGGGTTATCTGGGCGCTGATCATCCTGTCCGTGGTCTACGCCGTTCTGGACAACCGCAAGGCCAAGCGCCAGGAGAAGGAGCTCTCCGGCAAGCAGTAATCATCATAACGCCTCGATGTCATTCCGTCCGGCGCGCCCCGCGTCCGGTGGAATGACATCGGCCAAAAGGGAGTATTCGTCTATGAGTGCACCACTTTACATCAAGGTCAAGGATGCGGATAACGTGGCCATCGCGGTCCACGACATCCCCCGCGGCACCGGGGTCATGCCCGGCGTCGTCACCCGGGAGGACATCCCCCAGGCCCACAAGATCGCCCTGACTGACATCCCCAAGGGGGGCGAGGTGGTCCGCTACGGCGTGGTGCTGGGCTACGCCAAGGCTCCCATCCCCGTGGGGGCCTGGATCAACGAGCACATGCTGGACCTGCCTCAGTCCCCCGGCCTGGACGACATGCCCTACGGGACCAGCATCGTCCCAATGGAAGAGCTGCCCGATCCGCCCCGCAGAACCTGGATGGGCTACCGCAACAAAACCGGCCCCGCAGGCACCCGCAACCTGCTGGGCATTGTCACCACCGTCCAGTGCGCCGCCGGTGTGGTCAACGTGGCGGTGGAGCGCATCAAGCGGGAGCTGCTGCCCAAGTACCCCAATGTGGACGGCGTGGTGGCAGTGAACCACCCCTACGGCTGCGGCGTGGCCATTAAGGCCCGGGAGGCCCACATCCCCATCCGGGCGGTCACCAACCTCATCCGCCACCCCAACTTCGGCGGCGAATTGATGGTGGTGGGCCTGGGCTGTGAAAAGCTCACCTACGACATGGTGCTCCCCCCGGAGGACATCACCCCGGAGAACACCCTCACCCTCCAGGACTACCGGGGCCACGACGCCATGATGCAGGCCCTGATGGAGATGGCCGAGCGGAAGCTGAAACGGCTCAACGAGCGCCGCCGGGAGGAGCTGCCCCTCAGCGAGCTGCTCATCGGCATGCAGTGCGGCGGCTCCGACGCCTTCTCCGGCCTCACCGCCAACCCCAGCGCCGGCTACGCCGCCGACATGCTGGTGAAGGGCGGCGCCACCGTGCTGTTCAGCGAGGTCACCGAGGTGCGGGACGGAGTGCATCTGCTGGCCGCCCGCTGCCGCGACGCGGCCGCCCGGGATAAGCTGGCTGCCGAGATGAAGTGGTACGACGACTACCTGGACGCCGGCGGCGTGGACCGGGACGCCAACCCCACCCCCGGCAACAAGAAGGGCGGCCTGGCCAACATCGTAGAGAAGGCCATGGGCTCCATCGCCAAGTCGGGCACCGCCCCCATCGAGGAGGTGCTCTCCCCGGCAGAGAAGCCCCACAAGCGCGGCCTGATCTACGCCGCCACTCCCGCCAGCGACATCGTCTGCGGGCCCTGCCAGTTGGCCAGCGGCATCGGGCTTCAGGTCTTTATGACCGGCCGGGGCACCCCCTACGGGCTGGCCGCCGCCCCGGTCATCAAGGTCTGCTCCCGCAACGAGATGAAGGAGCACTGGTTTGACCTCATCGACGTCAACGCCGGCCCCATCGCCACCGGCGAGAAGACCATCGCCGACGTGGGCGCCGAGCTGTTCCACCTGATTCTGGACGTGGCCAGCGGCGTGAAGAAGCCCTACTCCGACCAGTACGGCTTCCACAACGACCTGTGCATCTTCAATCCCGCGCCTATTACCTGACAAGAGAAAGGTCGGTTTGGTATGGAAATCAAACAGGGGGGCGTCGTCTCCCGTCTGCTGGCCGACGTGCCCATTCCCCGCATGTTCCGCGCCGAGCAGCTCTTCCCCCGGGAGCGCATTGCCCCCGCAGACATCCCCGCCGCCGTGGCGGGGGAGCTGTCCAGGGAGCCCTTCCGCTCCAAAATCCGGCCCGGCATGTCCATCGCCATCACGGCGGGCAGCCGGGGCATCGCCAACGTGGACCTTATCACCCGGTCCATCGCGGACTTTGTAAAGGCCAGGGGCGCCGTCCCCTTCATCGTGCCCGCCATGGGCAGCCACGGCGGCGCCACTGCCGAGGGGCAGCTGGAGGTGCTGGCCAGCTACGGCATCACCCCGGAGGCCATGGGCTGTGAGATCCGCAGCAGCATGGAGGTGGTGGAGCTAGGCACCTCCGACACCGGCCTGCCGGTGTACCTGGACAAAAACGCCTATGAGTCCGACGGTATCATCGTCTCCTGCCGCCTCAAGCCCCACAACGCCTTCCGCGGCCCTTACGAGAGCGGGCCCTGCAAGATGCTCGCCGTGGGTCTGGGCAAACAGAAGGGGGCCGAGCGGGTCCACTCCGACGGCATGGGCAAGATCGGGGCCAACATCCCCTCCATCGCCAAGGTCATTCTGGCCAGGGCCCCCATCCTCTTTGCCCTACCCTGCATCGAGAACGCCTATGACGAGACCTGCCGCATCGAGGCCATCGACAGGGACGACATTCTCGCCCGGGAGCCGGAGCTGCTCCAGTTTGCCTTTGAGCGGATGCCCTCCCTGCTGGTGGGCGCCTGCGACGTGCTGGTGGTGGACGAGACGGGCAAGAACTACTCGGGCACCGGCGTGGACCCCAACATCACCGGCACCTTTTCCACCGAGTACGCCCACGGCGGGGTGGAGGTGCAGCGCACCTGCTTTCTCGATCTGAGCGCGGCCAGCCACGGCAACGCCCTGGGCGTGGGCCTGGCCAACGTGATCACAAAGCGGTTCTTTGACAAAATCGACACGGAAAAGATGTACCCCAACTGTCTCACCTCTACCGTCCTCACCTCCGCCCGCATCCCCTGCGTGGTGGCCAACGACAGGGAGGCTATTCAGATGTGTATCCGCACCTGCACCGGCATCGACCGCAACCGCGCCCGGATCATCCGCATCCCAAACAGCCTCCACATCGGCCGCATCATGCTCAGCGAGGCCTATTACAGGGACGTGAAGGCGGGTAAATGGCCCGGCGTGGCGGCCTGCTCTGAGCCCGAGCCGCTGGAATTTGACGGGGACGGGGCCCTTCTCACCCCCATCGAGGGGTAGTATGGACAGCTTTTTCAAGATGGTGGACGTGCAGACCGTCCTCTTCATCTACATGGCGGTGGGCTTCTTCTGCCGCAAGAAGGGCATTTTCAACGACGCGGCCCGGGATAAGCTGACCGACTTTGTGGTGCTCATCACCCTGCCCTGCATGATCTTTGAGTCCTTCCACATGGAGTTCAGCCTGGAGTCCCTCAAGCAGGGGGGCGTGGCCGTCCTCATTGCCACCGTCATGGCCGCGGCGGCCCTGCTGCTGGGCAAGGTGCTCTACAACCGCTTTCCCTATGGGGAGAAGAGCATCCTCCAGTACGGCACCCTGGTCACCAACTCCGGCTTTGCCGGACTGCCCGTGGTCAGCGGCGCCTACGGCGACGAGGGCCTCTTTCTGGGCTCCCTGTTCATCATCCCCACCCGCATCCTCATGTGGAGCGCCGGCATCTCCCTGTTTACCAAGGCCGACGCCAAGCAGGCCGTCCGGAAGGTGCTGCTCAACCCCGGCATCATCGCCGTGGAGGTGGGGCTGGTATGGATGCTCTTCCAGCTCCCCCTGCCCCACTTTGTGGATACCGCGGTGGATAACCTGGGGGCCTGTACCTCCCCCATGGCCATGGCCCTGGTGGGGGCCATCCTGGCCGACGTGCCCCTCAAGACCGTGTTCGACCCCAAATGCTTCTATCTGGTGGCGGTGCGCCAGCTCCTGCTGCCCGCCGTGTGCCTCGCGGCCCTGCGGCTGCTGGGGGTAGATCCCCTCACCGCCGGGGTAAGCGTGGTGCTCACCGGCATGCCCATCGGCTCCACCACCGCCATCCTGGCCCAGAAATACGGGGCGGACGCCCAGTTCGCCTCCAAGTGTGTGTTTATCTCGACGCTGACCAGCCTGGTCACCGTCCCCATTTTGACCCTGTTCCTTTGATGGAGAAAGGAGCCATCCCTATGCAGCAGTCCTATGATGTCGTCATCATCGGCGGTGGGGTGGTGGGCAGCGCCATCGCCCGGGAGCTCTCCCGGTACAAGCTGCGCATCGCCGTGCTGGAGAAGGAGAGCGACGTCTGCACCCAGACCAGTGGGCGCAACACCGGCATGCTCCACGCCGGGTTCCTCTATAAGACCGGCTCCCTCAAGGCCATCTGCGCCGTGGAGGGCAACCAGGAGTTCGACCAGGTAGCCCGCGAGCTGGATGTCCCCTTTAAGCGCACCGGCAAGCTCATCGTGGGCTTCACCGATGAGCACCGGCAGCGGCTGGAGCAATTCATGGCCCGGGGCGAGGCCAACGGCGTGAAGGGCCTGGAGCTCATCGACCGCAAGCGGATGGATGAGCTTGACCCCAGCGCCGGCGGAAATTTCGCCATGTGGTGCCCGGCCAGCGGTATCCTGGACCCCTTCCTCTACACCATCGCCCTGGCGGAGAACGCGGTTCACAACGGGGCGGAGTACCACCTCAACTGCGCTTTCACCGGCGAGACCCGGCAGGCCGACGGCACCCACCTGCTCCACACCACCAGGGGCGACTTCCACACCCGCTGGGTGGTGAACAGCGCGGGGCTCAACTCCGCTGTGGTCAGCGGGCAACTGGGCATTCCCGGCTATGTCATTAAGCCGGTCAAAGGCGAATACTTCGTTCTTGACAAGCTGGCGGGCCAGTTTGCCAGGATTCCCGTCTATCCCGCCCCCAATCCGGATAATACGTTTGACACCCATGCCACGCCCACCGTGGACGGAAATGTACTGGTGGGGCCCGACAGCCAATTGGCGCGGGATTTCCAGGACTACGAGTCCACCCAGGCCGCCATGGACGGCCTCATTGAGAGCGGTTCGCGGATGTTCAAGCACATGGACCGCGCCTACTTCATCCGCAATTTTGCCGGCATCCGGCCCAAGCGCATCGACCCCGCCACCGGCGCGGTGCAGGATTTCGTGCTGGAGTGCCGGGACGAGGCGCCCGGCGTGGTCAACCTGGTGGGCATCGAGTCCCCCGGCCTCACCTCCGCCCTCCCGCTGGCCCGCCGGGCCGTGACCCTCATCGCCCGGCAGGAGGCGCTGGAGCCCAATCCCGACTTTGATCCCATCCGGCACGGCATCCGCCGTTTTGCCGATATGGCCGACGAGGAGCGGGCCGCCGCCATCGCGGAGAACCCGGACTACGGCGAGATCTTCTGCCGCTGCGAGAAGGTCACCAAGGCCGAAATTCTCCAGGCCATCCGCAACCCCCTGGGCGTCCACACCGTCAACGGCATCAAGGTGCGCACCCGTGCCACCATGGGCCGCTGCCAGGGCGGCTACTGCGAGACCCGCATCACCGAGGCCCTCCGCCGGGAGCTGGGAGAGGACTTCAGGGACATCCACCTGGGGCCGGAGGGCTCCTGGATGTTCACCGGGTCAGTGAAAGGAGGGGAGCCGGCATGAACGTGGAACGCCATCAGGCGGTAATCATCGGCGGCGGGCCCGCCGGCCTGGCCGCCGCCATCCGGCTCAGGCAGCAGGGCGTCGACGACGTGGTGGTGCTGGAGCGGGAGCACCGCCCCGGCGGCATCCTCCGTCAGTGCATCCACGACGGCTTCGGCCTCACCCGCTTCGGCGAGACCCTCTCCGGCCCCGAGTACGCCCAGCGGTTCGTGGCCCAGGCGGAGGAGCTGGGCATCACCTGCCTGACCGACACCACCGTTCTCTCCCTGGAGGCCGACCGCACCGTCACCGCCTCCGGCCCCGCCGGGCTCAAACAGCTCCGGGGCGACGCGGTGATTCTCACCATGGGCTGCCGGGAGCGTACCCGGGGCGCCCTGGCCATTCCAGGCAGCCGCCCGGCGGGCATCTACACCGCCGGCGTGGCCCAGGAGTACATCAACCTGCGCAACCTCATGGTGGGCCGGGAGGTGGTCATTCTGGGCAGCGGCGACATCGGCATGATCATGGCCCGCCGCATGACGCTGGAGGGGGCCCATGTGAAGGCCGTCTATGAAGTGCAGCCCTATCCCAGCGGCCTGCCCCGCAACATCGAGCAGTGCCTCAACGACTATGGCATCCCCCTGTACCTGAGTCATACCGTCACCGATATTTACGGCCGGGCGCGTCTGGAGGCCGTTACGGTCTCCCAGGTCGACGAACGCCTCCGCCCCATCCCCGGCACGGAAGAGCGGGTGGAGTGCGACACGCTGATTCTCTCGGTGGGCCTCATCCCCGCCGGGGACATCGCCAACGGCTCCGGCCTGGCGGTGGACGGGCGCACCAGGGGCGCCTTTGTGGACGAGCACTACCAGACCAGCATTCCCGGCGTCTTTGCCGCGGGCAATGTGCTCCATGTCCACGATCTGGTGGACTTCGTCTCCCTGGAGGCGGAGGCCCTGGCCTCGTCGGCGGCGGAGTACCTGAAAAACCACGCGCTTCCCCCCTGTCCCCTGGAGGTCAGGGCGGGCGCCAACGTGGGCCACGTCATCCCCCAGCGCATCAGCGGCAGCCGGGATTTCACCCTCTCCCTGCGGGTGTCCCGGCCCATGAAGGCCGTCACCCTGACCGTGACGCAGGACGGCCGCGAGGTGCTACGGCGCAGGCTGCCCAAGGCACTCCCTGCCGAGATGCTTCAGCTTCCCATCCGCGCCGCGGCGCTGGAGCAGTCCGGTGATTTGGAGGTGAGCGTACAGTGACGCGGAGCTTTACCTGTATTATCTGTCCCAACGGCTGTGAGATCACAGCCGAATATGAGGGGAGCGCGGTGCACGCCGTCCGGGGGGCCGCCTGTCCCAAGGGAGACGCCTATGTCCGCCAGGAGCTGACCGACCCCCAGCGCAACATCGCCACCAGCGTACTAGTGGAGGGCGGCGAACTGCCCTTGGCCAGCGTGCGGCTCAGCCACCCCATCCCCAAGAAGGAGATCTTTCGGGTGATGGAGGTCATCAACACCGTCCGGCTCCAGGCCCCCACCGCCGTCGGGCAGGTGGCCCTGGCCGACGTGTGCGGCCTGGGCGCCGATGTGATTGTCACCAAAAACGTGGCCCGCGCCAACGCGTGAGTCCCGCTTTTATAGTTCCTATCCACCCCAATCTGTGCTATTATTTTAAGGAGGAAATGTATTATGAAAATCGGACTGATCGGTCTTGGCATTATGGGCAAGCCCATGGCGAAGAACCTGCTCAAGGCGGGCTATGACCTCACGGTCAGCGATCTGAACCAGGCCAGCGTGGACGAGATCGTAGCCGCCGGGGCCAAGGCCGCCACCAACGCAGAGATCGGCGAGACCTGCGACGTGGTGCTGACCATGGTACCCAACAGCCCCCAGGTAAAGGCTGTCATGCTGGGGGAGGACGGCGTGGCCGCCCACATGAAGCCGGGCAGCGTGTTCATCGACATGAGTTCCATCAACCCCGTGGCCTCCAAGGAGATCGCGGCGGAGCTGGCCAAGCGCGGCATCGAGATGCTGGACGCCCCCGTCTCCGGCGGCGAGCCCAAGGCCATCGACGGCACCCTGTCCTTCATGGTGGGCGGCAAGCAGGAGGTCTTTGACCAGTACAAGGACATCCTGGGCGCCATGGGCGCCTCTGTGGTGCGCTGCGGCGACGTGGGCGCGGGCAACACCACCAAGCTGGCCAACCAGATTATCGTGGCCTGCAACATCCAGGCCCTGTCCGAGGCCCTGACCCTGGCCAAGATGGCGGGCGTGGATCCCGAGCTGGTGTTCCAGGCCATCCGCGGCGGTCTGGCCGGCTCTACCGTCATGAACGCCAAGGCCCCCATGATGATCGAGGGCAACGACAAGCCCGGCTTCAAGATTGACCTGCACATCAAGGATCTGAACAACGCCCTGGACTGCGCCCACACCGTGGGCTCCCCCCTGCCCATGACCGCCGCGGTGCAGGAGATCTTCCAGTGGCTGCACAACAACGGCTGCGGCCAGGACGATCACAGCTCCATCATCAAGTACTACAAGAAGCTCACCGGCATCGAGTCCCTGTAAGGCCGCCCGACACGAGTGCGAGGTGATCGATCATGAATACGGATTTTATCAAGGGCGTCGTGGTGCCCATACTCACCCCCATCGACGGGGAGGAGCGCATTGACGAGGCCAGGCTCCGCGACCAGGTGGACTACGTCATCAAGGGCGGCGTGTCCGGTATTCTGGCCTTTGGCAGCAACGGCGAGTTCTATATGGTAGAAGAGGACGAGATGGAGCGGGGCCTGAAGATTATGGTGGATCAGGCCGCTGGCCGCGTCCCCGTCTACTTCGGCATTGGCGCCATCCGCACCCAGAAGTGCTGCCGTCTGGCCAAAATGGCCGTGGCCAACGGCGCCGCCGGCGTCAGTGTGCTCCAGCCCATGTTCCTCAAGCCCACCTATGACGAGCTGTTCCAGCACTTCAAGACCATCGCCGAAAGCGTCCCCGGCGCGCCCATGCTGCTCTACAACAACCCCGGGCGGGTGGGGTACACCCTCACCGCCGATCTCGTGGATGCCCTGGCCCATCAGGTGGAAAACATTGTGGGCATGAAGGACACCAGCGGCGACATCACCCTCACCGCCGAGTTCATCCGCCGTACCCGCGACGTGGGCTTCAAGGTGTTCGGCGGCAAGGATACCCTGCTCTACGCCAGCCTGTGCCACGGCGCGGTGGGCGGCGTGTGCACCGCGGCCAACTTCATGCCCGAGCTGATCACCGACGTCTACAACAAGTTTGCCGCCGGGGATCTCCAGGGCAGCCTGGAGGCCCAGTTCAAGCTCAACCCCGTCCGTCTGGCCATGGACCCCGCCAGCTTCCCTGTGGCCGCCAAGGATATGGCCGCGCTCCGCGGCCGGGATGTGGGCGTGCCCTACCGGCCCAGCCTCCCCACCCCGGAGGGCCCCGCCAAGGAGGGCTTCCGCCGCACCATGTCTGAGGCCGGCCTGATTTAAGCCTCTCCGCGAGGCGACCATGGAGGAACGCATGAAACTGAGAAACGACTGTGATCAGATTGTCCGCCGGGCCATCGCCGCTGTCCAGCCCGACGCGGCGGTTCGCCGCGCCCTGGAGGGGAACCCCTTTCAGGGCGGCCGGGTGGTGCTGGTGGCCGTGGGCAAGGCCGCCTGGTCTATGGCCCGCGCCGCCTGCGACTGCGTGGGGGGGCGGCTGGACGGCGGCATCGTCATCACCAAGCACGGCCATGCCCAGGGCCCCATCGGCTCCCTGCTCATCCGGGAGGCGGGGCATCCCGTCCCCGACCAGGACACCTTTTCCGCCACGGAGGAGGCGCTGGCCCTTACGGACGGCCTGACAGCGGAGGACACCGTCCTCTTTCTCCTCTCCGGCGGCGGCTCCGCCCTCTTTGAAGCGCCGCTGGTCCCCCAGGAGGAGCTCCAGTCCATCACCCAGAGCCTGCTGGCCAGCGGGGCGGACATCGTGGAGATGAACACCATCCGCAAGCGGCTCTCCGCCGTCAAGGGCGGGCGGTTTGCCCAGCACTGCGCCCCGGCAAAGGTATTCTCCATCGTCCTGTCGGACATCATCGGCGATCCGCTGGACATGATCGCCTCCGGCCCGGCCTACCCCGACTCCTCCACCTGTGCCGATGCCCGCCGCATCGCGGAGCAGTACGGCCTGCGCCTGTCGCCTGAGGCCTCCCAGTGCCTGGAGCGGGAGACGCCCAAGGTCCTGGACAATGTGGAGACCCTTATCACCGGCAGCGTGCGGGAGCTGTGCGCCGCCGCATCCGCGGCCTGCCGGGAGCTGGGCTATGAGCCGGTGCTGCTCACCGACAGCCTGGACTGCGAGGCCCGGGAGGCGGGGGCCTTCCTGGCCGCCGTGGCCCGCGCCCACCAGGATACGGAGCGCTCCCTGGCCTTCCTGGCCGGGGGGGAGACCGTGGTGCACCTGACCGGCTCCGGCCTGGGCGGGCGCAACCAGGAGCTGGCCCTCTCCGCCGCCGCCGGCATCGCCGGGCTGGAGGACACGGCCGTGTTCTCTCTGGGCAGCGACGGCACCGACGGCCCCACTGACGCCGCCGGCGGCTTCGTGGACGGCGGGACAAAGGAGCGGCTGGCCAGGCAGGGTGTGCGCATCTTTGAGGTTTTGAAGAACAACGACGCCTACCACGCCCTGGCCGCCTGCGGCGGCCTGCTCCACACGGGGGCGACGGGCACCAATGTCAACGACGTGGCGGTGCTTCTCATCCGCCGCTGAGTGGTTCCTTTCCCCCGCTGCGCCCCCGACCTTCCCACGCGGAGCCGGGGGCGCGCCCTTTTACCGGCAAGGAGTGATCGGCCATGGACGTCAAACAGATGACCTATATTCTCACCATCGCCCAGGAGGGCGGCATCAGCAAGGCCGCGGCCAAGCTGTTCATCACCCAGTCCGCCCTGGATCAGCAGCTTCTGAAGCTGGAGCATGAGCTGGGCACCCGCCTCTTTTTCCGCTCCCGTAGCAGCTTTGCCCTCACTGAGGCCGGCAGGGTCTACGTGGACTACGCCCGCCGGATGCTGGAGCTGAAAAATGAGGCCTACCGCATCATCCACGACATCGCCGGCCGGAGGCGGGGCACCCTCTCCCTTGCCTTCGCCCCGGAGCGGGGCATGGAGATGTTCATGGCCGTGTACCCACGGTTCTATCAGAGCTATCCCGAGGTGACAGTGACCCCCCGGGAGATCAGCGTCCGGCGGCAGTTGGAGATGCTGGCCAGGGACGAGCTGGATCTGGGCTTCATCTCCAGGCCGGAGGGGGAGGTTCCGGGGCTGACCTGCGTCCCTCTCCTGCGGGAGGAGTTCCTGCTCATCACGCCCCGCAGCCATCCGCTGGCGGCCAGGGCCGCGCCGCCGGGCGCGCCCCTGACGGTGCTGGACACGGAGTGCCTCTGGGACCTGACCTTCTGCCTCATCTACCGCTCCTCCACCCAGCGGGAGGTCATCGACCCCCTGTTTGAGCGGGCGGGGCGAAAGCCCAACCTCTTTCTGGAGACCGCCAGCAACCGGGCCAATGTCTCCATGGTACAGAAGGGGCTGAGCTGCTCCATCGTCCCCGCCTACTACGTCCAGGGGGTGGAGGACGTGGCCTGCTTCCGCCTGTCTGCCCATCCCGCCTGGACCGTGTCTGCCTGCTACCGGCGCAATCGCTACCTGTCCAAATCCGCCCAGTATTTCATCGCCCTGGCCGCCGCCTATTTCCGTCCCGAGTGCGCCGCGCAAGAAAAGGAGTTGCCGCAATGAGCCGCATCTATGAGATCTTTGGCACCAATGCCCACGCCATGACCCGCGCCCTGATGGAGTCCGCCGGCGCAGCGTGCAAAATCCCCTCCGGGGCCTCGGTGGCCCTCAAGCCCAACCTGGTGGTGGCCGCCTCCCCCGAAACCGGCGCCACCACCCACGCCGGCGTCCTGTCCGGCGCCATCGAGTATCTGCGTGACCATGGCTTCCGGGATATCTCCATCATCGAGGGCTCCTGGGTGGGGGACGACACCGGCCGGGCCTTCCGGGCGGCGGGATACGAGGCGGTGGGGAAGAAGTACGGCGTGCCCCTCTTCGACCTCAAGCGGGACAAGACCCGCCGGGTGGACACCCCCCTGCGGCCCATGGACATCTGCTGCCGCGCCCTGGACGCGGACTACCTCATCAACCTGCCCGTGCTCAAGGGCCACTGCCAGACCGCCATGACCTGCGCCCTAAAAAACTGCAAGGGCTGCCTGCCCGACCGGGAGAAGCGGCGCTTCCACGCCGAGGGGCTGATGCGCCCCATCGCCGCCCTGGCCGCCGCCCTGCGGCCGGAGCTGACCATCGTGGACAGCCTCTGCGGGGATCTGGACTTTGAGGAGGGGGGCAACCCCGTCCCCACGGGCCGGATGCTGCTGGGTGAGGACCCCGTGCAGCTGGACGCCTACGGCTGCCGCCTTATGGGCCTGGCCCTGGAGCAGGTGCCCTATATCCAGATGGCCGAGGCCTGGGGGGCCGGCTCCACCCGGCTGGAGGAGGGAGATGTGGTGCGCCTCAACGAGCCCTCCGCAGCGGCGGACTACCCCGCCCCCTCCGGCGCCGTGGCCGCCCTCACCCGCACCGTCCAGGCCAGAAGCGCCTGCTCGGCCTGCTACGCAAGCCTGGTGCGCGCCCTCTACACCGGCGGCGTACAAGGCCTACCCATCGCCATCGGCCAGGGCTGGCGGGGGATTCCCTTCGACGGCCTTGGGGTCGGCGCCTGCTGCAACTGCGCCAAAGAGCGCGTCCCGGGCTGCCCGCCCCCGGCAGAGGACATCCTGCGCGTCCTCTCCGCCCGCTGCTGAGCCCCACGGGGAATGCGCACCTGATTTCCCTCCGAAGTCAGGTGCGTTTCTGCGTACAGGCGGCGAACCCCCTCCAAATCCGGTATTTACACCGGCTCCTTTCTCCCGTACAATAGAGGTGATTTCCCGGCCCGCCCGGAGAGGAGCACCGCTATGGATCTTCTGCAATGTCTCATGGATTCCTCATCCCATGCCATTTTCACCCTGGATCGGGATGGCATCATCACCCATATCAACCAGCAGGCCAAGGTGAGGTTCGGCCTCTACCACAACAGCCAGCACCCCCACCCCGCCGGGCGGTTGGAGCCGGGCGACCTGGTGCTGATCGCCGACACAGCCATCGGCGCGGACGACGGGGCGCTGCGGCCGGAGGATCTCGCCCGTATCGGCATCCGGGAGCCCAGGCTCCGCGTCAACGACCGGCTGGTGGCGGCAGGCGTCTTCGACATGCCCGGCCGGCGGCCCGTCTACAAGTTCCTGCCAGACCAGGACGCGGACAGCCTCTGTCTGGAGACCGTCTGTGAGGGGATCCCGATCCGCCTCTCCATCGAGCGCCGCAGCGTCACCGTTACGGTAAGGGACACCGTCTACACCATCGGGTATTTCCGCTGCATTGGACAGATGGTGGTTCTGGACGGGGCGACTGGCCGGGTGAAGTTCTGGCAGGAGAAGGGCTACTCCGCCCGCAGGGAGGGCATCGGCCACCTGCTCCGGGGCGGCTCCTACAGCGAAAAACGGGCCGGGCTGTCCCTCCAGGTGGAGGGCTATCACTTCCGCGACTTCTTTGAGGGGGCGCAGTTTGAGCGGGATCTCGCCCGGGTGCTCAACGGACAGGCGCCGAGGCTTGAGGACCGGGAGTACGAGATCAACGGCTTTGAGCTGGTGGCCACCCTTCTCCCCGTGCCCGGGGCGGAGGGCGGACGCCCGGACGGAGTGATCGTCAAGTTCCGGAACATTGAGGATATCCATGTGACCATCCTGGAGCGCAACAATGCCATCAAGATGGCCGAGCGGACCTACCGGGAGACCGCCCGCAAGGACGCGCCCCAGGAGGCGTCCGTTGCGGAGCGCTTCGGCTTCGACACCCTGCCGGCCTCCGTCCGGCACCGGGTCTACAAGCTGTCCCAGCCGGACTGCGGCATCCTGATCACCGGCGAGAACGGCACCGGAAAGTCCTTCCTCGCCCAGGCCATCCGTCAGGCCCAGCCCCGCCGCGGCCCCTTCGTCACGGTGGACTGCGCCACCATCTCCCCCACCCTGTTTGAAAGCGAGATGTTCGGCTATGTGGGGGGCGCCTTCACAGGGGCGAACCCCCAGGGCAAGGCGGGTTTTTTTGAGGCGGCCGACGGCGGCACCATCTTCCTGGACGAGATTGGCGAGATCCCCCTCCAGATCCAGGCCAAGCTGCTCAGTGTAATCCAGAACAAGGTGGTCTGCCGGGTGGGCTCCACCCGGTCCGTGCCGGTGGATGTGCGCATCCTGGCGGCCACCAACCGGGATCTGAGGGCGGAGGTGGCCGCCGGGCGCTTCCGCCAGGATCTCTACTACCGGCTCAGCGCCTTCTCTGTGGAGCTGCCTCCCCTGCGCAGTTGTCCCGAGGACGTGTGCTTCCTCATCGACCGGCTGATGGAGAAGATTCCCCAGAAGTACGGCGTCCCGCCCAGGAGCCTGTCCGGCGAGGCCTTTGGCAAGCTGCTGGCCTACAACTGGCCGGGCAACATCCGGGAGCTGGAAAACGTACTGGAGAACGCCGTGGCCCTCTCCGAGTCGGAGCTTATCTATGCCGAGCACATCCACCTGGAGGGCACAGCGCCCGCTCCGCTCACGCTGAAGGAACGGCTCAAGCGGGAGGAAAGGCAGATTCTCCGGCAGACCCTGGCCCAGTGCGGCGGCAGCCGTGTGAAGGCCATGGAGCTGCTGGGCCTGTCCAAGACCGTGTTTTACGGCAAGCTGAAGGAATACCAACTGGACTAAACACGTCCTGCTTTTGGGAAAGGGAGTTCGGAAATCCGAACTCCCTTTCCCGTTTTTTTCACCCAGGTTCCAGGGATGCTGGATCTTGCGCCCCATGTTTTGCAGATTCTGTCTGAATTTGACGGCCATATTTTGTTGGAACCGCTGAACTTCGCCCCCCTTGGCCGCCTGGCATGCAGCTTGCATAGGCAATGAGACAAGGAGCACGTTTAATGGGAGGGAGCCTTCGATGCAGTTTTGGAAAATGAACGGCGCAGGCAACGACTTTATTATCCTCAACAATCTACAGGAGGGGCTGTCGGCGGATTGCTTTCCCGCCCTGGCCCGGCGGCTGTGCGAGCGCCGCCTGTCCATTGGGGCGGACGGTCTGATGGTGGTGGAGCGGCCGCAGTCCGGCGGGGACTACCGAATGCTGTTTTACAACTCCGACGGCAGCGCGGGCGAGATGTGCGGCAACGGGGCTCGGTGCATCTGCCGCTATGGCTATGAGATCGGGCTGGCCGGAGAGCTCCAGAGGGTGGAGACCACCGCTGGCCTGGTCACCGGCCGGCGCATCACCCGGCGGCAGTATAAAATCGAACTCAACCGGCCCACCACCCTCCGGCTGGACTACCCCGTGGAGGTGGACGGCAAGACCTATCCCTGCTCCTATGTGGAGCTGGGAGATCCCGGCCTGCCCCATGCAGTGGTTCCGATTCCGGGACTGCGCGGCCGGCCGGAGGCGGAGCTGTTCGCCCTGGGGCGGAAGCTGCGGGCCCACCCCGCCTTCCCCAAGGGCGCAAATGTCAATTTCTTCGATGTGGAGGGACCGGGGCGGATCTGGGAGCGCACCTTTGAGCGGGGCGTGGAGGGCTTCACCTACGCCTGCGGCACGGGCACCGGCTCGGTGGCCGCCGTGCTGACCCTCCAGGGCGCGGTCAGCGGCCGGGCGGTGGCCGTCCAGATGACGGGGGGCGAGCTGGTGGTGGATGTGGAGCGCCGCGGCTCCACGGTGGAACACCTCTTTCTGACCGGGCCCACCAATTTGGTTGCAAAAGGGGAGCTCACCGACGAGGAACTGCCCCTTTGAGTGATAGAGCGGCCGCCGGTGCGGTACACTGAGAGAGGAGGTGACGCCGCATACCCCACCGGCAGTTCTGTGTGTTAGAAGAAAGAGAGGTATTGTTATGGACAAATCCACAGTTATGAAGAACTACCGCTTCCTGGCCCTGATGCTGTTTGCCATGGTAGCCGGCTGCGTGGCCGGCTGGTTCTTTCCTGAATTTGGTCACTTTATCAAGCCCGCCGGCACCGTGTTCATCAATATGATGTTCTGCGTGGTGGTGCCGCTGGTGTTCGCCTCCATCTCCAACTCCGTGGCCAGCGTACGCAGCCGGAAACGGGCAGGCAAGATCATGGGCACCACCGTGCTCACCTTCGTGGTCACCGGCGCCGTTGCCGCCGTCATCATGTTCATTGTCATGAAGCTGGTTCCCCCGGTGCTGGAGCCCTGGACCGACATGGCCACCGAGGCCATCGGCGAGCACGCCTCCCTCGCCGACATGATCGTGAACTTCTTCACCACCGACGACTTTGTGGGCCTGCTGAGCCGCAGCGCCATGCTGCCGCTGATCGTCTTCTCCATCCTGTTCGGCTTTGCCACCAATCTGGTGGGCGGCCCCGACCATGTCATCGGCAAGTTCCTCGACGGCCTGACGGAAGTAATGATGGCCTTTGTGAAGATCATCACCTATTACGCCCCCATCGCCTTCTTCGCCCTGTTTGCGGATCTGGTAGCCACCTACGGCTCCAGCGTGGCCTCCGCCTATGGCCGGGCCATGGTGGTGTACTATCCCCTGTGCTTTATCTACATCTTCACCGCCTTTCCCCTCTTCGCCTATATCGGCGGCGGCAGGCACGGCATCAAGACTATGTTCCAGCACATCGCAAGGCCCGCCATCATGTCGCTGGGCACCTGCTCCTCCTCCGCCACCATCCCCACCAACCTGCGTGAGGCGGAGGACACCGGCATCCCCAAGGATGTGGCCGATATGGTCGTGCCCATGGGCGCCACCATGCATATGGACGGCTCCTGCTTCTCCTGCGTGCTGAAAATCGCCTTTGTCCTGGGGGCCATGGGCGTGGATATGCCCTGGACCATGCTCCCGGCGGTGGTGGCTGTGGCGGTGCTCTCCTCGGTGGGCATGTCCGGCGTGCCCGGCGGAGGCTACATCGGTGAGTACATCATCTGCTCCATCTTCTTCCCCCAGCAGATTGAGGTTGCCTTCCCCATCCTGGTGGCCATCGGCAACCTGGTAGATCCCCCGGCCACAATGATCAACTCCGCCGGCGACTATGTGGTGTGCTACATCGTCGCCCGCGTCACCGACGGCAAGGACTGGCTGGACAGGGCCATTGCGGCCAGACACGCCAAATAGCATCCCCCCGGGGCCCCCTGCGGGGCGGGATATCTTCCAGAGAAACAGAAAGGAAATGAGACATGATCTGCGACAACCTTACCGTCTCTAACGGGCGCCTGCTCTTTGCCGGTCAGGACACTGTGGAGCTGGCCCGGCAGTACGGCACCCCCCTCTACCTGATGGACGAGGACCGGATCCGCGCCAACTGCCAGGTGTATACCGAGGCGTTCCGCAGGCACTTCGGCCCCGGCGCCCGGCCCCTGTACGCCAGCAAGGCCAACTCCTTCCAGCGCATCTATGAGATCATGCGGGAGGAGGGCATGGGCATCGACGTGGTGTCCTCCGGCGAAATTTACACCGCCCTCCGGGCGGGCTACGACTTGGGCCAGGCCTACTTTCACAGCAACAACAAGACCGATGAGGACATCCGCTACAGCATGGACCACGGCATCGGCTATTTTGTGGCCGACAATGTGGAGGAGATCAAGGCCATCGAGGCGGAGGCCGCCCGGCGGGGCATCAAGCAGCGGGTGCTGCTCCGCCTGACCCCCGGCATCGACCCCCACACCTACGAGGCCATCGCCACCGGCAAGGTGGATTCCAAATTCGGCAGCGCCATCGAGACCGGCCAGGCCGAGGAGATCACCCTCTTCACCCTCCGCCAGCCCCATGTGGAGCTGGTGGGCTTCCACTGCCACGTGGGCTCCCAGGTCTTTGCCGAGGACGTATTTGAACGGGCCGCAGTGATCATGCTGGAGTTTGCCGCCCACATGGAGAAAGCCCATGGCTACCAGACCCGGCAGCTTGACCTGGGCGGCGGCTACGGCGTGCGCTATGTGGAGTACGACCCCGTTCTGAACGTGGACGCCAAGGTGGCCCAGGTGGCCGCCGCGGCCAAGGGAGCCTGCGCCCGCCTGGGCATCGCCCTGCCCGAGATTCACATGGAGCCCGGCCGCAGCATCGTGGGAGACGCGGGACTGACCCTCTACACCGTGGGCACGGTCAAGGAGATCCCCGGCTATAAAAACTACGTCTCGGTGGACGGCGGCATGCCCGACAATCCCCGCTTCGCCCTCTACGGGGCCAGCTACACCTGCCTGCTGGCCAACAAGCTGGACCAGCCCGCCGAATTTCCCTGCTCGGTGGTGGGCCGCTGCTGCGAGAGCGGCGACATCATCCAGGAGCACGTCCTGCTGCCCGGGAGCGTGGGCCGGGGAGACCTTCTGGCGGTATGCACCACCGGCGCCTACAACTACTCCATGGCCTCCAATTACAACCGCCTTCCCAGGCCCCCCATTGTCATGCTCCGGGGCGGCAACGAGTCCTATGTGGCAGTCCGCCGGGAGTCCCTGGAGGATCTGTGCCGCAACGACCTGTAAAAACGCACAAGGGAGCGGCCCCACCGGGGGCCGCTCCCTTCCAGCCTGTTGAAAACGTGTTTTCGACAGGCTGCCGGACTTTTGGAGCCTTTTGAACGGTTCGAAAAGTCGTTTGATCCGACGTGAAAGACAACCCGGACGGTTTTCTTTCACACGATCTTTCCCTTCGAATCCTTTTGCGGGGAGGGTTTATTGGCAGCTGCTCTCATCCACTCAGTTGAGCACCTGCTCCAGCTCCAGGGTGACGGTGCCGTCCTCCCGCACGAAGCAGGGGATGCCCAGGGAGCCCTTGGCCTTGGGGCCTTCGAAGACGGGGCTGCTCTCCCGCAGGGCCAGGTAGGCCTTCAGGTCGGGCAGGCTGGCGGACAGGTTCTGGAAGGTGATATCCGCCTTGGCCTCAACCAGCTTGTTGAGGGCGTACAGGGTATCCGGGCACAGGTGGCTGCCGATCACGGTCACTTTCATCTTGTCTCCTCCTTACTTTACGGCAATGGCTTCAATCTCGCACAGGGCGCCCTTGGGCAGAGCCTTCACCGCCACACAGGAGCGGGCGGGCTTGGAGGTAAAGTACCTGGCGTACACCTCGTTGAAGGCGGCAAAGTCGGCGATGTCGGCCAGGAAGCAGGTGGTCTTGACCACCTTGTCGAAGCCGGAGCCAGCGGCCTCCAGAATGGCGCCCACATTCCTACAGCTCCACTCGGCCTGGGCGGCGATGCCCTCGGGCATGGCGCCGTCGGCGGGGTTCACCGGAAGCTGGCCGGAGGTGATGACAAGGCCGTTGGTCTCGTAGGCCTGGGAATAGGGCCCGATGGCGCCGGGGGCGTGCTTGGTGTCGATGATAGTCATGGCAGATTCTCCTTTTATAAATGGATCAATGGATGGAACAGACAGAGGTGAATGGAGCTCAGACCCGGCTCTTTTTGGCGGCCGCGGCCTTGGCCAGCCACTCCTTGCCCTCCACCAGGCGGGTGACCAGCATGGAGGCGATGGTGTCGCCGGAGGCGTTCAGGCAGGTGGCGGCGGGGTCGAACAGGAAGCCCAGGGTGGCGATGATGGGGAAGGCCTCGGCGGGGAAGTTGAACATGGAGACGATCAGCATCTCGCCCACCAGGCCGCCTCCGGGGGCGCCGGAGAGGACGAAGGCGGACAGGATAGCCACCACGATGGCCATGCCATAGGTGCCCGCGCCGGAGAAGTCCATGCCGAACACGCCGTAGAGGAAGGCGATCTTGGTGATGGAGCTGAGCACGGAGCCGTCCATGTGCATGGTGCAGCCCATGGGCAGCACCAGATCGCTGACGTCCTTGGGCACGCCGATGCTGTCACAGGCCTCCTTGTTCACGGGGATGGTGGCGGCGGAGGACTGGGTGGCAAAGGCGGTGACGGCGGGGCGCAGGATGTTTTTGACCATGGCCGCCACACCGCGCCGGCCGCCGGCCAGGAAGGCGTAGAGGGGGAAGAAGATCACCCCATAGAGGGCGCACAGGGGGTAGTAGACCAGCATGGAGCGGCCGTAGTCGCCGATGATCTCGGGGCCGTAGGTGGCCACCAGGTTGGCGAAGTAGGCGCCCAGGCCGATGGGGGCCACCAGCATGATGATGCCCACGAACTTCATGATGATGTCGTTCAGGTTGGCCAGCAGCTTGCCCATGGGGCTCTGCTCGCCGCCGCAGGCGGAGACGCAGAAGCCGAAGAGGATGGCGAAGATGATGAGGGGCAGCATGTTGGACTTATCCCACAGGTCGGAGAAGTCAGACACGGTGAGGGAGCTGACCAGCAGCTCGCCGGCGGTCTGTGCCTCGCCCACCTCGCTGGCCACCAGCTCGATGGTGGTGCCCGCCGAGGGGCTGAACAGGTTGACCCACACCAGCACGCAGACGCCGGCGATGGCGCCGGTGAAGATGAAGGTGCCGATGGTGCCGCCCAGAATCTTGCCCAGGCGCTTCATGTTGGCCATGCTGCCCACGGCGGAGGCGATGGACACGAACACCAGGGGGACCACGATGGTGAACAGCAGGTTCAAGAAAATGTCGCCGATGGGCTTGATGGTGGTGCCGAAGTTGGGGGCGACCACGCCGATGAGGGCGCCGATCAGGATGCCGCTGAGGGTGAGAATCAGGTTGCCGTACTGCTGCCAGAAGCTCTTCTTTTGCAGATTTGCCATAGGGATTTACCTCCTTTTCCAGTCCTGTGTGGGCTCAAAGGGCCTTGACCGCCGCTTCGAGCTGCTTCATCGCCCGCTCCAGCACGCTGCGGGGGCAGGCGGCGTTGAGCCGCATGTAGCCGTTCAGGCTGCGGCCGAAGGAGCAGCCGTCGTTGAGGCCCAGGCCCGCCTGCTCGATCATGAAGCGGCGCAGGGCGTCGTTGTCCAGGCCCAGCGCCCGGCAGTCCAGCCACATGAGGTAGGTGGCGTCGGGGGCGCAGGTCTTGATCTGTGGAATGTGCTCCCGGCAGTAGTCTGCCACAAAGTCGAAGTTGGCGGACAGGTAGGGCAGCAGCTGCTCCAGCCACTCCTCGCCGTGGTTGAAGGCGGCCTCCATGGCGGTGAGGGAGAAGGCGTTGTTGCGGTGGATGTCCATGTTCATCCAGAACTGGTCAAAGACCTGCTTCATATGGGCGTTGGGGAACACCACGGTGGAGGCCTGCAGGCCGGCCAGGTTGAAGGTCTTGGTGCCGGAGATGCCGGTGACCACATACCGGGCGGCCTCGCCGGAGACGGAGGCGGTGGGGGTGTGGCGCTTGCCGTGGAAGATCAGGTCAGAGTGAATCTCGTCGGAGAACAGGACCACCCGGTGCTTGATGCACAGCTCCACCATGCGGCGCAGCTCCTCCGGCGTCCACACGATGCCCAGGGGGTTGTGGGGGCTGCACAGGAGGAAGAGGTCGGCCTCGGCCAGCTTGGCCTCGAAGTCGGCCCAGTCCATCTCCCACCTGCCGTCCTTTTCCACGAAGGGATTCTCCAGCACCTTCCGGTTCCACGCCTCGGTCATGTCGTAGAACTCGGAGTACACCGGGGTCTGGATGAGCACGCTGCCCCCCTCCGGGGTAAAGAGCTTGACCATGGCGCTGATGGACTGCACCACACCCAGGCTGAAGCTCATCAGGCGCGGGTCGATGTCCCAGCCGTTGCGGCGCTTCTGCCAGCCCCGGATGGCCTCAAAATAGGAGTCCGGGCGGCTGGTATAGCCCCAGATGCCCTCCTGGGCCCTGGCGGTGAGGGCGTCGACGATGGGCTGGGCGGTCTTGAAGTCCATGTCCGCGATCCACAGGGGGATCACCTGGTCGGTGCCGAACTTCTTCATCCGCTCGTCGTATTTGGCGGAGCGGTTGCCGCCGCGGTCCACCACGGTGTCGAAATCATACTTCATAGGGGATCATCCTTCTTTCTCTCCTGGCCTGGGCTTCCCGGCCCTGTATTCTGTCCGACCATAAAAGCAATCTATGTGCCGAATCGCTCCGGGCGGCAAAACATTGTTAAATAAGCTTAAAATTTAGTCTGCTGTTTTATGCATAACAGAAAGAAACCCGCCGGGCAGTCCAGGACCACCCGGCGGAGAGATGCAGCAGGGCGCGTTTAAACTGGTCAAAGAAAGAAAAAACGGTCAAATTGGTCAAACCATTTCCGCTCCGCCCTCCACCGTCTGCCGGCGGCACAGGGCCCGCCCGGCCGGGGTGAGGCGGGTGCCGCCCCGGCCGCGGCTCACCCGCACCAGGCCCGCCCGGTCCAGCCCGGCCAGGATGCGCCGCACCTCCTGCTGGGAGCAGGGGAGCCCCGCCTCCCGGGCGGCGGCGAGGATGGCCTCCCGCCCCAGGCTGCGGCCCGCCTGGTCGGCCTCGTAGAGCCGCTCCAGCACGAAGCGGGAGTCCTCCCGGGGGCAGTCGGCCAGGGCGGGCAGCTCCGCCGGGGGCGCGGCGGCGGGGAGGTAGTGGAACTGTCTCTTA
>ERZ1694977.77-NODE-77-length-54805-cov-25.767653_pt1 | contig 54805 bp, 67 predicted proteins | sample MGYA00581609_ERZ1694977 | MGnify/ENA primary metagenome ERZ1694977 (study PRJEB42213, sample SAMN07424467) | human gut metagenome | biome: ENVO:00009003; feature: ENVO:2100002; material: ENVO:00002003 | host: Homo sapiens | place: USA | collected 2014 ... | reverse complement strand
GGGCTCGGAGATGTGTATAAGAGACAGGAGGGGCTGGGGGTGCTTCTGCGCATTGTGCCGCCCCTGGTGGGCCTGCTCACGGCGGTGTATATGCTCCGCGCCTCCGGGGCGCTGGAGCTGGCGGCCCGGGCGCTGGCCCCGGTGCTCACCGCCCTGGGCATCCCGCCGGAGACCGTGGCACTCCTGCTGGTGCGGCCGGTCAGCGGCTCGGCAGCACTGGGGGTGGGGGCGGAGCTCATCGCCACCTACGGCCCCGACTCCCTGATCGGCCGAACGGCGGCAGTGATGCTGGGTTCCACCGAGACAACCTTCTACACCATCGCGGTCTACTTCGGCGCAGCGGGCATCGTCAAGACCCGCTATGCCGTCCCGGCAGCCCTCTGCGCCGACCTGGCGGGCTTTATGGCTGCTGCCTGGGCGGTGCGGGTGATCTTCTATTAGCGGGCGCCGGCCATGCACAAACGCAAATAGCGCGGAAAGCCGCCCCCGCCTGCACACCAGGCGGGGGCGGCTTTTGTTCAAAGGGTGAAATCCTCGTCCTTCAGCCTGCTGAAGTCGGGTGCCACCGGCGGCGGCGGCACCCGCTTGAGGGGGTCGTACTTGAAGGAGCGGCAGCTCCCGCCGGGGGCGACTACACCCTGTTTGGTACAGAGGATTTTCTCCTCGTCCAGTGGGGTGCCCCGCTGACAGTAGGTGCACCTGGGCTCGATATTCTTCTGAAACAGCATGGAGCTCCCTCCCTCTCTCATAACATCTCATTATAACACGCTCCGATGCCTCTTGCCAAGGCTTTTTCGCGCTGCGGCGGCTGCCACAAAGAGGAAAAAGAGGAAGAGCACCCAGGCGCAGACCAGAGAGATGACCAGTGTGCGGTGGAAATCCATGCCCGCAATGCCAGCCACCTGGTCGGCCAGGTAATCGGAGACCGGCGCCTCCAGCGGAAAGAGGCGGACCAGGACGGCGATAAACAGGGCGGACAGGCCGCCGTGGAGCAGCTTGCCTACCAGATAGGTGCCCACGGACAGGCCGCTGCCCCCGATGAAGGAGAGCACCTGACAGTGGACGGAGATGCCGGCCCACCCCAGCATGAAGGCGGCCAGAATAAGCTTGCCGCTGAGGGTGCCGTCGCCGGAGAGAGTCCACACACCGGAGGAGATCTCCAGCGCTCCGGTAAGCAGACGTTGGGCCCACTCCGGGGTGAGGCCGAAGGGGGCGAGCACCGTCCCCAGCACCTGGGCCAGCCCGGGCAGGAAGCCGGAGCGGATGAGGAGCTGAATCACCACGGTGAAAAAGACCACAAAGGCGCAGATGTTCAACGTGGAGAGGAAGGAGTTCTTGATGGAGCCGGTAAAGGCTGTTGTGAAGCGCTGGGCGTGGAACTGGGGCCGGGGCTGCCGCTCCTCCCGCCGGGCGGTTGGGCCGGCCTTGTAAAAACGGAAGAGAATGCCGATGCAGATGGAGGCGGCCGCGTGGGCCAGATAGAGCAGCACTCCCACCCGGCTGCTGGCGAACACCCCAGCCCCCACCACGCCCAGAATGAAGGCGGGACCGGAGTTGTTGCAGAAGGCCAGCAGGCGCTCGGCCTCCGTCTTGGTGCACATGCCGTTCTCGTAGAGGCTGATGGCCGTCTTGGCTCCCACCGGGTAGCCGCCGATGAAGCCCAGGGCGAAAGCGGAGGCGCAGGCCCCGCTGACGTGGAACAGGGGGCGCATCAGTCCCTCCAGCAGACGTCCCAGGTATCCCGCCAACCCTAGTTCCACCACCAGGGAGGAGAGCACGAAGAAGGGGAACAGGGAGGGAATTATGACGTTGTAGCACAGGGCCAGGCCGCTTTTGGCCGCCTCCATAGAGGGCTGGGGATAGAGCATCAGGGCCAGGGTGGCGCACAGCAGGGCCAGACCCAGGAGCAGGTCGCGCACCCTCTCTTTGGACAACAGCCTGGACATAGGCTTCACCTCCGTCCTAAATGGGTATGCGCCGGTGGGGAAAAGGTTGCCTGTCCGGAGAAATTTGACAGGGCGGGGAAGGCGTGCTATGCTGAGGTATCCCAGTCAACGCCCGAGACAGGCAAAAAGGAGGGAATGCCGATGGGCATACAGTATTGGAAGCAGGACGGGATCCCGGTGGCGGAGCTGACCGGGCCGGAGAAGCGCATTGTGGATGCGCCGTCGGCCCTGGAGCTGGCCATGACGGCGCGCCATGAGGCCGGGGCCTCCGCCCTGCTGGTGGACAAGGCGGCGGTGGCCGAGGACTTTTTCATCCTCAGCACCGGCCTGGCGGGGGAGATTTTGGAGAAATTCATCCAGTACCGGATCAAAATGGCCGTCTACGGAGACTTTTCCTGCTATACCAGCAAGCCTCTGCGGGATTTTATCTATGAGTCCAACCACGGGAGCGACTTTTTCTTTGTCCCCGAGCGGGAAGAGGCGCTTCGGCTGCTGCTGCGGACGGCTGGAAGGGAGTGAGGAAGGATGACCGAGGAGGAACGTATCTTCCGGGGGGAGTTGTTTGCCTCAGAGGAGCCGGAGCTGGTGGAGAAGAAGCGGAGAGCCCACCGGCTCAGCCAGAAGTATAATGAGACGTTTGAGGACGATGCAGAGGTGCGGGAGGCGATTCTCCGGGAGCTGCTGGGGGAGCTGGGGGAAGGCGTGTGTATGCTGGGGCCGGTGCGCTTTCACTACGGCTGCCACACCCGGGTGGGAAACCATTGCTTCATGAACTTCAACTTCACCGTCCAGGACGACGCCCTTGTGACCATCGGCGACCACTGCAACTTCGGACCCAACGTGACGATCGTGACGCCCATGCACCCCATGCTGCCCGACGAGCGCCGGGGGATGGTGTGCGACGATGGGGTGGAGCGGTTTTTGTGCTATGCCAAGCCCGTGACCATCGGACACGACTGCTGGTTCGGGGCAAACGTGGTGGTCTGCCCCGGCGTGACCATCGGGGAGAACTGCGTCATCGGAGCGGGGAGCGTAGTGACCCGGGACATCCCTGCGGGCTCCTTTGCCGCCGGCAATCCGGCCCGGGTCATCCGCCCGATTACGGCGGCGGATACCGTCCGCGGCCGCTTCCCCGGCATCCGGGGGGAATAAAAACCGAGGGCCTGGACAACTCGTCCAGGCCCTCGCAGTCTATCGAAAAAGTCTTTTCGACAGACTGCTGAACTTTTTGAACCCAAAAAGGGTTCAAAAAGTTGGTTGATCCAACGCAAAAGGGAACCCTGACGGTTCATCTCCGCACCAAGTACCGCCGCAAGCGGCGGTTGTGCTCCGAATCGCCCTGCGGGGCAGCCTTTCACACGATCCTTCCCTCCGAATCCTCCAATAGGAGGGTTTATAGACAGCCTCAGAGGCCCGACCAACGCGTCCAGGCCCTCCGGCTATTTGGTCTGAAAAATCTCCTGGAACAGGGTGTAGTCCTGCTCCAGCTTGGGCAATAATGGGTAAGAGCCCCGGTGGAGCACCCAGTCCACGACCACGCCCCGGAAGTGGCGGAAAAAGAAGTCCGCCGTCCACTCCACCGACCAGCCGGGCAGAAGGGAACCCTCCTCCTCCGCCTGGCGCAGGCAGTCGAGCATGGCGCGCAGCGTGTAGCGGGTGGGATCCATGGAGGATGCGTCGTCAGGGGCGTCCAGCCGCCGCTGGTAATAGCGGGCCACCAGCTCCCAGCCCTGGGCCTCAATGAAGGAGGCGTAGGTGGAGAGAATCAGCCAAAGCCGCTGGGGCGGGGCGTCAGTCTCGTGGCCGGACAGGGCCTCCTCCATGTGCCGGTCCAGGGGGGAAAAGCCACGGGAGAGCAGGTCCTCCTTGGAACGGAAGTGGTGGTAAAAGGCGCCGGTGGTAATGCCCGCCCGCTGGCAGATATCCCGGACGGAAACCTTGTCAAAGCTGTTTTCACGGGCCAGCTCCATGGCGGCCTGGAGAATGGCCTGCTCGGTCTGCTGCGCCTGCTCCTTCCGGCGCTGGCGGTAGTCCATGGATTGTCCCTCCTTCCCCTTGACACGGCTGGTATTCAGCCGCTATAATAGTGACATAACGATGTTATGCGGGTTTTGCCACTCTGATTATAGAATAGGATGATTGCCTTGTCAAATCCGGAAAAGATTGCGCTGCTCACCGACTCCACGGCGGATCTGCCCGCCCCGATGCGGGAGGGTAAGCCCATCTATGTGGTGCCGCTGAAAATCCGCTGTGAGGACGGCGAGTACTCCGACGGGGTGGACATCACCGCCGAGGGGGTATATGAGCGGCTCCACCGGGGAGAGCTGCCCCGCACCTCGCTGCCCGAGGGCGGTGTGGTCAGCGACACGCTGGATCAGATCCGTGCCGACGGGTATGAGAGGGTGATCGCCGTCATGCTCTCCTCCGGCCTGTCCGGCACCTACAACATGGTGCGCCTCCAGGCCGGACAGCGGGACGATCTGGAGATCGCCGTCTTTGACTCCAGGAGCGGTTCTCTGGGCATCGGCATTATGGTGCTCCAGCTGTGGGAGGAAATTGTGGCCGGGGCCTCCTGGGAGACCCTGGTGCGCGAGCGGGCGCCCCATCTGGTGGCAAACACCTTCCCTTTCTTCTCGGTGGACACCCTGGAGTACCTGCGCCGGGGCGGCCGCATCGGCCGCATCACCGCCCTGGCGGGCACCATGCTGTCCATCAAGCCCATCATCACCTTCTCGGACGACGGCCAGCTCCAGAGCATCGCCAAGGTGCGGGGCCGCAGACAGGTGCAGGACAAGATCCTGGAGCTGCTCAGGGCCCGGTTCCAATCCGGCAGACGGTACAACCTGGCCGTGGCCAACGGCGGCGCGCCGGAGGAGATGGCGGAGTTTGCGGCCCGGCTGAAGGCCGAGTTTCCCAACTACGAGCATTTTTGGGAGGGGGTCATGGACGCCACCCTCAGCGTCTATATCGGCGACGGCGTTATCGGCGGCGGCATCCAGTTCCTGGACTGAAGTAAAACTCCCCCGACAATGCCGGGGGAGTTTTGTGTTTAGTCCACCACGCGCAGCTCCTTGGAGGCGTGGTTGAGCACCTCGCAGCCGTCCTCGGTGACCAGCACCAGATCCTCAATACGCACGCCCAGCTTGCCGGGCAGGTAGATGCCCGGCTCCACGGAGAAGACCATCCCCGGTTCGGCGACGGCGGGGCTGGAGGCGCTGTTGTCCGGCGGCTCGTGGCAGTCCAGGCCGCAGCCGTGGCCCAGCCGGTGGGTGAAGAAGGGGCCGTAGCCCGCGTCTTCGATGAGCTTCCGGGCCGCCCGGTCGATGTCCTTCATCGGGACGCCGGGGCGGATGACGGCCTCGGCCGCCAGATTGGCGGCCTTGACGGTCTCATATACCCGCCGGCCCTCGTCGCTCACCGAGCGGAAAAACACCGTGCGGGTCATGTCGCACCAGTAGCGCCGGATGGGGATGAAAATGTCCAGGACCACGCTGTCCCCGTCCCGGAGCACCGTCCCGTTGGGGGCGTGGTGGGGGTCGGCTCCGTTGGGGCCGAAGCAGACCAGCTGCCCCTCGCCGGAGCGGTCGGCGCCGTGCTGCCGGTAGAGGCCCTCCACATAGGCGGCCAGCTCACTCTCCACCGCGCCGGCCCTCACGGCGGCGATGGCCGCCTCCACCACCTGGTCGTTGATCTGGGAGGCGCGGCGCATGGCGGAGATCTCGTCGGCGTCCTTGTACTTGCGGGCGTCGTCCACCGGGGCGGAGCCCAGCACCGGCGTCACGTCGGGCCGGGCGGCCAGAAGGGCGATGAGGAACTTGCTGGGCCAGGCCTTGTCCACCCCCAGCGTGCCGGGGAGGAGGGCGGCGGCCAGCGCCGCCGTGGGCTCGTCGCTGTCCTGGTGGAGCACCAGCTCCAGCCCCTCCTGGGGCTCCAGGGCGAAGAGGGCGTTGGCGAACAGCCGGCACGTGCCGTCGGCGCGGATGTAAAGCGCCAGCATCCGCTCCATCGGCTCCACCCAGTACCCCGTCAGGTAGTACACCGAGGCGGTGGAGGAGATTACAATCTGGGTCAGTCCGTCCCGCTCCATGTTGCGGAGCACCCGGGCCAGTCTCGCTTGATTCATAGGACATGTCCTTTCTGTCTGTAAGTTCTAACCTTATTATAATCCGGACTGTCAAGAGCATAAAATCCCTCCCCCGCCTTTCGGCGGGGGAGGGATTTTGCGTCACACGCGGTAGCGCTTCTGCTTGATGTAGGAGCAGTGGAGGAGGGCGTGGGCCTTGTGGCTGCCGGGCTCGCCCAGGAAGTCGGCGTAGACCTTCTGCACCACCGGGTTCTCGTGGCTGCGGCGGTAGGTCATGCCCTCATCCTGCCTGTAGAGGGCGGCGGCCCGGAGGGCCTTGATGTCGGTGAAGTTGCGCACGTTGGCGTGCTGGATGGGCTGGCCGCCGCCGTTGATGCAGCCGCCGGGGCAGGCCATGAACTCCACAAAGTCGTACTGGAGGGAGCCGTCCCGGATGCCGTCCAGCACCCGCTTGACGTTGTGCAGGCCGGAGGCCACGCAGACCCGGACGGTCTTGCCGGGTAGCTCGTAGCTGGCCTCCTTGACCCCCTCCATGCCGCGGACCTCTTGATACTCCAGAGGGGCCATGCCCTCGCCGGTGAGCTGCTCCACCACGGTGCGCAGGGCGGCCTCCATGACGCCGCCGGAGGCGCCGAAGATGGCGGCCGCGCCGGTGGAGACGCCCAGCATGGGATCGAACGCCCCGTCGGGCAGGTGCTCGAAGAGCAGGCCGGCCTGGGTGATCATGCGGCCCAGCTCCCGGGTGGTGAGGGACACGTCCACCGGCATACAGCCGTTGGGCAGCCGCTGCTCCTCCCGCAGCACCTCGTACTTCTTGGCGGTGCAGGGCATGATGGACACCACGAAGATGTCCTGGGGGTCAATGCCCGCCTGCTCGGCGTAGTAGGTCTTGACCAGGGAGCCGAACATCTGCTGGGGGGACTTGCAGGAGGAGATGTTGCGGATCATGTCGGGGGCGTGCTGCTCCAGATACCGCACCCAGCCGGGGGAGCAGGAGGTGATGAGGGGGAGGGTGCCGCCGCCGTTGAGGCGGCTTAAAAACTCGGTGCCCTCCTCCAGAATGGTGAAGTCGGCGGCGGTGTCCACGTCGAACACCTTGTCGAAGCCCAGGCGGCGCAGGGCGGTGACCATCTTGCCCTCCACGTTGGTGCCGATGGGCAGGCCGAAGCACTCGCCCAGGGTGACCCGGATGGAGGGGGCGGGGCCCACCACCACGTGCTTGGCGGGGTCGTTCAGGGCGGCCAGCACGCGGGCGGTGTCGTCCTTTTCGGAGAGGGCGCCGGTGGGGCAGGCCACAATGCACTGGCCGCAGGAGACGCAGTCCACCTCGGCCAGATCCCGGTCGAAGGCGCAGCCGATGTGGGTGTGGAAGCCCCGGTCGTTGGGGCCGATGACGCCCACCTCCTGGGTCTTGCGGCACACGGCGGTGCACCGGCGGCAGAGGACGCACTTGGAGTTGTCCCGCATCAGGTGGGGGGCGGAGGCCTCAATCTGGGGGGGCATGTTGTCGTTGGCGTACCGCACCGCGTCAATGCCCAGGTCGCCGGCCAGCTGGAGCAGCTCGCAGTGGCTGTTGCGGGAGCAGGTGAGGCAGTCCATCCGGTGGTTGGAGAGGATCAGCTCCAGGGTGAGCTGGCGGGATTTGCGTACCCGCTCCGTGTTGGTGTAGACCTCCATGCCCTCGGCCACGGGGTAGACGCAGGAGGCCACCAGGCTCTTGGCCCCCTTCACCTCCACCACGCAGATGCGGCAGGCGCCGATCTCGTTGATGTCCTTCAAGAAACACAGCGACGGGATATTGAAGCCCGCGGAGCGGGCCGCCTCCAGCACCGTGGAGCCCTCGGGAACGGTGACGGGGATATCGTTGATGCGCAGAGATACCATCTTTTCGTCCATATCCGTTCCCTCCCTTACTGCTTGTAGATGGCGTCAAAGCGGCAGTGATCCATGCACGCGCCGCACTTGATGCACTTGGACTGGTTGATGATATGGGGGGCGCGCACCGCGCCGGAGATGGCCCCGGTGGGGCAGCCCTGGGCGCAGCGGGTGCAGCCCTTGCACTTGGTGGGATCCACGATGTACTGGATGAGCGCCTTGCACACCCCGGCGGGGCAGCGCTTCTCGTAGATGTGGGCCTCGAACTCCTCCCGGAAGTGGGTGAGGGTGGAGAGCACGGGGTTGGGGGCGGTCTGCCCCAGGCCGCACAGGGCGGACTGCTTGATGTGGTGGCACAGCTCCTCGATGGTGTCCAGATCCTCCGGCTCGCCGTTGCCCTCGGTGATCTTGGTCAGCAGATCCAGCAGCCGCTTGGTGCCGATGCGGCAGGGGGAGCACTTGCCGCAGGACTCGTCCACAATGAACTCCAGATAGAACTTGGCGATGTCCACCATGCAGTTGTCCTCGTCCATGACGATGAGGCCGCCGGAGCCCATCATGGAGCCGATGGCGCTGAGGGACTCATAGTCGATGGGGGTGTCGATGAGGGAGGCGGGGATGCAGCCGCCGGAGGGGCCGCCGGTCTGGGCGGCCTTGAACTTCTTGCCGCCCGGCACGCCGCCGCCGATGTCCTCCACCACCGTGCGCAGGGTGGTGCCCATGGGGACCTCCACCAGGCCGGTGTTGGTGATCTTGCCGCCCAGGGCGAAGACCTTGGTGCCCTTGCTGGTCTCGGTGCCGATGGCGGCGTAGGCCTCGGGGCCGTGGTTGAAAATCCAGGTGATGTTGGCGTAGGTCTCCACGTTGTTGAGCAGGGTGGGCCGGTCAAACAGGCCCTTCACCGCCGGGAAGGGGGGGCGGGTCTTGGGCTCGCCCCGGTGGCCCTCGATGGAGCGCATGAGGGCGGTCTCCTCGCCGCAGACAAAGGCGCCGGCGCCCAGGCGCAGCTCCAGATCAAAGTCAAAGCCGGAGTCAAAGATGTTTTTGCCCAGCAGGCCGTACTCCTTGGCCTGCCGGATGGCGGTCTCCAGCCGCTTGACGGCGATGGGGTACTCGGCCCGGACGTAGATGTAGCCCTGGTGGGCCCCCACGGCGTAGCCCGCGATGGTCATGGCCTCCAGAATGGTGTGGGGGTCGCCCTCCAGCACCGAGCGGTCCATGAACGCGCCGGGATCGCCCTCGTCGGCGTTGCAGCACACATACTTGACCCCGTCGGGGCTCACCGCGTCGGCGGTGAACTGCCACTTTTTGCCCGTGGGGAAGCCCGCGCCGCCCCGGCCCCGCAGGCCGGAGGCCAGCACGGTGTCGATGACCTGCTGGGGCGGGATGTGTTCGGTGAGGATTTTACCCAGGGCGGCGTAGCCGTCCACGCCGATGTACTCGTCGATGCTCTCCGGGTTGATGACGCCGCAGTTGCGCAGGGCGATGCGGTGCTGGTGCTTGTAGAACCGGGTCTCAGCCAGGGAGGTGGCCGGGCCGTCGCCCCCCTCGTTCTTGTTGAGCAGGCGCTTGACGATGCGGCCCTTGACGATGTGCTCGGAGACAATCTCCTCCACGTCGTCCACCGTCACGTGGGTGTAGCACGCCCCCTCGGGGTAGATGGTGACGATGGGCCCCAGGGCACACAGGCCGAAGCAACCCGTGCGCACCACCTGGGCCTCCTTGTCCATGCCCTGGGCGGCCAACTGCTTTTCAAACTCCGCGATGATCTTGGGGCTTTCGGAGGAGGTGCAGCCTGTGCCGGTGCAGACCAGAATATGGGAACGAATCAAGCTCATCTCACGCCCTCCCTCATTCCGCCGCGCCGATGGTGTACTCGGTCACCACGCGGCCGTTGACCAGATGCTCGCTGACGATGGAGGCCACCTTGTCCGGGGTCATCTTTACGTAGGTGACCTTCTCCTGGCCGGGCACGTACACCTCCACAATGGGCTCCAGACGGCACACGCCGATGCACCCCGTCTGGGACACGGTGACGTTTTTCAGCTCCCGCTTGGCGACCTCCTCCAAAAAGGCGTTGAGCACCGGGCGGGCTCCCGCCGCGATGCCGCAGGTGGCCATACCCACCACCACGCGGATGCGGTCGTCCCCGGAGTCCCGCAAATCAATCTGCTGGCGCATCTTATCACGGATGGCCTGTAGCTCCGCTAGACTTTTCATGGTTTTACATCCCCTTCTGTTCTTGTAACAGCGCTTCCTGTTCCTGTAGGTAATCCCGGATCCAGAGGATCAGCTCCGGCTCGGCCAGGGAGAGTTCCGGCCCAAGCAGGGCGTGCAGCTCCTCCGTGTCCAGGCGGGCCAGGGCGTCCCCCCTCCGGTGCGTATAGTGCAGTTCCAGCTCCGGCGCGCCCTGGATGAGCAGGGTGATCGTGCCGGCCATGTCCCCTACCGGGGGGCAGTCGATGTGCGAGGCGACAAAAACGGCGGTGACGGCGGTACCGACCCCCAGCGTACTTTCAATCGACAGGGAACCGCCGGTCTGCTCCGCCGCCAGGCGCAGCAGGGGCAGCCCAAGCCCCATCGCTCGGGTGGTGCGGGTGGTGGTGAAGGGGTCGCTCACCCGGGCCAGCAGCTCCGGGGCCATGCCCGTGCCGTCATCCCGGATGGACAGGGTGATGGTCTCCCCCTCCTCCGTCAGGGTGATGTCCAGGCGCTTGGCCTGGGCGGTGATGGAATTCTGGGCGATATCCAGGGTATAGAGGGCGATCTCTTTCATGGGGGGTCCCTCCCTTGCGGTGCTTTGGAGCCAAAACCAGGGCCTTCCGGCTCCGCGGGCGGGGACAAGCCCCGCCCCTACATTACAGCCCTTGAAGATATCCTCCGTAGGGGCCGACACCCCAGGGCAGCCTCTCTTGCCCCTGCGGGGCAATTCGCCTTCTGCCCTCATCGGCCCGCGGCAGCTATCCTCCACCCTCGCCGTAGGGGCGGCCCTTGTGGCCGCCCGTCCTCTCCGGCCTGCCGCAGCGTTTTCCTGAACGCGCCGCCGGCCTGCGGGCGGGTGTGGGCACCCGCCCCTACCTCCCGACGCGGGGGGCGCCCCACGTTCAGGGCCCCGCGCGTGCCCGGCGAAGCGGTTCGCGTGGGGAAAGGAGGCCCAGCGGCGGGAGTGAGCGTTCGGGCTTGCCCGGAAGCGAATGATCCAAAGCTTGGGCCGACGCTGTCACGCTGCGGGTTGGGCGCATGGCCGGGTCGCTAAGCGGCCATTCCGCGAAAAATGCCGCTGGGCTTCGCCCAGCCTGTTTTTTCGCCTCCATGTCCTCTTAGCTCCCCTATGCGCCTACCCTCCGCGCTTCTACTTATACATATCCAAAATCGGGCCGACCTGGTCGGGGGTGAGGCGGCCATAGACGTCATTATTGATCATCATGACCGGGGCCAGACCGCAGGCGCCCACGCAGCGGCAGGAGTCCAGGGAGAACTTGCCGTCCGGGGTGATGGCGCCGGGGACAATGCCCAGCTTCTGTTCCACGGCGTTGAGCACGGCGGCCGCGCCCTTGACATAGCAGGCGGTGCCGAGACAGACGGAGATCTGATACTTTCCCTTGGGGTTCATGGAGAACTGGGCGTAGAACGAGGCAACCCCGTACACCTCGGACAGGGGGATGTCCAATCCTTCGGCCACCATGATCTGAACCTCCTCGGGCAGATAGCCGAAGATTTCCTGAGCGGCTTGGAGCACCGGCATGGTGGCACCTGGCTGTCCCCTGTGCTCAGCAATCACCTGCCGCAGGCGCTCCTCCTGTTCCGGGCTTCCGCGGTAGGGGACGACGGTTTTGCAGTTTGGCATGGATGCGTCCTTCCTTTCTGAAACTGGTTAGTTTAGTTTCACTTTTTCTATTATAACGCCAAATCTTTTCTTGTAAAGACTGTCCAAAATGGCAAAATGTGAACTATTAAGTTCAAAAATTAGCCCAAGAAAAAATGAAGGGTAGAAAAAAACCGCTCCGTTGGGCAGGGCGGGCGTATCGGAGTGGCGTCGAATACAGACCATGCACAGGAAAGCGGTTCTTTATTGTTAAATCTTTAACGAAAACGAGTATAACATATCTAACTATGTTTGTAAAGAGAAAATTTACCTTGTACCCTGCAGCCAATAGAGAACGGCGGCAGCCGTCCGCTCCGGCAGCTCCATGGCGTGCTCCGCCTCCCAGACCTGATCCAGGTAGTGGGCGTCAGAGTTGGCGATGAGCCGAAGCCCGGCCAGATCCGGGCGGAGGCGGAACTCCGGCGGGCATTGGCGGGATACTTCCGCCAGCGGGAATCCCAGCTCCGGCATCCACAGGCCAAGCACCCCCAGAAGAGAGAAGGAGGGGCGGTCGATGTGTGCAGGAAAGGCCGCTCCGCCAAAGGCGGCGGCCAGCCGGGATACCTCCTCCAGGCCGATGTCGGTGTGTCCGGCGAGGAAGCGGGGGTCCTCTCCCAGCACCAGGTCTCCCGCGTCCATATAGATTTGATGGCCAAAGACGGCGGGGTGATTGGACAACGGGGGCAGGCGGCGGGATACATACGCCTCGAACTCCTCCCCGTGATGGGGGGTGGGGAAGAGACAGACTACGTGGATCTCCTCCCGGGTGCACAGCTCCATCCCCGCCAGAGCCAGCAGGCCCCGCTCCTCCGCCGCCCGGCAGAAGGCGGCGCAGTTGCCGCAGGTGTTGTGGTCGGTAAGGGCCACAATATCCAGCCCCGCCAGCGCGCACATGGCCGCCAGGTTGGCGGGGGTCATGTCCTCACTGCCGCAGGGCGACAGGCAGGAATGGAGGTGGAGATCGTAGTAATACTTCATGTAGAACTCCTTTTCGAGATAACGGGAAGGCGTCGTACCTGTCGCCCGAAACGCGCCGGAAGGCGCGCCCGAGCGTTTTCGCCGGAGCGAAAACCTCGCCGCAGGGCGGATTCACTCCGCCCGAGGGAGAAAAAAGGGGCCCACGCCCGGCTGAGCCGGGTGGGGTGACAGGCAGGAGTGAAGGTGGAGATCGTAGTAATACTTCATGTAAAACTCCTTTTCAGGATAACAAAACGGCATCGTGCCTATCGCCCGAAGCGCGCCACAAGGCGCGCCCGAGGGGTTTCGCGGAGGCGAAAACCTCGCCGCAGGGCGGATTCACTCCGCCCGAGGAAGCAAAAGGGGGTCCCCGCCCGGCGTTGCCGGGTGAGGCGACAGGCAGGAGTGTAGGTGAAAATGGTGGAAATACTTTGTGTAGAATTTGCTTTTAAAATAACAAAATGATATCGAGTGAGGAGGCATTACCCGGCAGCCAGCGCCCCGGACAAACGGGCGGCGGTGTCAAAGGTATCCTGTCCGGCCCCCAGCAGATTGACACCCTTCTCCTGAGCGCGGCGGAGCAGATCGCCGTCGGGGGCGACCCCCTCGGTGAGAATGACGCAGGAGACCTCAGCCATGAGGGCCACGGCGGCCACATTCTGGTTGGACATGATCGTGAGCCAGGCGGCGTCCTGTCCGGCCCGGCCCAGCACCCAGCTCAGCAGGTCTCCGGCGTAGCCGCCGGAAACCGGGCGGTCGGGCTGGGCCAGATGGAAGGGGGTCAGGGAGAGGGCCTCGGTCAGTTCGCGTACCGTCATAAAAAACTCCTCCTTGTTGTATAAAGAGGCCGCCGTGAGACGCAGGGCGCTTCACGGCGGCCGTAGGGTCTATTCGGACGGCTCCTGGCGGCGGCGGAAGGGCGGGGGCAGGTAGTCGTCCGCCTCCTCCTTGCTGCCCGCCATGGAGCGCATGCGCTCCCGCACCTTGAAAATGCAGTCGTCCTCCGAGGCGCGGCCCAGCACCACGTCCTCCGCGAAGGCCCGGCAGGAGGGCGCTCCGCAGGAGCCGCAGTGGAGGCCGGGCAGGTGGGACTCCAGCTCCTGGATACGCAACTGTTTGCTGATGGCCATCTCCCGGTCCTGGTCCAGCACGAAGGCAGGTAAGTACTGTAGCTCCTTGTCCCTCCGCACAATATCCCGCGCCTCTCCATGAAAGAGGAAACGGTTGCGGGAGACCGGCAGACCCTTGAGCAGGCCCTTGATGCGAAGCTTGGCCGCGTAGGGATTCTCCACATTGAAGCAGCCCCCCACGCACCCCTGGGTGCAGGCTGACAGCTCCAGAAAATCGGCCTCCGGCAGACGGCCGTCTTCGATCTCCTCCAGCATACGGATGACGTTCTGAATACCGTCTACCGCCACGCAGCGCTCCCCCAGGCGGGCGGCGCTCTCGCCGCCGCAGGAGGCCCAGCCCAGGCCCAGGATACCGGCGGAGGCCATGGGGGTGATCTCCTCCAGCTCCCGCATGGGATTGAGCAGGCGCAGGTAGATGTCCCGGATGGCGAAGGCCCCGTCCAGCACCGGGCGGCTGAGCCCCTCGGAGACCCGGGCGGCCGTCACCTTGGAGGAGCAGGGCACGATGGCGAATACGCCGATGGCCTCCGGCGGCAGGCCGGTCTCCTCGGCCGCCTCCCGCCGGGCCAGAATGGCGGCCAGCTCCATGGGCAGAATGGTACAGGCCACATGGCCCATGAGCTTGGGGAAGCGCATGCGGATGAGGCGGAGCACTGTGGGACAGGAGGAGGAGATCTGGGGCGTCACCTTGGACGGGCCGCCGCTGATGCTCTGCCGCTCAAAGTCGGAGATCATCTCGGCGGCCTTAGCCACCTCATAGACCTTGTGAAAGCCGATCTTCAACAGGCCGTTGAGCACAATATCCACGCTGTCCAGGTGCTGGAACTGCCCATACAGGGCGGGCTCCGGCAGGGCCACGCAGTATTGGTACTGCTTCAGAATGTCCAGACTGTCGCCCACCGACTTGATGGCCTTGTGGGGACAGATGCGGATACAGCTTCCGCAGTCGATGCACCGGTCGGGCAGAATGGTGGCCTTGCGGCCGCGAACCCGGATGGCCTCGGTGGGGCAGCACTTGATGCAGGTGGTGCAGCCCCGGCAGCGCTTCAGCTCCAGGACCACCGAATGTCTCATGGACATGGAGCCGCGTCACCTCGCTTTTCCAAGCTCATCGCGCTCAGGAAACCTTGATTTTAACCGTAACGGTGGTACCCTTGCCCACCTCGGTGTCAATGGTCATCTCGTCGGAGTAGCGCTTCATATTGGGCAGGCCCATGCCAGCGCCGAAGCCCAGCTCCCGGGCGGTCTGCCCGGCGGTGGAGTAGCCCTCCTGCATGGCCTGCTCCACGTCCGGGATGCCCGGCCCGGTATCGGTCATGCGGATAACAATCTGATTGGCGTCCACCTCCACCTCGGCCTGGCCGCCGTCGGCGTGGATCACCATATTGATCTCGCCCTCATACATGCAGATGGACGCACGGCGGATCACGTCCTGGGGCAGTCCCAGCTTCTTCAGCGTCAGCTTCATTTTGCTGGAAGCCTCGCCGGCCTCGATCAGATCGCCGCCCTCCACAGGGTAAACCAGTCTAATTGTCTCCATCACAATTCCCTCGCAATCCATTGGAATATAACAGGCCGCACGCCTCGTACATACGCTTGGGGCAGGTCATAACTACAATGTCACGCTCCTCCGCCAGAGACAGAATGTCCGGCCCCGGCACCTTACCCCGCACAAAGACAATACATTTCATCTCCACCATATCTGCGGTGCGCACCACCTGGGGGTTGACCAGGCCGGTGAGCAGCAGCGCCTGGTTCTTGACAAAGGCCAGCACATCGCTCATGAAGTCGCTGCCGCAGGCGGAAAAAACCTCCCGGTCCAGATGCTCCTCCCCCCACAGCACCTCGGCGTGCAGAATCGTCTTGATATCAGACAGCCTCATTGGCCACTCCTCCTTCCGGAAGGGAAAACTAAACTGTAAGTTCAATGGTATTGTACCACAAACCGGCGCAAAGTGCAAAGGGTTCGTTGAAATATTCACAAAGTTTTGAGATTGAACGGCTTGGTTTTAGTCAATCCGTGCAGTTGACAGTTGGATAGGGCATCCGATATAATATACTTTAACGGAGTAAAGCGATAGCCCGGTGCGAAGCCCCGTTCTATTTCAAATTGGAATATCGAGGAGGCCATCTGTCATGGGAAACGAACGTGTTTACAACTTTTCCGCCGGCCCTTCCATGCTGCCGCTGGAGGTATTGGAGCGGGCAGGAGCCGAGATCACAAACTACCAGGGCTCCGGCATGTCCGTCATGGAGATGAGTCACCGCTCCAAGGTGTTCCAGAAGATCTTTGACGACACCAAGGCCAAGCTGCGCGCCCTGCTCAACGTGCCGGAGGGGTACCAGATCCTCTTTCTCCAGGGCGGCGCCTCCACCCAGTTCTCCATGGCGCCCCTGAACCTCATCGGGGCCACCGGCAAGGCCGACTACGCCGTGACCGGCAACTTCTCCAACATCGCCTACAAGGAGGCGCAGAAGTACGGCCAGATCCATCTGGCCGCATCCTCCGCCGACAAAAACCACACCTACATTCCCCAGCAGAGTCAACTGGAGCTGGACCCTGAGGCCAGCTATTTCTATTACTGCGCCAACAACACCATCTACGGCACCGAGTGGCAGTACGTCCCCGAGACGGGCGGTGTGCCCATCGTGTGCGACATGTCCTCCGACATCCTCTCCCGCCCCGTGGACGTGTCCAAGTACGGCGTCATCTTCGCCGGCGCCCAGAAGAACATGGCCCCTGCCGGCCTGACAGTAGTGATCATCAAGGAGGAGCTGGCCGGGCATGAGCTGCCCTTCACCCCCCTGATGATGAACTACAAGACCATGATCGACAAGGACTCCATGTACAACACCCCGCCCTGCTGGTGCATCTATATGCTGGGGCTGGTCTTGGACTGGCTGGAGGAGCAGGGGGGCATACCCGGCATGGAGGCCATCAAGCACAAAAAGGCGCAGATGCTCTATGACGTGATCGACTCCTCCCGGCTCTTCACCTGCGCCGTGGAGCCCGGCTCCCGCTCCGATATGAACGTGGTGTTCCGTACCGGCAGCGACGAGCTGGACGCCAAGTTTGTGCAGGAGAGCGTGGCCGCCGGCTTTACCAATCTGAAGGGCCACCGCTCCGTGGGCGGCATGCGGGCAAGCATCTATAACGCCATGCCCACCGAGGGCGTGGAAAAGCTGTGCGACTTCATCCGGGCATTCGATAAGAACAACTGAGCGTTCGGCTTACCCTGGGGCCCTGCAAAGTGGGGCGCGGCTTACGCCGCGTACAGGCATTTTGGCCAGCGGACAAAATCTTGCCGCAGGGCGGATTCACTCCGTCCGGGGAAGTAAAATCAGGGGCTCCCATGGAAGGCGTGTAGTTTCATCCAGGCATTTGATAAAAACAATGAAGGGGAGAGGGCTATATGTATCGCATCAAGACACTGAATAAGATTTCCCCCGCCGGGCTGTCCGTACTGGACCAGACCCGCTACACCATCAGCACCGATGTGGAAAACGAGGACGGTATTTTGGTCCGCTCGGCGGACATGCACGACTATGCATTCCCCGATGCCCTGCGGGCCGTGGCCCGGGCGGGCGCGGGCACTAATAACATCCCCATCGACCGCTGCTCCGAGGCGGGCATCGTGGTATTCAATACCCCCGGCGCCAACGCCAATGCCGTGAAGGAGCTGGCGGTGTGCGCCCTGCTGCTGGCCTCCCGAAAGATCAGCGACGGCGTGGCCTGGGTGAGGGAACAGGCCGCCGCCGGGGCGGACGTGGAGCAGGCGGTGGAGAAGGGCAAGAGCCAGTTTGTGGGCCCGGAGCTGTCCGGCAAGATGCTGGGCGTCATCGGCCTGGGGGCCATCGGCGTGCAGGTGGCCAACATCGCCACCGAGCTGGGCATGACTGTGTTCGGCTACGACCCCTTCCTGTCGGTGGACGGAGCTCTGTCCCTGTCCCGACTGGTCCACCGGGCCATGGATCTGGAGACCATTTATAAGAACTGCGACTACATCACCCTCCACGTGCCCCAGACCCCCGAGACCAAGGGAATGTTCAACGAGGACGCATTCCATATGATGAAGGGCGGCGTGCGCATCCTCAACCTTGCCCGGGGCACCCTGGTCAACGACGACGACATGCTGGCCGCCCTGGACAGCGGCAAGGTGGCCTGCTACGTCACCGACTTCCCCAACGGCAAAATCCTGCGGGGCAAGAACGTGGTGGCCATCCCCCACCTGGGGGCCTCCACGCCGGAGAGCGAGGAGAACTGCGCCGTCATGGCGGCCCAGGAGCTGAAGGACTATCTGGAGAACGGCAATATTCAGAACTCGGTGAACCTGCCCACGCTGGTGCAGCCGTGGAGCGGCGTGTCCCGCCTGTGCATCATCCACCGCAACGCCCCCGGCGCCATCGCCAGCATCACCGGGGTGCTCTCCAAGGACGGGGTAAATGTGGCCAACATGACGAACAAGTCCAAGAAGGACTATGCCTATACCGTGGTGGACGTGGACAGCCGCATCGGCGAGTCCGTGGCCGACACCATCCGCGCCCTGGACGTGGTGTTGCGGGTGCGCCTGCTCAATCACTAAACATGCAACGGAGGATCACTGAGATTCTCTTTCACGTTGGAGCAAACGACTCCTGAAAGCGCTTTGAAATTTAAAAAGTCCAACAGGTTTTATCAGAGTTTCGCCGCATACAGGAGGCGGAATCAAACGAAAAGACGAAAATTCCGGGGACATGTGCCTCGGAATTTTCTTTTCTGGGTCCAAACGTATATGTGCGGCGGGCCGCATCTCCACTCAAAAATTCTTGCATGATAAGAAATGTCTCAAAGCGTTTCTGTACGCTGGGCGGCGAAGCGGAGCTTCGCCGCCGTTTGCGTTTACAAGGAGAAGGATCTCCTGCATCAACAGGAAAAACAAATAAAAACATGAATCTTATATTGCGGATATTTGGTAAATCCGCTATATTGAGAGACGGACCCGGCATCTGGTTGGAGTGTGGAGCACGTCCTGCGCAGCGTGTCTGTGGGGGACGTGTATTGGTTGAGAAGGGAGGCGGCAGTGAGAGATAGCCGGGGGATGTCATAGCCTGGGCTCCATGGCCCAGATCCCTGCGGAGTCGGGAGGATATTTCAAAGGAGGATATACGAAGTGAAACTGCACAAGAAGCAACTTGGTAGTGCGCTCTCCCTGTTCCTGACGCTTTCGATACTCTTATCCATGCTGGCGCTGCCCGCCATGGCAAAGGCCCCGGCGGAGGGCGCCACCCTGACCCTGGACGATACGCTCCTCACTTTGGATCAGAGCGAGGAAACCTTTGTTGCCACCCTGAAAGTCCCTGTGTCCCAGGAGCAGAAGAACTGGGCGGATAATCAGTGGAAGGACTGGGCGGACTCCATCCAGTGGAGCCTGACCCGTGACAAGGTAGATGTTCAGAGTCCGGAGTACTATCCCAATATCTATACCGGTGACGATCTGGAAAATTGGATGAGCTGGGGCCACATCAACCAGCACGGCGCCGACGGCGAGCCTTATTTTTCTCTGGAGGAGCCTGAATTCTCCGTCCGGGATGGCTTTGTCACCGTGGTTCAGCAGTTCAGCCATGGGATCTTTTTCAACATGAAGGATGAAACTCTGCCCCTGGTGACGAACTCCCTGCAGGCCATCGGCAGCAACACCTTCCGCTACGCCCGCAACGTCTGGCCCAGCTTTATCGGTAACTATGAGCTGGCCGCCCGCGTGGACGGGGAGAAGCTGGCTGGTACTCCGATGGAGATTAACGTCTATGAGAGCAACGTCCGCTATGACGAGCTGTATCATGAGCTGATGGAGATTAAGGGGCTGGCCGAGGCGAATGGCCGCTATTTCGACGTGCAGTCCTTCGGCAAGAGCACTGACGGCCGCGACCAGTGGTATGCCGTGGTGTCCGACAGCGCCGAGTCCGTTGAGAGCTTCAAAAAGATGAATGCCCAGGCCCAGTCCGACCCCGAGGCCGTGCTGGAGGCCATTGAGGGCGGCATGGATTACCGCATGCCCATCATGAGAACAACTGCCACCCCGATGAGGCCGGCGGCGTAGATGCCCACACCAACCTGCTGCGCACCCTGGCCACCGAGGACACGGTGACCTGGAACACCATCACCGGTCTGACCGGCGGCAAACAGGTGGACATGGGGATGTACGATCCCAAGATCGTGGACTTCGCGCTGGAGAGCGATGACGGCGGCACCGAGTACGCCTTCACCGGCTACGGACTGAAAATCAGCGCTACCACCATCAACGGCAATGGCAACGACGGCCGCACCGATGCCAGCGAGTACTACACGTTCAGCGAGGATAAGCAGATGAGCGTGGACGAGATTCTGGACAACCTGATCATCATTGTCGTGCCCGATGAGAACCCTGACGGCCGTACCTACAATACCCGCCCCAACGGCAACGGCTTCGATCTGAACCGTGACGCCTCCAACCAGACCCAGGCGGAGACAAGCAACATCGCCCGCCTGATCTGCCAATGGAATCCCGTGGCCTTCATCGAGTTCCACGGTTTCACCGCTCAGTTCCTGTGTGAGCCCTGCACCCCGCCCCACGAGCCTAACCTGGAGTATGACCTCTTTGTGGAGCAGTTTCTGCTGGGGGCCGAGGCCTTCGGCAATGCCGCCCTGGCCACCATGTCCGTGCAGCACAAGGATGAATTTGAGACCAAGTATCAGACCTACTATACCCCCCTGCGCGATAGCTATGATGCCGAGACCGGCTGGGACGCCTGGGATGACCTGAGCACCAACTACACACCCAGCTATGCCATGCTCAACTGCGGCTCCATGGGCTTCACCATCGAGACTCCCTCCGGCGGGGAGAGCTCTGTCCGCTTACTGGAGAGCGGCATGTATGGCCTGTGGCAGTTCCTGTCCGACTGTAAGGATACCTGCTATGAGGCGCAGCTGGAGTTCTTCCGCCGCGCCGTGAACAACGAGGATCACCGCGACAAGATGGAGCAGTGGTACGTGGACATGAGCAACCAGACCCTGACGGAGGATACCTGGCGGGTGCCTTATGCGGGCAATGGCAAATACTTTCCCGAGTACTATGTGCTCCCCGTGGACGCGGCCGCCCAGCGTGACCCCGCCGACGCCTATGCCATGGCGGAGTTCCTGATCCGCAACGGCGTCCAGGTTTCCCGCCTGACCAGGGACACTGCGGTGGACGGCGTGACCTACAAGGCCGGCTCCCTGGTCGTGGATATGTATCAGGCCAAGCGCAACTACGCCAACTGTGTCCTGAACCAAGGCTATGACGCCTCCGCCTCCGGTTTCCCCAGCCTGTACTCCGAGTCGGTATCCAGTTTCCCCAACATGCGAGGCTTTGACTGCGCCCCCATCGACACCGTTGGGGCCTTTGAGGGGGCTCTGGAGGCGGTCGCGGAGGTTCAGTCCGCCAGCCAGAGCACCGGCTCCGGCTCTATCGCCCTGCTGGCCAACAACGGCACCGAAACCGTCCGTGCCGTCAATGCGTTGCTGGCCTCGGGCAAGACGGTGGGCATGGTAACCGAGGGCGCCAATAAGGGCGACTTTGTCGTGCGCGCCTCCGATCTGGCCGCCGTGGAGCAAGAGTATGCGCTGGTGATTACCCTGACCGAGCAGATGCCCGCTGCCCGCGCTATCTCCGCCCCCACCCTGTATCTGGCCGGCCGCCACGCCGCCTTCGGCGACGACAAGGTGACTTCCGGCTGCTATACCAAGTGGTTTGCCGACGGATACGGCTTCATCAACTATGACAACATCCATAACAACGGCACCTCCAACTACGATGTGATGGCCTACACCAAACACATGGGCTTCCGGGTGACCGACGATCCCGCCAAGGCGGATGTCATAGTGGGCTCCGTGGCGTTGGACAGCGGCGCCTGGGGCGAGGCCGCGGTGGAGGCCGTGAAGAGCGGTACCCCCTACATCGCAACCGGTGCCTCTACTTTGGACTACCTCCAGACTCTGATTCCCGGCCTGACCTACGAGGAGAAGGGACAGGAGGCCCTCCACCGCGTCACCTACCCCAGCGACAGCCTGGTGACCGCCAGTCAGACTGGCGACGGTGATCATGTCATCTACACCCTCAACTGCGCGGTGCTCACGGGCTACCCGGAGAACGCCGAGGTGCTTATCCGCGCCCAGGAGAAGGACAGCTTCATCGTCGGCTGTATGGCCGGCGGCAGCATGGACAACGGCGTGGAGGCCATTGCCTGGACGGACGGCACGATGGATATCACTGTATTTGCCAATTCCATTGTCAACCGCGCCCACCAGCAGGACGACTACCTCTTTGCCTCTAATGCCATCTTTTCGGAGATGCTGGCCGACGAGCCCCTGGAGTTCTCCGCCGTGACCCGCGGCACGTTGGCCCAGGAGCTCTATGAGCGGGAGGGCAAGCCCACCGGCGGCGCGGCCGGCTTTGACGATATGGCGGAGGACGCAGCGTACGCGGATGCGGTGAACTGGGCGGCCTCCGAGGGGGTCATGAAGGGTTACAGCGCCGCAGCGTTTGGCCCCGGGGACAGCCTGACCCGTGAGCAGCTGGCAGTGGTTCTGTACCGCTATGCGCAGAAGAAGGGCTATGAGCTGGCGCAGGACGGCCCCGCCCTCAAGGACTTCACCGACGGCAATGCGGTGTCCGGCTGGGCCTTGGAGGCCATGACTTGGGCAGTGAACACCGGCGTACTTACCGGCAAGGAGGACGGCACACTGGCGCCTCAGGGCGCCGCCACCGCCGCCGAGGTGACCCAGGCGCTGGAGCTCCTGGCCGCTGCGGCCGGCTGAGCCTGTTTTCCCGCAGGACTGCGGCCCACACGACACAGAGAGAAGCCCGGCGCATCTGCGCCGGGCTTTTCCTGTGGAGCGGAGCAAAAAATGGGGCGGATGCGTCAGGTTTCCGGGCTTGGAACCGTACTGTAAGGTGAAAGGGGGCGAACCAATGGAGGAGGTTTTGGATCATAACCAGGAGGCGGAGCAGATTTTCCGGCAGTACGGCAGGCTGCTGGAGCTGGTGGCCGCCGCTCAGCTCCCCGGCCGCCCGGAGGACGCGGAGGAGTGCGTCCAGGACGCCGTCTGGGCCTTTGTAGAGGGCAGGGCGCCGTGGGACCCCGCGCAGGGGAGTAAGCAGACCTGGCTTTGCGTGCTGGTGCGCAGCCGGGCAAAGGACCGCCGCCGCGCCCTGGCCGCCCGGATGGAGGAGCCACTGGAGGAACACTCTGGCCTGGCGGCGGCGGATCACACGGAGAGAGCTGCGGTGCGGGACGGACTGCGCCGGGTGCTGGAGGGGCTGAGCCGGGAGGAACGGAGGCTGTTCACCCTGCGGTTTGTCTACGGGCTCTCTTCTGCGGAGCTGGGTGGCGTACTGGGGCTGTCGCCCAACGGGGTGGACGCCCGGGTGAGCCGCCTGCGGAAGAAGCTGAAGCGGCTGCTGGCCCGGCAGGGGCTGGGCCTGTGGGAACAGGAGGGAACCAAATGAGATACTGTGATTGGGACGAGGTACTGGACCGGGATGGTCTGCTGATACTCACGGAGGAGGCGCTGACGCCTCCCAGGCGGAGCCGGGCACCCATGAGGCGGCTGGCGGCCGCGGCGGCCTGCGCGGGGCTGGTGCTGGGACTGATGAACTACCGGGCTGTGGCCGCCGGGGTGGGGGAGCTCTGCCGCTATTTCGCAGGCATCGGCGCCACGGCGGACGACAAGGCGGAGCTCTGGGTGCTGGAGGAGCCGGTCACCTGGACGGAGGGGGACTGGACCTACGAGGCGGATGCTACCCTGCGCAGCGGGGTGCTGGAACTGGAACTCACCATGAGCAGCCCTTTACCTGCCGATCAGTTGCCCTCTCCGGTGAAGCTGCGGCTGGGCCTGTCGGCGGACGGGGAGCCGCTGCACAATGCCGTCCACACCATCACTCCCTACAGCGTGGCGGATGCCGGGGAGGGGAGCGGCTACCCCCGCTACCGCCTGGAGCAGGGTTATCAGACCACTGCATCCACCCGCCTCCGCTGTACGATGGCCGCCCCGCCGCCGGAGGACTGCGCCCTCCATGTCAGCGGTCTGGGCGTCCAGGGGGGAGTGTTCTCCCTCCGACTGGTGCCGGCAGAGACGCCCTCCACGGTACAGAAGACTTGGACGCTCCCCCAGGGGGATATGACCATCTGGGTGGCGGAGGACGGCTCAGCCATATCCGCCAGCTTCGACAGCACAGAGTGGTGGGGCTGGCCCTTCGACATCTCCTTTATCGGCGCATCGGGAGAGCGCTATCCCTGCCACGACATCACAGGCGCCTATGAGCTGGACGGCACCGAGCGGTTCGAGGCCATCAAGCCGGAGGGCATGGAGGAACCGGTGGACGCAGTGTGTATCGGCGGAGTGGCTGTGGAGAGAATTCAGGATGCCGGCGGCAGGGCCGACCACCTGTATGAAAGTCTCGACTGGGTTATCGAGCTGCCCTGAACCACGCAGAAACGTCCCCGGAGGGAATTCCCTCCGGGGACGTTTTTGGATACGGGACAGACAGGGGCTTACAGGGGGGTGTCCCTTGGCGGCCGCACGCAGTTCCTCGTCCGACCGTAGCGTGGCACACCCGGCGGGCGGGGACAGGCCACGCCCCTACAGTTCCTTTTTACAGTAAATCTTCCGGGCGATGCACCAGGAGGCGGCGTAGGCCGCCGCGCACAGGACGGTCACCAGCCAGGGCAGGGCGGCGGCCAGGCCGGGGGTGGGCGGGGGAAGAAGGCCCCGCTGGAAGAGCAAAAGCAGGGCCATGCCGCCGCCGAAGAAGAGGATGAACACAAAGTAGAGGGCCGCCCGGCTGCGGCTCACCCCCAACAGCAGGAGAAGGGGCAGGTTGACGGCGTTGACCGCCAGGGCCAGGCCGGTACAGACCAGCACCGCCAGGGACAGAGCGCTCTCCGGCCCCTCCATCAGGGCGGTGAGGAAGAGGGAAATCCCGCCGCTGAGGGCGGCCAGGAGCAGGGCAAGCAGGTACTTGCCGTCCACCGTCCCGCGCCGTCCGGCGGGGGTGGCGGCGGCGTACCGCTCCCAGTGCACAGCCTCGTCATAGCTGAAGCAGGTGGTGGGGAGAAGGGTGCCGTAGAGAACCGCCAGGCCGCACAGAAAAGAGGCGTCCAGCACTCCGGCGGCAGTGAGCGTCAGATAAAGCCCCAGCAGGAGGGCATAGTACCAAAGCTGCCGCCGGAGCAGCAGCCAGTCCTTGCAGAGCAGTCCGGCCATGCTTAGAACTCCTTTCGGGCATAGATGGCCTGGGCAATACAGTAGGAGAGGGCGAAGCCGCCCACGGCCAGGATGGCAAGCAGGCCGGGCAGGGCGGTGAGCACCCACGCCGGGGGCGCGGGGAGGGCGAGGCCCCGGTCGGCCGCCAGGCCCAGCAGGGCAAAGCCGGCGAAGACCAGTAAAAAGAGCGCCATGCTCACCATGCGGGCCTTCTCCGCCCCAAACTTGAGCAGCAGGGGGAGCGCCACCGCGTTCATGATCAGGGCGATCCCCGCACAGGCCAGGGCGGACAGCAGCAGCTCGGACAGGGGCTCCTCCAGCCCGCCGGCCAGGGCCAGCACGACCAGCAGCAGGGAGACAAACACGGTGCTGGCCAGGGTCACCAGCAGGGTGAACAGGTACTTGCCTGTCACCACCCCCCGGCGGCAGGCCGGGGTGGCGATGGCGAAGCGGTTCCAGCGGCTCACGTCGTCGGAGGTGACGGTGGTCATAGGGGTGATCAGGGACATGAGCACCACCATGCCGCACAGCACCGAGGCGGTGAACACTCCCGACAAGCACAGGCCGCCGTAGACCAGGAAAAAGACCAGGTAGGTAGTCAGATGGCCCTTAAGGGCCAGAAAATCCTTGTAGATGAGGCCGGTCATCGGGCATCCCCCTTTACGGTAAAGACCATAATATCCTCCAGCGACACCGGCTCCACCGCCAGCTCGGGGTGGAACCGGGCGAAAGCACGCCGGTTTTTCACCAGGGCCTCACAGCCGAACTGGCCGGAGCGCACCCCCACCAGCAGGGCGGGGTCCACCCGCTCCAGCTCGGAGCGGCCGCACACCAGCTTGCCGTAGGTGTCCAGCAGCTCATCCTTGGCCCCCGACACCGCCACCCGCCCCCTGTGGAGGTAGGTCACATAGTCGGCCACCTTCTCCAGATCGCTGGTGATGTGGCTGGACAGGAGAATGGCGTGCTCCTCATCCTGAATGAACGCCAGGAACTCGTCCAGAATTTCGTCCCGCACCACCGGGTCGAGGCCGGAGGTGGCCTCGTCCAGGATCAGCAGGCGGGGCCTAGCGGCAAAGGCCGCCGCGAGGGACAGCTTCATCTTCATGCCCTTGGAGAAGGTCTTGACCAGCTTTTTGCTGGTGAGGCCGAATTTCTCCAGGTAATGCTGGTACAGGGCTCCATCCCAGCCGGGGTAGAGGCGGGCGAGAATGTTCCCCACTTGGGGGGCGGAGAGGCCGTCGTGGAAGGTGGTCTCGTCCAGCACCACCCCCACCTGGGCCTTGACCGCCCGCTCGTCCGCCAGGTTGTCCAGGCCCAGCACCTGGATCTCCCCGCCGTCCCGGCGGACCAGGTTGAGGATGCACTTGATGGTGGTGGACTTGCCTGCGCCGTTCTCCCCGATCAGGCCCATGATGGTGCCGCCGGGTACGGTGAAGGACACGTCGTCCAGCTTGAAGGAGCCGTAGTCCTTGGTGAGATGGGACACTTCCAATGCGTTTTTCATAGTGTTTCGTCTCCATACAGAAGGTTGAGGGTCTCGGTGAGCTCGGCCAGGGTGACGCCGCCGGCCTTGGCGACGTCCACCGCATGGGACAGGTGCTCCTCGGCCCGGCGGAGGGTGTCCTCCCGCACCAGCTCCGGGTTCTGGGGCGCCACAAAGCACCCCTTGCCCGGCACGGTGGTGAGAAAGCCCTCCCGCTCCAGCTCCTCATAGGCCCGCTTGGTGGTGATGACGGAAATGCGCAGCTCCTTGGCCAGCAGCCGCATGGAGGGCAGGGCCTCGCCCTCCTTCAGCTCTCCCCGGAGAATGAGGCCCTTCATCTGCCGGGTGATCTGGTCATAGATAGGTACGCCGCCGGAATTGCGGATGATGATGTCCATGGTACACCTTCTTGATGTCATACTGTATATATTCAGCATACACAGTATGACATATGGAATTCCCCTTGTCAAGAGGGAAAATGAGGGTTACACTGTTGGTAGCTACAAAGGGGGTTGGAAAGCATGTACGCACCCATACTGGAGATTGACACCAGGAAAATCGAGGAGAACGCCCGAAAGCTCCACACCTTCTGCGCCCTGCGGGGGGTGGAGCTGGCCTTTGTCACCAAGGGCTTCTCCGCCCGCCCCGGGGTGATCCGGGCGGCCCGGGCCGGCGGCGTCACCCGCTTCGCGGACAGCCGCCTGAAAAACATCATCGCCGCCAAGACCGCCATACCCGGCCTGCACTACCTGCTCATCCGCATACCCGCCATTGACGAGGCCGAGGAGGTGGTGCGCTGGGCTGACTGTAGCCTCCAGAGCCAGATTGAGGTCATCCGCGCCGTGTCCGATGCGGCCGTCCGGCAGGGGAAGATTCACCCCATTATTCTCATGGTGGACGTGGGGGATCTCCGGGAGGGGGTGTTCGGCCGGGAGCAGCTGGAGGAGATTGCGGGGCAGATTCTGGGCTGTCCCGGTGTGGAGCTGGTGGGCCTGGGCACCAACGTGGGGTGTTACGGAAGTATCCTGCCCTCGGTGGAGAACACCCGCGTGCTGGTAGAGCTGAGGGACTTCCTCAACCGGAAGTACGGCTTCCATATCAAAACCCTGTCCGGCGGCTCCACCTGTACGCTCAAGCTGCTGGAGGAGGGGCGGCTTCCTGTGGGAATCAACCACCTGCGGGTGGGCGAGGGGCTGCTCTACGGCGAGGACACCACCGGCATGCGCTTTCTGGAGGGGTACCACACCGACGCCTTCCACTTCAAGGCCCAGGTGGTGGAGCTGCGCCGCAAGCCGTCGGTGCCCATCGGGGAGCACGGCCGGGACGGCAAGGGGGATCTGCCCGAATACCCCGACCGGGGGGTCCACCTGCGGGCCATCTGCGCCGCAGGCAAGCAGGATGTGGCCTGGGCCGCCCTCACCCCCACCCTGCCGGGGGCGGAGATGATCGGCGCCAGCTCCGACCACCTGATTGTGGACGTGGAGGGGTGCGGAGGCCGGGTAAAGGTGGGAGACTGGCTGGACTTCCGCTGCGGCTATATGGCGGTGCTGGACGCCACCACCTCCGCCTATGTGGACGTGCGGGAGGTGTGAGTGGCCGCCTCCGTGGGCAGAACGAAAACGAGAGCGGAGGCCGGATGGCCTCCGCTCTCGTTCACTTTGCCGAAAAAGCCTCGCAGAGTCCGCGCCCGCAGGCGCGAAGCAAATAAAAGCCGTTTTCTCCAGCGGCATGTACGCCGGAGAAAGCACTTCTCAGCCCGCAAGTGTGGGCTTTGTCCGCAGAAAACGGACAAAGCCTGCGCACGGTGGGCTGCATCCGGCTCGAAAAAGCGGCGAAGCCGCTTTTTCGACGGTCAAAGAGAGCGGAAGCCGTCCGGCTTCCGCTCTCTTTGGCTGGATTCACTTACTTGTGGTCCACAGAATACATATGGGTGATGAGGTCCAGCACCTTGTTGGAGTAGCCAATCTCATTGTCGTACCAGGACACGACCTTCACGAAGGTGTCGGTCAGGGCGATGCCGGCGGTGGCGTCGAAGATGGAGGTGCGGGTGTCGCCCAGGAAGTCGGAGGACACCACGGCGTCCTCGGTGTAGCCCAGGATGCCCTTCAGCTCACCCTCGCTGGCCTTCTTCATGGCGGCGCAGATCTCGTCGTACTTGGCGGGCTTGGCCAGGTTGACGGTCAGATCCACCACGGAGACATCCAGGGTGGGCACGCGCATGGACATGCCGGTCAGCTTGCCGTTGAGGGAGGGGATGACCTTGCCCACGGCCTTGGCGGCGCCGGTGGAGGAGGGGATGATGTTGCCGGAGGCGGCGCGGCCGCCGCGCCAGTCCTTCTTGGAGGGGCCGTCCACAGTCTTCTGGGTGGCGGTGGTGGAGTGGACGGTGGTCATCAGGCCATCGGTAATGCCCCAGTTGTCGTGCAGCACCTTGGCGATGGGGGCCAGGCAGTTGGTGGTGCAGGAGGCATTGGAGACAAAGTTCATGCTGGAGTCATAGGTCTCGTGGTTGACGCCCATGACGAACATGGGGGTGTCGTCCTTGGAGGGGGCGGACATGACCACCTTCTTGGCGCCGGCGTCGATGTGGGCCTGGGCCTTCTCCTTGGTCAGGAACATGCCAGTGGACTCCACGACATACTCAGCGCCCACCTCGCCCCAGGGGATGTCCTTGGGATCCATGCAGGCGAAGAACTTCACAGTCTTGCCGTTGACGATGATGGCGTCGTCGGTGTACTCAATGGTGCCGTCAAACTGGCCGTGCATGGTATCATAACGCAGCATGTAGGCCATGTAATCGGGGGTCATGAAGGGATCGTTGATACCCACGAACTCGATGTCGGAACGGGAGATACCCGCGCGGAACACCAGACGGCCGATCCGGCCAAAGCCATTAATGCCAACTTTAATGCTCATAATGAATCGCTCCTTCGTTCTAATTTGATTCTTAAATGATTTCCAATTGCGCGCCTCCATTATAAACGAATCCGCGCCGAATGAAAAGGGGGAAAACAGAAAACTTACTGGGGAAACTGTATAAATTTACACCGGCACTATCGGTAAACGCGGTGGTTTCGACATGATTCGACATTTCTGCTTGAGCGGCGGGTCGGATTTTGCTATACTGACGTTATCATACCCTTACAACTTTACGGAATTCCTGCGCAAGCTATGGCAGGACTGGAAAGGAGGTCGGCGGCATTTGGATGAGAAGAGAGAGGATCTGGGACCGCTCCTGGTAGAGCAGTTCCGTCAGCAGATGAACAACCTGTCCGCAGCGATTCAGTTGCTCACGCCGGTAGTGCGGGAGAAGGCGGGGCCTCAGTACGACCCCTATTTGGCCATTCTGCACCAGAGCCTGTACCGGTTGATTCGTATGGTGGGCAATCTTGAGTATCTGGAACTGCCTGAGGGAGAGCTCCCCCTGCGGGAGGGCACGCTGGATCTGGCCGGGCTGTGCCGGGAGCTGGGGGAGCAGGTGTCTCCCCTGACGGCGCTGGCTGGCATCCGCTTTTCCTATGAGGAGGAGATAGGGAGCCTCCTCACCCATGGAGACGGGGCCCAGCTCCGGCGGCTGCTGCTCAACCTGATCGCCAACGCCGTCCGCGCGGCGGGAGAGGGCGGAGAGTCCGGCCTGCGCCTGGCCCGCCGGGGCGGGCGGGCGGTCCTCACCGTGTGGGACAACGGACCGGGTTTTCTCCCGGAAACCGATGAGCGGGAGCTGCTTCAGCGGCCGGGCAGCCTGGGTCTTGGACTGAAGGTGGCCCGCCGCATCGCCGCCCTCCACGGGGGGAGCATCGTCTTTGAGCAGCGGGAGGAGCGGGGCTCCCGGGCGATCGTGTCCCTGCCCCTCCGGCCGCCGGAGCCGGGCGAGCTGCTGAAAACGCCCCGGATGGGGTTTGACGGCAGCGGCGGATTTTCCGACACGCTCATCGAGCTGGCAGGTGTGCTGCCCTACCGGGCCTTTTTCCCGGAGGATGTGGAGTAATACAGTGCAGACGGCGCATGGCTGAGGCCATGCGCCGTCTGCATATCAGGGAGGAAAGGAAGGGAAAGAATTTAGTTGGGCAGGTATTCCAGGGGGTCAACAGTGGAGCCGTCCAGCGACATGCTGAAGTGCAGATGGCTGGCCAGGGCGCTCTCGGCGATGGCGGTGCCGCCCACCGAGCCCAGCACGGAGCCGGCGCCAACCGTGTCGCCCACCGCCACCGTGGGTACGGAGGCCAGGTTGGCGTAAGTGCTGGTCAGTCCGCCGCCGTGCTCCACCACAACGGTGGTGCCCATCATGGCGTCCTGGAGGACGGCGGTGACCGTCCCCGCGGCGGCCGCCTTGACCTCAGTACCGGCGGCGGAGGCGATGTCCAGACCGTCGTGGGTGCGCCAGTCGTCCATGGTGGGATTGTAGGAGAGCACCTCCAGGCTGTAGTCCGTCAGAATATCTCCCTGTACCGGCCAGGTAAAGACGGTGGGGGCAGCCTGTGGAGTGGGCTGGGGCGTGGCCGACGGCATCGCCGAGGGCGTGGCCGCCGGTACAGCCGGGGACGCGGGGACGGTGTGCTCCGGCGCAGGGGTGGCCGCCGGGCGGTTCATGAGGCCCGCGTCCACCGGCGTGGGCCGGGGAGAGGGGGTGACGGTGATCTGGGCGGTGCCCGCCACGGGGGCGTCCGGCTCATCCGGGGTGAGAGAGGAAAAGAGATAATAGCCCGAAATTCCTATTGCGGCGACGCAGAGGAACAGGACTATGTAGAAGCCCTTGCCCTCCAGAAAGTCGCCCATTCGTTTCAAGAATGGTTTTTTCATGCTGTTTAGCACCTCCGAGCCTATTGTGGACAGGCCTGGGCTTGGATATACATGGAAAACAAAAAAATTTCCCTTGACCTTCCACGGGGTGCAGGGTGTATTAAGAGAACGGCGATTTAAGAAAATTTTAACTAGGTGCGGCTCTGGAGTGACTAAAGCTCTAGGCGTGTAGACAAAAAATGATACTAGCTCGTTACTAATACGTTACTAACGGCGGATTCTTGGTGATTTTGTCAGGCCAGTTTTTTTACCTCTTTGGCGAGATCGGCGGGGGTGGGATGAATGTAGGTGGCGGTGACGTTCCCCTTGAGGGAATGCCCCAGGAGCAGCTTCACTTTGATCTCGTCCACTCCAGCACGGCTTAGGAGGGTGGCGAAGGTATGGCGGCACCAGTGCGGGGTGGCCTCTGGTATGCCGAGCTGCTCTACCACTGGGGTAAACACCGAGATGCGGTAACGGTCGGAGGACATGCCTTTTTCCGCTGACAGCCATTGTTGCACGTAGGCGGAGATCTTGGGGTGGATCGGGATAATCCGGTCACGGCCTGCCGCGCTTTTCACACCGCACTGGAGGTAGCCACCATCCTCGGAGCGGTAAGCGAAGGGGGTAAGGGACAAGAACTCGCTGATGCGCAAGCCGGTATAGCACAGAACCATGGCCTCTGATGCGCCGGGAAAACCGGCCCGCGCCAGCTCCTCCAGTTTGGCAAGCTGGAGATCATTGAGCGCCCCCTTTTTGACCTTGATGTCGACGGTGGGGATATCCAAATAACGAGAGTAATCTTTCCCGATAATATCACGTTTCATGGCGTAGGCGTGCAATGCGCGGATCAAAATTGCATCGTTGTTGATGCTGGACTGGGAGCGGCCCTCGTCCTCACCCTCGTCCAGGATGGCCTGCCACTCGTCCAGGGTAACGCTGCGCATTTTACGGGCGGCGTAGCGAGAGACACGCTGGTTCCAGGATGCCTTGTGGGAGGCAACAGAGGATTTCCCGCTCCTGGGGTACTCCCGCTCCGACCAAGCGGTATAGACCTGTTCCACGGTCCAGGAGAGCATATCCGCACTGGGGGTCTGCCCGGCGGCAGCCTTGCGGTTATACTCCTCCAGCGCCTCCTGGGCTTCCTGGAGCTTGGCGTGGTAGCTCAGCGCCACCTGGCGCACGTAGCCGTCTTTATCCCTGGCGGAGATCTTCACGATATAGGGCCGCCGGCGGTTGCCTGAGAGCTTTACAATGGAGCCGGTGCCGTTTGCACGTCGCATGAGTAGGCCCCCTTATTTTTTGGCATGGCTGACAATCATCTCGGGCGGATTTAGGCCCCAGGAGACTTGCAGGGCGCTGTCCTGCCACAAAATGAGCTCCCGGCTGTAGACGCCGCACTCCACCCGAACGAGGCAAGAAGGGGCCTCCAGAGACGCAGAGACGCTGCCGCCGGGGCCTATACTGCCCAGGAGCTGCCCGTCCACATAGACGGAGACGCCGGTGCTGGCGAGTTCATTGTTGACCTGCATTACAGTGATTTTCATGGCGTTCACTCCCTGAAAATGATACAAATGTTCGATTCTTGGCGGTTTAAGAGGCCGGGGCCGTGGCCCCGGCTCTTTGCTATTCTCCGTAATGTGTGCGGCACTGGGCAATCTCAATGCGCCCGTCCCGTATGCGGTAGACCAACCGGTGGGTGTCATCAATACGGCGGCTCCACCAGCCAGATAGGTCTCCCTTTAAAGGCTCTGGCTTGCCGATGCCGTCATAGCCACTGCGGTCGATATCCTTGAGCAGTTGATTGATCCGCTTGAGCAGTTTCTTGTCCTGTTGCTGCCAGTAGAGATAATCTGCCCACGCCTCATCCTGCCACAGCTTATTCATCCTCCACCTCGATCAGCTCGTGGGCCTTGCCATTGCCAGCGTCCAGATCGGCGATGGCCCGGCGCAGGTGGGCCTGGTTGGTGGCGGAGTAGAAGGGATCCATCCGTACCTCGAAGGGCAGGCCGTGGCAGTACAGACACTGCTTGAGGAACATGGTGGTGGCGGTGGTCATGTTCAGGCCAAGGTCATTAAACAGGTTCTCGGCATCCTTCTTCAGGTTGTCATCAATGCGGATGTTGATGTTTGCCATACTATCATCTCCTTTGTGTATAGTATAGCATATGTGCGCACAATGTCAACACGGGTTGAAAGGTAAGATGTATCCAAATTGGACACGCTTATACGGACCCTTTGCCGTTATAGATATCGTTGCAGTACTTCGGTCAGAGTGTCCTTATAATTTCTGAGTTCATAAATATCAGATAGTGTAAATTTACGTTCTTTTTTGTTCTCGTCCGGGACAATCAAGGTTTTTTGATTGTCTGTCAGGCGAAGACGGCAAATCCATTTTCTGATGTTGCCCTTATACAGGATATTGATGTAAGACTCGGTATCCTTATATGTAATCTCATGGATGTCCACAAGGTCTGCAAACAAATTTTTTATAATGAAAAATGCCTCAAGTTCCTCCTCCGTTGTAACAATATTGGGGATTCGCTTCTCTTGCTCGACGGAATCTTCAGAAGGAGAAGGAATATCGTCAACGGGCTTTTGCTCGATAACGGAAACACTTCCACCGGAGCCGCCCAGGGCAGTTTTGATCTTATCGTTCATCATCTCACTGATGAGGTCATTGAGGGCTTTCCGAAGGACAGGACGGAATTTTTCAATAACATTTTGTGTTTTTGGGCCAGAGTAGCAGCCTTGGAGGAAAAAGCGAATAAAGTCATCCGCAGGGGTATCCAGTTGTTCCGTAAAGACGCGCTTAAATTCATGGACGTACTTTAACTCAGATGCTGTACTAAAAATAGAATCAATATCAAAGACCGACTTTGAAAATTTCTTGAGTTCAGGAACCTGGTTCTCACGAACGTCCAAAATATTGATTGTCAGGAAGGGATCATCATCCATTTTGTTTGGGCTGTCCAGATCCGTATAGAAGCGATAGATAATACCGTTGGTGAGAATTGCAAACTTTGCTGTGGTGGTACCAAAATAGCGGAAGAGCTGAGAGTCATGCCGATCCAGATTTTCAGAAATGGACTTGCACTCAATGAGGATGACAGGCTGACCATCTCTGATGATTGCATAGTCAACTTTTTCACCCTTCTTTATCCCAACATCTGCGGTAAACTCAGGGACGAACTCTTGAGGATTGAACACGTCATAGCCGAGCATGGAGAAAAAAGGCATAATGATCGCAGTCTTCGTAGCCTCTTCGGTCTGAATGGAGTCCTTCATGCTCTCGACACGCTTTGAAAATTGCTTTAACTGATCGATAAAGTCCATAATCTGCGCTCCTCTTCTCCAATGTAAATGTGTCCAAGTTGGACACATTCATAAGTATTGATCCACCGCAAGGTTACCATGCTTATACCAGCAGATGGCCTTGCGGACAAGATCCTCAGTAACACCGAAACGCTCGGCTAGATCCCAGACCTCTGTGCAGCCTTCGTGCGCGGCGGCCTCCAGAGCGTCCAGGGGAAGGAACTGCTCGATTTCCCACTTGTCGGCCCGGTTCTCATGCTTTTTCTTTACATCGCAGGCCGTCCAGCGGTTATAGAAGCTGTAGGTCATACAATGACCGACCTCGTGGCCCAGGGTGGTGAACTCGTCTGCTACAGTCTCGAATTTCCACGGGTCCAGCGCGATCGCACGCCGGTCAAGCGATGGAATGAAAATCGAGAAGGACTTGGCGAAGGGCATGGTGTACCAATCTACATCAATCCCCTGATCCACGGCAAAATCATAGAGCTCATAAAGATTCATTCCTGGTCTTTCTTTTTCCTCCACTGCTCGGCCTTGAATCTGGCGTATTCGTACACGTCATCCCACAGGGCGTCTCTCTCCTCGGGGCTCATATCCATGTCCCCACCCATGAATGCCGCCATGATGGTGTCACGGTCCAGCTCGTCCCCATTCTTCGGAGTGGGGGCGGGCTCTTTTTTTTCGCCTGTGAGCAGATATTCAACGGTTGTATTTAGGATTTCTGCAATTTGTGGGAGGCGCTTCATATACGATTCAGATTTTTTGTTGCGCCATGCGCTGACTACACTTGGAGCAACGCCTATTTCTGCCGCAAAATCCCGTTGTTCAGGGTATTTTTTATCGGCTAACTCAAAAATGCGGTTAGACGTTTCCACGCCAGCCCCTCCTTACAGGACAAATTAGCTAAATTCTTTTTTAAGAGGTAGCATTAAGCAAAGTGACAAAAATACCGTTTTGCGATTGACAATTCGCAAAACGCGATTTATGATTTAACTACAAGTAAACCAGAGGGCGCGGCAACGCCCCAGCAGACTGGGAAGGGGGTGCTCATATGCTCACAGAGGAAGCGAATATAGGAATTACACAGGAGGCTGTCACCTGTGCAGCCAGACATTTCGTTGCCGCTCATGAAAGTGCCGCAACTGAGATACCTGTCAAATTTGGTGATATCTGTGTGGGTTGTAGGTATGCGAAAACCTGCCTAGGCGACTGGTTAAGGGCGGCGGCCCCAATTTTTGAGGCCGCCCAAGTGTTTCCAACTTTGCTCCGAAATGATCAGTGACCAGCACCATGGAGCAGCGGGCATGCCCGGCCATCTGCGCCATTTCTACTACACCCATATTCCTGTGCATGGGAACAGGCATAGGCGATTACCTTGTCGCTGGGCGGCAGTCCGCCGCCGAGCTGGATACGCTCTACGGTCACGGTAATCATTTGCTGGCTGTTTGTTTCCGGACAAAGTCCAGACACTGTCTTTCGCATGTGAAACACCTCCTTTCTCCGCCCCAATATTACCATAGGGGTGGAGAGAGGACAAGGGCGCGGCAACGCCCGGGGCAATTCGGAAAGGGGGGATAGCATGCTGACGACCCTGCTAGGAGTAGCCGCAGTTGTATGCGCGATCGGCTGGCTGAAAAATCGGCTGGCTCTGTTGAGCATCCTGTACTACATCATGTGGGCGGAACTTCCAGAGCCTAGCGACGAGGAGATCAAATACTGCGCGAAAAAAGTAGCTCAAAGGGTTCTGCACATTAAAGACCGAAGTGAGCTTTAATCGGCGTTGTGCATTACACCAGAGGTTAAACCTATCATACCACATCAAACAGTCTCGAACAACACCAAATTTAGAGGGGGTGAAGTGATGAGAATCTGCGAGCTGATGGAGCAGAGGGGCATCCAGCGCATCCAGTTGGCCGACGCCATGGGAGTGTCGCCTTCTTGCATTACCAAATGGGTGAAGGGGACGGCGCTGCCGAGTGCCGACAAGCTGCCTCGGCTGGCCGCCATCCTGGAATGCAGCATTGACGCCCTCTACGGCCGTGAGCCGCCTGGGGGTGCAAACGGGGCGGCAAACTGAGAAAGGAGTTGCTTATGATCCGTACAGAGGAGGCCGTCTGACCTCATGCTTATATTGTACCCCCAGGGAGGAGTGATTACCATGCCGCAGGACAAGCGGAATATCTACAAAATCGCCCGCGAGGCGAAGGGATTGACCCAGGAAGCAGCCGCGGAAAAACTGGGGATCTCGGACAGCTCCATCCGGGCCTATGAGACCGGCCAGCGCATCCCGCCCCCGGAGGTGGTGGACCTGATGGTCATTGCCTACGACAGCCAGCTCCTGGGTATCCAGCACCTGCGGGCCAGCGCCGACATGGCGCGGAGCATCGTGCCGGATATCCGAGAGGTGCGGCTCCCGGAGGCCATCATGGAGCTGCTGGACCGGGTATATGGCTTTTTGGATGCCCACCGGGACCGGGAGCTGCTGCGCATCGGCAAGGACGGCATTATCGACGACCAGGAGCGCCCCATCTTCGACGCCATTGTGGAGGAGCTGGGCGACTTGGTGGAGGCCGCCATGGCCGTGCGCTACGCCAAACAGGGACATCTTGAGGAGGGAGTAAAGTGAAAAAGGCAACCAAGCAGCCGCTCACGGACGAGGAGATCATGGCGTATGACAACGTGCCGATTGATGTGGCGGCCCGATACATAGGCTGGTCGTCACCCACCATCTACCGCGCCCTGCGGGAAGAGCGGGCACCCTTCGGCTTTGCCGTTTGTAGCGAGGAGACAGGGACATGGACATACAACATCAGCCCCGGCCTCCTCGTGAAGTACAAGAGGGGAGACCTGCCCACCTACCGGCTCCGGGAGCTGGAGGAGGTCATGGTGCGCCACGTCCAGGAGGCGCTGGATCTGCGGCTGGCCGGAGTGTCGGCGCTCATGGGAAAGGTGCTGAGCGCATGAGCATGATACGGCTGGAGCTCAGCAATCGGGACTATAACACCATCGCGGAAGCCCTACTGGAAAGCGCCCTGGACTGGGAGCACGCCGCGGACGAGCTTGGGCGTCTGCACCAGTTTTGCGCCCGGACAGGGGACCCGGCCTACGGGGCCAAGCTGGCCCGGTTGGACCGGGAGCAGTGCCGCCATAGGCGTCTCGCCCGGCGCAGGCGGGCCGTACTGGCGCGCCTGAAAAAACAGAAGGAGGCAGAATTATGCTGATGGATCTGGATCATGAGACCGTGTCGGCGCTAGAGTCGGCGCTGATCGTGGCAGAGGACAGCAAGATGCGAGATGCCAAGGACTGGGCCAATATCGCCGAGTCCTTGGGAGCATCGGAACAGCGCCGGGCGGCGGATAATCTGGCGGAGTTTTGCCGGGGACAGGCTGACAGCTACCACAAGGCCCTGGATGCTTTGCAGCAGGCAAAAAAGAAAGGCCCCAGCCACTTGGACACAGTGACTAGAGCCTAACGTGAAGACACTCGTATTATAGCACACAATTTTGATTTGCACAAGGGGGTGGTGCGCCGAATGAACCAGGGAAACGAACAGCCGGGGTTTTGGGCTCTGATCCCCGCCTCAGTGCGGTACGACAAGGAGCTGCCGCCAAACGCCAAGCTGCTGTATGGCGAGGTGACTGCCCTGTCGGACAAGCTGGGATACTGCTACGCCCAGAACAGCTACTTTTCCGACCTCTTCGGGCTATCCGAGCGCAGCGTGACCCGCCTGCTGTCCACACTGGTGGACCGCGGCTATCTGCGGGTTGACGTGGTACGGGACACGGCCACGCAGGAGGTCCTAGAGCGGCGGATTTATGCCATCTACAACACTGAGGGGGCAGGGGCCCCCCCTCCTGACAAAAATGTCGGGACCCCTCCTGACAATTTTGTCACCACCCCTCCCGACAAAAATGTCGGAGAGATCAATACAAGATCTGATCGTATACCCCCTATAGTCCCCCAAGGGGGACCGCCCAAAAAGAAAAAGGCCAAGAGCGTCCCCGTCTGGAAGCCGGAGCGGTTTGAAAAGTTCTGGGCGTACTATCCCCGGCATGAAGACCGGGTGAGTGCCGTCCGAGAATGGGACAGGCTCAAGCCAGGGGACGAGTTGATCGACGCCATTGCCCGGGCGCTGCTGTGGCAGACCAAGGACCCGGATTGGCCGGTACCCTACGCCTGCCGTTACCTGCGCAACCAGCGGTGGACGGACGAGCCATCCAGACCCAGGGCGCAGGGCCGACCGGCAGCCCAGCAGATGACGGGCTGGCACATGGCGATCGTTGACGGAGAGGAGGTGCTGGTGCCAGATGAATCCGGCTGATCTGACCTGGGACCCGGCGGCGGAGCAGAGTGTGCTGGGCTCCATCCTGCTGTCCCCCGCCTGCCTGCCCACAGTAGAGCGGTCACTGCGGCCCGCCGACTTCCGCCTGGCCTCTGACCGGGCCGTCTATGAAGCCGTGCTGTCCCTGGAGCGGGCGGGCGGCTCTGTCGACCCAGTAACTGTCTTTGATCAGACTGCCAAGATGGGCGCGCCAGTATCCCGGGAGTATCTCTTCGGCTTGATGGAGCTGGCTGCCACGGCGGCCAACGTGGAGGAGCACGTCCGCATCGTCCAGGAAGATGTTCTCCGCTCCGGCCTGATGGAGCTGGCCGAGACCGTACATAGCCGGGTGACCAACCGGACGCCGGTAGCGGAGGCGCTGGCCCAGGCCCGCCAGACGCTGGACAAACTGGAGCGTCAGGGCAGCGCTGGGAGGCTGGCCACCCCGACGGACATCCTGACCGCCTTCTACCGTCAACGGGAGGCGGTGGAAAGCGGGGACGGCAAGGCATACGTCTGCACCGGCTACATGGCCTTGGACAGCCTACTGGGCGGTGGGCTGATCAACAGCGGGCTCTATCTGCTGGCCGCGCGCCCAGGTATGGGGAAGACCACCCTGGCGCTGAACATCGCCGACCGCGTGGCCAAGGCCGACCCGGTGCTCTTTATCTCGCTGGAGATGGACAGCGATCAGTTAGCTGCCAAGCGCATCTCCCGACTGACCGGCATCCCGTCCGAGCGGCTGCTTATGCAGCCGTTGACCGATGCAGAGGCCGCCCAAACGGCCCAGGCTGCCAGCCAGCTCTCTACGCTCCCCCTGTATTCAAACGAGGCCCCCACCATGACGGTGGACGATATCGGCACGCTGGCCCGGAGCATCGGCGGCCTGCGGCTGGTGGTGGTGGACTATTTCGGCAAGATCGCGCCGCCGGCAGAGCTCCGGCGGGCAGGCCGGTATGAATACACCACAGAGATCTCGGGTGCCCTGAAGAACCTGGCCCGGGCTCTGAAAATTCCGGTGCTGGTGCTGTGCCAGCTTAACCGGGAGCTGGAAAGCCGTCAGGACAAGCACCCCCAGCTTTCCGACCTGCGGGACACGGGGGCGCTGGAGCAGGACGCCGACGGGGTAATCTTCCTCTACCGGGAAGACTACTACGCCGACCCAGGCACGGTAGACCCCAACGTGCCCTCCATGTTGGAGGTCAACCTGGCCAAGAACCGGCACGGTTCTGTGGGCCGGTGCAATATGGCTTTCTCTATGGCGTCCAGCCGGGTTACTGCGCTCGCCAACCGGCCGACGAAGGCCGAGGAAGGGCCGAAACAAATGACTTTGCGGAAATGGAGGCAGCCCTATGGGAAGCGGACGGCGGCTGGAGCTGATTGAGGCGGAGTGCCGCCGGCATGCCGCCCTGGCACGGGCGGACGCGGCCCGCCGGGCCGAGCATGAGGAGGTGGCGGAGGCCCTGGCGTGGGCGCTTCGCTGTCTCGGGAAGGAGGAGCCCATATGCGTATCGGTGAGGCTTACACCTTTGTCCCCGCCGCCTTCGGCGCGGAAATTGGGGGCAAGGACACAAAAACCATCCCCCGGCGGGTGACCGGGCATATTGAGTACATCAACCGGGCCCACCGCTACTTCACCGTCCGGGTGGACACCGGGCGGGGAATCCTGCGGGAGAGCTTCAAATTTTAAACTGGAAGGACGATAAACGTGAAGACAATCGCTATTGTAAACCTGAAGGGCGGCGTCGGAAAGACCGTCACCGCCGTCAATGTGGCCGCCATCCTGGCCACCGAGTACGGCCAGCGGGTGCTGCTCATTGACGCAGACCCCCAGGCCAACGCCACCCAGTCCCTGCTCCCGCCGGGGGAATATAACACCCTGGCCGGGCTGCTGACCATCCCGGACGCCTACTACGACGACCTGCTGTATCACAGCAGCATCCGGGGGCTGGACGTATTGCCGGCCGACGACGAGCTGCGCAACCTGGACGTGGATCTGCTCCAGGGGGAGCGGCCCAACCTGCGGGCCATCCGTGACCTGCGGGACGCGATGGAGGAGGGTGACGCCTACGACTGCATCGTAATTGACTGCCCGCCCGCGCTGTCCCCGGCCTGCGCGGCGGCCATTGCCGCCTCCACTGATGTGGTCATCCCCATCAAAGTGGACGCCTACAGCGTCCGGGGGATGAATGAGCTGACCGCCCAGATTGACCGCCTGCGGAGCATCTACCCGGACGTGCATGTTGCTGGTTGCCTGCCCACCATGTGGTACCGATCCGACACAGTAGAGCAGGGGGAGCGATTGCTTCAGGAGCAGGCCCCGGTCCATGTCTTTGCCAGCCACATCCGGCGTAGCCCCAAGGTGGACGAGTCCACCTGGACGGGGGAGCCGGTGGTTAGTTGGTCGCCCCGCTCCGCAGCGGCCCAGGATTACCGGGCCTTTGTAGCGGAGTTTCTGTGGGAGGAGGCGGCAAAGTAATGGCCAAGTTTGACATCACGGCGGCTTTTCAGGCCGCAGTGGGCGCCGCCGGAAATGTGTCCAAGTCGGACACATCGAGGGAGACCATCGAGTACATCGGCCTGAACAAGCTGGATGCTGACCCAGGCAATTTTTACAGCCTGGCCGGTTTGGAGAATCTGGCGGCCAATATTGAGCTGTGCGGTCTCCAGCAGCCCATCCGGGTACGGCCGACGGAGGACGGGCGGTACGTCATCATTTCCGGCCACCGGCGATGGTCGGCACTCAAGCTCCTGCGCAGCACAGAGGGGAGCGGGGACCGATGGGCAAGCATCCCCTGCATTGTGGAGCGGGACGAAGTATCCCCGGAGCTCCGGGAGCTGCGGCTGATCATGGGCAACAGAGATACCCGGAAACTATCACCGGCGGAGGTATCCAAGCAGGCCCAGCGGGTGGAGCTGCTGCTCTATCAGCTCAAAGAGCAGGGCTATGAGTTCCCCGGCCGGATGCGCGACCAGGTGGGGGCAGCCTGCCAGGTGTCCGCCCCCAAACTGGCCCGGCTCAAGGTCATCCGGGAGAGGCTGATACCCGCGTACCTGGAGGTATTCGACCGGAACAAGCTCCCGGAGCAGACGGCCTACGTCCTGGCACGGATGGAGACTGCTCTCCAGGAGCGGCTGGCGAATATGCTGCCGAACCTGCCCACCGGGAGCCGGGCGGAAGAACTGCTAGAGTTGGCCAAGGCCGGTACAGACTGGCGGCCAGCCTTCTCCTGCCCCGACGGCAGCCCCTGCAAGCGGGGAGACGCGTTCCTCCGGCATGATTTGGACTGCTTCTACGGCGAATTGTGCAAGGGCGAAACCTGCTGCCTGGACTGCGAGAGGGCCAAGGCCAGCAGCTATGCCTGCGAGCGCATGTGCGCCAAGGCCAAGGCCGCCCGGAAGGTGCAGCGGGACGAGGCAGAGGCCAGGGAAGCCAAACGCGAAGCGGAGATCCAGGCGGAAATCCGGAAGAATGTGCAGCTCCGGGCCCAGAGGCTTGCCGTAGCCGCCGGCGCCGCTGGGTTGGACAATGAAGCATCCATCCGCATCTCGGATTATGGCCAGAGCCTGACAGCCAAGAAACTGCGGGAATGGGCCGCAGGCCACTTTGACCAGGATGATAGGCTGTATCCCAGTACCCTTAACGCTAGGGACTTCAGCGACCCGGTCCGACTGGCCAAGGATCTGGGGTGTTCCACAGACTATCTGCTGGGTGTTACGGACGAGCTGACCGGCCCGTCGGCGGCCTCTACATCCGCAGCGAAGCAGGCCCTGGAAACTGCGCCGGACAGCGGCGATGACGACGGCCCCTGGCATTGGTGGCCGGAGCAGCCGCAGGAGAGCGGCCTGTACTGGTGCATCACGGGCCCTATGTCCCAAGGTGGGAGTCTCTACTGGTGGAGTGCTGAGAAGGAGAGATGGGAGCACGCGGCCATGGCCTTCCCTCTATCGCCTACCGTGACGATTTGGATGCGATGCCCGCAGCTCCCTGCGAGCATGGATTGGCAAAGACAGGAGGATCCAGATGGCAAAGAATAAAAAATCACACCGCCGCCCCGGGCCGGGTAAGCCCCAGGGCGCGACCTATGCCCAGGTGCTGGCCCACAAGGCGGCCGTCCGGCGGGGGCTGGAGCAGGCTGCCCGGGATGCCACAGTACAGGTAGAGGCGGATACCCATACCCAGCGGGCCATGTGGCTGATGGTGTGCTCCATCGCCGACGCCTACGGCTTCGGGCCAAAACAGATGCAAAAGTTTTTCTCCGCGCTCCAGGACAACACGGACGAGCTGGAGCGGATGCGGGCTGAGGTGGACGAGGAATACGCCTTTGAAAAGCTCCGCCAGAAGGCCCAGGCTGTTACCGGCATGGAGGTGCATTACCTCTACGAGCAGGAGGCTCTGCTGGCAGAGATGCGGGCGGCGAAGGAGGGGGTGTCAGCCCATGAGTAAGCGGATAATCCAAACCACAACCAGCGGCGAGTGGGGTATCCCCGGTGTGGATCTGGCCTCCCTGCCCCCCAGGGTGTACGGGGCGCTCTGCAAACTCAAGGACATGGAGGCGCTGCTGGAGGTCATCAACTCTCCAACCGCTCGGGCGTGGGAGCGGGACGACGCCATCGAGCAGTTAATCCGTATGGGCAAGTAAAGAGCCGATGGGGGATTGAAGAAAATGAAAGTACCTACGGAATTTGAGGGCGTTTTTCGGGACATCGAGCTGACGGAGCGAGTAATCGGTAATGCCCTCCAGACCAGCAACGAGTCGCTGGCACCATCGGCCAGCCGCCCGCCGGAGGTATCGCCATGAGACACCAATATACCCGTGCAGAGATTGAGCATCTCACCAAAGAGCACCCAGTCTGGATTGAGGGCGTGGGGCTGAGGCAGCTCCAGTGGGGCGGCTGGGAGATCGCCACTCACATCCACAACGAGCGGCTGTGCCTCAAGCATGAGCCAGACAGCCGGGGCCTGCTGCTCTCTCTGTATGGTCAAGTTTGGGTGGCCTTTGATGAACCGCCAGAGGAGTAGCAAAAAAACCGCCCCCGAAGGGGCGGTGAAAGATCTATTCTGCTGGTTCAGGAGGGCACTTGAGCGTCCAGCCGAAGTAACTCATGGCGGGGGTTTTTCGCTTTCCGCACATAGTGAGTGCGATTGCCCGAAAGCCGGAAGCAATCTGGTGGGCTGAGCGGTCTCCTTCTGGTTTCTCAAAGAGGGCGGTATTCTCCCGCGCCCAGAGGATCAGGTTGCGAACTGTGATCTCGTTCCCGCACGGATCCACAAGAGTCCAGATCTTGGCCTCCTGGTTCGTCTCAAAACGGCCGGCAATAGGGGATTGCTGGGCCATAGCCGTGCCGAGCGCGAGATTGGCGGTCTGCCCGGCCGCAGAGAGCCTGGCCCTGGATTCATCGTTCCAGTGGTTTGAGATTCCGGCGTGTGTTACCTTCTTCCACCCGGCGGAGCACTCTTTAGAGCATGTGACGGTATTGGTACTGGCAGGAGAGGCGAACAGCTTGCCGCAAATGGGGCAGACCTTCCAATTCCGCCCCGCGTACTTCGGCGCGCAGTCGGGGCAGAACTGAGGCGTCGGGGTACCATCCAGGGTGATCGGGAAATAGCGCCCGCAGCCTGGGCAGCGGGCATTCTGTTTCTTCCCCAAACAGCCGCAGGATTTGACCCGATTATATTTCAGGCCGGAGGAGCTAAGGAGAAAGACAGACCCGCAATCGCATTTGCAGAGCCACATGACGAAACCCGCGTATCGCTGTTTCATCATTTTGACGCCCACCAGCCGCCCGCTGCGTTTCCCACGCAGGTCAACAAGCTTTGCGTGTCCGCAGGATTTAGTCATGCCGGATAGAAGGTGTGGGCGGGAGACATAGACTAGCTTGCCACAGGAGCATTGGCAAGCCCACACGACGGATGCCCCGGAGCGTTGTTCCGTGGGATACAACGCTGTGAGTTCGCCAAAGGTCTGATTCTTGAGATCTTCTTTTGGCAAAGCACCCCGCTTTCGACTTTTGCCTTGTCCGCAGATTGTCAAAGTGATCCCTCCCTAAATGAGTTTATGGGGATCGATCTCCAGCACGTCCGCCAGCGCGAGCAGGTTCTTGGCGGTGAGGTTTCCGGCCTCGGATTCTCCCAGTTCAACCCGCTGGATTTGGCGGATATTGACGCCGGATGCCTCCGACAACTCCTTTATGCTGAGCCCGGCCCCCCGGCGGTACCACTCCAGATTGGTGATGGGGTTGTTATGGCAGTCGCGCCCATAGTTGACCAGGGAGCAGACGGTGCAGTCACCGTCTGCCCGCTGGCAGTCTCCATACTTACGCCTCATAGCCCGCCTCCAGAGCCTCACGGACCGCTTGGACCATATCGGCGTACTCATACTCGTGCTGGTTGTAGTCGGGGCCAAGCTCCAGGCCCTGGCGGGCAATGACGTCGGCGACGGCGTCCGCTCCGTACCGCTCCCGCAGCTCGTCTAGCTGATCCTCCCAGCGGCCGGCCATCTCCAGGTACTCCGCCCACCACTGGTAATCCTCCTCGGAGATGCTGTACTGGTTGTCGCCGGGGATGGACTTGATGTAGTCGCCCACGGCTCCACTGTTGCCAATCAGGTCGTCGGCCATATCCTCCGGGCTGCTGGGGTGGTAGAAGTGGAGCTCCCGCTCCTCGCCGGTCTCGTTGATGATGAATTTCATGACATTTACTCCTTTCACAATTAAGCGTACTTGACACAAATGGAGTTGAGAGTTTCGCGGCTGCCAGTCCAAGCCTTGTTGTCACGATCCCAAACCAGACCGAACTCGCGCATCATGCTACGCACGGGGTAGGTATTGCCGGTGACGGTCAGGGCGTCCATGTCGATGTCCACCAGGACGGGGTGCATCAAGGTTCCGCCAACCTGGACATTGCGCACGAGGCCGGAGAACACACGGGCGGCGTCCTTCGCGGACTTCCAGGCGCGGCGCAGGCACTCGCCGAAGCTGAGAGAGGTGACCCACTTGAGGGACATCTTGCGCAGATTCCAAGCGGCTTTCATGATCTCAGAGAGATTATACTTTTTCATATTAGTTACCTCCTGGGGGTGTCCCTCTCGATGATTTTATTATACGCTAATATTAGCGTAATGTCAACAGGAAAATGCTAATATTAGCGTAAATTTTTGAGGAAGGAATGCAGACATGAAAAACAGCGAATTGGTGCCGGTGATGCTGGTACGGGTGCCGGACATGCCGGCGGAAACGAGGGCCAGACTAAAGGCTGAGATTGAGTTGTCCATCTATGATGGTGTGCTTCTGCTGGACGAGTCTCTGCCCTATGAGGTGGTCGAACTGCCTCTGCCGCGGGACTCCCCGGTAGAGCTCCTGGAGCCGGAATCCGGGCCACCCAAGGAGCCCCACGGCCGGAATGCAGCGGAGAAGCGGGAGATCCTGGACCGCCTCTATGCCTACCGCAAAAGCGCGGGGCTGGGCTGTTTTGAGCCGCTGGCCGAGGCTTGCGGCAAAGGGATTACACCGGATCTGCTCCGCCGCCTCTACAGCGGGGACGAGGTGGTGCCCATCCAGGTGTGGCGTCAGGTCGGCGCCGGCCTGGGCAAACTGGGTGTGTCCAAGTTGGACACAAATGGGGGATAAGCATGGGAGACTGCGTCCGTATCGAGGAGTACCGGTGCACCTGTGCTAATTGCTACTGGCACGATGACGCCATGTGGGCGTGCAAGCGCCCGGGAGGCTGGTGGTGGGATAATCGGTATCATCGCTGCGCCGCCTTCCGGTGGCGGAACAGCCCGCCGGGGAGAAGGAAAGGAGAAACTCAACATGAAAAATAAGGACCTGCGGAGATTGCGCTGTCTGGTGACGGCGCAGACCTTGTGGCACCTGGAGCGGCTGGCCCAGATGGACGGGTGCGGCGACGTGGGCCGCATGGTAGACAAGTTGACCCGGGACAAGATGCTGGCCCTCCGCCAGTCTGTCGTCGGGCCATGGGCGGCCCACTACATGGCCCGCTTTAACCAAGTGGACTGATGTCCGAGGGGCCGTGGTATTGCACATGCCAGAGGGCGGGGCCCCTGGTCAAAGAGTGCCGGGCGATTCGTCCCCGGCTGGCCCGCACGGACTCCAGGGAGGACCGGCGGGATAAAAATGAGATCATCCGCTCACCGCACTCAGCGGTGTGCCGGAGTCAGGCCGACCGGCTGGAGCTGAGGCTTGCGCTGTTCGGCTTTGAGGGTACACATTACACGCTCACCTATGATTCAGTTCATCTTCCACGGACGTTTCGGGAGGCCATGGCCACCAAGCGGGCCTTTATGGCCCGGGCACGACGCTTTAATGAGGGCCGCCCCTTTGACTGGATTACCTGCGTGGAGGGATTGCACGGAGACCACCGCTACCACATCCACATGGTCCTGCGGTACAGTGATTTCCCGCCGGCAGTGGTGCGCCACCTGTGGCGGGCCGGAGAGGTGGACGACGAGCCGGTGCTCATGCCCACCGGAGGCTATCGCCGGCTGGCAGAGTATCTGACCAAGGAGCGCACCGACGGCATCATCATCCCCATCGGGCGGCGGCCGTGGAACTGCTCCAGGAGTTTGTCCCAGCAGATGCCTCCGCCGGAGCGATGGAGGGATGAGAGCGGCGTCATCGACATACCGGACGATGTGCTGTGGGCCAGGCGAGGCGAGCGGTCCAACTCCTTCGGAGCATACGCATACGCCAGCTACATCCAAAGCAATTCTTTTTTTAATCTGTCGCGCGCGTCCGCGTGCGCGCAGGCGCGCGATCAATCTTGAAATCTAGTGGAACAATAGACACACGGAGGTGAAAACCATTGCAAGGAGCCCGCGAACGTGGTAAACTAGTCGTGAAGGACGGATGGGTTATCTGTCCGGTATGCGGGAAGGGAAAACTCTTGATGACCCGACCGGATACCGTCGTCCGAAACTTGCCCCGGAAGTGTAAACGCTGTGGGCAAGAAACTCTCGTAAATATCGAAGCGCCTGAGCCAGCGTCCTCAGAGACCAGCGCCTGAGCCAATGACCTACCCGAAACGGGGGTGTCGTGGCTTGGGCGCTTTTTGTTTTGCCAGGAGGTGATAGCCTTGGCCAATAAGCCGCTCCGGCCCTGCCGGCACCCTGGGTGCCCGGAGCTCACCCGTGAGGGCTGGTGCCCTAGGCACAAGCCCAAGCGGGCGGGACGCCGGGTATCCGCCCAGTGGCACGGCTGGTACAGCCTGACCGTCTGGACAGACGATCTGCGGCCCAATCAGCTCATGCGGGAGCCATGGTGCCGGGAGTGTGCCCGACGGGGTGTGCGTACCAAGGCCACAGTGGTGGACCACGTCCAGCCCCACCGAGGGGACTGGGCCCGCTTCACTGACCGTGCCAACCTGCAGAGCCTGTGCAAGCCCTGCCACGACCGGAAGACGGCCCGGGAGATAGCCGAGGAGCGTCAGAAAAACGCGGGAATTTAAGCCGTCGTGCTGGCGGGAAGCTACGTCTGCGCCCGGGTACGGGCGCGGGTGTCTGCGTGTCCATGCGCCGGGGCGCGCCCAGGGCAAGCCGTAGGCTTGCAGGCCCTCCCCCCGCCCGAAAAAGTTTCGGGGGAGGGGCCGCAAGACCGCGCGGCCCCTCGTGTGAGAGAAAATGTCCCCCATCAGGAAACCGGCCCCCAGCGGCGGCCGGACAGGAGGTGCTTAACATGCCTACGCCGCCCAAGGCGCTGGAACACATGAGCAAAAATCTGACCGGAGAGGAGCGGAAGCTCCGGGAACAGGCCGAGGAGGGGGTAATCCCAGACCGGGGACGGGAATCATGGCTGGAGCGTCCCGCCATCATGACCAAAAACGCCGCCGCCGCACGCTACTGGCGGAAGGTGCTGCAGCGGATGGAGGGCTTGGCCATCCTGGACGACCTGGACAGCGACGCATTAGGTGTCTACTGCGTGATGATGGCCCGCTATGAGGTCCAGTGCAGGCTGCTGGCCCAGGCGGCCAAGGAGCTGAAGGCAGCGGCAGGCGCACCGGAGGAGGTGGCAGAGGCGGTGTCCAAGTTGGACACAGTGAGCGGCAAGATGCAGTCGCTGGAGCGGAACATCCTCCAGTACGCCGAGAAACTGGGGCTCACACCGTCGGGCCGGGTACGCCTGGCCCAGAAGCGGGCCCAGGCGGCCGCCGAGTCCAGAGCTGACCCGGACGGTGATCTCTTTGGGGACTAGATGGCAGAGCGGCCTGCACCATCCAGTCAGCGTTTACGCCAAGCAGGTGACCCAGGGCAGGCTGCGGGAGCTGTGCTGCAAGTACGAGATCCTGGCCTGCCAGCGGCATCTGGATGACCTGAAGCGCCAGGGCACAGAGGGGTTCCCCTGGGTGTTCGACGCTACACGGGCCGACCGGATTATCCGGTGGTTTGGCCAGTGCATCCAGGTTCGGGGCGTGGACGCTGGCAAGCCCATTGTGCCGGAACCCTGGCAGGTGTTCGATTTGGGCTGCACCTATGGCTGGGTTCACAAGGATACGGGCGCCCGCCGCTTCACGCACACCTACAACAAACGGGCCCGCGGCAACTATAAGAGCTCCGAGAAGTCCTGCCAGGGCCTCTACCACATGTGTGGAGACGCCTGCTATCCGCCTTACCGGCCGGAGCTTGCCCGGTTTGAACTGGAGCCGGAGGTGGAGTGCGCGGCCGTGGACCGGGGCCAGGCCATGCGGGTGCTGGGCGACGCTAAGAAGATCGCCCTCAAAAGCCCCAATATCGCCAAGCGGCTGCTGGTCCCCCGGTCGAACCCAATCGTACACCGCACCCGGGGCGGCTACATGCGGGCGCTGTCCAAGGACACCAAGAACAAGGACTCCGGCGCCCCCTGCTATTTCGTCGTGGACGAGTATCATGCCCACCCTACCTCGGAGATCTACGACCTGGGTACCAACTCCTTCGGCAAGCGGCTCCAGTCCCTGCTGGACGTGATCACCACCGCCGGCGACGACGCGGGCAATAAACCCTGCTACACCGAGGAGCTCTACGCCAAGCGGGTGCTGGAGGACCCGGCAGTTACCGACGAGAGCTACTTTGTGATGATCCGGGAGCTGGACGAGGGGGACAACCCCCACAACGAGGCAAACTGGTACAAGCCCAACCCATGCCTGCGCTACCCAAGCCAATACAGCGAGATCTTGCTCAAGCAGATCCGGGACGAGTACAACGCCGCCTACACCTCCAACGACCCGGACAAGATCCGCAAGTTCCTGACCCGGCGCATGTGCGTCTGGCAGACAGGCAGCGTCAACCGCTACCTGGACGAGAGGTGTATGGCCCTGGCCCGGAAGGCCATGGTGCCGCCGGCGGCCTTCGCGGAGCTGACCGACGGCCTGGCCTGCAACTGCGGCTTCGACCTGGGCAAGCGTATCGACCTGTCCGGCGTGGCCGCAGTGTTCGATCTGCCGGACGGCCGGATCGCGGTAAAAATGCACGGCTTTATGCCGGAGAACGGGGCAGACCGCCACGAAAAAACCGACCGGGTGCCTTATAAGGCATGGGCAGAGGGCGGCTACTGTACGCTCACCCCGGGCGACGTTACCGATAACAGCTATGTGTATAACTGGATCTGCGCCGGCGAGCGGGAACACGGCTGGAAGGTGGACGAGGTGGACTATGACGGCCACAACGCCACCGACCTGGCCATCCGCATGAATGAAGAGCGGAACCGGGAGGACTGGTGCGCGGAGGTGTCCCAGACCTGCGATGGGCAGAACCTGGCGGTAAAGACCTTCCGGGAGCTGCTGCTCCAGGGGAAGGTGGTAATCGAGGAGAATCCCCTGGCTCTCTGGTGCCTGGGGAACGCCATTGAGATCCAGAATAACTACGGGGACATCAAGCTCAGCAAGCGCCACAAGGACGATACCGAGCGCATCGACCCCGTGGCTGCCGCCATGAACGCCCTGGGCCGGATACTCGTGAGGCGCTCTCCGAGGAGCAACATCAACGAACACGTACTCTCCGATGATTGGGGGATTTGAGATGAAACATCTGAAGGCGGCCGGGCAGCGGCTGGCGCTCTATCTGGACGACCTGCTGCTCCTGGCCGGCGGCGCCTGCTTTGTGCGGGCGGCCTGGGAGCTGGGCGGCCGCCCGGCCGCGCTGCTTGTGGCCGGCGGGTGCCTGGTGGCCTACGCCGTGGTCATCGCCAGGGCGCGGAGAGGGGGAGGACGATGATCCTTGACCGGGCAATCAACGCGTCGATGGAGACGCGGACGCTCTCCCAGGAGGAGCTGGGGCGGTTCCTCAAAAATCTGTTTCTGACCGGGGAGGACGTGGAGACGGGGCATGGAACCGCGGAGCGGCTCTCCCCGGTGGCGGCCGCCCACCGCATCCTCAGCAACTCCTTCGGGCTGATCCCCTTCGGCACCTACGTCAAGGACGGGGACGCCCGGCGGGCGGTGCACGACCCGGCGCTGGACCGGCTGCTGAAGGTGCGGGCCAACGAGCGCATGTCGCCGTTTTTGTGCCAGAAGCTCATCATGTCCAACGCCTTCTGGCATGGCTTCGGGGCCTGCTGGAACCGGCGGGACGGAGCTGGCCGCCTGGTGGCCCGCATCCCCCTGCCCACGGAGTGCTGCACCATCCGCAAGGACCGGGAGAGCTGGCATTACTGGTACGACTACAACGTGGACGGCTGGCAGCGCACCTTTGCCCCCTATGAGCTGTCCTTCCTCTACTTCGAGACCTACGACGGCATTCAGGGGCGCGGCCTGCTGGAGCTGGCCCGGGAGACCATCGCCATGGACGCCATGGCGCAGCGGTATGAGCGGAAATTCTACCAGAACGGGGCCCGGCTTTCCGGGGTGCTGGAGGTGGACACCGACGCCCAGCCGGCCACCCGGCAGAAGCTGAAGGACGAGTTTCGCGGCTATGCCTCCGACGACGCCTTCGCGGTGGCGGTGCTGGATCACGGCATGAAGTTCACGCCCCTGGGCCTCTCCCAGAGCGACGCCCAGTACATCGAGAGCCGCGCATTCACGGTGGAGGAGATCGCCCGGTTTACCGGCATCCCCAAGCATATGCTCCAGACCGGCAAGGAGAGCTACGACTCCAACTCCCAGCAGCGGCAGAACTACGTGACCGACACCCTGCTGCCCTACGTCGTGCAGTGGGAGCAGGAGGACGGCTATAAGGCCATCCCCCCGGACAAGAGGGACAAGGATGGCTGGTACATGCGGGGCAACGTGGCGGTGCTCCTCCGGGGCGACGACCTGACCCGCAGCCAGTTCTACGAGCGGATGATCCGTACCACGGTCTACAACCCGGACGAGTGCCGGGCCCTGGAGGAGAAGCCGCCCATCCCCGGAGGGCTGGGCCAGCATTTCCTGGCAACCAAGAATCTGGCCTCCCTGGAGGCCGTGCTGAAAGGAGAGAAATAGATGGACATCAGCCTGAGAGGCGAACTGTGGGACAACGACTCCGCCGACGTGCTCCGCTTTTGGGGCTGGCGGGACATCACGGCGCCCATGGATATCGCCGGCGCCCTGGAGCGGGCCGGCGGCGAGGATGTGACGCTGCTGGTCAACTCGCCCGGCGGCGACATGGCGGTGGGGCTGGAGATCCGCTCCATGCTCCGGCGGTATGCCGGCAAGACCACCGCGCTGTTCCAGGGCTTCGGGGCCAGCGCGGCCACCCTGGCGGCCACCGGCTGCCAGGTGATCCAGAGCGAGCCGGGGGCCCTGCTGTGCTACCACAACCCCGCCGGCGGCGCGGAGGGGGACTACCGGGCCATGCGGCGGTCGGCCGAGGCCCTGCGCAACGCCCGGGACTGCATCCTGGAGGTCTACACCGCCCGGGGCGGCGGCAAGACCCGGGAGGAGCTGGTCTCCCTCATGGACAAGGACATCTGGATCACCCCCACCCAGGCCAGGGAGTACGGCCTGATCGACGAGATTGTGGGGGCGGCCCAGGAGCCGGAGGAGGAGCCGGCGGCCTTTGTAGCCGCGGCAGGGCGGCGTATCCGGCTGACGGCGGCCATGCGGGAGCAATATCAGGCCCATGTGGCGGCCGAGCGGGCCGAGGCGGCCCGGCAGGACGAGGCGGCGCGCACCCTGGCGCGGCTCAGGGCGCTTGCTGGATTTTAAGGACTGAAAGGAGATAACAGCATGGATTTCATGGAGAAGATCACCGAGCTGCGGGCCAAGAAGGGCCAGTTGCTCACCCAGGCCCAGGCCCTGGTGGATGAGGGCAAGATTGAGGAGGCCAACGAGTTTACCTCCCAGATGGAGGCGATCAACACCTCGATTGCCGGCCTGGAGGCGCTGGCCAAGGCCAGCCAGGAGGGCGCGGAGCCCGTCTACGACGGCGCGCTTCACGGCGGCAAGCCCAAGGACGAGGGCAAGGGAGAGGACAAGCCCTTCACTTCCCTGGGCGAGCAGCTCCAGGCCGTCTATAACTTCCGCAAGAACCACGTGGAGGACAAGCGCCTCCAGAGGGTCAACAACGCGGTGCTGGGCGTCAATGAAGGCAGCGGCGCCGACGGCGGCTTCGTTATCCAGACCGACTTCGCCGGGATGATCCTGGAGAGCGCCGTGCAGCAGAGTCCCTTGCTCAACCGGATGGACCGCTACACCTGCTCCAGCGCGGCCAACGCCATGCGGTGGATCTCGGCCGACGAGACCGACGTGAGCAAGAGCGTGTTCGGCGGCATCCAGATGTACTGGGCCGCCGAGGGGGCCACAGTGGCGGCCAGCAAGCCCCAGTTCCGAGAGCTGAAGATGGACCTGGAGAAGATGATGGGCTTCCTCTACTGCACCGACGAGATGCTGAGCGACTCCGCCTTCATGTCCAGCTTTGCGGGTCCCTCCTTCGCCCTGGCGGCCGACCGGCTGCTCACTGAGAGCTCGATCTCCGGCGACGGCGTGGGCAAGCCCCTGGGCCTGCTCCGCTCCAAGGCACTGATCGAGGTGGCCAAGGAGGCCAGCCAGGAGGCGGGCACCTTCGTGGGCGCAAACGCTATCAAGATGCAGGCCCGGGCCATGCCCAGGGGCAGGGAGCGGCTGGTGTGGCTGATGCACCCCGACCTGGAGGAGCAGCTCCCCTATCTGTCCATCCAGAGCGGCGAGGCGGCCAAGTTCCTGTGGAATCCCGAGGGCGGCCTGGGCAACTTCGACACCCAGCGGGTGCTCAACAAGCCGGTGCTGTTCGAGGATAGCTGCGCCTCCCCCGGCGTGCGGGGCGATGCGCTGCTGGTAGATCCCTACATGTATATCCTGCTCACCAAGGGCACCGTCAAACAGGACTGGTCGATCCACGTGGAGTTCCTGACCGACCAGAACTGCTTCCGGGTGGTGTACCGCTGCAACGGTGCGCCCAAGGTCAACAAGCCCCTGACCATCAAGAACAGCAGCAAGGCCCGCAGCCCCTTCGTGGCGCTGGCGGACCGGAAGTAAGGAGGAGCAAGCATGAAGCGTATTTCGGAAGCACTGGCGTTCCAGAACGTCCTGGCCCCCCAGAGCGTGGCGGCCTCCACCGACAAGACGACCGCCTATGTGGACGTGTCTGGGGTGGAGGAGATTGTATTCCTGGTGTCCGCCGCCGCCCTGGGCAAGGGAAAGGGGCTGACGGTCTCCCTGCTGGCCTCCGGCGACAGCGGCGGGGACGGAGCGGAAGAGATCGGCAAGGCTACCTTCACGGACAGCGTAGGCACCGCCCCCCAGCTTGCGGTGGTGACGTACAAGGTGAGCGCCCTCAACGGGCGGTATGTGGGGTCAGGTAGAATAAGTTTCGCAAAAAGACAAAGAGACATGGTTTGCAGATGT
>ERZ1694977.70-NODE-70-length-59085-cov-28.691818_pt1 | contig 59085 bp, 34 predicted proteins | sample MGYA00581609_ERZ1694977 | MGnify/ENA primary metagenome ERZ1694977 (study PRJEB42213, sample SAMN07424467) | human gut metagenome | biome: ENVO:00009003; feature: ENVO:2100002; material: ENVO:00002003 | host: Homo sapiens | place: USA | collected 2014 ... | reverse complement strand
TGGAGCACCTCAAAAACACCATCATACACTAAATCAGTAAGTTGGCAGCATCACCTGTTAATACCACCTCAGCATTTTCTTTAGCGATCGCCCGGTTATAACCTAGGAAAAAAGGATATTCAGAGAACCCTTTAATAACTGGATGTTCAGGTTGTGATGGCTGTGCAATAACACCCTCTGGTTTTTCGACACGATCGTCACCATCTAACATCGTAACCGGGAGCACATCAGCCAGAACTGTATTTTTATAATTGGCTTTTGCTTCAATTCCCATGAATGAGAGATAGCCGCCAATCATCAATAACCCACCACCGTTATTCACATATTCTTTAATCAGTTCGAGAGCGTTTGGTTTTATGCGAAGCTGATAAAAAGTATCATTTTGTAGCAGGAAAGTATTACTACCAATATCACTAATAACGATGGCATCATATTGTTCTAACTGTGCCACATCTTCAGGGAAGGCAATTTGTACCGTATGTGCTGGCATATAGGTGACATCTACCTGACTATTTTTCAGACACTGGAGTAACCAGGTGCACCTTCTTCATATTTACTTGAGGTAAAACTGTCATATCCTTTTGAATGAATCATATGAATATGCCAGGATTCCCCAATAAAGAGCACTTTTAGTGATTTTTTGGTGTTATTCATTCTCTGTCCTTTCTTAATGCGTAAAAATAGTTTGCTGATAATGTATACTCTGAATTCGATGTATCACAGATTCATGTTCAGGCATGTCGGAAGCATTGCTTGTCTCCACCGCTAGGGATGCAAAGGCGCTGGCATAACACAGTGCTGATTCCAGTGATTTTCCTTTCGCAAGTCCTGATGCCAGAGAGCCGTTAAACGCATCCCCGGCTCCTGCCGTATTTTTAACGACCGCTGGAAACGCTGGCGAATGAATGAATTTTTTGCCATCAAATGCGAGCGAGCCCTTGCTACCGAGCGTGATAACCGTGTTTTTTACCCCTTTATTGTGGATAGCTTCTGCAGCTCGTTTAGCTGATTCAAGATCGTGTACGTCTATGCCGGACAGTAAACCAGCTTCTGTTTCATTGGGGGTGATATAATCAACATCCTGAATAAGTTCGTTGACGATATCATTATAGGGTGCCGGGTTAATAATGACCGGGATACTGTTTTTTTGCGCCAATGTGATCGCTTGTTGCAGAGCGGTATAATTTGTTTCGAGCTGCAGAAGTATGACATCAGAATTAATAATCGCTTCTTTCTGAATAGTTATTTCATCGGACGACATTGTCATGTTGGCACCGGGATAGATCGCAATAACATTATCGCCAGTACCTTCATTAACAAGGATCGTGGCAGTTCCGGTTTGCGTTTCTTTCGTTTGATAAATTATACTTTTATAAATCTTAGACGAATTCATAAAGTTGATCGCATAATCACTAAAGTGATCTGTACCTACTTTTGTTATGAAATAAACATCAGTATCGGCAAAGCTTGCTGCCAGCGCCTGGTTACAGCCTTTTCCCCCGGTGAAAATATAAAATTACTTGCCAGAAGCGATTCTCCGATAGTGGGAAGCCTCGGCAAATAACTGATGATATCAACATTAAACGAACCAATAACGCATACTTGACTTTTCATAGTTGAGTGGCCTTTTTTTATTCCCTGGGCTGTATCATAATTTTCAAGCGCATAAGCGATTTCATTTTTCGCAATAGTATCAAGCGAGTCTAGGACGATAAAAGCACCGCCATGACATCGAGTCAGATAGCCAAGCCTGGCAAGTTCATTAAGATCTGAACGAATAGTTTCTTTCGTTACATTGAGGCTATTGGACAGATCGGATACTTTTACAGAACCGAATTTACTGAGTCGTTTCAATATTTCATGATGGCGTTCAAATTTCATGCTTCACCTCACTTCAGTTACGTTAATATCTGTCGATGTATATTGATGTGATAATCACCATAAAGTGGCGGGGAAAAGCAAAAAAAAGCAAAAATAGCCTGAGAAAAGGTAAGCGTTAATGGAGAATCATATTGATGCTTATTTATTGGTGAGAACTACGTTCCATGGCAGGAGTTCATCAATACGGTTGGAAGGTTATTCCGGCAGTACGCTCAGGATATGGCGCAGATACGCTTCCGGATCAATGTCGTTCAGAAGGCAAGTGCCGATAAGCCCATACAACAGTGCACTGCGCTCGCCGCCGAAGAACATAAAGTTTTTATTTCCGAGACAGATGGCACAAAGGGCTTTTTCCGCGGCATTATGTCTGCCTCCGCCTGACCGTCAACACTGTAATAACAGAGTGCGCCCCACTGATTCAGTACACAGCTGAACCATTCTCCCAGTCTGGATTTTTGGATAGCGTGGCATTTTTCTCCACCATGCATGCAGTGAGTCCAGTAACAGTTTGCTCTTCTTCTGCCTGACCACAAGATGTGCTGGACTGGTAAACGATGGGGATACCTGCTTACGCGAGAGCAATAAGTGGCTGGCCACAATTCTCGGTACAAAACTCTGCTGAATAGCAGCGATTTTCCCAGCGTGGTGCGTCGTTTGCATTTTACTGGTTCTAAGTTAACAATTATCTGTTCACTAATGACTACTCTAAAAACTTGTATCAGGACTATCACTTATTTAAGTGATATTGGTTGTCTGGAGATTCAGGGGGCCAGTCTATAAACTTTTTACAAAAGGATGAATGCAGAAGGTTACTCTAATGGCCAGAGTGATGACAATGATGGTCAGACGTTGACCTGCAGAAACTGCATTTTAATTGGTCTATAAAGTCTGCAAGAGGAATCAGGGTCAGATCAGTGAGTCTTATCGCGGCCCGAAGCTATGACTGAAAGAAGGCTGGATACAGAATTGCAACAATTTGGCAATGTCAGAACACAGAAGCTTTGCAAGCAGGTGAAAGGTTATGTCTAGCAAAAGGAGTATATCAGAATACATCTACTGATGTACAAAACACAACAATAGCTTCATGATATATAAATACGTGATGACGAGTGGTACTCCGCATGGTTATTTAACTTCTCAGCACCACTAATGATCCTGAGCAACTTCGTATTTGGGCCATTGCCATGGAGTAGAAAGCTGTGTCTGAGAATGCAGAATTTGAGAAAAGAATTCGCTTTCTTGGAGAGCTTCTGAAAATGGCACGCTAACAACGTTTTGTTAAAAAATGTGAATCACTTGCCGGGGCTGCATTTTCTATTCGAGGAGAATGTTGACGTAGATATTACAGAAATCTCAGCGCATCAGGATAAACTGCTACCTTAGGTCAACCACCAAAAGAAAATACAATACGTCCAGTTTGTATGCCTTTAATAACACATCTTTTAAATGTTGAAGAATTATCCCGCCTGCTGAAGAACGTTGCTCTGAGTGTGATAAACCTTTTTATTCTTGATGATGTCAGCGAGAAGATGGAATATATCCCCGACTGGGTCGTGGTTACCCGGTTAAACATCTGGTGGCGCTAATAAATCTGGCAAGTCACATTCTGTTGAATGCTGTGACAGTGCCTTACCGAGAGAGCGAAATTGTGGTGTTCTAGTGCATAGTCGCCACCATTCCGGATAATTCTATTGCGTTGTTTTACAAGTTCTTTTACAGCGCAGATCTGTCGCTGACGTTGAATCAATAGCCTGGATTTCAGAACACAATGCCCGTTTGCTGGTTGGTCCGGCAGTAGCATTAATTCATTATCTGAATGAAATGTGTCAATCCACAGAAACCGCTGTCAATGACACATTTTGTCGGACGTTAACACGAGAAAGTCTGGCTATTCCGTAATGCCATCTTATTTCGTAATGGATTGAGAATGCTGGATTTTTAATTATATTACGCGCAGTATTAATCGCGTAAATGTTTTGCGGTCAGCAACGGTGGGGGATCCATTGTTCTGTTCAATGAATACCATCATACATTTGAATCAGGAGTCGGTATGATGATTTTGGTGACGGGGGGCGCACGGAGCGGGAAGAGTCGCCACGCAGAGGCGCTTATTGGGGACTCTTCACAGGTTCTGTATATCGCCACCTCGCAAATCCTTGATGATGAGATGGCTGCACGGATAGAACATCATCGGCAAGGCCGCCCGGAGCACTGGCGCACAGTGGAGCGCTGGCAACATCTTGATGAATTAATTCATGCAGACATTAACCCGAATGAGGTTGTGTTGCTGGAATGCGTTACCACAATGGTGACTAATCTGTTGTTTGATTATGGCGGCGATAAAGACCCTGATGAATGGGATTATCAGGCGATGGAACAGGCGATTAATGCTGAGATTCAGTCGTTGATTGCTGCCTGCCAACGTTGCCCCGCAAAGGTTGTATTAGTGACTAACGAAGTGGGAATGGGGATTGTGCCGGAGAGTCGTCTTGCACGACATTTTCGTGATATTGCCGGGCGGGTAAATCAGCAGTTGGCCGCTGCGGCAAATGAAGTATGGCTGGTGGTTTCGGGTATTGGAGTAAAAATCAAATGAGTAAATTATTTTGGGCGATGCTCTCATTTATTACGCGTCTGCCTGTACCGCGTCGCTGGTCCCAGGGACTGGATTTCGAGCATTATTCTCGCGGTATTATTACTTTTCCTTTGATTGGATTATTGCTTGGCGCGATTAGCGGGCTGGTCTTCATGGTGCTGCAGGCATGGTGTGGCGCACCACTGGCGGCACTGTTTAGCGTACTTGTGCTGGTGCTGATGACCGGGGGATTCCATCTGGACGGCCTCGCTGATACCTGTGATGGCGTATTTTCTGCACGTAGCCGCGATCGCATGTTGGAAATCATGCGTGATAGCCGTTTAGGCACCCACGGCGGTCTGGCATTGATTTTTGTGGTACTGGCAAAGATTCTGGTGTTAAGCGAGTTGGCTCTGCGTGGCGAATCGATCCTTGCATCGCTGGCGGCAGCATGTGCGGTCAGCCGCGGGACTGCCGCATTATTGATGTATCGTCATCGTTATGCGCGGGAAGAAGGGCTTGGCAATGTGTTCATTGGCAAAATTGATGGGCGACAAACCTGCGTCACACTCGGCTTAGCCGCTATTTTTGCTGCCGTATTATTGCCGGGTATGCATGGTGTGGCTGCTATGGTGGTGACGATGGTGGCGATTTTCATCCTCGGTCAGCTTCTCAAACGTACGCTGGGCGGGCAAACGGGCGATACGCTGGGAGCAGCCATAGAGCTTGGTGAACTGGTCTTCCTGCTGGCACTGCTATAAAGAGACGTGAGATGCAAATACTTGCCGATTTACTGAATACGATCCCAGCCATCGATTCTACCGCTATGTCGCGTGCACAACGGCATATTGACGGGTTACTCAAACCTGTTGGTAGCCTGGGAAAGCTGGAGGTGCTTGCCATACAACTGGCAGGAATGCCGGGGTTGAATGGCATACCGCATGTGGGCAAAAAAGCGGTACTGGTTATGTGTGCCGATCACGGCGTCTGGGAGGAAGGGGTCGCTATTTCTCCAAAAGAAGTGACAGCCATACAGGCTGAAAATATGACCCGTGGAACAACCGGCGTGTGTGTGCTGGCAGAACAAGCGGGCGCTAACGTCCACGTAATTGATGTTGGTATTGATACTGCTGAGCCTATCCCCGGGCTTATCAACATGCGTGTCGCACGAGGTAGCGGCAATATTGCTTCAGCTCCGGCAATGAGTCGCCGTCAGGCTGAAAAGTTGCTTTTGGACGTCATATGTTATACGCAGGAGCTGGCAAAAAACGGTGTCACGCTGTTTGGTGTAGGTGAACTGGGGATGGCAAACACGACACCGGCAGCAGCAATAGTCAGCACAATCACTGGCCGGGATCCTGAAGAAGTGGTTGGGATTGGCGCAAACCTGCCGACAGATAAACTGGCTAATAAAATTGATGTTGTGCGTCGGGCGATTACGTTGAATCAACCAAATCCGCAGGATGGTGTTGATGTCCTGGCAAAAGTGGGTGGATTTGATTTGGTCGGAATAGCTGGAGTGATGTTAGGTGCTGCTTCCTGCGGTTTACCCGTGTTGCTGGATGGATTTCTTTCTTATGCTGCTGCGCTCGCAGCCTGCCAGATGTCTCCTGCGATCAAACCGTATCTCATTCCTTCTCACCTGTCGGCAGAAAAAGGCGCGCGTATAGCGCTCTCGCATTTGGGGCTGGAGCCTTATCTCAATATGGAGATGCGTTTAGGTGAGGGGAGTGGCGCAGCTCTGGCGATGCCCATCATCGAAGCTGCCTGTGCGATATACAACAACATGGGCGAACTTGCTGCCAGTAATATTGTTCTACCGGGGAATACGACTTCTGATTTGAACAGTTAAAAACGAAAAGTCTGATAAAAGCTATACTTAACGGATAGCTTTCGCGACATAGGAAAGGGACATGATGCGTCGTGTAAATATTCTTTGCTCATTTGCTCTGCTTTTTGCCAGCCATACTAGCCTGGCGGTAACTTATCCATTACCTCCAGAGGGTAGCCGTTTAGTGGGGCAGTCGTTTACTGTAACTGTTCCTGATCACAATACCCAGCCGCTGGAGACTTTTGCCGCACAATACGGGCAAGGGTTAAGTAACATGCTGGAAGCGAACCCGGGCGCTGATGTTTTTTTGCCGAAGTCTGGCTCGCAACTCACCATTCCGCAGCAACTGATTTTGCCCGACACTGTTCGTAAAGGGATTGTTGTTAACGTCGCTGAGATGCGTCTTTATTACTACCCACCAGACAGTAATACTGTGGAAGTCTTTCCTATTGGTATCGGCCAGGCTGGGCGAGAAACCCCGCGTAACTGGGTGACTACCGTTGAACGTAAACAAGAAGCTCCAACCTGGACGCCAACGCCGAACACTCGGCGCGAATATGCGAAACGAGGGGAGAGTTTGCCCGCATTTGTTCCTGCGGGCCCCGATAATCCCATGGGGCTGTACGCGATTTATATTGGCAGGTTGTATGCCATCCATGGTACCAATGCCAATTTTGGTATTGGGCTCCGGGTAAGTCAGGGCTGTATTCGTCTGCGCAATGACGATATCAAATATCTGTTTGATAATGTTCCTGTTGGGACGCGTGTGCAAATTATCGACCAGCCAGTAAAATACACCACTGAACCAGATGGCTCGAACTGGCTGGAAGTTCATGAGCCGTTGTCGCGCAATCGTGCAGAATATGAGTCTGACCGAAAAGTGCCATTGCCGGTAACCCCATCTTTGCGGGCGTTTATCAACGGGCAAGAAGTTGATGTAAATCGCGCAAATGCTGCGTTGCAACGTCGATCGGGAATGCCTGTGCAAATTAGTTCTGGTTCAAGACAGATGTTTTAAGAGCGTTGGTAATTAGAAAGCAAAAAGCCTGCTAGAAAGCAGGCTTTTTTGAATTTGGCTCCTCTGACTGGACTCGAACCAGTGACATACGGATTAACAGTCCGCCGTTCTACCGACTGAACTACAGAGGAATCGTGTGAACGGGGCGCATATTAATGGCAGTGCATGGTGATGTCAAAGGGTGAAATGCATTTTTTTGTTTGTTTGCTGTCAATTTCAACAAAGTGGTGAGCTTTCAATCTTATTGGGTAATGAACCATCGTGGTGCATACCCTCCTTTTATAGGGCAGGGGAACGCGACAGCTGATTAAAGGAGCAAATGACGAATCTATCATAATCTCTTATTTGACAGTTGGTTAGCTTGTACATCAACACCAAAATAAAACTGGCAAGCATCTTGCAATCTGGTTGTAAGTAATGGCGGCACTTGGGCCGATTCTTAAAAACCGGAGGCAACATGAACTTCAGACGCCTGAAATACTTCGTAAAAATTGTAGATATTGGTAGCCTGACCCAGGCTGCTGAAGTATTGCATATCGCACAACCAGCGCTCAGCCAGCAGGTTGCCACACTGGAAGGTGAGTTAAATCAACAACTTTTGATCCGTACAAAGCGGGGCGTTACACCAACAGACGCCGGAAAAATTCTCTATACCCATGCGCGGGCCATTTTACGTCAGTGTGAACAGGCCCAACTGGCGGTGCATAACGTTGGTCAGGCATTATCGGGGCAAGTCTCGATTGGCTTTGCACCAGGAACCGCTGCGTCATCCATCACCATGCCCTTATTACAGGCGGTTCGCGCTGAATTTCCGGAGATCGTTATCTATCTTCATGAAAATAGTGGTGCAGTGCTTAACGAAAAATTGATAAATCACCAACTCGATATGGCGGTGATTTATGAGCATTCCCCTGTGGCTGGTGTATCCAGTCAGGCTTTGCTGAAAGAAGATCTTTTTCTGGTAGGAACTCAAGATTGCCCGGGGCAAAGCGTTGATGTGAATGCTATTGCGCAAATGAACCTCTTTCTCCCCAGTGATTACAGTGCTATTAGACTTCGTGTTGATGAGGCTTTTTCCCTACGGCGACTCACGGCAAAAGTTATTGGTGAAATTGAGTCTATTGCCACGCTTACCGCAGCGATTGCCAGCGGCATGGGCGTTGCAGTATTACCCGAATCGGCCGCGCGTTCGTTATGTGGCGCAGTAAATGGGTGGATGTCACGCATTACCACTCCTTCCATGAGTCTCTCTTTGTCATTAAATTTACCCGCCAGAGCGAACTTATCGCCACAGGCACAGGCAGTGAAAGAGTTGTTAATGTCAGTGATTAGTTCTCCAGTGATGGAAAAAAGGCAGTGGCAATTGGTGAGCTAAGTGTTATATCGGGATGGAATAAGATGCGGGTTTTTATTATTTGTTATGCCGGGCATTAGACTTTAACAATAACGGGAAATCTGAACTGCCCGGAGTTTACCGTGAATTTCCAACAACTAAAGATAATCCGCGAGGCTGCACGTCAGGATTACAACCTGACAGAGGTTGCGAATATGCTTTTTACCTCACAGTCCGGCGTCAGCCGTCATATTCGGGAACTGGAGGATGAACTTGGCATCGAAATATTTGTTCGACGAGGTAAGCGACTGCTGGGCATGACTGAACCGGGCAAAGCATTACTGGTCATTGCAGAACGTATTCTGAATGAAGCCAGTAATGTTCGTCGGCTTGCAGACCTGTTTACCAACGATACGTCTGGCGTTCTCACTATTGCAACGACGCATACTCAGGCACGTTATAGCTTGCCTGAGGTCATTAAAGCTTTTCGCGAACTTTTCCCGGAGGTTCGGCTGGAGCTAATCCAGGGTACGCCACAGGAAATTGCGACGTTGTTGCAAAATGGCGAAGCTGATATTGGTATCGCCAGCGAGCGTTTGAGTAATGACCCGCAGCTCGTCGCCTTCCCGTGGTTTCGTTGGCACCATAGTTTGCTTGTTCCACTCGATCATCCCTTGACGCAAATTACACCGTTGACGCTGGAATCAATAGCGAAGTGGCCGTTAATCACTTACCGACAGGGGATTACGGGGCGCTCACGTATTGATGACGCATTTGCCCGCAAAGGTTTGCTGGCAGATATTGTATTAAGTGCGCAGGATTCTGATGTCATTAAAACCTATGTTGCTCTTGGGCTGGGGATTGGATTAGTTGCCGAACAATCCAGCGGCGAACAAGAGGAAGAGAATTTAATCCGTCTGGATACGCGGCATCTTTTCGATGCCAATACTGTATGGTTGGGACTGAAGCGAGGGCAACTTCAACGTAACTATGTCTGGCGCTTTCTGGAACTTTGTAATGCAGGACTGTCAGTTGAGGATATCAAGCGCCAGGTGATGGAGAACAGTGAAGAGGAAATTGATTATCAGATATAGCAAAAAGCCCGCTATAAAAGCGGGCTTTTCAGAAATTTGGCTCCTCTGACTGGACTCGAACCAGTGACATACGGATTAACAGTCCGCCGTTCTACCGACTGAACTACAGAGGAATCGCTGTTGAGGCACATCTTAACGGCGAAAAATCTTTTGTCAAACCCGATTTTTAAATTTCCCAACTGTTTGCCGTTTCTATCAACAGTTTGTTGCATTTGCAGACAATTTGTTGGCGAAAATCTTTGCAGCTTTGCTGATTCTCCCTCATTATTTGAAATGTGGTTTCACTTTCTGCAATTAAGGTCGGCTTTGAATATCTCCTCTGCTTTACGCCAGGTTGTTCACGGCACTCGCTGGCACGCTAAACGCAAGAGCTACAAAGTGTTGTTCTGGCGCGAGATAACCCCGCTTGCTGTTCCTATCTTCATGGAGAATGCCTGTGTCCTGTTGATGGGTGTCCTGAGCACTTTTCTGGTCAGCTGGCTGGGAAAAGATGCGATGGCCGGCGTGGGATTGGCGGACAGCTTCAATATGGTCATTATGGCTTTTTTTGCTGCTATCGATCTTGGTACTACTGTCGTTGTGGCATTTAGTCTCGGTAAGCGGGATCGACGACGAGCGAGGGTGGCGACGCGGCAGTCATTGGTGATCATGACGTTGTTTGCCGTACTGTTGGCAACGCTTATTCATCATTTTGGCGAACAAATTATTGATTTCGTCGCGGGTGATGCCACGACAGAAGTTAAAGCACTGGCGTTGACTTATCTGGAGCTGACGGTACTCAGTTATCCAGCAGTTGCCATCACTTTGATTGGTAGCGGGGCACTTCGTGGTGCAGGGAATACGAAAATACCGCTACTGATTAACGGTAGCCTGAATATTCTTAATATTATTATTAGCGGCATATTGATTTACGGCCTTTTCTCCTGGCCGGGACTGGGATTTGTCGGGGCAGGGCTGGGTTTAACCATTTCTCGTTATATTGGCGCAGTTGCAATTTTGTGGGTGCTGGCGATTGGTTTTAATCCTGCGCTAAGGATTTCGTTAAAGAGCTATTTTAAACCGCTGAATTTTAGCATTATCTGGGAAGTCATGGGGATTGGTATTCCCGCGAGTGTCGAATCAGTGTTATTTACCAGTGGTCGGTTATTAACCCAAATGTTCGTTGCCGGGATGGGGACCAGTGTTATTGCCGGAAATTTTATCGCGTTTTCAATTGCGGCTCTTATCAACTTACCCGGAAGTGCGCTCGGCTCTGCTTCTACGATCATTACAGGCCGAAGGTTGGGGGTAGGGCAGATAGCGCAAGCAGAGATTCAGTTGCGGCATGTGTTCTGGCTGTCCACTCTTGGATTAACGGCCATCGCCTGGCTAACGGCTCCCTTTGCCGGGCTTATGGCATCGTTTTACACCCAGGATCCACAGGTTAAACATGTCGTTGTGATTCTGATTTGGCTAAATGCTTTATTTATGCCTATTTGGTCCGCCTCATGGGTGCTACCCGCTGGATTTAAAGGTGCTCGTGATGCCCGTTACGCCATGTGGGTTTCGATGTTGAGCATGTGGGGTTGTCGGGTTGTAGTCGGTTATGTGCTGGGAATCATGCTTGGCTGGGGTGTGGTTGGTGTCTGGATGGGAATGTTTGCCGACTGGGCTGTGCGGGCCGTGCTGTTTTACTGGCGAATGGTTACTGGACGTTGGCTATGGAAATACCCTCGACCCGAGCCGCAAAAGTGTGAAAAAAAGCCAGTTGTGTCGGAATAAACGACAAAATGCAGATTATTTCAGCAAACGATTTCAAATTTAAAAAACAGGCTTTGACATTGTGGGTGGGCATCGCTAATATTCGCCTCGTTCTCACGATTCCTCTGTAGTTCAGTCGGTAGAACGGCGGACTGTTAATCCGTATGTCACTGGTTCGAGTCCAGTCAGAGGAGCCAAATTTTAGTTTTGAGACATCTCTATGAGTCTCAAAACAGTTAAAAAATAAAAATTATTTTTACCCGGTTACCTTGTAAAAAAGTGACCGGGTTTTTTGATTTCTGTGTTTCGTGCGCTTAATCGAGTCTCACGCTTCAGTGAGCAAGTTGCCCCCCAACAGACATCACGATTCGCAAGGTCAAAAACTCTGTTCCATGAAGTACCGTACAAAGATAAAGAGAAAAATGCCTTATGCGGGATGTCGCTATCGCGTCTTTATCGGGAAACTATGCGTAATTGCCACTTTGCCTTCTGTAATCAGAAAAAGAAGAACTGGAATTTTAATAAATATTATTTCTCTGGGAGCGGGGTTTTTTTATAATCAATATGACGAGTTGAACATTATATTTTTTATAAGGGTTATATGAGATTAAAGAAATCTGCCGTAAAGACAGATTTCTTTAAAATATAATTAGAGATTTGCGACGTTATGATAAACTTTTTGTACATCGTCGTCATCTTCAAGGGCATCAACAAGCCCTTCAAAGATTTCTAAATCTTCTGGGGAAAGCTCAACTTCAGATTGCGCAATCATTTCTAATTCTGTTGTTGAGAACTCAGTGATTCCAGCTGCTTTTAGAGCCGCGATTCCTTTATGAAGGTCAGTAGGTTCGGTATAAATAACAATGTTACCTTCTTCTTCAGTCACATCACGAACATCAACTTCAGCTTCAAGTAAAATTTCAAAAATATGGTCAGGGTCTGATCCTTTAAATACAATCACACCCGTATTGTCAAACATATAGCTGACAGAACCTGCCGCTCCGATATTGCCGCCTTTTTTATTGAAAATTGTGCGAACGTTAGCAATCGTACGGTTAACATTTGAAGTCAATGTCTCGGCGATAATCATTGAGCCATTAGGACCAAAGCCTTCATAACGGCCCTGCACGAACGTTTCATCTCCGCCGCCTTTGGCTTTATCAATTGCTTTATCAATAACGTGCTTTGGAACTTGTGCCTGCTTTGCACGTTCAATAACGAATTTTAAAGATGTGTTTAATTCTGGATCGGGTTCACCTTGTTTAGCAGCAGCATAGATTTCTACACCGAATTTTGCATAAATTTTAGACGTTGCACCGTCTTTAGCCGTTTTTTTAGCAACAATATTGGCCCATTTACGTCCCACTGGAATGATCTCCTCGAAAATTTATTTACATTACTGGTAAATCGTTAACATGTGTTAAATCAGCATATTATATCATAACAGGAAAAATCTCGTCTATTAGAAATAAAAATATTCTAAAGCCATAATCTTATATTTTGTTTTATAAAAACTAATGTTGTTGGCGGGATTTTTTATAATTATATTTTGAAAGCATACATGCTTTTAATATGCGGAAATCATTAAGACGATAATGAAACTCGCATCTGCCCAAGGAAGCAAACAGCCCGCGTTGATTGCAGGCTATTTGCCAGATGTCTTGCTTAATCCTTCACATCTATTTCTGATGAGAAGGTTCAGAACTTATTATCGGAACGGCGGCTCATTAAAGGTTCGTAATTTACGCGAATGCAGTCGGTCGCCTTCTGCGCGCAGCAAATCGATCGCCCGAATGCCAATTTGCAGGTGTTCGGAAATAGCACCTTCATAAAAACGGTTAGCCTGACCGGGAAGTTTAATCTCGCCATGCAACGGTTTATCTGAAACACACAGTAGTGTCCCGTATGGCACGCGGAAACGATATCCTTGCGCGGCAATGGTTGCACTTTCCATATCAATTGCTACGGCCCGGCTTAAGTTAAAACGAAGTGCAGAAGCTGAGTAACGTAATTCCCAGTTCCTGTCATCTGTGGTTACCACAGTACCTGTACGTAGCCGCTGTTTGACTTCCTCACCGGGCCTGCCACTCACCAGCTTGGTGGCGTCATAAAGCGCACGTTGCACTTCAGCAATGCTCGGAATAGGAATATCGGGCGGCAGAACCGCATCAAGAACGTGGTCATCGCGTAAATAAGCGTGTGCAAGTACATAATCGCCAATGGCCTGACTTTCACGTAATCCGCCACAGTGACCAATCATCAACCAGACATCCGGGCGTAGCACTGCCAGATGATCGCAGATGGTTTTAGCATTGGACGGTCCCACGCCAATATTCACCAGAGTAATACCCTGAGCATCGGCGGTAATTAAATGCCATGCTGGCATCTGGTGTTTTTTCCATGCAAGGTCGGAAATGGCTTCTTCTGGCGCTTCGGTTTCGGCGGTGATCCAGTTCCCGCCAGCACAAGAAAGGGCAATGTAAGGACTATCAGGATCGAGGATCTGGCTGCATCCCCAACGAACGAATTCATCCACATAACGTGTGTAGTTGGTAAACAAGACGAACGGCTGAAAATGTTCAACTGGCGTACCGGTATAATGGCGCAACCGTGCGAGGGAAAAATCGACGCGGCGCGCATCAAAATGCGATAGCGGGGAGAATTCCGTTGGATGATAAATGCCGTCTGCAGTTTCATCGCCAATTTGCGCCAGTTCTGTTGTCGGGAAGTAGCGAGTTAACCCAGCGCTCATTGAGCGATCAAGTGTCAATTCAGAGCCATCGATGACATAAGGATAAGGGATTTCATGCTGCGAGGGTTGCACAGAGATATGCGCACCATAATCCTGATACAGCAACGTAAGTTGTTCATTAAGATACGAACGAAAGAGAGTAGGGCGAGTAATCGTGGTGGTGTAGCTGCCTGCGTGAGTAAAACGACCAAATGCGCGCGTTTTGGGGGGATTGGTTGTGCTACCGTCCCAGGTTACGGTCAGTGATGGATAGACAAAAAGACCTTGTTTGCGGGCGTTTTCATCAGGTAATTCGCCACTTGTAATATAGTTGCCAATGGCGTTGCGTAATGCGACTACAGATTGCTCATACAGCGCGTCGAGTTTATCCAGTGCCTGAGCTGGGGTCAGACCGGAGCCCTTATTATTCATGTGTGTCTCCTGTTCCATACAATTACCGCACATCCGATAGTATGTCACAGAAATGTGAAACAAAAGTGTAAGGCGAAGATCGGATGATCTTCGCCAGGCTATCAAGCGCGTTGACTGTCTTTCATCAACAAAGCGGTCATTGCGGAAATCAGGCATCCAGCCAGCAAATAAATGGCGACGCTATGCCAGTTCCCGGCAAAGTAAGTGATGAGTGCAGCGGCAATAAAAGGTGTAAATCCACCGCCAACCACACTGGCAACCTGATAACCGACTCCAGCGCCACTATAGCGATAACTGGCACCAAACATTTCGGTAAACATCGGTTGTTGCACACACACCACCATGTCATGCGCAATGTTTGCCAGCATTATGGAGAAGAAAACTATCCAGAAAATAGATTGTGCTTCAAGCGCCATAAAGAAAGGAAATGCGCTCAACGTTCCGATTAACGCACCTGTGATATAAACCCTACGGCGACCAAAACGATCGGCAAGCCAGGCAAAACAGGGAATTGTCAGGCAGCTTAATCCACCTACCAGCAAACCAATATTAAGGAAAAGTTCGCGCGGTAGCCCCATATTCTGGGTTGAATAATTAAGTGCAAAGGCAGTAACGATGTACATCGTCAGCAATTCGCACAGTCGTAGCGCAATAATCTTCAGGAAAGCACCGGGATGTCGTAACAGCGCTTCGATAACCGGGATGCGTTTTTTCGCGGCAGCTTGATAATGTTGCTGTTGTTCAAATTCCGCGGACTCTTCCATGCCATTGCGCACCCACAATGCTCCCAGTACCAGTACGATGCTAAATAGGAAAGGAATGCGCCAGCCCCAGCTTAAAAACTGTTCGTCAGTCGTCATCATACTGATCAATGAAACCAGTCCGGTTGAAAGCAGTAAACCTACACCGTAGCCAACTTGTACACCGCTACTGTAAAAGGCTTTTTTATTTTTCGGTGCACTTTCAACGGAAAGCAACGCCGCGCCTCCCCATTCGCCGCCGACGGCAAATCCCTGAATGGCACGCAGTGTCACCAGCAAAATAGGTGCCCACCACCCAATGGTCGAGAATGAAGGAAGAATACCAATCAAGGCTGTCGCGATGCCCATCATCCAGACGGTCAGCATTAACATGCGCTTACGTCCCAGTCGGTCGCCAAAGTGACCGAAAATGACACCGCCGAGCGGACGGAAAAGGAATCCGACGCCAAAGGTAGCAAATGCGGCGAGCGTTCCCATCGCCGGGCTTACTTGCGGGAAAAACTCGCGATTAAACACCAGTGCGGCGGTGATGCCATAGAGTAAAAAATCATACCAGTCGACGACGGCACCAGCGAAGCTGCCTAACGCAGCTCGTCGGGCGCGACTTAACGAAAGCGTCCCTTCATCGGGACGAGTGGAGATGAGCGTGGAGTCCATAATGATCCTGTTTGTACTGTCTTTTTATAATTAGTATGGAAAAGGTAACTCACATTGCCGTCGATCTATAAACGAACCTTATGAGACTACCTCGACAGAGCGCATCTGCAAATGATTTTATGGCTGATTAGCGGCAACATGAAAAATTCGATGGAAGATGAAAGCGCAGGAGTTGCTGGTGTTGTTTAAGGATTAAGCAGAGGGCCCACAGGTTCGAGATATGAAACATAAAAGTCCGCATATGCACAAAATTGTACCCTGATGATTCTGATAGACTGCATTGCATTATAACCAGTAGGGAGGCGAGGTTAGTTATGTTTTTAGTATCATTGTTGAGACGTATTGCATTTAGTTACTACGATTATAAAGCTTATAATTTTAATATTGAAAAAACAGACTTTGTTGTCATACATATTCCCGATCAGATTGGCGATGCTATGGCCATCTTTCCTGTTATTCGGGCGCTTGAATTGCATAAAATTAAGCATCTATTAATTGTTACGTCGACAATTAATTTAGAAGTCTTTAATGCGCTCAAACTTGAACAGACTAAATTAACATTAGTCACAATGACTATGCAGGATCACGCAACATTAAAAGAAATAAAATATTTAGCGAAGAACATAACACTGCAATACGGTACGCCGGATCTTTGTATAGAGGCGATGCGTAAAAAGAACCTGAAAACGATGATATTTATCAGTCAGTTGAAAGCAAAAACGAATTTCCAGGTCGTCGGTTTAACCATGAAGTGCTATTCCCCTTTGTGTAAGAACGCGTCCCGGATGGATCAGAATCTCCGGGCTCCTGTACCCATGACATGGGCATTTATGATGCGTGAGGCGGGTTTTCCGGCAGTCAGGTCAATATATGAATTGCCATTAAGCGATGATGTACTCGATGAGGTACGCGAGGAAATGCGATCGTTAGGATCTTACATTGCGCTCAATTTAGAAGGTAGCTCGCAGGAACGTATATTTTCATTTTCGATTGCAGAAAATATAATAGCAAAAATTCAAAGTGAAACAGATATTCCAATAGTGATCGTTTATGGACCCAAAGGGGAAGATAAAGCCAGGGCATTAGTGGATTGTTATAATAATGTCTACCGTTTATCCTTATCACCCTCTATTAAACATTCAGCAGCAATCATAAAAGATGCTTATATTGCAATAACTCCTGACACCTCAATATTACATATGGCAAGTGCCTATAATACCCCTGTTGTTGCAATTTATGCTGATTACAAAACGCGATGGCCCGCAATGGCCGATGTTTTGGAGTCAGTCATCGTTGGGCAAAAAATTGACAATATAAGTCTGGATGAATTCGCAAAGGCATTAAAAAGTGTTTTGGCGAGAATTTGAGGCAGTACTTATGCATAGTAATGCCGATCTGTTATGAACGGTGGTGTCATCAATACTCTGAGGCTGGTCAATCATCACAGAAAACCAGCCTTTGGATCAAAGCAATACTCACCGAAAATGATCATAGTCACACCGAACGCGATTCATGCGGAACTGTTTGGTAAATAGCACCACCGGATCTTGGGGGCGCTGTGATTATTACAGTATTGCTATCACCGTCATTTTTGAATGTCACTTTACCAGTAGCATCAACGCCTACCCAAGAGGCCGAGTTTGAAACGAATAATCAGCCGCCGTTTTTCCTGGTGCAAAGTTGTCATTATTCAACTGATAATACGCCCCGGTAAATCCCTGCGAAGGGAATGAAGCTGTCGGTAGGTTTGCACCATTCACTGACACTGTACCGGTCATTGGTCTGGTTTCCGCGCTAATGAATTCTATCGTGGTACTCAGGCCCGCCTGATGAACACCATTCAATACGGGGATCAGCGTTGCGATACCCTCTCCGCCTCCTGTAACAGTAGCTTTGTAATCACCGTTGATATTTTGAGTGTAATCAATTGCGCTAATTTTCATATAGGGCACGTTTGTACCTGATTGCACAAATTCCATCCCTTCAGAAACTTTGATCGGATTGCCTGATATATCGTGCAGAACAAGATGTAGCTCAGCACTATCGGTAAAGTCCCCTTTCAGTGATGACTGGTTGTTCTTAAGGATGGACTGCGAGGCGTCTGCTGGGCCTGCCACTAGCGATATATCTACTGTTTGCATTCCACCTGCGCTTGTGACTGTGCTTACAGTGACGCTCCCCGTTATCGCTCCTTTCACGCTTGTTGTCGCGATTCCGTTTTGATCGGTCACCGCTGTTAATGACGTTAATGTGGTGGAGCCGTTTTTTAAGGCGAAGTACACAGTGAGACCTTCGATCAGGTTACCACTGCCATCCTCAACCGTTGCCTTTAAGGTACTTAAATCACTGTTGGTGGCGGCGATAGTCGACGGTTCAGCGATAAAGCTAGCAACATGTGCGGTGCTTGGGTTGCCAGTAACCTTCACGGTTGTCTGTGTCTGTATTGTGACGCCGTTATGGAACGATGCAGTCACCGTATATGTACCGACTTTATTGCTGGTCAGAACGACTGGAGCCTGACCTGAAGAGTTGGTTCTCACTTTTCCGCCACTTAACGTCGCACCTTCTAGCGTTACGCTAAAGTTGATGACCTGACCCTCCACTGGAGTGCCATTTGCAGAGGTTAGCATTGCCGTCAGAGTAGCGCCTTTAGGAGCATTGACACCGATAAGCGGACTGGACGTGAGTGTCAGTTTTTCATCAATAGCCTCCAGTTGTTTCTCAAGTGAAGCTCCATTCGCTAGGGATGCTTTTACAGTATACGAGCCGTTTCTTTCAGGCGTCATGGTGACCTCGGCTACTCCCTGCGTATTAGTAGAGACCGTATTCTGGCTGATGATCATTTGCGAGGATGGCGCTGCACTGAATGTCGCGGGTTGATGCGTCACCGGGTTGCCAAACTGGTCGTTAACGTGAGCTTTAACTGCTATGTCTTGTGCGACCATGACCTGACCTTCAGGTATCTCCTGACTGGTAATCGTCGCAGAATTAACATCTACCTTGGCATTCAGTAATCGCGAGATGACTTCAGTAGGTTTATCTGCCAGAGAGGCTGAAACTGTTTTTAGTCCGACCTCGGTGCTTGTCACAAGAATTTCAGCGAAAACCTGATCATCCGTTTCAACGCTGGTGCTGCTTAGCGTGACGGAGGTTCCACGGAAATTAACTTTTATACCTTCTACTGGGTTGCCGTTTCCATCAGTCACTGTTGCCTGTAGCCTGGTCATTCCAATGTTATTGGCGATGAAATTGTCCTCGGTAACGTTAAGATTAACCTGCGCAGTGAGCGTATCCGCAGTAAAGTTCACCACCAACTGCTCACTCTTACCGCCAACCATCGATGCTGTCACGGTATGAGCGCCTGCTTTTGTACCTTACAGCGTGACTTTCGCTTTGCCATCGGCATCAGTAACCGCTTTGTCGTCATCGCTCAGCGTGAAGTTCGCCTTCACATCTTCCGGTAGAGTAAATGTTACCTCAGTGTTGGCTATCGCATTGCCCTCTGTATCAGCGACGGTGCTGTTAGTGTCGTGAGATCGTTATTGTCGGCAATCACCGGGTCCTTCGAGGCTGCCAGCGTGATTTCAGCATTCGTGACGTTCGGCACATAGTTCACTGTTTGTTGCATCGAATCGCCATTTTCGAGGGTTGCCGTCACGGGAGTTCTTCAGGCTGAAATCTTCATCCACGCCCAGCGTGATTCTTGCGGTACCGAAGCGGCTTAACCAGTCTGTCATTACCCCTGAAGCCTGAGAAGAGGCCCATCCACGTGCTATGTTTGCCGCTTGCTCGCTGTTCATATCTTCGGCGAGCAGAGATCCAATTAGCTGTGAAGTACTGGCTATCTGTTGCTCAAGGTTGCCACTGCTGTTACCCGGCGGCGGGGTTAAATTTTTTTCACTAACTTGTGCCGGGACATCCAGTTCATCACCCGGGCGGACATTACGAACAAACGTACGAAACTGGTTGAGTTTGCGTAACAGGGGGGTATCTATAATTTGTTGCACAGGACAAATATATCTAGCTTCTGTACAGAGTCTTAAATTTTGACCATAAATAAAACCGTCCCTGTCAAGCATGCATAGTTTATCAAGTAGGTCTCCCACAAACTGCCTGAATTTTATTTTTCCATTAAAAGTTTGTATCTTCTTAAGTATCACAGGAGACTGGAAATAGACCGATAGTAGGATGTTGCCACTCAAGGCATGACGATAAATATCGCTAGGAGTAATTTTTTGTTTTATGGCTTTGGTAGTGATCTCAACTGCTTCCGTTATAGTGACCCATGTTGACATATAATGAGTTATAAGCAATGGCTGATATTTTTTTTGACATAATATTATCTCCTTCTACACAACAATTCGTTCCGTTAAGGAAAAAGATTGGTGTCACAAGTATTTATTTATGATTAATCAGAGGGTTTATGACAGAGAAAAGGATGTATATTTCTGAGTAAACATGTACAGGCCTATGGGGTGACTATTTAATGAGTAAATGCCGAATGATTTTCGGGGTGATGATTATAACTTGAGGAAAAATCCCAGCGTGGTTTGAGTAGTGTACCTGAGTGATATTTGTGTTATGTATGCATTGATTGCAGCAGAATAAATATAGTTCAGGCTAGTATAGTTTGTGGTAGCTATGAGAATATATAATCTATTTTACCTATAAAATAATTTATATGTATGGGGTTGTTTTTTTTAGGTTGTTTGTCTGTGCTTTTATATTCTGGAGATGTGCCTTGTATATAGGATTGTTTGTTGGTTGTATTTTTTAATGTTGCACTGTTGTGAATTTTTATTTTGATATGATTATTTCTTTAGTATAAGGAGAGAAAGGAACGAGAAAGTTAAATCTATTTATCCTAATCGCAATTTCATTGTTTAAATAATCACTATGGATTAATATTTTTTGCGACTCTGCTGAGTTACTGGTTTTAACTAGTGGTGTAAAAGGGATACCTTTTCGGTATCCCTTTTACAATAATCAGAAGAAATCAATTCGCGTATTGATACCGACGGTGCGACCCATATTGACCTGCGCGACGGCGCTGCTGCCGTTCATGTAGCCATAGGTACGGTAACGACGGTCGAACAGGTTATCGACATAGACGGAAATGTTCATCCGTTCAGTCGCCTGCCAGCCCAGGCTGCTGTCCAGGGTGGCATAGGTGCCTTGCCGCAACTGGTTGTCGCCATCGAAATAATGCGGCCCGACCAGATTAACCGCCAGTCGGGGCATCAGTGCGCCATAGCGCGTATCAATCACGCCGTTCACGCTGCTTCCCGCGCCATAACGTGGTACGAACGGCACCCGGTTATCGTGATACAACTCACTGTCATTGGTGAATTCGGAACGGATCACGTTGCCATTGATATCCCATGACCAGCCTGGCGCAAACCGCCACTTCGCTTCAAGCTCAACGCCGGTGGCGTCGGCTTTACCCGCATTGCTTAATGTCTGCATCCCGACCGGGCCAGAGTAAAGCTGCATGTCTTTGGTGTGGGTATAAAACGTCGCAGCTTGCAGCGTGACGTCAGCGGTTTCGTAGCGGGTGCCAAGTTCATAGTTGATGGATTTCTCGGCGACGAACGGTTTGGCATCAAGACCCGCAGTAGGCACGATGTTGTACCCGGAAGGTTTATATCCCTGGGCTACACGGGTATACACTCTCCAGTCATCGGTCAGCATATAGCCTGCGGATAGCTGCCCGAGCACCTGATCGTCATTGCTCTTACCCTGGTCGCCAAACGGGTTGCCGAGCATGCTGCCGTGATATTGTGTACTGGATTTATCATGCGAGAAGCGCACGCCGCCGCCGATATCAAAACGATCGGTTAAATGCCAGGTCAGGTCACTGTATGCGGCCAGCGTTTCAGCGGTGGTATAGCCGGTACTGCTTAAATAAGGCATTGTCGGCATGTCGTAGGCTGAATTTAACTTCTCGCGGGTGTTCTGCCGGTACAGCCCAAACACCATATCAACGGTACGCGCATCGCCCAGGGTTGCGGCGCGCAGCTCCTGCACATCCTGATTCCAGCGCTGAGGCATATTGACGATTAACGAACCTGAAGGGAAGGTGCGCGAATAATGCTGCTGCTGCCAGGCGCTGATCAGGTTGAAAACCCAGTCATCGGTGGTGTATTTCCCACTCAGGGTCTGGCTGTCAGTGCAGCGCCGCATGTACGGGTCTGGTGAACCATCGCTGATCGACAGCTTACGGCCCTTAATATCATTCCATCCCACATAGGCGTCCTGGGTGGCGCGGGTACATTCGCGTGAGGCGGCAAAGCCCATTTCCCAGGGCTGATCGTCCGGCGCCAGACGCAGTTTCACATTCCCTATGCTGGCGCGGGTGCCGCCTAAGTCATCGCTTCCCGTCGCGGGGTTAATCATGTCGCCGTCATCAACCTGGCGTAACAGGGTGACGCTGCCGTACAGCAGGCCATCCTGAATGGGGCCGCTCAGGTTGAACTTACTTCGATAACTGTCGCGGCTACTGACGCCGCCTTCAATATAGCCGCGCGGCGTGCTGTCCGGCTGCTGGGTGACGATGTTGATGATCCCGCCCTGAGCGCTTTTGCCATATAACGTTCCCTGTGGGCCTCGCAGCAACTCCACGCTTTGCACATCGGTAAGCGCCTGGATGGTGTTGGTGGAAAGCTGAGGGACGCCATCGACATACAGGGTGACGGCGGGGTTATAGAAGTCCTGCGCTGAAGAGACGCCGCGTAGCGAGATCGTCGAAAAAAGCATGTTGCCGCTATTTTCAATATTGAGCCCGGGCAAGACTCTGGGGAGTTTGTCGCTGGCGGTGACGCCGGCGTCGCTTAATTCCGGCGCGCTGACAACAGTAGACGAGACGTTGTTGGCTGATGCCGAGCGGGAAGATTGTTTACTGGCGGTAACCACCAGCGTGCTTTCGTCTTGCTGTGAAGTCTGGGCATTAGCAATGGCGGGGAGCAATAATCCCCCCAAGGCCAGAGGATAAAGCCGTGTCATTTTCATTGTTGTGAGTCCCTGTAAGACGGCGAAACGCCAAAAATACCGACAATGGTGAATTGAAAATGATAACTATTTCTAATAGTAGTGCTACCCGAAACGGGTTTATTTCAACCTGTTTCGGGTCGGTTTGCGCTTATTGGGCAGAATGGCGATAACGGTCGACGGCGAGAGCCGTCAGGCGTTTTTTGTCTATCTTGCCGACGGCGGTGAGCGGCCAGTGGTCCAGAAACTCGATTTGGTCAGGAATTTTCCACGCGCTGAGCCCCATACGGGTCAGTTGTTGACGCAACTGCTGATAGTCAGTTGGCACCTGCTGCGCGATGATAAACGCGCAAATCCGCTCGCCAAGCAGCGTGTCCGGCGCGGCGACCACCGCGCAATCTTGCACTTCCGCTAAACGCAGCAGTGCCGATTCCACTTCAGCCGCGGCTATTTTTTCTCCGGCGCGGTTGATCTGCTCTTTTATGCGTCCCTCAACGTGCAGGTTCCCCACCTCATCCAGCCTGACATTGTCGCCTGTGCGGTAAAACCCTTGCGCGGTAAAGGCCTGCGCGTTGTGGGCAGGAGCGCGGTAATAGCCCGAAATGGTATAAGGGCCGCGCGTTAACAATTGCCCGGTTTCGCCCGGCGCGACGTCGTTCTCGTCTTGATCAACGATGCGGATTTCATCCAGAGGGGACAACGGGCGCCCCTGGCTGTGGAGAATGGTGGCATGCGGATCGTCCAGCCGGGTAAAACAGAGCAGGCCTTCCGCCATACCGAAAACCTGTTGCAGGGTACAGTCAAAGGTGGCGATAACCTGCTCAGCAAGCGTCGGGTCGAGCCGGGCGCCGCCTGCCTGAATGACGCGCAGCGACGAAAGGTCGCTGTCTTCCCACTCCCTGGCCTGCACCCATAATTGCGCCAGCGCCGGAACCAGGGCGACGTGAGTCACTCTTTCCTGCGCGATTAAAGGCATCACCTCATCACAGCTGGCGCTGTCGGTCAGCACCACTTTTCCGCCGCAGGCAAGCGTTCCCAGAATACCGGGGCAGGCCAGCGGAAAGTTATGCGCCACCGGGAGGACGGCGAGATACACGCTCTGTTGGCTGATGCCGCACAGTTCAGCAGAAGCGCTGAAGTTATAGCTATAGTCGGCATGTCGGCGCGGGATGAGTTTGGGCGTGCCGGTTGTGCCGCCTGAGAGCAACAACAACGCGGTGGCGGAAACATCAGGCTGCGGCCATGCCTGTCGCTCACCGTGAAGGGAGAAGAGCGGCGTAAAATCGTCGCTCACGGTCTCTCCAGCGACCAGAACATGACGCAAGCAGGCGTGTTTGTGCGCCATCTGTCGGGCCAGCTCTGCGTGGTTTTCCCCGTGAATAACGTAAGCGACGGGTTGCGCCAGCTCAATCAGCGCGTCGATATCCAGAGCCCGTTGCGAGGGCATCGCCAGCACGGGGATAACGCCCAGTCTTAACAAGGCGAACAGCAGGGTAACAAACGCGTTGTCGTTGGGAAGCTGCACAATTACATGCTCCCCCGAACGCAAACCCAGTGATGACAGACCTGCGGCAAGTTCGTCAACTTGTGCATCAAGCGCGCTGTAGGTTAACGACCCCTTTGCATCAACGACGGCAATTCGCGAGGCATAACGGGCCGCCCAGTGGCGCAACTGTTCGGCAATGGGTAAGGGATACTGTTCAATCAGAGATTCAAAGGAAGAATTCATGCGTCACCTTTCTGAAGTACTGGGCTGTTTTTGCAACGCGGTCATTGCAGAAAATGCGTGGGGAAAATGGCGGACAATCTGCGTAAAAAAGGACCGGGCTTGTTGAATGGGATAGAAATGATCGCCGTCAATCACCACCGGGCCTGTAACGTGGCTCAGCCACTGACGCCAGGCATCGACCTGCTGCCAGGAGGCTTCGCGATCGTGGCTGCCGCACAATAACAGCGCAGGCGTGCGCAGCGGCGGACAGACGTCGGGCGAGTCGTAGTGATAGCTCTCGGTGGCGTAAAAATCAGCGCGCAGAAGAGGAAGAAACAGCGACATTAATTCCTGGTTTTCCCGCAGTTCAGGAGAACATCCGCCAATGTCTATCAGCTCAGCGATAAAGTCGGCATCATCGCGATGGCTGAGCTGGCGTTCAGAATGCAGATGCGGGGCATGGCACCCGGAAATAATCAGTCCTTGTGGCGCAAGCCCCCGTTGCTCCAGAAGTCGGCAGGTTTCAAACGCCACCTGCGCCCCCATGCTGTGCCCGGCGAGTAAAAGCGGCGTGTCAGGCGATACGGATGCTTCCAGCTCGTTCGCCAGCAGTGCCGCCAGTTGTGTAATGCTTCTGAGCGGTTCCAGATGGCGAAGGCGATCGCGCCCCGGCCAGGTCACCAGAGAAAGCGCGCAATCAGCCAGTTGCTCAGCTTGCCAGTGGCGAAACGCGCTACTGCTGCCGCCAGCGAAAGGGCACATGACCAGATGCGCAGTATTGCCGTTCCGGGCGGGCCACAGCGGGATGCACATTGCAGATTGCGTCACAGCGCCTCCTTATCATCATCGTTGTAGAAACCGGCTAACCGGTCGTGGTGCGGCGGCGTCAGGCGTCTGATCTCCGCATTGCCGGTCTTACGTAAAATCTGCTGCCATAAACGTGATAACGCGATCTGATGTACGCTTTGGCAGGCCGCTGGTGGATGTTCGCCCGCCAGATGGCTGCGCAACTGGTGTAGCAACCAACTGACGCCCTCCGGCCCGACGGTTTCGCAGCAGTCGCGCCAGCTCAGGGGCGCCGCGCTGCGCGTCAGACCCGGCAGATCGCGCAGGATCTCCGGTCTGCGGTAGAGGCTGTGGGCGTTCTCCTGATGGTCTGCGACAAACAGGCTGGATGACCAGATGACGGGGCCGTAGCTCGCCTCCAGCGAAAGATGACCTTCCGGCCAGCCCAGCAGCAGGCGGTGCATGATAAGGCTATGCATATCTGGATCGTCAGGATCGAGATAGCGCTGAAGCAGCAGGCAGGCTTCTCCCTCCGGCCAGAAGAGTCTCAGACAGTGAAAATCGCTAAAGCTGCCAACCACGTCGCACTCCACGGCGGCGGCATCAACGCCCAGAGCCAGCAACAACAAATCCAGAGTGGAGTAGAGCAACTGTCGGCTGGTGGTGGCGTGGACTACCGGCGGCGTCTTAGCCAGGCAGCGACGCAGCTGCTGCGCATCGCGAAGCCATGTGCGTCCCGCGCGCGTATGCGGATAAAACGTGTTTACCCAATAGCAGCAGCCCTGTTCCTGCGCCAGCGTTTGTAAGGAACTGATGTCATCCGGGTGGAGGGGATGCTCCTGAATGACGTGTACGCCGCGCGTCAGAAAGTGTCTGGCAAGCTGCGTACCGGTTCCTCCGGCGACGGTCGAACGCACGACAATACAGGCGATATCCGGCATCCTGGTTATCTGTTCCGGCGAGGTATACAGCGGAATGCCAAACGCATGAGCCAGCTCTCTTGAACGGGCGCTTCCCTGCGCCAGCAGGCCGACCAGTTCCAGCCCCTCCGGGGGCTGCATAAAGGCATTCAGGTACATTTCGCCAAATTTGGCGCCCACAATCAGTACGCGTTGTTTTGGGGAGGCGGACGGCATCATAACGTGTTCTCCGGTTGCGTTGAGGTTGCGCAAAGCCAGCGCGTAATGTGTTGCGCACAAGCCTGAACGTGGGGGGCTTCCATCATGATTTGCCAGTGGCTGGCTTCAATCACAGCGTCGTCGGCGTTGTTTATCCAGCCCTGCCACTCGGTTTCTGCTGGCGTCCAGCGCGAGGGTCTCCCGGCGGCATACACCATGAGACAGGGGACCGGAACGCTTTCGCCCGGCGTATGCTCAGTCAGTAAACGCAGCAGATGCGCGATGTTGTCGAGCCACGTTTCTGCCGCTTGCAGCGTCAGGTTTTGCGACACCATACCGGCCGTTTTAGCGAGGCTGATAAAGTCGGCAAGCTGGCTGTCGGGCGTCTGCTGGTCGAAATGTTCGGGCAGTGCCAGAGGCGTTTGTCCTTCGGCTAACAGGCGCAGCAGGGCCGCCCGGTTTTCGCAACAGAAATCCTGTCGGCACACGGGATCGATTAACACCATCCGAACCTGCTCACCTTTGGCGTACAGGCGTTGTGCGGCGCCCGCCGCAAGAAACGCGCCATACGACCAACCCGCCAGCACATAAGGGCCGTGAGGCTGCTGACGACGGATGCACCCGACATACTCATCGATCATCTGGTCGAGCGTGGCAAAGCGCTGCGGCGATTTTGCTTGCAGGCCGAAAACGCGCCTGTTCAACGCGCTAGCGAGCGGCAGCCAGGCGCTGATATCGCCGTCTGAAGCGTGGAAGACAAACAGGGTTTCCTCACCGTCGCCCTGGCAAAGGGGTATCGGGTTGTCCTCTCCTGACGTAGCCGCCTGTAGATGGGCGCAGAAGTCGCTCAGCGTCGAATGGCTGAACAGATCCTGAAGGTTAGCCCTGGCAATCCCTCTCCGGTTTAGCTGCGCGACCATCCTTGTCGCCATCAGGCTGTCGCCGCCCAGTTCGAAAAAGTCGTGATGCCTTGCCACGGGGCGAGACAGCAGCGATTGCCAGAGTTCAGCCACCTGTTTTTCCAGCGCCGGATTCCCCCCGGCAACTGGCGTGGGTTTGGCTGGCTCAGTCGGCGCATCAGACGGGGCATGCAGCGGCGTAAATAACGCTTCTCTTTGCCGGATCTGTAAAATGGGCAGACCGGTGCCAAAGCGCTGCTGTAAATAGCGGCTCACGGCTTTTTTATCCGGGCGATTTACGCCAGGCGAACGCGCTACCAGCAGATGCTGGCGCAGCGGCGACGATTCCTGCGCGGGCCACGCCAGCTCGTTTGCAAACCCGGCCTGAACGAGAACCTCCTGCCATGCGGAGCGGGTGAGCATCGGTTTCTCATCCCGGCGGCGGAAATCGCGGTATCCGCTTAATCCCTCAATAAAGCCCACGCTCGCCAGCTGGAATACGCTGTTTCGCTCCGTCGCTTCAACGATCAGCAAACGTCCGCCGGCTTTCAGCAACAGTTTTAATCTGCGCAACGTCTGGACGACATGGCTGGCGTCGTGGAGCACATTGACGGCAACGATCAGGTCGTAACCCGCCTCCGGGTGGGCGGTGAAATCCAGCGGCTGGTTGATGTCGAACAAGGCATAAGACACCTGCGATTCATCATGGAAACGGGCTCTGGCGTCATTGAGGAACTGCGCGGAGACGTCCGTGAAGTGGTACGACTGTCGCGTGTTCCGCGTGGCCTTCAGCACCGGCGCGGTAGTGGCTGCGGTTCCGGCGCCAACCTCCAGAATCCGTTCTGCGCTGCACAAGGCGGCAATCTGCGCGGTATAGCGATTCAGACAGGCGCTGGCGGGGTTGTCGCGATACAGCGCGTCGGTAACGCGATGCTGCTCGTTGAACAGCAATTCCAGCGGAGAACACTGCCCGGAGAAGAGGGCGTCGTGCCGGGCGATGCAGGTTTCCAGATACTGCGCCAGCGCCTGGCTCCATTGGCTTTGCGGGCACGCTTCCTGAGGCTCAGGAATCTCGCTGAGCGGAATGCGGCAGCGCCAGCTTTCACCTTCGCGGATTAACCACTCTCTTTCCGTCAGACACTGTAGCCACTGGCGCAGCAGACGCTGGTGAGACGCTTGCGCGGACAGCGCCTGTACTATTGCGCTAAAGCGATGGGCGATCTCCGGCGTGGTAAACAGGCCGTGACGATTTAGCGTAGCCGCGATCCCCTGTAGCGCACGCGCCTCCAGCCAGCGCCAGGTCGCCTCCAGCTCATCAAGCTGCGCCTGCTCAGGCAACGGCAGCGCCAGTTGGGTAAGTTCGTGCTCATCAGGCATCGCCGCTGATGGCGAAGGATCGTCGGCCATCACGATATCCAGCGTCAACGCGCCCTGTTCGGTTATTTCCGCTCTGGCCTGCCGGATGCCGGGGTATTCGAGCGTCGCCTGCTCAATATCCCGCAGGTCGTAGTCCGCCTGCGCGTTCAGCGGCCAGCGTCGGCGGGGAATGTGCCTGGCGATGCCGCTGGCGAGAGTCTTCAGGCTTTCAGGGGCGGCGATGACGGCTTGCAGGATGGCGCAATAGTCATTAAACATCGCCTCGGCAGCGCCGGGTTCCAGCACGTTGTCCATGCAGTACCAGCTAAACATCAACTCGCCGTTGCTCTCCATGACCTGATGATCCAGCCAGACCTGCGGCGTTTGCGTGAATACATAGCAGGGTTCGCCGAACAGATGGCTCATCGCCTGATCGATAGTCATGCCTTCCAGCGTCATCCCCAGCATACTGGTAAACACTACCGGCATCAGCGGTTGACGTTGTGATCCGCGCAGGCGGCCCAGCTCACGGATCACCTCAACACCGTTCATTTCACTGTGCGCCATGTTTTGCCAGAGGCGCTGTTGGGTCTGTTGCATCTGCTCTTGCAACGTCACCGGCGCTGAGAAGTTAAAATCAACCAGCATGACGGAGGTAAAATCACCAATCAACTGGTTGATTTGCGGATGGATCGGCTGGCGATTGAAGAACGTCAGGTTCAGCGTAAATGTTGTGGTACGGCTCCAGCGCTCAAGGGTAGCGGCAAACAGCGTGAGCAGCGCGGCAGACGGTGTGACGCCTTGCTGCTGCCAGCGCTGTTTCACGGCCTGCCATTCTGTCTTGCCGATCGTCGATTTGAAGGTGGTGAAGTGTGGCGTTTCCGGGGGCGTCTCAACCACCGGCAGCTCTGGCGCTAAGGGCAGTTGCGGCAGTTTTTCCTGCCAGTAATCCCAGGCATCGTGCCATGCCGATGTCTGTAGGCGCGCCTGTTCAGCCATCACATAATCACGGAAGGTAATAGCGAGCGGCGCCAGCGTTTCACCGCGCCAGACCTGCGCCAGGTCGTCCATCATGACTTTAAAACTCTGCACATCAAACTGCAAAAGGTCGAGGTTCATATGCAGACGGTAATGGCAATCGTCGATTTCGCTGACCACCAGCTCAAAAAGAGGCCACTGGTCGGCAGGCAAAACGCGATAGCTCAGTTCATGCCGCCGTTTTTCCAGCGCGATGCGCTGTTCTTCCGGGGAAAGCGCGCGCAGATCGTCACGCGGGATGTGATACTCCGGCGTTGTCGCCAGGATTCGCTGCTGCCCGTCGGCATCAACCACCATACGCAACATATCGTGGCGTGCGATGAGCTGGTTCCATGCTTTCTCCAGTATGGCGAGATCGAACTCATCGTGGCGTTTATCCCACTCAAACAGGACGTGACAGGCGACGCCGCCATAGCCAATGAGGTGGGTTCGCCCCAGCCAGTAGGCGTGCTGAATGGGCGTCAAAGGGAAGGGCGCATAACGCTCGTCGGCGTCGTGCCGCAACACTTCCGGCTGCGAAGCGGCAGGCGTCGCCTCTGGCTTAGAACAGATAAGCTGCGTGAGTCCATGAGGAGACAGATCCTGCCACGCCCGTTCCGCATTGATGCGTACGCCCAGGTAGTGCTGAATATCGCTACTGAGTTCAAGGAAGAGCAGCGAGTCCATGCCGAGTTGCAACAGATCCTGGTTTGGATGCAGTGACGCCGGATCGCTCAGCCTTAGCTGAACCGCAATCCGCTTTTTCAGCCATGCCATCACCGCTGTTTCATCGCTCAGGCTGCCGTTAAAGGCGTTGTCATCAGCAGGAGGAATGACCGGCGTTGCGGCTTTTTCTGTGGCGCTGATGTTAAACAGAGCCTGTTGTAACGGGGGCATTTTGTCGGTAAAAACGCGCATCGCCAGTCGCCACGGGGCGCCGCGCATCACCGCCTGTTCCAGGTGCCAGCAGCCTTCGGCATCGCTTAACGCGCCCATACCTCGGCTGGCGAGCGTCGCCAGCATTTCCGGCGTGGCCGCCCGACCGCTTTCTCCCCATGCGCCCCAGGCGACAGAGAGCGTTTTCGGCGCATCAAGGGTGGAAAACTGCTGGGCCAGCCCGTCCAGGTAGCCGCAGGCCAGCGCATGGGCGCTCTGACCCGGCGCGCCGAGGGTGGCGGCAGCGGAAGAGTAGAGAATAAGATAGCGTCCGTCGTGGTTGCGCAGGGTTTGCAACAGCTGGCTTGCCGCCTGCGCTTTTACCGCGAAAACGGCAGCCAGCTGGTGGTCATCAAGCTCCTGCAAGGGCGCGTCAGCCAATACGCCAGCGGCATGAATCGCTCCGGCAATGCCGCCGTTGGCCGCCAGATCGTCAAGAACCGTGGCCAGTTGCCCGGCATCGCCCACATCACAACGGCAGACGCGCGTCTGCCCGCCCTCCACGTCGCGTAGCCATGACTCATCCACGCGCGGCGCCAGCAGGGCGATGCGTCGCGCCCCTTTTTCTCTGAGCCAGTTCACGGCAAGGCGGCCTAATCCGCCAAACGCTCCGGTCACCAGATGCCAGCGGCTATCGCCGGTAAACACGTTTGCCGGTAATTCAGCGGCGCATCCCGTATTGGGCGACAGTGAAGGGAGCCAAAGGGTGTCACCCCGTGCGGCGAGCCAGCGCTGTGATAGTGAGACTGCGCTCAACCCTTGATGCAGCGTTTCCCACGGGGTGTTTTCGGCGAGATCGATGGCGGCAAGCAACCGTTCCGGCTGTTCGTTGGCCGCGACGCGAAGCAAGGCCCATAGCGCGTGATGGGATGCAGAGAGTGCTTCATTTTCCTCGACTCGCCACGCGCGGCGAGTAACCACAATCAATCCGGCTGCGCTGGCGGTGAGCGCTGCTATCACTTTCTCCGCTAAGGCCAGCGTATCCTCGCTCTCCTCAACAATCATCAGTCGTGAAGAGGCGTGCGGATCGTGAATGATGCCGTATTGCGCCAGCTCGTCGCTGCGCGCAAGCGTACCGGCGCTGAAGCTAAAGGTAAGCGGATGGTCAATGCTGGCGACGTTGAGGGGCGTCCAGCGCCATTGATAATGCGTTTGCGGCGCAGGAAGAGGCGCGGCGGGCGATAGCGGCAGCCACTCGCCAGCAGGATGACGGGCTTCAACGCGCATCTGACCGCGGGAAAAGGCTTTGTTTTGCCAGCTTAAGCGAACCTTCCCCAGCCACTCCGGGGCGGCGACGGGGGGCGGTTCCACAGGCAGAGCGTCGCCATGACGCTGTGAAAGCAGACGCCAGGCCTCCTGCCAGCGGGCGTTAAACTGTTCGGGCTGACCTGCGCAATCAGACCAGTCGGCGAGATAATCACCGTTATCCGTCAGCGCCTGCCCCAACACGGGTTCTGATGGCGCGGTGAATGTTACGGCGCTAACCGCCTGACCGGGCAGCGTGGCGAGAATGATATGTTCGCTCATCCCGGCGGTCGGGCTGCCATCCTGCGGTAGCCACGCCACTTTGCTGAATCCGGCGTGGCGGCACTGTTGTTGCCACTGAGCGGTGGTGAGGAATAACTCACCTTCGCGGGCGTCGAGATCCTGTAGCGGAAGAACCAGCGGGCCGAAAACGAAGTCAAACAGACGCATTGGCTGGGTGATTTCGCGCATCAGCAGGCGCCCGCCCGGCTTGAGCAGGGGGCGCAGATTATCGAGCGTGCGGCCAATATGGCGGGTGGCGTGAATCACGTTCGCTGCCACGATAAGATCGTAAGACTGTGCCTGGAAACCCTGAGACTGCGCCTCTTTTTCGAGATCCAGCTCGCTATACTTCACAAAATCATAGTCGGCGAATTTCTGCTGGGCGCGACGGGTGAACAGCGCCGAGATATCGGTGAAATGGTACTCCAGTGCCGGAACGCCGTTGAGTTCCGGCAGCAGCCACGCGGTGGTGCCGCCGGTTCCGCCGCCAACTTCAAGAATACGCAACGGCTGGCGGGGCTGACGCGTCTGGACAATGCCGCGTAATACCCCGGCGGCGATTTGGTTGAAATAGCGGCCAAAGCTGAATTCCTGATACAGCACTTCCACGCCGTCGGAGGCGCTTTGCGGGAAGATAATCGCCACCGGTTCTTCCGCGCCGCTCATCATTTCATATAACCGATCGCCGGCACGGGCGATGGTGTCGGGAATAGCCTGAAAACCTTCACAATAACCGGCAAGTTCCGTCAGCAGTGATTCCCGCTGTTGATGTTCAATGGGGCGGGCGCGGACGTATCGCCCGTCGGTGCAGCGGTAATCGCCGTCGACCACGCAGTTATTCAGCAGGCGCTGGAGTAGCTGCTGGTAGCGGGGCAGCAGACGTCCACGGCGCATGATGGTCATGGCGTCCACGCCGTTCTCTATGGCATCGCCGGTACAGCGTTGTACCAGTTGATCGACGTAGATGGCGTGCAGTCGCGTGGCGCACTGTTTAAGCGCTTCCAGGCGAGGGAGATCGAGCGCTGTCGCGGCGCGACTCGCCACCTCCAGCCCGGCAGACAGCGCTGCGTCGGCAGGCTCGCAGGCCGGGGAGACGCGCTCTTTCCAGTAACGTTCAGTATCAAACGGATAACATGGCGCAGCGATACGTTGTCCATCGCCCGCCAGCAGGTCGGCCCACGGTAGGGCGACGCCGGCAGCGTAAAGCTGGAGCAGGGCCTGATTGAGGACATCGCTCGCCTCTTTGTTACGCCGGGCGCTGGCTATCCAGTATGCGTTATCGCGGTATTCGCGCTGCCCGCAAGCAACCAACTGGGCATCGGGCCCCATCTCCAGAAAAACGCGGGTGCCGAGCTGATGCGCCACCTGAATACTCTGGATAAAACGCACCGGCTGGCGCATGTGTCGGCGCCAGTAATCCGCCTGGTTGAGCGTTGACTCATCAATGACGTTGGCGGTGAGCGTGGAAATAATCGGTATTTGCCCCGGCTCCGCGTGCAGTCCCGCGCAGGCGTCCTGGAACCGATCGAGTATCGGCTCCAGTAAAGCGGAGTGCGCCGCACCGGTTACGCTCAGGCGACGATAGTTAATGTCATGCTGCGAGAGCGTGGCGCAAAATACCGCGAGACGGGCTTCCGGCCCGGAAAATACCGTATGTTGCGTACCGTTGTTGGCGGCGAGATCCAGCTCAAACTGGCGAGCCAGCGGCATCAGCGTGTCTTCGTCTGCAAATACCGCCACCATCGCGCCGCTTGCGCACTGCTGCATTAGCGCGCCGCGCCGACAAACCAGTGGCATGACCTGTTCAATCGTATAGTGTCCGCAGACAACGGCAGCGGCAAATTCACCGACGGAATGCCCAATGGCGAAGTCTGGCTTCAGTCCTTCAGCACGCCAGTGCGCCGCCATCGCGATTTCAAACGCGACAATCGCCGGCTGCGCCCAGGCCATATTGTCCAGCTGCGCCGAATCGGGGTTAAACATCGCTTCGCGCAGTGACGGCGTGAGCATTTCGCTACAGGCGGAAAAACAGCGATCCAGCGTGTCGGCAAACGCCGTTGAGTGCTGGTACATCGTTTGACCCATAGTGCGCCAGTGCGAGCCCTGGCCGGTAAACAGCCACACCTGCTTGCCGCTGGCGCCGTGGCCGCTGTAAACCAGCGCCCCCGATTTCTCACTAGCCCAGGCGCTGAGCGCCTCGGCGGTTTCACGGTTTAATGGCGCCGCCAGGCGGAAGGGGAGATCGAGACGGCGCGCGTGCAGGGCTGTGAAGGCCAGAGAGCTGGCATCCGCATTCTCTCTCAGCGCCCCGGCATAATCCGTCGCCAGCCGCCGCAACGCGCTGTCGCTGGCGGCGCTGAGCAGCAGCGCGGTACTTTTTCTGCCGCTATCCGTATTGGGGAGGCGCGCGTTGAGCGCGTCGGGCAGCGAGGCGACGATCATATGGCAGTTGGTGCCGCCAATACCAAAGGAGGAGACGCCCGCATAGCGCATTTCGTCCTGCCATGCCTGTGCCGACACCGGTATGGTAAAGGGGCTCTCTTCAAGTTTCAGCGCCGGGTTGGGGGTGTGAAAATTCAGTAAGGGAGGAATTTGCCCGCGACTGACTGCCAGAACGGTTTTCAGCAGTCCGGCAATGCCCGCCGCGGTATCCAGATGGCCCATGTTACTTTTCACGGAACCGAGCGCACAGCGCTGATCCTGCGGGCGAGGCGCATAGACGTTGCGTAACGCTTCAATTTCAATCGCGTCGCCCAGCGGTGTGCCGGTGCCGTGGGTTTCAATGTAACCTACCTGCCTGTCGTCGATGGCCGCCAGCATTAACGCCTCTTCGATGACTGCCTGTTGCCCTGCGACGGAAGGGGCGGTATAGCCGACCTTTCTGTTGCCGTCGTTGTTGACCGCGCTGGAGAGGATCACCGAGATAATCGGATCGCCTGACAGCAGCGCGTCTCTCAGGCGACGCAGCACCACGCAGCCGAGACCGTTACCGGCCCAGGTGCCCTCAGCCGAGGCGTCAAAGGGACGACAGTGACCATCAGGAGAGAAAATCATTCCGGGCTGGTAGCGGTAGCCTGCCTGCTGGGGGAAAGAGAGCGCCACGCCGCCGGCAACCGCCATATCGGATTCGCCAGCGCGCAGGCTTTCACAGGCCAGATGCACGGCAACCAGCGAGCTGGAGCAGGCGGTCTGTACCGATAACGCCGGGCCGTGCAGGTTGAGTTTGTACGCGGCGCGGGTGGCAATATAGTCTTTATCATTGCCCATCAGAGATTGCAGACCTTTTACCTGCGCGACTTCTGTCACGTTCAATGCTTCGCGACCGGGGTAGGTACTCATCCGGGAAGAGGCGAAAACGCCGGTCTTATGGGGGACGGCGCCGGGGGCATAACCGGCATGTTCCAGCGCATGCCAGACCGCCTGCAAAAACAGGCGCTGCTGCGGGTCCATCGACTCCGCTTCCTGTCGCGAATAGCCAAACAGGGTGGCGTCGAAGCAGTCGGCGTTGTCTAACACCGTACCGATATTGACATAATGAGGATCGTCAATGATGGCGGCATCCAGACCGACGGCCAGAAGCTCTTCGCGCGTAAAGCGTCGGCTGCATTCACGACCTTCCAGCAGATTTTGCCAGAACGTTTCGCCATCCGGCGATTCAGGAAAATGGCAGGCGTAGCCGATAACCGCGACAGGTTCGCAGTCCGGGTAGTGTTGAGCGATCGATGCATCAATGGAATCTGCTGTCGGCGCAGAAGAGAAGCGCAAGTTATCCATAATCGGTCCCGTTTCCTAAGATTCACAAAGTCAATGGAACGCCATGCGTTCGCGATGGCGTTCCGGGGAAAATCAGTTTGCTTCGCGCTATATCCGCCGCTGACGACGGCGAACAGGGCGAGGTCGTTGTGTTTTCTCCACCGTGGCGACGCCGGCCAGATAATCGGCCAGGGCAGCAGGAGAAGGGTGGGTGAAGAGGTCAAGCAACGTCAGGGTGGAAAATTCGTGACGTTGTAACAAAACGTGCAGTTGCACCAGATTCAGCGACGTTGCGCCCGCCTCAAAGAAGTTTTCTGCGGGCGTGACAGACTCGCCAACCACCTCGCGGAAGGCGTCGCAAATCAGGCTGACGGTGCTCTCGTCCGCCGCAATGTGTGGCTGAGAGTGCTCAGGGCATACGCGCGGTGAGCGCTCTGCGCATTGCCCTGCGTGTTTAACGGGAGGCACCAGCGCGGCGAGCGGCAGTTGCCAGCCGCTTTCATCCTCGGCCATTCGGTTTAGCAATGCGCAATACTGTTCAAACTGGCGCTCCACCTGCCCGGCAGGAAACAGCGCGGCGACAAAATCCCAGTTAAAGCGCAGTTCGCCTTCGGATTCATAAATCTGGTGATCGAGCCAGACCTGCGGCGTCTGGGAGATGCCCCAGACCGGTTTGAGCAGATTACGCCGGGCGAGGAAGTTATCCTGCTCAAAGCCCAGCGCGCTGGTAAAGACGACGGGCATCGGAACGGCTGGCACGTTTTGCCGTTGCGCCAGTTGACGCATCACGCGGATGGCTGACACATCGCGGTGGTTGAGGTTCTGGCTCAGCCGCTGCTGTAGTGACTGCGCGCTGTGCAGCCAGCTTTCGCCGGGATGCCAGCTCAGCAGCATCAGCGAGGTGAAATCGCCCAGAATCTGGTTGATTTGCGGGTGCAGCGGTCGCCTGTCGAAAAGCGTAAGGTTAAGCGTGAAGTCAGGCTGTGCACTCCATGCAGAGAGAACCGTTGACCACACCGACAACAGTACGGCCGACGGGGTGAGATGGGCGTCAGCCGCCCGTTTTTTCAGCCGATGCCAGCGCGTGCTGTCCAGTGCGCCGTTCAGGCGGGCGAAGCGCGGTGTTTCAACCTCCTGAGGCAAGCAGCGCAGCGGCAACGCAGGCGCCGGAGGAATATCATCAAGCTGCGCCTGCCACCATGCCAGAGAATCTGGATTGGGCGACTGTAGCGAGGGTTGTTGCAGATAATCCCTGAAGGTGACGGGCAGCGGCGGAAGCAGCTGTTGCGGGTAGCGGTAGCCGTGCTCCAGCTCCGCCAGCAGGATCTGCATGCTCAGACCGTCAAGCAACAGGTTATCCAGACACAGCCACAGGCGGGCAGGCATCCCGTCCACGTATCCGACCTGGAGATCGAATACCGGCCACACTTCGGGGTTGAGTACCTGATGCGCCAGTTTTTCGCGCACCCGCAACGCCTCTTCAGGCGTATGGAGGGTGTGTGCGGGTATCACCCAGGGGGGCGTCTGTTCGAGCACCTGTTGCTGTCCATCACGCACGATGGCGCGCAGCATATCGTGGCGGGCGATTAATCGGTTCCAGACCGTCTCCAGCCGGGTGAGGTCCAGATCGGCAATTTCAAATTCAACAAATAAATGTGAGCCGACGCCGCCCAGGGCAAAGCCCGGCTGACGCCCCACCAGGTAAGCCTGCTGCACGTCGGTAAGCGCAAAGGGCTGGTAGCGATCTTCAAGGGAGTGGACGAATGGTTGTTCGACCGGGACGTCGGTTTTCCGCAGCGTGGCGGCAAAATCCGCCAGCCGGGGATGATTAAACAGGTCGCTTAATTGCGCTTCATAACCTGCCTGATGAAGTTGCCCGGTCAGACGGGTCGCCAGCAGGCTATCGCCGCCTTGCTGGAAGAAGTCGGTTTCTCTGGTGACATTGTCAGTTGATAAGAGTTGCTGCCAGAGGGCGGCAACCTGTTTTTCAATGTCGCCCTGGGGTAAATCCGCTTCGGCCGGGTTTTCCGCTTCAGGGGTATGACGACGCTTCAGCGCCTGGTAGTCAATTTTCCCGTTAGCTGTCAGCGGTAAGGCGTCGAGGAAGACGATCCGTTGCGGCACCATCCACCCCGGCAGACGCCCGGCGAGGGCGGCCTGAAGTTGACGGGGATCGCGGCGCACCTGCCTGTCAGGACATTGTACGAGGAAGCGTTGTAACCCCGCGACCTCATCGCCATGCTGACAGTTGAAGCCGGCCGCGCTAAATAATGCCGCCCAGTCGGCGCTGTTATGCAGCAAGGCCTCCGGCTGCCCATTGGTTAACAGGAGCGTGCTGAGTAGGGCGGACGGCGTTAACTGGCGAAACTCCATCACGTAGAGCAGCGCGCCGGGAACGGCAAGCTGTTGTAATGTCGCAAGGAGCCCGGGATCTTCCGGCAGCAGACGATGCAGGGCGTTATTAAGCCAGATAATGTCCGCCGAGTGAGCGTGCGCCGCCAGCGTGTCTGCATTCCAGAGGGACAGACGGGCGCCAGGCCAGGGGGCGAGCCTCTGCCGGGCGCTCAGCAGCATCTCCTGGCTCTGCTCAAGCCCGACATACTCAATCTGTCCGGCGTTGAGCTGTGCTAACAGCGATTCTGCGGCGCGGCCAGTGCGGGTTCCCACCTCAAGCAGGCGTACCGGGCGCTGTAAGCGCTGTGCAAGCTGTTGGCAAATTGTCGCCAGTTCCTGAATATACGGGGCGCTGGCCGGATGGTTAAAGGCCAGGCTTTCCGGCGACCACTGCGCGTCGTTCAGTAACGACAGTTCGTTACGGGCACCGCGAAGAATTTGCGATAACGTTAAATCATGTCCGCTGAAGTGCGGGTGCTCATCCTCGCGTTCTTCACCAGCGCAGACCTGATAACCTTCAGCAGCGGGCTTCAGTCGCCGTTGTGTCACCAGAAATGCTAACCAGCGTTCCACCACGGCCTGCCAGCGCGGCTGGATAGCGAGTGAGTTCATCAGGGGGAGAGGATCGGCGCCAGCGGTGTGACCCGGCTTCAGTTTTAGCAGGCGATGCTGAAGGAAATCGGCTACCTGTTCTGCGGAGATCTCTGGCGAGATGGCGCAACAGGGCAACGTTCCCGCAAGCGTGTGCCACGCCTGCGGCAGTACCGGGTTCCGATGATCGGTAACGCAAAAAGCCTCGCCCTGAGGAACAACGTATGCCGCCAGCGTTTTTTCTTTTTCGCCGATCGCCAGAACGGTTGCTTGTTTCACCCCCACCAGCTGGCTGAGCGCGCTTTCGATTTCGCCCAGCTCGATGCGATATCCTCCGACTTTGACCTGCTTGTCGCGACGACCGAGGAACTCGATTGTGCCATCTGGCCAGTAGCAGCCGAGATCGCCGGTGCGATACCAGCGCTCGTCCGGGAGCGTCAAAAATTGCTGCTCGCTACGCAGGGGATCGTTGAAATAGCCTTCCGCGACCCCAATGCCGCCAATCCATAATTCACCCGGCACCCAGTCAGGGCAGTCCCGGCCCTGTTCATCCACCACCCGGTAGCGTTGGTTGGTTAGCGGAAAACCGTAAGGGATGGAGCGCCAGTGGGCGGGGACGTCGTGAATTTCGCAGGCGTTAGACCAGATAGACGCCTCGGTGGCGCCGCCCATCGCGATAAATTGTCCTTGTGGCCGGAAGGCCCGATAACGGGCGGGGAGGTCAAGCCCGATCCAGTCGCCGGAAAGCATCACTGCGCGCAGGTTTTCCGGCGTGGCGTCGGCGAAACCTTCACACCAGGTCAGCAGCATATCGAACAGCGCCGGGACGCTGTTCCAGAGCGTGACCTGATGGCGCTGGATCAGCTCACACCATGCGTGAGGATCGCGCCGTTGATTTTCCATCACCATCACCAGCGCGCCGCCCGCGCGCAGTACGCCAAAAATGTCGTAAACCGATAAATCAAAATGTAGGGCGGAGAGGGCCAGCACCCTGTCATGCGGGCCAACCTGATAGCGGGTATTGATATCGCAACAGGTGTTAAGCGCTCCCCGGTGAGAAATGACTACCCCTTTCGGCGTACCGGTAGAGCCGGAGGTGTAGATAATGTAGGCCGGTTGCGTGGGGGCGCGTACTACCGGGTTGGCGATCGGCTCCGCCTCAATGGCCTGCTGCCAGGCAAGGGCGGGAATATCGTCTGACCCGGCGCTGGCGTCGTGCTGACAAATGAGCACCAGCCGGACGCTGGCGTCAGCGTAGATTTTCTCGCGCCGTGCGGCAGGCTGATCCAGCGAAACCGGAACGTAAACCGCCCCGGCCAGCAGGACGGCCAGAACCGCAACAAGTTGTCCTGCGCCTTTCGACATCGTGATAGCCACATTATCGCCGGGCTGAACCCCGCACTCGATTAACCTGCCCGCGCAACGGCGGGCATAGTCTGTCAGCTCATGATAATTCCACTGATAACGCATGTCCGTTACCGCCAGCGCCTGCGGCTGTTGCAGAGCGATACGGAAAATGCCTTCATGCAGCAAGCCTTCGGGAATGGGGGCGCCGGTGGCGTTGACCCGTTCGCGTATCGCGCGCTGGCTGGCGGGCATCATATCTGCGAACGGCTTTTGCCAGGCGCTTTCGTCATCGCAGAGTTGGTTAATCAACTGGCAGTAGGCGTCGAACAATGTTTCGACTAACGCCGGAGGGAACAGCGCGTCGTTGCTGTCCCATTGTAGCCAGACCTCGCCGTGATGCTCGAACGCCAGATGATCTATCCAGACCTGCGGCGTTTGCGAGATGCCCCATTCCGGCTCGCCCAACGGCGATTCTGCGCGGCTGCTGTAGAGGGAACGCCCCAGATTGCTGGTAAATACCACCGGGGCGCCGTGGGGGTAGCGCTGCTGGCGTTTGAGTTCACGGAGTAATTCGACGCCGGACCAGTGGCGATGCTCCCAGTCCTCCGTAAACGTGAGCTGGTTTTTACGCGCCAGGTTGCTGACGGTATCGCCATCGCAGGCGGTATCCAGCAGAAGAATATTGGTGAAGTCGGCAAGCATCGCGCCAACCGCCGGTTGCAGCGGCTGGCGGTCGAATAAGGTGATGTTAAGCAGCAGACGCGTCAGGCCGCCCCAGCGAGCCAGCACGGCAGAAAAACAGGTCGCCAGTGCCATTGTCGGCGTCACGCCATACTCGCCGGCCCGGTTGCTAAAGGCGTGCCAGCGTGTTGCCGGGACAATCATGCGGCGTCGGGTATTACGGACTTCACGTAGCGTGGCGGGTTCGCAGGCCAGCGGCAAGACGGGCGCGGGGGGAAGCGTCGATGCTTTCGCCAGCCAGTAAGCGCGCGCGACGTCTCTCAGTGGTTGATTGATCTTCTGCTGGTGCAGCAAATACGAGCGGAAATCATAGCGGGTGTCGATAGCCGGCAGCGATTCTCCGGCCAGCAGGGCGTTAAGCTCATCGAAGAAAAGCGTAAAGCTGGAGGCATCCATAATCAGCAGGTCAATATTGACATGGAGGCGGTGGCGATTGTCCGGCAAGAGCGTCAGCTGAAAATCAAACGTTTCGCCGATTTCCACGCGTAAAAGACGGTGGCTCAGGCGCTGGCGCAGTGCGTCCAGATAGGCCTGGCGGCTTTCAGCGTCGTTATGGCGTAAATCATGAACGGTGACGCCGTTCCAGTAAGGTTGCGGTAGCCAGACCTGCTGCCCGTCGGGGCGAAAGGCGATATGCAGCATTGGGTGGCGTTGCAGCAAGGTCGTGATGGCCTGCTCCAGCTGCGACGCCGTCAGACAATGGCCTTCAAACTCCTGATACAGGTGGCAACCCACGCCGCCAAGCGTCTGCCCCGGCATGCGGCCCGTCAGGTAGGCGTGCTGTACTGGCGTCAATGGGAAGGGGGTACTTTCGGTCATGTTCGGCCAGGATGATTCGTCGGGCGGCGTTTCTTCTTCCGCGTTCTCCGGCGACCGGCTGAGCATTAACTGGTTCCATGCCGCCAGCGTGGGGGCGGCATACAGCTCGCGAAGGGTAAGGCGGTAGCCATTTTTACGAAACCAGTGTAACCATCTCATCAATCTTATGGAATCCAGACCGGCCTGGATCAGGTTGCTCTCTTCATGTAACTGCTGCGGCGTTAAATTCAGTTCCTGTATGAGCCGCTCGCGTAATTGTTGGTAATCAGCCGCGTGGCGGTTGTCCGGTAACAGCGAATCCTGAGATGGTGCGCCAGAAATCATTCTTCCTCCTGATGGCACGTCTTACCGAAAAGCATTACTCATATGAGAATAATAATTATTAACAATTGGATGCTACCCGAAACGGGTTTATTTATGCCCGTTTCGGGTTGGTAACAGGCGGAAAGAACAGAGGCCCGGATGGGGTATCCGGGCCTCTGTCAGGGAGGAGTTTAGGGGGGCGCGACCCCGGTTACATCCCGCGTTTAAAGGTCGAAGGAGTTACGCCAAACTGTTTCTGGAAGGCGGCAGAGAAATGGCTGGCGTTGGCATAGCCCAGATCGGCCGCCACCGTCATGACGGAGGTATTGCCGTTGGCCAGGCGTCTTCTGGCTTCCTGCATTCGTTCAGCCTGAAACAGGCCATAGACGCTGTTGTTGAACAGAACGCGGAAGCCTCGCTTAATTTTGAGAACGCTCAGACCGGACTCTCTGGCCAGCTCCGCGACGCCCGGCGCTTGCGTCAGATCAGCCAGCAGCAGATCCTTCGCCCGCAGCAGTTTCTGGCGTTCCATCGGGTTGAAGTGGCAGGAGAGGCAACTGGCGTCTTCGCGATGTTCATCCAGCACCAGACTGAGCATGACCAGACTTTGCCCCTGCAACCATAGCGTCGACGGCTTTTGTTCATGACTGAAGCCGCCGTGCATGCGCATCAGCGCGTGACGCAAGGCCTGAGCCGTTAAGTGGGTTTCAGCATTACAACGCTGCTGCTGGCAACAGCAGTGGGAGTCGATCTTATTCTTAATGACCGCGCTAATATCCGGCACCCACAGCGCGAGGGTTTCAGGGCTGAAGGAGAGGGTAATGCTCTCGAATCGGCCACAATAGGAGGCGCTGCCGCGACAGTCTGGCGTATGGGTAATGTAATGACGATTGCGCGCAAGCTCCCAGTCGGTGTGGCGCCGGAGTCCCTGAATCGCAAAGCGCGATGTGCCTTCCAGGATGCACGAGAAGTTAATCCTGCCCAGATCGTCGTGTAGCTGCAACGTCTCAGGCCGCGCAAAATGGCCCCTCCAGAGCAAAATATCCATACCTTCCTGCAACGAACAGCGCAGCAGTTCACACTGAGCAGGAATATTGCCATCGTTTGCAGGTTTCCCGACCACCAACTGGTGAATAGAGATTTCAGATTGCGTTTGCGGTGACTCCATCATGACCTGGTTATCTCCCTGTGGCTTAGACCAATGCGGGTATAAATAGAACCGAATGGGGTAGATGAGTTATTGATAATGGTTATTATTCACATTAATTCTCAGAACGCCACCCTGAATTGTCGTTTTTGGCGTCCGTAAAAATTCATCAGGAAATTCAGTTACTCCCATGTCATCTCAATCATCCAATACTGAATCGCTGTCCCGATTTCCTCTCTGGCAGGTGATTACACCGGTTCGCAGGAAGGTTATTTTAGCTATGGCGCTGGCGGGGCTGGCGGCATTAACCAGCCTGGGGGCGCTCCTTTTTCTGGCGTGGAGCCTGCGTGACATTCGCGCGACGCCTGACGCTATTCCGGCCTGGCCGCTGGGCGGCGTGATCGGCTGCGTGGTCTTAACTTTTGTTCTGCGCTTACAGGCGTTCAACACCTCTCATTACGCGGCTTTTCATCTGGAGAACATTCTGCGCAGCAGGTTAGCCCGTAAAGCATTGCAGCTTCCGCCAGGCGTGTTACAGCAAATGGGCAGCGGGTCAGTGGCGAAAGTGATGCTGGATGACGTGAAGTCGTTACATATTTTTGTGGCCGACAGCACGCCGCTCTATGTCCGCGCGATCATCATGCCGCTGGCGACAATCGTTATCTTGTTCTGGCTGGACTGGCGGCTGGCAATCGCGACGCTGGGGGTACTGGCGTTTGGATCGGTTGTTCTCGTGCTCGCCCGCCAGCGTTCGGAAGATATGGCTCAGCGTTATCATAAGGCGCGCGAGCAGGTTAGCGCGGCGGTTATTGAGTTCGTGCAGGCCATGCCCGTGGTGAGAACGTTTGATAGCGGCAGCACCAGTTTTTTGCGCTATCAACGCGCCCTTGAAGAGTGGGTCGATGTGCTCAAAACCTGGTATCGCAAAGCCGGTTTTTCAGCGCGTTTTTCCTTCTCGATTCTGAATCCTCTCCCGACCCTGTTTGTCCTGATCTGGTCGGGATACGGCCTGTTGCACTATGGCAGTTTCGATTTTATCGCGTGGGTGGCCGTTTTACTGCTGGGCAGCGGAATGGCCGAAGCCGTAATGCCAATGATGATGCTCAATAACCTGGTCGCGCAAACGCGTTTAAGCATTCAGCGTATTTATCAGGTTCTCGCGATGCCGGAGTTATCGCTGCCGCAGTCTGACCAGCAGCCGCAAGAGGCGAGCATTACCTTTGAGCAGGTGAGCTTTCATTATCCGCAAGCGCGTACTGGCGCCGCGTTGCAGGAGGTGAGCTTTCATGTGCCTGCCGGGCAAATTGTGGCGCTGGTCGGGCCAAGCGGTGCCGGAAAAAGCACCGTGGCGCGCTTGCTGCTGCGTTACGCCGACCCGGACAAAGGCCATATCCGTATTGGCGGCGTGGATCTGCGTGATATGCAGACGGACACCCTGATGAAGCAACTCTCGTTTGTGTTTCAGGACAACTTCCTTTTTGTCGACACGATAGCCAATAACATTCGTCTGGGCGCGCCGGATACGCCGCTGGAGGCGGTAATAGCGGCGGCCAGAGTGGCGCAGGCCCATGATTTTATTAGCGCTCTGCCAGAAGGTTACAACACTCGAGTCGGGGAACGTGGGGTATTTCTCTCCGGCGGCCAGCGGCAGCGCATTACTATCGCCCGGGCGCTTTTGCAGGATCGCCCCATCCTGGTGCTCGATGAGGCGACGGCGTTTGCTGACCCGGAAAACGAAGCGGCGCTTATCAAGGCGCTCGCGGCGGCCATGCGTGGCCGGACGGTCATCATGGTCGCGCATCGTCTCTCAATGGTGACTCAGGCCGATGTGATATTGCTGTTTTCCGACGGACAGCTCAGGGAAATGGGGAACCATACGCAACTGTTGGCGCAGGGCGGCCTGTATCAACGGCTCTGGCAACACTATCAGCAGGCGCAGCATTGGGTGCCGGGTGGAACACAGGAAGAGGTGGTGGAAAATGAAAGACAATAATCCTGCGGATAACCTGGCCTGGCGCGTCATCTGGCGCCTGCTTATCTCCAGCGTTGGCAGTCAGGCCAGGATGCTGCGACGCAGTATGCTGGCGCTGTTGCTGGCGGCATTCATGCAGGGGATCGCCTTTGCCTGTCTTTATCCGATCATTGATGCGCTGTTACGGGGAGACGCGCCGCAACTTCTTAACTGGGCTATGGCCTTCAGCGTCGCCGCAATTGTGACGCTGGTGCTACGCTGGTATGGCCTGGGCTTTGAATACCGTGGTCATCTGGCGCAGGCCACCCATGAGTTGCGCCTGCGACTTGGCGAGCAGTTACGCCGCGTGCCGCTGGAGAAGCTCCAGCGCGGCAGGGCGGGTGAAATGAACGCCTTGCTGCTGGGCAGCGTGGATGAAAACCTCAATTATGTTATTGCGATAGCCAATATTTTGCTGCTCACCATTGTCACGCCGCTGACGGCGTCGCTGGCGACATTGTGGATAGACTGGCGGCTGGGGCTGGTGATGTTGCTGATCTTCCCTCTGCTGGTGCCGTTTTATTACTGGCGCCGCCCGGCGATGCGGCGACAAATGCAGACGCTGGGGGAAGCGCACCAGCGTCTGAGCGGCGATATCGTTGAATTTGCTCAGGGGATGATGGTATTGCGCACCTGCGGCAGCGATGCCGATAAAAGCCGGGCGCTGCTGGCGCATTTCAATGCGCTGGAAAACTTACAGACCCGCACTCACCGTCAGGGCGCTGGCGCGACGATGCTGATCGCCAGCGTCGTGGAGTTGGGCCTACAGGTGGTGGTGTTATCCGGGATCGTCTGGGTAGTGACGGGCACTCTGAACCTCGCCTTTTTGATTGCCGCCGTCGCGATGATTATGCGCTTCGCAGAACCGATGGCGATGTTTATCAGCTACACCTCGGTTGTGGAACTGATCGCCAGCGCCCTGCAACGGATTGAGCAGTTTATGGCGATAGCACCGCTTCCCGTCGCAGAGCAAAGCGAGATGCCGGAACGTTACGATATCCGCTTTGACAACGTCAGCTATCGCTACGAAGAAGGCGACGGCCACGCGCTTAATCATGTTTCTTTGACGTTCCCGGCAGCCAGTATGAGCGCGCTGGTGGGTGCCTCCGGCGCAGGCAAAACTACCGTCACCAAACTGTTAATGCGCTATGCCGATCCGCAGCAAGGGCAGATTTCTATTGGCGGCGTCGATATTCGCCGCCTGACGCCGGAACAGCTCAATAGCCTGATTTCTGTTGTTTTCCAGGATGTCTGGCTGTTTGATGACACGCTGCTGGCGAATATCCGTATCGCGCGCCCACAGGCGACGCGGCAGGAGGTAGAAGAGGCCGCCCGCGCGGCGCAGTGCCTTGAGTTTATTTCCCGTCTTCCGCAAGGCTGGCTGACGCCAATGGGAGAGATGGGCGGCCAGCTATCGGGCGGCGAGCGCCAGCGGATTTCCATTGCCAGAGCGTTATTGAAAAACGCGCCAGTCGTCATTCTCGATGAACCGACTGCCGCGCTGGATATTGAAAGCGAGCTGGCGGTGCAAAAAGCGATCGATAACCTGGTTTACAACCGGACGGTGATTATCATCGCTCACCGTTTATCCACCATCGCCGGGGCCGGAAACATTCTGGTGATGGAAGAGGGACAGGTGGTTGAGCAGGGTACTCATGCGCAATTGCTCTCACATCATGGGCGTTATCAGGCGCTGTGGCAGGCGCAAATGGCCGCGCGCGTGTGGCGCGACGACGGGGTTTCCGCGTCTGGAGAGTGGGTGCATGAGTGATGTTCAGTCGAATGTGAAACCGCCGACGTTGACGACCGGGCGGGTGATTTTTGCTATTGCCGGCGTCTATGTGACGCAGAGTCTGGTATCGGCGCTGTCTATGCAGTCCTTACCCGCGCTGGTGCGCGCTGCTGGCGGTTCGCTGGCGCTTGCCGGTGCGACAACCCTGTTTATGCTGCCCTGGGCGCTGAAGTTTATTTGGGCGCCGTGGATCGAGCGCTGGCGGCTTCCGCCCGGTAGCCAGGAACGCCGTTCCCGCATGTTAATCCTGCGTGGTCAGGTCGCGCTAGCGGCGATCCTGACTATTGCCGCAGCGATTGGCTGGTTTAGGCGAGAAGGGGGATTCCCCGATACGCAAATCGTCGCGTTATTTGTTCTGTTTATGGTGGCAGGCACGGTCGCCTCCACCATTGATATCGCCAGCGACGGCTTTTGTGTCGATCAACTGACCCGCACGGGTTACGGCTGGGGAAACAGCGTGCAGGTCGGCGGCAGCTATCTGGGAATGATGTGCGGCGGCGGGGTGTTCCTGATGCTGTCGGCGGCATCCGGCTGGCCTGTCGCCATGCTGATGATGGCGGTGCTGATTATGGCGCTGTCACTCCCGCTGTGGCGCATTACGGAGCCGACGCGAACAGCGACTATCCTGCATGTTCCGGCGTTAGGTTATGCGCTAAGGAGGAAGCAGGCGCGCCTGGGCTTACTGCTGGTATTGATGCTGAATTCAGGCATGCGGTTTGTGCTGCCTCTTCTGGCACCGCTGTTGTTGGATCATGGGTTGAGCATGTCCGCATTGGGCGCGTTGTTCAGCGGCGGCAATATTGCAGCGGGCATAGCAGGAACGCTGGCCGGCGGATTGCTGATGAAATACACCTCACCCGGCAGAGCGCTGTTGACGGCTTATGGCGTCCAGGGGATCGCGCTGCTGGCGGTGGTGATGACGCTCATGATGGCGCCGGGTCATCTGCTGCTGCAGATTCTCCAGTGTCTGGTCATTGTCCAGTCCATTTCGCTGGCCTGCGCGCTGGTCTGTCTTTACGCCACGCTGATGTCGCTTTCATCGCCTTTGCAGGCCGGTGTCGACTTCACCCTCTTTCAATGTACTGATGCGGCAATCGCCATTCTGGCAGGCGTTATCGGTGGCGTTGTTGCTCAACATTTTGGCTATGCGGCCTGCTTCCTGTTTGCCGGGGCATTCACGTTGCTGGCGGCGTGGGTTGCTTATATCCGGCTGCATTCGGCAAGAGAACTGATGACAAGCGCAATTGATTGATCCGGGAATAACACAGAGAGGTAAGGGATGAAAATCAGTGAATTTCTACATCTGGCGTTACCAGAGGAACAATGGCTACCGACGATTTCTGGCGTTTTACGCCAGTTCGCAGAAGAAGAGTGTTATGTCTATGAGCGTCAACCCTGTTGGTATTTAGGCAAAGGGTGCCAGGCACGGCTGCACATTAATGCCGACGGAACGCAGGCGACATTTATTGATGATGCCGGGGAGCAAAAATGGGCGGTGGATTCCATTGCCGACTGCGCGCGTCGTTTTATGGCGCATCCTCAGGTGAAAGGACGTCGGGTATATGGACAGGTTGGGTTCAACTTTGCGGCGCATGCGCGGGGGATTGCCTTTAACGCCGGGGAGTGGCCGCTGCTGACGTTAACCGTTCCCCGTGAAGAACTTATTTTTGAAAAGGGAAATGTCACCGTTTATGCGGACTCCGCCGACGGGTGCCGACGTTTGTGCGAGTGGGTAAAAGAGGCCGGTACAACGACGCAGAACGCACCACTGGCGGTGGATACCGCCCTCAATGGTGAGGCATATAAACAACAGGTTGCGCGCGCCGTTGCGGAGATCCGCCGTGGCGAGTATGTCAAAGTGATTGTCTCGCGCGCCATTCCCCTGCCATCGCGGATTGATATGCCCGCCACGCTGTTATACGGGCGGCAGGCAAACACGCCTGTGCGCTCGTTTATGTTCCGTCAGGAAGGACGCGAAGCGCTGGGCTTTAGCCCGGAACTGGTGATGTCAGTGATGGGCAATAAAGTGGTCACTGAACCGCTTGCGGGCACCCGCGATCGCATGGGAAACCCGGAGCATAATAAGGCGAAAGAGGCAGAACTGCTGCACGACAGTAAAGAGGTGCTTGAGCATATCCTTTCTGTCAAAGAAGCTATTGCTGAACTGGAGGCTGTTTGCCAGCCGGGCAGCGTGGTGGTTGAAGATTTAATGTCGGTTCGCCAGCGCGGCAGCGTTCAGCATCTGGGGTCTGGCGTGAGCGGTCAGCTTTCGGAAAACAAGGATGCCTGGGATGCGTTTACCGTGCTGTTTCCGTCGATTACCGCCTCAGGTATCCCTAAAAATGCTGCTCTGAACGCGATTATGCAAATTGAGAAGACGCCGCGAGAGCTTTATTCCGGCGCAATCCTGCTGCTGGACGATACGCGCTTTGATGCGGCGCTAGTTCTGCGTTCCGTATTTCAGGATAGCCAGCGCTGCTGGATACAGGCGGGGGCGGGAATCATCGCGCAATCTACGCCGGAACGCGAACTGACAGAAACCCGGGAGAAATTAGCGAGCATTGCGCCCTATTTAATGGTGTAGGAGTAACTGTTTTCTAACCTCACAACCAGACTGTCCAAAGACAATTGAGTCGCTCTTTGATTCCTCTGTGACTCTATTGTCTTCTTTTGGGATAAAATAGGTGTTTTTCGTCATGAAGTTGATAAAAGTCTATATAGAACCACCTCCTGTGGAGGTGGTGGTAATTTGCCAGAGTGAGGGATTCGTTAGTATACTATGGGATAAACTTATTTTTACCAATTGTATAAGGCGGTGCATAAGATTCTCGGCATGCTTCCAGATAATCCGACCACCACTGCATCATCGCTTTGCGGGCTTCTAGGTGCTCTGCCTTATGAATATAAGCCATGCGCACGGTATTGCGCTCCTGATGACTCATCTGGCGTTCTACTGCGTCCTTTGCCCATAAACCCGATTCCATCAGCGCACTGCATGCCATTGCCCGGAAGCCGTGACCGCAGATATCCTTTTTCGTGTCGTAACCCATCACCCGCAGTGCCTTATTGACCGTGTTTTCACACATTGGCTTATACGGGTTATGGTCGCCGGGGAAGATCAGTTCATTATTACCGGTGATATCCTTAATCTGTTTCAGAATGGCGATGGACTGTTCTGAGAGGGGGACGATATGCGGCATTCGCATTTTTGCCCCGCGGCCGGAATAACGCACGCCAATAATGGGTTCTCGCGTCGCGGGTATCGTCCAGACTCGGTTTGTGAAATCAATCTCTGACCAGCGGGCGAAACGCAGTTCACTGGAGCGAATGAACACATGCAGCATCAGCAGAACGGCATGCCGGGTCAGTTCACGGCCCTGATGATATGCCCCAATACGTTCAAGCAGTTCAGGCAGCCGCTCCAGCGGCAGGGCAGGATAGTGCCGTCTGACAGGAGGTGTGGTCACGCCGCCAAGGTTTGCTGCAGGGTTCGTATCGATTAACTCCTGATGGACCGCATGGCGCATTATGTTACTCAGGTGCTGCCGTGTGCGGGACGCAACCTCCAGCTTTGAGATACCAGTGGCGGGAGCCACCCGGCTTGACCAGCAGATACAGACCGTGAGAATCGGAGACTTTAAAGGGTTTATCAGAAGGCTTGAGGGTGCGGATTTTTGCGTCGGTAAGGAACATATGGGGGTCACTCCATTATCGAACTAACCTGATCCCAGATTTGACCACCAATTTTTCCCGATGCGTAGGGTAAAATCAAAATGCACCGAGAAGAGTTTTCACACTAACCTGTTGAATCAACATCAGATAAAGATTTGCAAGGATGCATGAAAACAGAAAATTGGCTCCTCTGACTGGACTCGAACCAGTGACATACGGATTAACAGTCCGCCGTTCTACCGACTGAACTACAGAGGAATCGTGTGAACGGAGCGCATATTACTTAGCGGTACCTTGTCTGTCAACACTAAATTTCATAAGCCATTTCAATTGGTTAATTAATCTGCAAAGTTGTTAATTAATGAACATTCGTCGCCGAAAACGAGTCTGTATCATTAGCGTGATGCAGTCTCTGCAAAGGATCTTGTTGATAAAATTGACAGAAACGTTGCCACAATGAAGGGAAACGAGGAGCAAAAAGTTCTGGGGCGCTAAAGAAATATTCAGAAAGTACGGCAAAACATTCAGCAGGATCACTGGCAGCATAAGCATCAATGCTCGCTGCATTCTCACCAACTAATTCGATTTCTTCCTGAATGTTGTTCATTGCAGCATGAAGATCGTGTTCCCAGCCAGCAACCTCACGCAACGAAATAAAGGGAACTCCGCTGGCGCGATCGCCGTTACGGGTGTCCAGCTTATGAGCGACTTCATGAATAATCAGGTTAAAACCAGATGCATCAAAAGAATCTTGTATATCCAACCAGTTCAAAACGATAGGCCCTTGCTGCCAGCTCTGACCTGACTGAACAATACGTTGGTTATGCACCAGACCGATATCGTCTTCCCATTCATCATCGACCACAAATGGCGCAGGATAAATTAAGACTTCATGAAAACCATCCAGCCATTCCAGTCCTAACTCCAGAACGGGTAGGCAAAATAGAAGTGCTATCCGGCAGCTTCTTAATGAATCCAGTTCAAAGCCCTGTAAAGGAACAAGCCGCTTTTGCTGTAAAAAACGTTCGGCAAGAGTGACTAATTTGCTTTGTTCCTGTTCCGTCAGACCCGTTAAAAGGGGGATCGATAGTGCTTCCTGCCAGGGAAGGGCAGTTTGATGTGCTGATTCTTGTACTTTCCAGGGCCACTTAATCATCGTTTTGCTCGCAAACTCGTCACTTGAACAAAATTGCACGGACAGGGACTGTTAAAATGCCAAATTTCCTGGCATCATGGCAACCATCTGAACGGAGAGATGCCGGAGCGGCTGAACGGACCGGTCTCGAAAACCGGAGTAGGGGCAACTCTACCGGGGGTTCAAATCCCCCTCTCTCCGCCACTTTATCAATGACTTATCTCCTGACTTCCCGCCTTGCTTTTCCTAAACAGAACAATCGTAGAATATTCTTGAAGGGTTAGATCGTCACTGTTTTCTGTTCGATACTGTGACATTCAGCACTTGATTCGCTATGGAGCTGACAGGAAGGTTTCGAGCGAAAATCTACAGTTATTCAGTCGTTTTCTTATCGGTCACCATTATTCTTTTAGACATTGATCCTATGAAACTGCCGCAAAGTTGCTGGCGGGAACTGAAGTTGCGTAGAGAAGGGGTCAATAATTGAGTCAAAAAAGGAACGCGGCCGTCAGATTAAAGCCGCGGGACAAAGTCCATAATTTCCAAGAGTTGTTGAATTTCCCAGCTTTTTTGAAAGCCTTTGTATCATACTAACAAGTAAAAAAGGTTTAAACACCAAAATTAACCTATATTTCTGGTTAGCTTTACCATGACAGATGACTTGCTCCTGGAAACATTTGCGCTGCCAGTCTGTATGGCTGAGTTGTGTATTTATTGTTCGCCTTTTTCGCATTTTTTTTCTACAGACATAATAAAAAAGACACGACTCAAGTATGAGCGTGTCTGAGTTTGTCTTACTTATTTGTCTTGGCAAATTATTGTTGTTACTACCAGGCACTGTTCTGTTAAATAACTGAAGTCAGCGCAAAAAAATCAATGAGACATCATCTCCTCGACCACTTCTTCGCTACTCAACTGATAGGGATAATACGTTGGCCAGTTTTCCATTTCATTCAATAAAGACTGTTGGGAATCATTACCCATAAAAATGTGAAAATGAGATGATTTTCGTGGTGCAATTATATGATCGCTAAATTGTATATATTTAGGGGCTTTGCTTTCAGGATCTTTACATTCGAATAAGTAACGAACGCCTTTCTTGCCTGATTTATAGGTGAGTATTTTGTATCCATCGTAATCATATTTACAGGATGTTGTTTCATTATTTCTATGGAATTCGACAATGCCGTCCTCAATGCCAATCATCTCGATGTCTGTCACATAACCTTTGCGATAATAATCTTTAATTTCAGCAAATGTTTTGGTTTTATCTGCATCCGCTTTCTTCTGAAAGATGGGGTCAAGTTTGCCACTTTGCAGTAAAGGATAAACGGATTGCCAGACTCCATCCCAGTCACTGAGCGTTCGGTTTTGTACATTGGCATCATCAAAAACACCATTAGCAGCTTTTTGTTCGACCTCTGTTAAGGGTTTGCCGTGTGAGTGATGACCATGCGAAAAGGCAGGAGCGCTAACAATAAAGACACCTAAAGCAACAGCCAGTTTATGAAGACGAATCGCCAAAACAGTTTCCTCCAGAGTTAATGTATATGATGTGTAATGTTATATTGTAACATATAACAAAATGCAACAACTCTTAGGAGACAAGAGAATAGTTCTCTCAGGTGTGCTTATCTATCTTATTGAAATAAAATAAATTATGTCGATGATTTGAGGTTGATGACAAACGAAACATAACTTGATGTGATCTGCGTAGGCCGGATAGGGCGCTCGCGCCGCATCCGGCAGGGATAACGCGTACTTTGTCGGCAATATGAAGTTATACAGATAATTTGTTGTGAACCTGCTTGCGTAACCGGTTAAAAAGGGAAAGCAACTTCTTATACCGTAAGGCTAAAAGCAGTACCGCCAGCCCAGCGTAGATGAGTGGCTGCGGTGAAATAATCTTCACTGACCACAAATAATGTATTGGGGCCAGGATCGCGACAAGATAGACGAAGTTATGCAACTGTTGCCAGTGTTTACCGAGTTTTCGCTGCATCGCCTGGGTTGAAGTGAACGCTAACGCAAGCAAAATTACCCAGCTGATAATACCTAACGTTAAATAAGGCCGGGTAATTAACTCCTTACCTAATAACGCCAGATTATTCACGCCCAGCTCCAGCAATGCGTAACTGGTTAAATGCAGTGTCGCCCAGGCAAAGCACCATAAGCCTAACAGGCGGCGAGTGCGTATCAATAACGGCTGTTTTGCGTAGCGTGCCAGAGGTGTGATTAACAAGGTCGCCAGCAAAAATTTCAGTGCAGTGCGACCAGTAAAATGCTGAATATCTTTCACCGGATCGGCACCCAATCCACCGTGATTAATCGCCCAGACCAGCCAGAGAAACGGCAACAATCCGGCAAGATGCAGGCAAACTTTCAGCCATGTCACCTGTTTTGCTGTCAGACGCATTTAGAAATTCTCCCGCAAATCCAGGCCACGATACAGCGATGCCACCTGCTCGGCGTAACCATTAAACAGTAGCGTTGGCTGGCGCTGTACATCGAGGATGCCGCCTGAACCAATAAATCGTTCGGTAGCCTGTGACCAGCGCGGGTGATCAACATGCGGATTAACGTTGGCGTAAAAACCGTATTCGTCAGGCGCTGCCAGATTCCAGGTGGTTGGCGGACGCCCGCGGGTCAGCTTAATACTGACTATCGATTTAATCCCTTTAAAGCCATATTTCCACGGCACAATCAGTCGCACCGGCGCGCCATTTTGTGGCGGTAACGCCTTGCCATAAACACCCACGGTCATCAGTGTGAGCGGATGCATTGCTTCGTCGAGACGCAATCCTTCGACATAAGGATATTTCAGCCCGCCACCGATAAAGCGGTCCTGCTGGCCTGGCATTTGTTCCGGTGCATAAATTGTTTCGAAAGCGACATACTTCGCATTGCTGGTGGGTTCGGCAAGCGCCAGCAATTTGTGCAGCGGAAAACCAATCCACGGCACCACCATCGACCATGCTTCCACGCAGCGCATACGATAAATACGCTCTTCCAGCGGAAAGCGACGGGTTAAATCATCGTGATCGAGGGTCAATGGTTTTGCCACTTCGCCGCTGATTTTCAGTGTCCATGGATCGGTTTTCAGGCTACCAGCATTAGCGGCGGGATCGGCTTTATCCAGCCCGAATTCATAGAAGTTGTTATAACCGGAGACTTTATCTGCTGGCGTCAGTGGCAGGTCATTTTGCCAGGCGGCAGGCTTGCTGAACTCCAACGGTTTTCCGGCGGGGGCGGGTGGGCGATCATTCCCTTTAAACCAGCTAAGCAGATCGGCATGCGCAGCGTGAGGCAAAGAAAGTGCAGCCGCGCTGATGCCCAGTGCTTTTAACACCTGCCGACGCGTCATAAAGAATACCGACTCGGCCGTAACATCTGATTCTTTTAAAAATTGATTCTTTTTCATAAGCCATCACACTTTTTTGTCTTTAGCCAGCAAGAGCCGTTTACTGTTAATCTGTCAGGAAGTGTCCTCCCTAACAGTAGCAGAGATCTGCTTTTACATATTTATGCATTAACTGCCACGATAGGTTGAATACCCATATTGGCTAAGTAATAAAGGCACATGATAATGCTCGTTCACTTTATTAATATGAAATTCAACGGGGATCTCAGGGAAGAAACTTTCAAGATTTTGTTTCTTGAAATAGTCCCCGGTTTTAAATACGACACGGTAATCGCCCGTAGTTGCAGTTTGCTCGGGCCACAGTGCCTTAATTCGTCCATCCTTATCTGTTTTGGCGGTATTAAGTTGTAACCAGCCGTTGTCCGCTTTCTTTTCAAGAGTGACTGTCACGTCGGCAGCGGGTTTTCCTGTTTGCTGGTTCAAAATGTGCACACTAAGAATGTTTTGTTGTGCAGCATAGACCAAAGAAGGTAATGAAAATGCAGCCGTTACTACGGAGAGTACTAAATAACGCTTTAACATGTTTATATCCTTGTCATGTGAATGAGTTTTGAGGATAGCGAAAAAGCGTCCACGGTAACCTTACAGCAGCATTACAATTTTGTAATGAACCAGGCTGTTTCTATAACATATGATTTATGGCATATTATTTTCATGAAGATTTTACTTATTGAAGATAATCAAAGGACCCAGGAGTGGGTAACGCAGGGGCTTTCCGAAGCGGGTTATGTCATTGATGCCGTTTCTGATGGCAGAGATGGGCTTTATCTTGCGCTTAAGGATGATTATGCATTGATCATTCTGGATATTATGCTTCCGGGTATGGATGGCTGGCAGATCTTACAAACGTTAAGAACAGCAAAGCAAACTCCTGTTATTTGCCTTACTGCAAGAGATTCTGTCGATGACAGAGTCAGAGGGCTGGACAGTGGGGCAAATGATTATCTGGTAAAACCTTTTTCATTTTCTGAGTTGCTGGCAAGGGTTCGGGCACAATTAAGGCAACATCACGCTTTGAATTCAACATTAGAAATCAGTGGCTTAAGAATGGACTCTGTTAGTCAAAGTGTGAGCAGGGACAATATCAGTATTACACTGACGCGCAAGGAGTTTCAGTTACTTTGGCTACTGGCCTCCAGAGCTGGCGAGATTATCCCCAGAACGGTTATTGCGAGTGAAATTTGGGGAATCAACTTTGATAGTGATACCAATACGGTGGACGTCGCCATTCGCAGGCTCCGCGCAAAAGTTGATGATCCTTTTCCTGAAAAGCTAATCGCCACAATCCGGGGGATGGGCTATTCATTCGTAGCGGTAAAAAAATAATGAAAAGATTATCTATAACCGTCCGTTTAACCTTGCTTTTTATATTGCTGCTGTCTGTTGCTGGCGCTGGAATTGTATGGACTCTCTATAATGGCCTGGCAAGTGAGTTGAAATGGCGCGATGATACAACACTCATTAACCGGACAGCGCAGATCAAGCAGTTGTTAATTGATGGGGTAAATCCAGATACGTTACCTGTGTACTTTAACCGGATGATGGATGTTAGTCAGGATATCTTGATCATTCATGGTGATAGCATCAACAAAATTGTTAACCGGACGAATGTCAGTGATGACATGTTAAATAACATACCTGCTACTGAGACAATCAGCGCAGCTGGCATTTACAGAAGCATTATTAATGATACAGAGATAGATGCTTTACGAATTAATATTGATGAAGTTTCGCCATCATTAACGGTTACTGTGGCTAAATTGGCTTCAGCCAGACATAACATGCTTGAACAGTATAAAATTAATAGCATTATAATTTGCATTGTCGCCATTGTACTTTGCTCAGTATTAAGTCCGCTGTTAATCAGAACGGGATTACGAGAGATCAAAAAGTTGAGTGGTGTAACGGAAGCGCTGAATTATAACGATAGCCGGGAGCCTGTTGAGGTTAGCGCATTACCGAGAGAACTAAAACCTCTTGGGCAGGCGTTGAATAAAATGCATCATGCTTTAGTCAAAGATTTTGAGCGTCTAAGTCAGTTTGCTGACGATCTCGCTCATGAACTTAGAACGCCCATTAATGCATTACTGGGTCAGAATCAGGTTACGCTCAGTCAAACCAGAAGTATCGCTGAATATCAAAAAACAATTGCCGGTAACATTGAAGAGCTGGAAAATATTTCGCGGTTAACAGAGAACATACTGTTTCTTGCCCGGGCAGATAAAAACAATGTTTTGGTGAAACTGGACTCACTTTTTCTCAATAAGGAAGTCGAAAATTTGTTGGATTATCTTGAATACCTTTCAGACGAGAAAGAGATTTGCTTTAAGGTCGAGTGCAATCAGCAAATCTTTGCGGATAAAATTTTACTGCAACGAATGTTATCGAATCTTATTGTTAATGCCATTAGATATTCACCAGAAAAATCGCGCATTCATATAACCAGTTTTCTTGATACCAACGGCTATCTTAATATTGATATCGCCAGTCCTGGAACGAAAATTAATGAGCCTGAAAAACTCTTCCGTAGATTTTGGCGGGGAGATAATTCGCGTCATTCCGAAGGTCAGGGACTTGGTCTTTCTTTAGTCAAAGCGATTGCCGAATTGCATGGGGGAAGTGCTACGTATCACTATTTTAATAAGCATAATGTGTTCCGAATTACGTTACCGCAAAGAAATTAACATAGGGCTTCAGTACGCCATAAATCAACCATGAAAAAACGCAGCCACGTCGTGAGTATTAACGTGGCTGCGATTGATTATGCGCTTACATTCATACGTAACAGGGATTAACCCGCATAAGCTGCCAGCATTTCCTGCGCCGCCAGTTTACCCAACGCATTCGCTGCGAAAGGACTGTCGCCGGTGAGAACTTTACGGTCCTTATGTACTCGCCCGGTGATGTCGTCATTAATAATGTTCATGCCCATTTTCTTCAGCTCTTCGCCGAAGTACCAGGTGAGATGACCCGGCATATAGCCTATCTCTGGCGTTTGTTTGTCTGCGGCGTCTGGGAATGCGCAAATGGAATAACCATTCAGTGGGTTATCGCCGTGGCGAAGCGCCAGAAAAGCCGCCGGGCCGTGGCAAAGGGAGATAACAAAACGGTCATTTTTGATTGCCCACTGCAAAGCAGCAGCCACGTCCTGGCTTTCTGGTAAACTAATAAGTGCGCCATGACCACCAGGAACAAAGATTGCTGCATATTCGCTGTCTGCGTTGAGGCTGACGACAACATCCGCGAGTTTTTTCGGATTGCGGAACAACGATTTATGCTGCTCAAAGAATGGCATTACTTTTTCATCTTTGTGCGGCATAGCCCAGTATTCAAACTTGGTCATCAGACCGGAAATGGTCGCCACTTCGAATTCGAAACCTGCAGCATGGAGATGATACAACGGCAGCAACGTTTCAATCGGATGGTTACCGGTCGAGAACAGTTTTCCGTTATCGGTCGGCAAATAACGTTCGTCCGCGGCGATCACCAGAATTTTATGTTTACCGCGATACGGTTTTGGGGTAATGACTCCAACTTACTGATAGTGTTTTATGTTCAGATAATGCCCGATG
>ERZ1694977.60-NODE-60-length-65170-cov-28.350288_pt1 | contig 65170 bp, 89 predicted proteins | sample MGYA00581609_ERZ1694977 | MGnify/ENA primary metagenome ERZ1694977 (study PRJEB42213, sample SAMN07424467) | human gut metagenome | biome: ENVO:00009003; feature: ENVO:2100002; material: ENVO:00002003 | host: Homo sapiens | place: USA | collected 2014 ... | reverse complement strand
TATCGGGTTCCGCGTGATACGCGGCGCTGTAGGGGCGGGGCTTGTCCCCGCCCGCGGGCGGCCACGAGGGCCGCCCCTACCTAGTTGGGGTATATCGGGTTCCGCGTGATACGCGGCGCTGTAGGGGCGGGGCTTGTCCCCGCCCGCAGGCGGCCACGAGGGCCGCCCCTACCTGGTTGGGGGCATATCGAGTTCCGCATGATACGCGGCGCTGTAGGGGCGGGGCTTGTCCCCGCCCGCCGATCTGACCGGGGGACATCCCGCCTCCAATACATAAAAAACTGATATTTACAGTTTATTCACATTAAAGACACGATTTAGTCTTATTTACACGGTATGATACAGACAGATTCAGAGATGAATCGAATGAGACCATCCTCCCAAACCAATTCCTCTCTTATCCCTCTCCAACACCTTTGCAAGACACACAACACACACCCGAAAAGCCCCGGCCAAAGGCCGGGGCTTTTCGGTGTTTTTGGGAAAAAGGCTTGACTTGGAGTGTACTCCAGGGAGTAAGGTAAATTGAAATCAATGTATGGGAGTGACATTCCGTGATCTACAAGGACTTTCAAAACCTGCGCCTGCCCATGCTGGGCTTCGGCAGCATGCGGCTGCCTCTGCTGCCCGGCGGTGGGGACGGCGACGTGGACGAGGCGGCGGTGGCCGAGATGGTGGCTCTGGCCATGGAGCGGGGGCCAACTACTTTGACACGGCCTATGGCTATCACAACGGAAATTCCGAGCGGGTGATGGGCCGCGCGCTGTCCCGCTACCCGCGGGAGAGCTGGCTCCTGGCCTCCAAATTCCCCGGCTACGACGTGTCCAACATCCGGCCGGACAGGGTGGAGGCCATCTTCGAGGAGCAGCTGGAGAAGTGCGGCGTGGACTACTTCGACTTCTACCTCTTTCACAACGTATACGAGCGCAACGTGGGCCCCTATCTGGACCCGGCCAACCGCGTGCTGGAGTACCTGCTCCGCCAGAAGGAGGCCGGGCGCATCCGGCACCTGGGCTTCTCCGCCCACGGCTCCCTGGCGGTGATCCAGCGCTTCCTGGACGCCTATGGGGAATACATGGAGTTCGGCCAGCTCCAGCTCAACTACCTGGACTGGGACTTCCAGGGCGCCAGGGCCAAGGCGGAGGAGCTGAACCGCCGCCATATCCCCATCTGGGTGATGGAGCCCCTGCGGGGCGGGCGGCTGGCCAGGCTGTCCGACGGGGACGCCGCCCGCCTGGCCGCCCTGCGGCCGGAGGAGAGCGTGCCCGGCTGGGCCTTCCGCTTCCTCCAGGGGGTACCCGGCGTGACTATGGTGCTCTCCGGCATGTCCAGCCTGGAGCAGCTACGGGCCAACCTGGACACCTTCGAAACCGACCGGCCTCTGAGTGAGGCCGAAAAGGCCGCCCTGCTGGATGTGGCCGCCGGAATGGTGCGGGAGCAGGTGCTTCCCTGCACCGCCTGCCGCTACTGCGTGGACCACTGCCCCCGGCACCTGGACATCCCCGGCCTGCTGGCCCTCTACAACGAGCACACCTTCACCGGCGGCGGCTTTATCGCCCCCATGGCGGTGGAAGCCCTGCCGGAGGAGAAGCGGCCCGCCGCCTGCATCGGCTGCCGGAGCTGCGAGGCAGTGTGCCCCCAGCAGCTCAAAATCTCCGAAGCTCTGGCCGACTTCGCCCGCAAGCTGGGGTAAATCCCCGGGGCGGGCGTTGCAATCCACTGCGGTTTGGGGTATCATAAAGGCACAGACCATGATACGCCATAAGGAGGCGCCTTTCTATGCGCGATGGATTCATCAAGGTGGCCGCCGGCACGCCCCAGATCCGGGTGGCCGACTGCCGCTACAACGCCGAACAGATTTTCACCCTCATGCGGGAGGCCGATAAGCAGGGGGTGCGGGTGCTGGCCCTGCCCGAGCTGTGCCTCACCGGCTACACCTGCGGCGACCTGTTCCTCCAGGATACCCTGCTGCGGGGCGCGGAGGAGGGGCTGGCCACCATCCTGGAGGCCACCAAGCACCTGGATATGCTCACCGCGCTGGGCCTGCCGGTGAAAAACCCCTGGGACGGAAAGCTCTACAACTGCGCGGCCGCCATTCACCGGGGGGAGATCCTGGGCCTGGTACCCAAGACCTGGCTGCCCAATTACGGGGAGTTCTATGAGCAGCGGTGGTTCGCCTCCGGCAAGGATCTGGACGTCACGCTGGAGCTGTGCGGCCAGCAGGTCAGCCTGTGTAGCAGGCAGCTCTGGGCCTGCGATACCATGCCCGGGCTGGTGGTGGGAGTGGAGGTCTGCGAGGATCTGTGGGCCTCCGAGCCCCCCTCCGTGGCCCTGGCCCAGGCGGGGGCCACCGTCATCCTCAACCTGTCCGCCTCCGACGAGCTGGTGGGCAAGGCCGAGTACCGCCGCCGACTGGTGTGCGGCCAGTCCGCCCGGCTGGTGTGCGGCTATGTCTACGCCAACGCCGGGGAGGGGGAGTCCACCACAGACCTGGTCTTCAACGGCCATGACATCGTGGCTGAGAACGGCGCCCTGATGGCCGAGCGGCGGTTTGCCACCGGACTCACCGTCAGTGAGATCGACGTGCAGCGCCTGGCCTATGAACGGCGGCGGATGAATACCTTCGGCGCTCCGGAGCGGGACCCCATGGCGGAGGCCCACTGCCTGGGGGTATGCCGGGTATCCTTCACCCTGGAGCCGTGCACCACCACCCTCACCCGCCATGTCAACCCCCTGCCCTTCGTCCCGGAGGACGGCACCGAGTGCAGCGAACACTGCGACGAGATCATCCTCCTGGCGGCGCTGGGCCTCAAAAAGCGCATGGAGCACAGCGGCGCACAGGCGGCGGTGGTGGGCCTGTCCGGCGGGCTGGACTCCACCCTGGCCATCCTCATCACCAGCGTGGCCATGCGCCTGATGGACCGGCCGGCCAGCGACATGATTGCCGTCACCATGCCCTGCTTCGGCACCACCGAGCGCACCCGGGACAACGCCGTGGAGCTGGCCGAGCGGCTGGGGGCCACCCTCAGGCGCATCGACATCGGCGCGGCGGTTCGACAGCACTTCAAGGACATTGGCCAGTCCATGGACGACCATGATGTGACCTTTGAGAACAGCCAGGCCCGGGAGCGCACCCAGGTGCTCATGGACGTGGCCAACCAGTGCGGCGGACTGGTGGTGGGTACCGGAGACCTCTCTGAGCTGGCCCTGGGCTGGGCCACCTACAACGGCGACCACATGAGCATGTACAGTGTCAATGCCTCCATCCCCAAGACCCTGGTGCGCCGTCTGGTGTCCTATGTGGCCGGGGACAAGGCGGAGGAGGACGAGGCCCTCTCCCATGTGCTCAGTGATATCCTGGACACCCCCGTTTCCCCCGAACTCTTGCCCGCCATCGAGGGGCAGATCGCCCAGAAGACCGAGGATCTGGTGGGCCCCTACGAGCTGCACGACTTCTTCCTCTACTATGCCATCCGCTGGGCCTTCCCGCCCCGGAAGGTCCTCCGGCTGGCTGAGCACGCCTTCGGCCGCACCTACCCCCGGGCCGTCGTGCTCCAGTGGCTGCGTACCTTCTACCGCCGCTTCTTCGCCCAGCAGTTCAAGCGCTCCTGCCTGCCTGACGGACCCAAGGTGGGCTCGGTCAGCCTCTCTCCCAGGGGCGACTGGCGCATGCCCTCCGACGCCGTGGCGGCCCTGTGGCTGGAGGAGCTGGAGGGGCTGGAGTGAGATGCGCTGCATGGGGCGCCAGCCGCCCGCGAGCAGACGCGAGCCGCGCCTTTGGCGCGTCCAAGCGTTTTGGCGCAGCCAAAACCTTGCCGCAGGCGGGATTGATTCTCGCCGAGGATGATGGAAATACGGGGGTCCCCATGGAAGCGCGCTTCCATGGGGCGGAACTGGAGGGGCTGGAGTGACGTGAACATCTATGCCGACCTGTTTTTGACCTTTGCCAAAATCGGGGTTTGCACCTTCGGCGGGGGATATGCCATGCTGCCCATCCTCCAGCGGGAGCTGGTGGAGAAGCGGGGCTGGGCCACGGAGGAGGAGCTCTCCGACTACTTCGCCATCGGCCAGTGTACCCCCGGCATCATCGCCGTCAACACCGCCACATTTGTGGGGCACAGCCGGAAGGGAGCGGCGGGGGGCGTGGTGGCCACCCTGGGACTGGTGTTCCCCTGCCTGGTCATCATCATGCTCATCGCCGCCTTCCTCCAGAACTTTGCCGAGCAACCCGTGGTGGTGCACGCCTTCAACGGCGTGCGGGCCTGTGTGTGCGCCCTGATCCTGTCCAGCGTGCTCAAGCTGCGCAAGAGCACGGTGGTGGACGGGCCGACGGCGGGCGTCTTCGCGGTGGTGCTGGTGCTGGCGGTGCTCGGCAGCTTTGTGTCCTTCCCAGCCGGGTGGGCGGGGAGCGTGCTCAGCTTTCTCTGTTCCCCCGTGGTGCTGGTGGTGGCCGCCGGCGTGGCCGGACTGTGCATCCGGGCGGCGAGAGGAGGGCTGCGGCCGTGATCTACCTTCAGCTCTTCTTTGAGTTTTTCAAGGCGGGGCTGTTCGCCATCGGCGGCGGCCTGGCCACCATTCCCTTCCTTACCGACATCGGGCAGCGCACCGGCTGGTTCACCTCCGGAGAGCTGGCCAACATGATCGCCATCTCCGAGTCCACCCCCGGCCCCATGGGGGTGAACATGGCCACCTACGTGGGCTTCCACACCGGCGGCATCGCGGGGGGCGTTATCGCCACCCTGGGCCTGGTGTGCCCCTCCATCCTCGTCATCCTGGTCATCGCGGGCTTTTTGAAGAAGTTCCGGGAGAGCCGGGGGGTGGACGCGGTGTTCTACGGCATCCGCCCCGCCTCCACCGCCCTTATCGCCGCGGCGCTGGCGGAGGTTTGCTCCATCGCCCTGCTGAACCTGAGCGCCTTCCAGACCGGCGGCGCGGCGGCCCTGTTCCAGTGGAAGGGGATCGCCCTGGCGGTGGTCATCTTCGTGTGCCTCCAGGTGAAGCCCCTGAAAAAACTCCACCCCATCGTGTTCATCGCCGCCTCGGCGGTGATCGGCGCGGTCTTCCAGTTCTAAAAAAATCCCGTGCGGTGTGTGCCGCACGGGATTTTCTGGTTTATTCCGCAGGGGAGGCCACCAGGAAGAGGAAGTCGCTGCCCCCCTCCTCCTCCGGGAAAGCGCCGTACATGGAGAAGTTATACAGGAAGCGCTCCGCCATCAGCACGCCGTAGCCGTCCTGACAGTGGTCGGTGGTGTCGTAGGGGTCGGCCACGATGAACACGTCGTCCTGCTGGGTCTCGGTGCCCATGGTGTCGTAGCCGATGATCACCTGCCAGTGTCCGCCCCAGTCGTTCCAGCAGACCATGACCGGCTTGCCCTCGGCCAGCCAGCCCTGGATGGTGTCCATCCAGACCTCGGAGGAGGGGTCCTCGTAGTCCAGGTTGGTGGTATAGGTAAATCCGCCCACGCCGTCAAAGATATCCATGGCCTGCCGCAGGGTGGTGCCGGGGTAGCCGGCCAGCCCGGTGCCCTCCAGGGAGTGGCGCAGGGCGGCCAGGCTCTCCTCGTTCCAGTCGCCCAGCCGGTCATACCAGTTGAGCACCATCAGGGTGCTGGTGACGCCGCAGGCCCATTCGCTGGTCTGCTGCATGGTCTGGAAGCCGGTCAGGATCGTGAGGGTGTCGCTGGACTGCATGTGGTAGTAGTCGGGGTGGGCAAAGTAGGGGGAGTCCGCGTGGTCGCCCAGCCGCTCCACGGAGTCGGCGCCGTCCTCGGGGGAGAGATCCACGGCATGGGGGATCTTCATCTCGTCGGTAAAGGCGGCGCTCCGCGCCGCGCTCGGTGTGGCATCCGCAGGGGATGTTTGGGCCGCCCCAGTCGGCTGGCTCCCGCCCGTCGTGTCGGCACAGCCGGCCAGAAGGCCGGCCGCCAGGGTGAGGCTCAGCGCCAGAGTGACTTGTTGTTTCATTTCTCGATCTCCTTCAATGTCCGATTCTGCGCATTGCGCAGTGAGTGACATTATAGGGAAAGAAGGCGAAAGATGCAAGTATAAATTTTGAGGGCCCCAAAGGGGCCCTCAAAGGGGTCAGGGCAACACGCAGCGGTCACCCCGGTCGATATAGTGGGCGTCGGCCCGGAGAGTCAGCCCCTCCGGTCCCGCGCCGCCGGGCAGGTAGAAGCGGATGCCCTCTATCCGCACGTCGGCGGGGCCGTCCTCATGGTGGGGCGGCACGGTATAGAGCCGCGTGCCCCGGAGCTGTTCGCCCTCCAGAAGCTCCACCGCCAGGGCAACCCGCCGCTCGGGCAGGATATCCGACAGGCACAGGGAGCACTCCACAATCTGACCGCCCCCCACCTCCAGAGTGCCCAGCGCACAGACGAGGAGCCCGCCCTCCGGCTCCAGCCGGTATTCCAACATGGTCAGCACCTCCTTCATACGGCATGGCAGCCGTATGTACCAAGAAGCGCGGAGGCGCGGGGCGCAGGCGGGTAAGACCCAGAGCGGAGCAAACGGACCGGAGGGCCCGAAGGGGCCGCAGGCCGGCTTGCACAGTCGGAGGGTCTTAGACGCCGTCGCGCAGCCGCCGCAGCGTGACAAGAAGCGCGGAGGCGCGGGGCGCAGGCGAAACCGCAGCGGCTATGCCGCGCGGAGGGCCGGGCGGCCCCCTAGAATCCTATGCTCACCGGACCTGTCCGGTGCCGTAGATTACATATTTGGAGCTGGTCAGCTCCTCCAGGCCCATGGGGCCCCGGGCATGCATTTTTTGGGTGGAGATGCCGATCTCCGCCCCCAGGCCGAACTCGAAGCCGTCGGTGAAGCGGGTGGAGGCGTTGACGTACACCGCCGCGGCGTCCACCTCGTCCAGGAAGCGCTGGGCGGCAAAGTAGTCGGCGGTGACGATGGCCTCGGAGTGGCCGGTGCCGTGGGCGGCGATGAAGTCCACCGCCTCGTCAAAGCCGGATACCACCTTAACGGCCAGGATGTAGTCGCCGAACTCGGTGTCCCAGTCGGCCTCAGCGGCGGGCTTGACCCAGTCCCCCAGGATGGCCCGGGTTTCCGGGCAGCCCCTCAGCTCCACGCCCTTGGTTTGGAGCAGCTCCCACGCCAGGGGCAGGAAGTCCCGCGCCACTGCCCGGTCCACCAGCACGCACTCGGCGGCGTTGCACACCGAGGGGCGGGAGGTCTTGGCGTTGTGGAGGATGCGGGCCGCCATGTCCAGGTCGGCCCTCTCGTGAACGTAGATGTGGCACACCCCCACGCCGGTCTGGATGACCGGCACCCGGGCGTTCTCCACCACGCTGCGGATCAGCCCCGCCCCGCCCCGGGGGATGAGCACGTCCAGGTACTCCGTCAGGCCCATCAGCTCGTTGGCGCTCTCCCGGCTGGTATCGGCCACCAGGGCCACGCAGTCCCGGGGCAGGCAGGCCTCCTCCAGGGCGTCCCGCAGGACGGCCACAAAGGCCTGGTTGGAGCGGAAGGCCTCCTTGCCGCCCCGGAGGAGCGCCGCGTTGCCCGACTTGAGGCAGAGGGCTGCGGCGTCCACCGTCACGTTGGGCCGGGCCTCATAGATGATGCCGATCACCCCCAGGGGCACCCGGCGCTTTCCGATGGTCAGCCCATTGGGCCGGGTGTCCATTTTGGTCATCGCCCCGATGGGATCGGGGAGGGCGGCCACCTGCCGCACCCCCTCCACAATGCCGGCGATGCGGCCCTCGTCCAGCGCCAGCCGGTCCAGCAGGGCTGGGCGGAGTCCGGCGGCCCTGGCCGCCTCCAGATCTGCGGCGTTGGCCGCCAGAATCTCCCCCTGCCGGGCCTCGATGGCCCGGGCGGCCGCCTCCAGAGCGGCGTTTTTCCTGGCGGTACCCGCCACGGCCAGCGCCCGGGCCGCGCGCTTGGCCGCCAGACCCTGGGTCTCCAGTACAGTCATGGGATTCCTCCTTCTTTTCTATTGCAGCGCGCCCCGCCGGGCAGAAAAGCGGGTGCCCACGTTCTTCCCCTCCACGATGTCGTAGAGGGCCTCCATCCGCGCCCCGTTGGCGATGACCATGTCCACCCCCGCCTCCAGGCAGAGCTGGGCGGCGTTGAGCTTGGTGGCCATGCCGCCGGTGCCGCGCCAGGTGCCCGCACCGCCGGCCATGGCCCGCAGCTCCGGGGTGATGGCCTCCACCTGGTGGATCAGCCGGGCGTCGGGGTGGGTGCGGGGGTCGGCGTCATACAGTCCGTCGATGTCGCTGAACAGCACCAGCAGGCCCGCGCCGCACAGCCGGGCCACGATGGCGGACAGGGTGTCGTTGTCGCCCAGCACCTTGCACTGGCCGGTTTCGATCTCCGCTGACGACACCGAGTCGTTCTCATTGACCACCGGGATCACCCCCAGCTCCAGCAGGGCCTCAAAGGTGTTGTGCAGGTGCTCCGAGCGGACGGGGGACTCCACGTCCTCGCCGGTGAGGAGGATTTGGGCCACCGTCCGGTTGTACTCGGCAAAGAGCTTGTCATAGATGTGCATCATCCTGCACTGGCCCACGGCGGCGGCGGCCTGCTTCATCCGCAGCTCGGTGGGGCGCTCCCCCAGCCGCAGCTTTTTGGTGCCGATGCCGATGGCGCCGGAGGACACCAGGACGGGCTGATACCCCATGCCCTCCAGATCGGCCAATACCCGGGCCAGATGCTCCATGTTTTGCAGGTTGAGGCTCCCGGTCTCCCGGGTGAGGGTGGATGTGCCCACCTTGACCACCAGCCTGCGCGGATTGCGCGGTTGTTTCACGTGCTTCACACTCCTCTTCCATTCGCCCTTCATCATAGCACATTTCACCGGCGCACGAAAGGGGCAATAAAAAGAAAAGGAAGGGGCTGCTTCCAGAAAGAAAACTGAATGTTTTAGCGCGTATTTACACATTTAAGGTTGAAATCCTTGCTGTTTTGGAGTACAATAGCCTGCGCTGACCAAGTAGTAACCGGGAGGGGGAGACAGGGTGCTCAATATCGTGCTGTTTGAGCCAGAGATCCCCCAAAATACGGGGAATATCGCGCGCACATGCGCGGTGACCGGGACCCGGCTGCATCTCATCAAGCCCCTGGGCTTTGACATCAGCGACAAGGCGGTCAAGCGGGCCGGCCTGGACTACTGGCATCTGGTGGACGTGCGGGTATATGAAAACCTGGACGACTTCTTTCAGAAGACCGGCGCGGAGGATATCTGGCTGGCTACCACCAAGGCGCCCAGATCCTATACTGAGGCGGTTTTCCGGGACGAGTGCTACCTGGTTTTCGGAAAGGAGACCGCCGGCCTGCCCGAGGCATTCCGCAGAGCTCACGCCGACCGCTGTATCCGCATCCCAATCCGGGCGGAGGCCCGGTGCCTGAACTTATCCAACGCCGCGGCGATCCTCGCCTACGAGGCCCTGCGGCAGCTTGACTTTCCCGGCCTGACCGGGGAGGGCGCGATGAAAGGAGAGGCTCTATGAACTACAACAAGAAGACCGTAAAGGATATCGACGTAGCGGGCAAGAAGGTCCTGCTGCGCTGCGACTTCAATGTGCCCCAGGACAAGGCCACCGGCGCCATCACCGACGACAAGCGCATCGTGGCCGCCCTGCCCACCATCCAGTACCTGCTGGAGCAGAATGCGGCGGTGATCGCCTGCTCCCACCTGGGCAAACCCAAGGAGGGACCCGATCCCAAGTTCAGCCTGGCTCCTGTGGCCAAGCGCCTGAGCGAGCTGCTGGGCCGCGAGGTCATCATGGCCGCCGACGTGGTGGGCCCCGATGCCACCGCCAAGGCCGCCGTCCTGAAGCCCGGCCAGATCCTGCTGCTGGAGAACACCCGCTTTGAGAAGGGCGAGACCAAGAACGACCCCGAGCTGGCCAGGAAAATGGCGGCCATGGCCGACGTGTACGTGTCCGACGCCTTCGGCGCCGTGCACCGCGCCCACGCCTCCACCGCCGGCGTGGCAGCCTACCTGCCCGCCGTGTCCGGCTTCCTGATCCAGAAGGAGCTGGAGATCATGGGCGGCGCCCTGGCTAACCCCAAGCGCCCCCTGGTGGCGATCCTGGGCGGCTCCAAGGTGTCCTCCAAGATCGGCGTGATCAATCACCTGCTGGACATTGCCGACACCATCATCATCGGCGGCGGCATGTGCTATACCTTTGCCAAGGCCCAGGGCATCGGCGTGGGCAACTCCCTGCTGGAGGCCGACTGGCTGGACTACTGCCGGGAGATGATGCAGAAGGCCAAGGACAAGGGCGTCAAGCTGCTCCTGCCCGTGGACGGCGTGGCCGCCGCGGAGTTTTCCGCCGATGCCAAGCCGGTGGCCGTGGACGGCGCGGGTATCCCCGACGGCATGATGGGTATGGACATCGGTTCCAAGACCATCGCCCTGTATGCCGCGGCCGTGAAGGAGGCCGGCACCGTTATCTGGAACGGCCCCATGGGCGTGTTTGAGTTCCCCGCCTTTGCCGAGGGCACCCGGGCCGTGGCCCAGGCCCTGGCCGAGACCGACGCCATCACCATTGTGGGCGGCGGTGACTCCGCGGCCGCCGTGGCCCAGCTGGGCTACGCCGACAAAATGACCCACATCTCCACCGGCGGCGGCGCCTCCCTCGAGTTCCTGGAGGGCAAGGAGCTGCCCGGCGTGGCGTGCCTGCTGGATAAGTAAGAAAGAATCGCGGAGACGAGCGGAGCAGCCGCACAGCGAAGCCCGCAGACGAAAAAGCAGTTGCGCCGCAGGTGCAAGGTGTTTTTCGCGGAGGGGTGAGCAGTGCGGCGACCGCGCCGCCGCCGCAGCGTGACAACTTCCGTGCCGGGCAGCTCTTCCGCCGTGGCCCCGCACGAACCGCTGCGCTGGGGCCGCGCCGCCCCCTTATAGCTATTCCAAAATCGAAAGGATTGTTTGCCGTGAACCGCCGCTACCGTAAGACGATTATCGCTGGAAACTGGAAAATGAACAAAACCCTCTCCGAAACCCGTGCATTTGCCGAGGAGCTTAAGCCCCTGCTGGGCAAGCCCAACTGGTGCGAGGTAGTGCTGTGCGTGCCCTATGTGAATATCCAGGCCGCCGTGCGCCTGTTCAAAGAGTGCCGCGTCTCCATCGGCGCGGAGAACTGCCACTATGAGTCCCACGGCGCCTACACCGGTGAGGTGGCCCCTGAGATGCTGAAGGAGCTGGGCGTCAAGTATGTGGTGATCGGCCATTCCGAGCGCCGCCAGTACTATAATGAAACTGATTTCACGGTGAACAAGAAGGTGCATGCCGCCCTGGAGGCGGGCCTGTACCCCATCGTGTGCGTGGGCGAGAGCCTGGAGCAGCGGGAGCTGGGCGTGACCATGGATCTCATCTCCTACCAGGTGAAGGCCGCCCTGTCCGGCGTGCCCGCCGAGAAGATGCGCCATGTGGTTATCGCCTATGAGCCCATCTGGGCCATCGGCACCGGCAAGACCGCCACCGCCGAGCAGGCCGGTGAGGTCTGCGAGGCCATCCGCACCGTCATCCGCAAGCTGTACGGCGCCCGCGTGGCCCGCTCCGTCACCATCCAGTACGGCGGCTCCATGAACGCAAAGAACGCCCATGAGCTGCTGGCCCAGCCCGACGTGGACGGCGGTCTGATCGGCGGCGCCAGCCTGAAGGCCCCCGACTTCGTGGAGATCGTGAACGCGGCCAACCAGGAGTAACGCCGTCCGCGTCGGGCGGCGGTTCGGGAACCCAACGAGAGCTCAGCGCAGCACCCGCAAGGGGTACGCCGTATTGTAAGGCGGCAAAGCCGCCGACGGCGATACAGCGGGTCTCGTTGGGAGAGGAGGAGCAAGGAAGCGGAGTGAAATGTTCGCCGGGAGGCGGAAATGGAGCGGAGCGGACTTTGCGACAGCGAGGACGGCGGCCTGATCGGCGGCGCGTCTCTGAAGGTCCCGGACATTGTGGAGATCGTGAACGCGGCGAACCAGGAGTAAGAAGTGCGGAGGGCAGGCGTACAGGGGAGTTAAGGCAGGGCGCAGACGAAAAAACAGGCGACGGGCGATAGCCTGGAGCGGTATTTTTCGCGCAGCCCGGACTTAACGATCCGGACGTGCGCCCAACCCGCAGCGTGACAGCGAGAAGCGCAGGGCCGCCCGCGCCCGTCTCCGTTTTGGAAAGAGAAGAAGAGATTCGAGGTTATTATGAGTAAGACACCGACTACCCTGATCATTATGGATGGCTTCGGCGTATGGGACGAGCGGACTGGCAACGCCATCGCCGCGGCCCGCACGCCGAACCTGGACAAGATTTTTGCGGAAAACCCCGGCTGCCGCCTGTCCGCCTCCGGGCTGGACGTGGGTCTTCCCGAGGGCCAGATGGGCAACTCCGAGGTGGGGCACACCAACATCGGCGCCGGCCGGGTGGTGTTCCAGGATCTGCCCCGCATCAGCCGCGCCATTGAGGACGGCAGCTTCTTTGAGAACGCGGCCTATATCGAGGCCATGGACGACTGCAAGGAGCGGGATGGCGCACTCCACCTGATGGGCCTGTTGTCCGACGGCGGCGTGCACAGCCACATCACCCACCTGTTTGCCCTGCTGGAGATGGCCAAAAAGCGGGGACTGAGCCGGGTGTATGTCCACTGCTTCCTGGATGGCCGGGATGTACCCCCCGCTTCCGGCAAGGGCTATGTGGAAAAGCTGGTGGAAAAGTGCAAAGAGGTGGGCGTGGGCCAGGTGGCCACCGTCATGGGCCGCTACTACGCCATGGACCGGGACAAGCGCTGGGACCGGGTGCAGCGGGCCTACGACGCCATGACCCGGGGTGAGGGCGTGCAGAATCCCGACCCGGTGGACGCGGTACAGAGGTCCTATGATGCCGGGGTGACCGATGAGTTCGTGGAGCCCGTGGTGTGCACCAAGGACGGCAAGGTGAAGGAGGGCGACTCCATCATCTTTATCAACTTCCGCCCCGACCGGGCGCGGGAGATCACCCGCTGCTTTGTGGACCCCGCCTTCACCGACGTGGAGCGGAAAAAGGGCTACTTCCCGGTGACCTATGTGTGTACTACCGAGTATGACGCCACCATGCCCAACGTGCTGGTGGCCTTCCCCCACCGGGAGCTGACCAATATCTTCGGTGAGTATATCGCCCGCCAGGGCTATACTCAGCTCCGCATTGCCGAGACGGAGAAGTACGCCCATGTGACTTTCTTCTTCAACGGCGGCGCCGAGCAGGTGTTCCCGGGCGAGGACCGCTGTCTGATCCCCTCCCCCAAGGTGGCCACCTACGATCTCCAGCCGGAGATGAGCGCCCCCGAGGTCACCGAGGAGGCCGTCAAGCGCATTGAGAGTGGCAATTACGATGTGATCATCCTCAACTTCGCCAACTGCGACATGGTGGGCCACACCGGCGTGTTCGAGGCCGCCGTCAAGGCCGTGGAGGCCGTGGACACGGGGGTGGGCAAGGTGGTGGAGGCTACCTCCCGGATGGGCGGCGTGTCCCTCATTACCGCCGACCACGGCAACGCCGAGCGGATGCTGGACGCTGACGGCACGACCCCCTACACCGCCCACACCACCAACCTGGTGCCCTTCTATATTGTGGGCGCCGATGTCAAGCTGCGGGACGGCCGCCTGGCCGACATCGCCCCCACCATGTTGGATCTGATGGGCCTGGAAAAGCCCGCCGAGATGGATGGGGAGACTCTGATTTTGAATTAAGGGCTTTTCCAGGCCCATCCCCGCCACAGGCGGGCGGCGCTGTGCGCCGTCCAAGCGTTTTGGCCGACGGCCAAAACCTTGATGTCGGGGCAATTCACTTGCCCCGAGCAGATAAAAAGACCCGGGGCCCCCGCGCGGCGAGCCGCGTGGGGTATCTGGAAAAGCCCGCCGAGATGGACGGGGAGACGCTGATTGTCAACTGACCTTCCCGTTCAAGGGAATGGCGGCGAAGCGGTAACCGGCGGGGATGAACCCCCGCCCTACCATAGAGCCCCGGCGGGCCGGAGCCCGCCCCCCACACAAAACACCCCTGTAGGCGGGAGTCTGCTCCCGCCGCCAATACGAAAGGAGTTTTCATCATGAAGCAGATCATTGAGATCGTTGACGTGCTGGGCCGCGAGATCCTGGACAGCCGCGGCAATCCCACCGTTGAGGTGGAGGTCTACCTGGAGGACGGCACCGTCGGCCGCGCCGCCGTGCCCTCCGGCGCATCCACTGGCATCTATGAGGCCTGCGAGCTCCGCGACGGCGACAAGAGCCGTTACCTGGGCAAGGGCGTGCTCACCGCCGTGAAGAACGTGAACACCGACATCGCCGAGTGCCTGGTGGGCATGAATGTGCTGGATCAGACCGCCATCGACAAGGCCCTCATCGAGCTGGACGGCACCCCCAACAAGACCAAGCTGGGCGCCAACGCCATTCTGGGCGCTTCCCTGGCCTGCGCCAAGGCGGCGGCCGAGGCCCTGGGTACCTCCCTGTACAACTATATCGGCGGCGCCAACGCCAAGATCCTGCCCGTGCCCATGATGAACATCCTCAACGGCGGCGCCCATGCCACCAACAACGTGGAGATCCAGGAGTTCATGATCATGCCCGTGGGCGCCTGCTGCTTCCGCGAGGCCCTGCGCATGTGCGCCGAGGTGTTCCACACCCTGAAGAACGTCCTGAAAGAGAACGGCACTCCCGCCGCCGGCGTGGGCGACGAGGGCGGCTACGCCCCCAACCTGAAGAAGGATGAGGATGCCCTGAAGGTCATCGTCAAGGCCATCGAGGAGGCCGGCTACAAGCCTGGCGAGGACTTCAAGATCGCCATCGACGCCGCCTCCTCCGAGTGGTGGAACGAGGAGGAGAAGTGCTATATCCAGCCCAAGTCCGGCAAGAAGCTGACCCAGCAGCAGCTGGTCAACATGTGGAAGAAGTTTGCCGACACCTACCCCATCGTCTCCCTGGAGGACGGTATGGCCGAGACCGACTGGGAGGGCTGGGCCATGCTCACCAAGGCCATCGGCGACCGCGTCCAGCTGGTGGGCGACGACCTGTTCGTCACCAACACCGAGCGGCTCAAGACCGGCATTGAGAAGAAGGTGGGCAACGCCATCCTCATCAAGGTCAACCAGATCGGCACCCTGACCGAGACCCTGGACGCCATCCAGATGGCCAACCGGGCCGGCTACACCGCCATCGTGTCCCACCGCTCCGGCGAGACCGAGGACGCCACCATCGCCGACATCGCCGTGGCCGTCAACGCCGGCCAGATCAAGACCGGCGCTCCCAGCCGCACCGACCGCGTGGCCAAGTACAATCAGCTGCTCCGCATCGAGGAGGAGCTGGGCGACGTGGCGCAGTATCTGGGTATGGACGCTTTCTTCAACCTCAAATAAACGAAGGAACCGCAAGGGGCCGCTGCCAATGGCAGCGGCCCCGCTTTTTGGGTCGCCCAGCTCCTGGGGTCCCCAACCGAGCCCAACGCAGTGGGTCGGTTGGGGAGAGGAGGAGCAAGGGAGCGGAGGGAGGGATGCCCACGCATGGGCGTCCCGACGGGAGCGGACTTTGCGACGACGAGGGCGACGTGGCGCAGTATCTGGGTATGGACGCCTTCTTCAATCTCAAGTAAAGCGAAGCGTTGAACGCCCGGGAGCAGGCGCACAGCGAGCTGCGCAGACAAAAAAGCAGTTGCGCCGAAGTGTAAGGATTTATAGAGAAGTTAAGGACAAGGCAGGCCGCAACGGTCTGCCTTGTCCTTTTTATACTGTGTAACCCACTATGACACTTTCAAGGAAAGTGTTCGTGGGAGAAGCGATAAACTGTACTTTGTTACTTTTGGCATAGGCAAAATGGATGTCCTGCTGGGTCAAACATTGTTACAAAATCACTTCCGCCAAATTGTGCTTTTGACTTTGTTGCTCCCAACCGCTCTGCTTTCTTAACCATTTCCATAACATTATCAACTTGAAAATCAAAATGTATCTGTTTCTGTTGTTTCCCTGTTTCTTCGGGCCATACAGGGCAAATATACTCAGCTTCTTCAATGAACAGAAAAACGATTCCCGTAGAACTGCGTACAGCAGGTCTTGCAAATAATTCGCACATTTCCCAACCTAATAACTCACCATAAAATTTCTGCAATTTCTTTTCGTCATCGCAATCAACCATGACATTTCCTAATATAACTTCATTTTCCATGCTGAGTCCTCTCCTCCCCAAATTTTGATTTGCCGGTGAGACAATTATAAAGCGGCACCCACCGGAAAGCAACTTTTTTCAGCGGGTGTCAACTTCCTTATGGAAGTTGCGCCGAAGGCGCAAGGTGTTTTTTGCGGAGCGGTGAGCAGTGCGCCGTGGCGGAGGGTGTGAGGCGTGACAACCGAAGGAACCGCAAGGGGCCGCTGCCATTGGCAGCGGCCCCTTGTCGTGCTTGACCCGTCACTCCTCCAGATAGATGATGCTGACCGGGCAGCCCTCGGCGGCGGATTTCACAGCGGGCAGGTGCGCCGGGCCGGGCTGGCGGTAGACCTCCGCCAACCCGTCCTCCGCGATCCGGAACACGTCGGGGCAGGTGGAGACACACAGCCCGCAGCTGATACAGTCGCTGCGCTCGATGGAGACCTCCATGTGCATCGCTCCTTTCACCCGATAGGATGCCCCGGCGGGCGGCGGGCCATGCGTCCTATTTTCCCACGCAGAAGCGCTCAAAGATGCGGGCGGTCACGTCCTCCCGCACGCTGGCCCCGGTGAGCTCTCCCAAGGCGGCGAGGGCCTCCTCCGCGTCGGTGAGGAGGGCATCGGGGGTGATACCGGCCTCCAGGCTCTCAGAGGCCCGCGTAACGGCCTCCAGCGCCCGCCGGGCGGCATCGGCCTGCCGGGCATTGGTGAGCAGCTCTCCGGCGCTCTCCGCGCCTCCAGCGGGGAAGAGGGCGGCGACGGTCTCCCCCAGCGCATCCAGCCCTGCGCCGGTGGCGGCGCTGACCACACACAGATGGGGAAAGCGGCTCCGCAGCTCCTCCGGCGCGAAAGCCAGGGGGCGGTCGGACTTGTTGATCAGGCAGATGACCCGGGGGGCGCGGGCGGCTTGGGCCATGGCGGCCTCATCCTCGGGGGTGAGGGAGGCGGAGCCGTCCAGCACTAGCAGGGCCAGGGCGGCCCCAGCCAGGGCGGCCCGGCTGCGTTCCACGCCGATGCGCTCCACGGCGTCGTCGGTCTCCCGCAGGCCGGCGGTGTCGATGAGCCGCAGCACAACGCCGCCCAGCCGGCACCGGGCCTCCACCGTGTCCCGGGTGGTGCCGGGTACGTCGGTGACAATGGCCCGGTCATAGCCCACCAGGGCGTTGAGCAGGGAGGACTTGCCCGCGTTGGGCCGTCCTATCAGCACGCAGGGCACGCCGCCGGCGATATACCGTCCCCGGTCATAGGTGCGCAGAAGGGCGTCCAGGCCCGTACGGGCGGCGTCCAGGCCCTCCCGGATGGTGTCGGCCCGGAAGGGGTCGATGTCCTCGTCCGGATAGTCCAGCACGGCGTGAAAGTGGGCCATGAGATCCACCAGACCGCCGTAGAGGGCGGCCACCCGGCGGCTCAGCGCGCCGGAGAGCTGCCCGGCGGCCTGCCGCACGGCGGCGGGGGTCTCCGCCTCGAGGAGATCCGCCACCGCCTCCGCCTGGGTCAGATCCAGTTTTCCGTTGAGGAAGGCCCGCTTGGTGAACTCCCCCGGCCCGGCCTGCCGGACGCCCTGGGCAAACAGGGCCTCCAGCGCCATCGCCAGCACTGCGGGGGAGCCGTGGCACTGCAGCTCCGCAGTGTCCTCGCCGGTGTAGCTGTGGGGGGCACGGGAGAGCGTGGCCAGCACCTGGTCGATGGGGGCACCGTCGGGGCCCAGCAGGGTGCCGTAGACCAGCCTGCGACTCTCGCAGGCAGCCAGGGGACGCCCGCTGGCGGCGCGGAACACGGCGGACGCGGCCTCGATAGCGCCCTCTCCGCTGACGCGGACGATGCCAATGGCGCTGGGAACCGGGGGTGTGGCAATGGCGGCAATGGGTTCGGACATGCTTTCACCTCATGATTGAGCGGCGGCTCATGATATGTTCAGGACACCTGACGTTATTGTACCACAATTGGAAGAAAAATGGAGAACAAAAAAGTTTGTAGAATCCGCCGTGGATTTTTTGCTTGACTTGTCTTATGTCAACTGAATTTTGCATATTGGCGTTATCCACAGGGTGTTAACTGATGTGGATAACCATGTGGATAATGTGGAAAACCCTTTGGATACCGGAGGTCGGGCGTTTCTTTACACGGTCTCTACACTGCATAGCGGATTGTATAAGGCATGTCAAAGAACATTTGTATCAGCGGCGCCGGATGTCAAAAATGGGGGTGGTTTTTTGGGCAGGCCGACAATTGAACGTAATTTTAAAAAATGCTAAAATATTATTATATCTAAAAAATATTTTTATAAAAGGAGGGGTAGGCTTATGAGACAGCCCAGCCTGCTGCGCCGCTATATTCTGTTCTTCTGCGGAGTTCTCTGCGCCGCCCTGGGAATCGCCCTGATTACCTTAGCCGGTATGGGCACCTCGGCGGTGTCCAGCCTCTCCTATGTCCTCACGTTTGTCTTTCCAGGGCTCTCGCTGGGGGTGTTTACCTTCCTGGTGAACTGCACCATGCTGGTCGGCCAGGTGCTGTTGCTCCGGCACAGGTTTCAGTCCATACAGCTCCTCCAGATTCCGGCCACGCTCCTCTTCTCGGTCTGCATCGACCTGTGGACAGAGCTGTTGGCCCCGCTGGTGCCGGAGTCCTATGGGGCCAGGTGGGTGGTGCTCCTGCTGGGCTGTCTCTCCCTGGGGCTGGGGGTTGCGCTGGAGGTGCTTCCCAATGTGCTGATCCTGCCATGTGAGGGGTTTGTCCGAACCGCCAGCCAGGTATTCGGCTGGGATTTTGGGAAGACCAAGACCGGCTATGATCTGGCTATGGTGTCGGCAGCCGCCCTGCTCTCCTATCTCAGCCTGGGGGCCATCTGCGGCCTGCGGGAGGGGACAATAGTTTGTGCCCTGACTGTGGGAGGAATCTCCCGATTTCTGTGCCGCAGGCTCTCCTTCCTGCAATATCCGAGCCGGAGTCATCCGCCCATACCCGCAGAAGCAAGCGGCGCCCATACCGCCGCAGAGCCCTGAAAGCGCAAGTAAAATGCCGCCCATATGGGCGGCATTTTAAAAGGTCAGGCGAAAAATTAGCGCTTGGAGAACTGGGGAGCGCGGCGGGCGGCTTTCAGGCCGTACTTCTTGCGCTCTCTGGCGAAATCCCCTTTATTTTCAATGGGTATAAGTCACGCCTCCAAAAATGCACCTCAAAATGAACCTTATTTTGGACTGGAAGCGAAGGCGGCCGTGACCTTGGAGATCAAGTCTTTAGGCTGATTATAGGTCAAGTGGGCATAGATGTCCAAGGTGATTTTCGCGTGCTCATGGCCGGCCAGCACCTGAGCGGTCTTGACGTCAACAGCGCCAGATAAGAGCAGATTCGTGATGTAGGTATGCCTGAGCTGATGCGGCGTCACCTGAAAGTCCATGCTGTAAATGACGGTCTTGTTGTGAGCGGCCCGCTCTCCAAGCACCGGCGTGACCGTGTGCTTGATTTTCTGGCCTTTGACATATCTGGTGTATGTGCGCTCTTTTGTGCTTCGTACGGTTACATATTTCCAGAGTCGCGCCCACTGGGTACCGGATAGCGGCCCACCGTCCCGGTTGGAAATCACATACTCAGACTGGCTTGCTTCTTTGACGGCCTTTAGGCATTCCACCAGCTGGGGAGGGATCGGGATGATCCTCTTGGACGCCTTGGTTTTCAGGTCGGTCAATATGACTGGCCTATTGTGCTCAGTGTGCCAGGCTCTGCAGACGGAGATGTGAGGGGCGCCCCCCTCCAGAAAAACGCTATCCCATTGCAGCGCCAGGGCCTCCTCTCGACGGAGCCCCGCATATAGGCAGAGCATGACAAACGGATACGGCGGTAATCCCCGGATGGCATCCAGCAAAATACTGACCTGCTTATCGGTAAGCGCAGTTTTCTCCTTTGGGGCCCTCCCTCCCTTGGGGTTGAGGTTTTTACACGGGCTTTCGTCGATGATGCGATTCTCCAGCGCGGAGCCGAAAATCATCTTGTAGAGCATCTGAACGCTACGGTAGATAGAAGCCGACTTCTCTGCTGCCTTGGAGATCGCCAGCTTAATATCATCCGGCGTCACCTCGGCCATGTATTTCTCCCCCAGGGGCGCTATGATGTAGATCTTGACCTTGGAGGCATAGTCGGCCAGCGTAGTGGCTCGGACGTGCGCGGCCTGCATGGTGAGCCACTTTTCAGCGTAGTCCTTGACGGTGGGATTATCCCGACGGTAGATATCTTCCTCAATCTGGCGCTGAACGGTGGCGATCTTCTCGGTCAGCTCCTCCGCCGTTTGGGCATAGAGGGCGATGTACTTTCCTCCTGGCCCCTTGATACGTTTCCGAAATTCTTTACGGCTCTCAATCCATTCGTAGGTTGGCTTCTTTGGCCGAGCCATGCCACCGCCCCCCTTCTTCTATTGGTAGCTTTCCTAAGACAGAATAACCAGAAGATTAAATACAGACTTAGTCTTAAGATAGAATAGAAAGTAGATATAGGCGCGTCGCGCGCGCACGCGCGCGAGTATCCATACCCTATTGATACCCTATCCATACCGTATCCGCAAAAGCATGGATAGGGTATCAGCCGAGCCGAACGGCCGTCCCCGTGGCGCAGATATTGGATCCGAATGGTTCAAAGCGGGCGGCGATGACGGCATCGGCCCCTAATTCTGCGGCCTGCTGCTGAAGGACGGCAACGGCCCCTTCTACGCCTGTCTGCCACCCACGCTGCACCCCCTTGTTCCCCCCAGGCAGAGCCATGACCTGAGCGGCGGAAACGATACCCAGGTACTCAATGACAGGGCGCCCCTCTACGGTAAAGGATGTAGTAATAATCATAGCGATCCCCTTTCACATATTTTCCAATATACAGCGTTTTCGTGCCGAAGTATGTCGAAAGTGATTTTTTATCTTTTCCAGCAAAAATCTACTGACCTTTGCTATAATGGTGCCACTGCCGGCAGCTACTTTTCGATAAGGAGCTGAGGAAATGAAATCAAAAGAGCGACAGGAAATAGAAGCCATGCTGTCAAAGCTGTCGGTTGCTCAAAAAGGGCGACTGATTATTTATCTGCGCTCTCTGCGAGGTACCGCAGATAGCTCAACGCCTCCCGCTTCTTCTCAGGCGTCAGTTCGAGAAGAATAGCTGCCAACTCATTGTCGAGGCCACAACGCCCGCTCCCTGCTTTGGGGGCGGGCGTTGTTTCATCCAGGCCCTCTGTTAGCAAATCGACGGGGATGTCGTCAGTGCGGGTAAAAAGATCGGTTAACGTGATGCTCATTCCGTCCGCAATCTTCTTCAAGGCGGGGAGCGATGGAGTTACCGGCTGGCCAGTTTTGGGGTTGACATTCCGCTCCAGCATGGAGATGTAGCCATTCGACAGGCCGCAGATGGAAGCAAATTGACGCTGGGACAGGCCGTGCTCCCTGCGGTATTCCTGCACCAAATCGCTCAGTGTCATAACTTTGACCCCCTGTTTTTGTTTAATCTATTATACACGCGCACATGAGGGCTGTCAATAAAAGTGTGAAATTTATTGAGCAAAATTTGTGTAACTCACTTGACAGGCCCTGCGTCCTGGTGTACTATGTCTGTGCAGCCGGTTAAACACACCGCGATTTTTCAGAAAGGAGGGGGCAGCTATGGGGTACAGAATCCGAGAGCTTCGTGAAGCCATGAAGATGACCCAGGAGGAGCTTGCCGACAAAAGTGGTGTCAGCCGTGGTACAATTTCCGCGCTGGAGAACGGCTCCATGCGGAACACAACCAGCAAAACCTTGCTGAAGCTCGCCCAGGCACTCAACACAAGCGTAGACCGTATTTTTTTTACTGAAACTGTTTAACCGACTACACAATCGAGGAAAGGAGATGATTTTATGAACCTTGGTAGGCGGCTTAAAAAATTGCGCGGGGGCAGAAGCGGAGACGAGGTAGCAAGCGAGCTTGGTATCTCCGCATCCTCCCTCAGAATGTACGAAACAAACCGGCGCGTCCCAAAAGATTCCGTGAAAATTAAAATGGCGAACTACTTTGGAGTGACTTTTTTACGAAGAATGCGCCTGTCAAAAAGGAGGTGAAGAAAATGTGCGAAGCGTTAGAGAAGGCTGTGGCTGCTATTAACAAGGAGCAACCCGAACAGATCCTGGCTGGAATTCCGACCGAAAAGCTGAAGACTATCCCAAACGAAATCTGTGGCTTGCTTGTAAATAACGGCCTCTCGTTCCAGCAAGCAGAGCTATTGCTTGAGGTAGCGAAAGGCCGTCTACGCAGGGCAAAGATTTAGTTTTGGCGGTTATCCAGAAGGTTGTGAAGAGTGCCGAAGCTTTTTACACGCACCGTAAAGAGATCTTCGGAAAATGGATTTGTGGCATTCTCGCTGATGCGTTCCGGGACCCTCCCAAGGGCCTCGACCCCAGCTTTCAAGTCGTTGTAAACATCCGCCGGAAGCGCCTGACCGCAATTCGGGCACTCCATGGATGTGCGCGCTTTGAATTCCTCTGGCCGCAATTCACAAGAGCACTTGCATTTACTGCATAAGAGCTCAATTTTGAAGTCCATCCTATCGCCTCCTTTCACAATGGATTTTATCACGGAAAGATGGGGCAGGCAAGGATGGCGAAAGGAGGTAATCAGATGCCAAACCTGTTGACCCGGAAAGAGGCGGCTGCGCGGCTTGGCATTACGGTAATGACCTTAGATGCCGAGCGGAGCAGCGGCCACCTGGCCTACATACAGCGTAAGCCCGGAGGAAAGGTCTGGATTACCGAAGAGGCGCTGGTCGAGTATCTGGCCCGCGCGACGCACCCGGCACGGCCGGACATGAAAGTAGCCCGGGCGCTGCGCCAAGTTAAGCGAGCGTAGCCGGGCAATGGAAAGGAGCTGATTTCTGTGAAAGCAACCGGAATCGTGCGGAGGGTGGATAGCTTAGGGCGCCTGGTGATCCCGATGGAGCTGCGCCGCACCCTCGGAATCAAGGAAGAGGACCCGATGGAGATTTTCACGACGGAGGACGGAATCCTTATCCGCCCCTATAAACCCGGGTGTATCTGCTGCGGGTCGTCGGAGGATCTGGTCGAGTTCAACGGGGTTTCCCTCTGCGGGGCCTGCATCCATGAGTTTTCCGAGAGGAGCTGACGGATGATGGGCCAGAAAATCGCGGGGGGCATGAAACGACAGCGCCTAAGCCCGCTGTTACCGGTTGAGCAGGCCGTGGCGATGCGCCACTACCAGATGATTGACAGGTACATAGCACAGCAAGCCCTACCTAAAGACGAGTATTACGACGTCGTTGCCTTTGGATTCCTGCTGGCCGTCAAAAAGTGGTTTAGTCGCCCGGACTTGTACCAGTACGAATTTTCCACCATCGCCTGGGCGTCCATGCGGTCGGCCGTCTCCAACGAAAAGCGGAAGCAGGCCCGCAGAATTAAGACTGTCAGCCTGGATGACCCCATCCCGGGAACAGATGGGATGACCTGGGCGGACATTATCACCGAGGAGCACCTGGTCTACTCGGCATAGGAGGGATGAAATGAAAATCGCCTATAACGTAGAGCACCTTCCGGAGCGGAAACGAGGCAACAGGAAGGAAAGCGAGGAAGTGACTGCCTTGAAGTCCTTCCTGGCAGATGGACGACAGCGAAATATGGTCTTCGAGTACAATGACGCCAAGGAGGCCAAGAAGCGGTATGACAGCCTGCGGAACTTCCGAAACGCCAACAAGCTGCAGGAAGTTTTCGATATGTACCGCGCCGACCGGTTTGATTATCAAGACCAAGAACCCCCCAGCGAAGAAGGTTTGAGGGAGGTACCTATGTATTTCAGGGAATGCCCCCGCTGTGGGGCGCATCTCGACCCCGGCGAGCCCTGTGACTGCCGGGAAGTAGAAAAAGAGGCCGCCCCCGCTGCCACGGGAACGACCTCACGCAAATGGACACAAACCCAGTCTATCAGCCCGTCGGCTGGAAGTCAAGGGCTGGAGGTAATGCCATGCCGGACAATGAACTGAGAAGTCTTCGCATTGAGCTGGGCCTACCGGCCCGCGACATGGTGGCTGTCGTCCAGGGGCTCTACCCCAAGTACGACAAGACCATGCAGAGCAAGTGCGAGAACGGCGATGACTACGGGATCTCCCTCCGGTCGGACGCCATGAAGGCGCTGTATGAGAAGTTCGCCCCTGGCGGAACCAAGGCCAGCCGGCGGAAGAAAGACCGCCACCGGCTGACGGGCCGTATCACCTGCCGCCTGGAGGACGCCGATATGGAGGCGTTGCAACAGCGCATGGAGGCTGATGGGTACGCCACCGCCCAGGAGCTCTTAACTGCCCTGGTGCGCCGGTATCTTGCCGGGGAGGTGGAGGCGTGAACTATGACCTGCCGGATCACCCGGTCGTGCAAAACCTAGAGCGCACCGGCTACCCGGACGGAAAGGAGCCCCACTACCCCCGCTGCCCCATCTGCGGCGAGGAGTGCGAAACCATCTACAAAGACCGATACGGCGCATACGTCGGTTGCGACGTGTGCGTGGAAATCAAAGACGCATGGGAAGTTGAGGACTGCTTCCCAGAAAGGAGCTATCACCATGATTAGAAACCCCAACGAAATCCAGGAGGGTGCCAAGAAGATCCGTATGCTGATTGCCGGCTACCCCGGCATCGGCAAGTCCACCCTGGCCCTCTCTGCCCCCCGCCCCCTGCACATTGACGTGGACTTCGGCATCGACCGCATCGAGCCCCGGTACCGCAAGCCCTACATCCAGCCCAAGAGCTATGACGAAATCTTGGAGGACTTGACCCCCATTAACGTCCAAGACTTCGATACGCTGGTCTTCGATACCGGCGGGAAGCTCATTTCCCTCATGTCCCAGTGGGCCATCAAGAAAGACGTCAAGTATGGCCAGCGGGACGGCTCCCTCTCCCTCAAGGGCTATGGCTTCATCGGCCGCGAGTTCCAGCGCCTCATGGACTACTGCTTCTATGAGCTGGACAAGCACATCGTCGTGGTGTTCCATGCCATCGAGGAGAAGGACGGGGACAATACCCGGCTCCGCATCAAGGTTGAGGGCCAGACCAAGAACAACGTCTGGGAGCCGATGGACCTGGGCGGCTTCGTGGAGATCCAAGGCAACAACCGCACCATCGGCTTCTCCAACTGTGAGCGGTACTTCGCCAAGGGCACCCGGGGCATCCACGGTGTTTGGCAGGTCCCGGAGCTGGGACCGGACAAGCCCAACGACTTCTTGACCCGGCTCTTTGCCCAGTACAACGCGCTCTCCGCCGCGGAAGTGGCTCAGAACGAGAAAGAGCAGGAAGCCTACGAGGCGGCTATGGCCGAGGGGCAAGAGATCGTCGCTGGTGTCACCGATGCCGACAGCGCCAACGCCGCCATGTCCAAAATCAAGGCCGTCAACCACGCCCTGACCTCCAAGAAAGAAGTCAACGCGGCCTTTAACGCCAAAATCAAGGAGCTGGGGCTGTTCTACGACAAGGTGCTGAAAAAGTACACCCCGGCGCCCCCGGAGGGGGATAAGGGGGCGGAGTAAATGGCCCGGTATCTGATGACCCACTCTCTGCTGTCGTCCTGGCTCTACGCCATGAAGGAAAACCCCTACGAGGACGCCAGTACCGAGCGGGACCCCTATGCCGAGTTCCTCCAGGTGCTCCGGCGAGAGCCGACCACCACCACCGAGGCCATGCAGAAGGGCATCGACTTCGAGAACTTGGTGACCGACATTGTGAACGGCGCCGGCGATACCAATAATCGCTGGTATGACGCGGCACAGAAGGTCGCCGGTCATGTCCGCGGCGGTGTTCTTCAGTACAAGGCCCGCCGGATCATCACCGCCCGGGACACGGAGCTGGTGCTGTACGGTCGTCTGGACTGCCTCAAGGCCGGGGATATCAAGGACATCAAGTTCTCCAGCGGCTATGACCGGGGCAAGTATTTCAGCAGCACCCAACACCCGACCTACTTTGAGATTGTCCCGGAGGCAAAGTCATTTACATACCTCGTGAGCAACGGCTCTGAGGTCTGGACGGAGCGGTATTACCGCGAGGAGACGCCCAGCATCATTCCCACCATCTCGGATTTTCTGGAATGGCTGGATGCGCTGGGATTGGCTCCGCTCTACAAAGAGAAATGGCTGGCCCTATGAGGGGGCGGCTGGTCGACCTGACTATCGGGCTCAACCGGAAGCAGCGCATCACTGTCGAGGTCGACCGAGATTACCGCGAGGACTATGAGCGGCTGAAAGACGCCGAGCTGGACATCGAAATCAAGAAGCACCGGGAAAAACGCTCCAAGTCGGCCAATGCCTATTTCCATGTGCTGGTGAACAAAATTGCCGCCGAGCGCGGGGGCAGTGACGAGGCGACCAAAGCGGCCCTTGTCGTGGAGTACGGGGCGCTGGCCAAGGACGCCGACGGGCTGACGGTGGGCTTCAAGCTTCCCGCCTCCGTGGATGTGTCCACCATCTACCCCTATGTGAAATGCTTTGACACCCGCGTGGAGAACGACAAGATGTTCAAATGCTACCTGGTCTACAAGCAGACGCACCTCATGGACAGCAAGGAAATGGCCCGGCTGATTGACGGGGCCATCGAGGTAGCCAAGGAGCTGGGCATCGAGACGGACACCCCGGAGCAGCTGGCCCGGTACAAGGAGGACTGGAATAAGGAATGAGAAAAGTTTACTGCGACTACTGCGGCCGGCAGGCTGAGTATGTGGACAGCAAGGTCGTCTACGGCAAGAGCTACGGCTGATGTACCTCTGTCGGAATTTCATGGCCTACGTCGGTGTTCACAAGGGCACCGACAAGCCCCTGGGCCGGCTGGCCAACGCAGAGCTCCGCTACTGGAAGAAGCGGGCCCACGCCGTTTTCGACCCTCTGTGGCAGCGGGGACGCTTCCGCGGCCACCGCAACGCGGCTTATGGCTGGCTGGCCCAGAAGATGGGGCTGCCCGTGGAGCAGACCCATATCGGGATGTTTGACGTGGCGCAGTGTCGCAAGGCCATCCATATCATTGAGAACGAAACGAGAGGAGGAAGTTCATATGGATGAAAAGAGAAGCCCCGAGGAACTGCTGGCGCAGCTGTGCTTGGAGCCCGGCTTCGTGCTGGTGCCGCAGGACCGCTTTGAGGAACTGGTGCGGGCCGAGGCGGAGCGCGACGTCCTGGAAGTCGTAATCCTGGGCGACAAGAACTACAACGTCGATGTCGTCATGGCCGCTATCAAGAAAGCCCGGAACAAGGTGCTCCTGGGCAAGCCGGAGGTGGAGGGTGATGCTCAATAAAATCATCATCATGGGCCGGCTGACCCGTGACCCGGAGCTCCGCCATACGCAGAGCGGCACGGCCGTCGCCTCTTTCTCCCTGGCGGTGGACCGGGACTTCAAGGACAAGACCACCGGCGAGAAGTCCACGGACTTCATCGACGTGGTGGCCTGGCGCAATTCTGCGGAGTTCGTGTCCCGGTACTTCACCAAGGGCCGCATGGCCGTGGTGGAGGGGCGGCTGCAGATCCGCCCCTGGCAGGACCGGGACGGGAACAAGCGCCGCTCGGCCGAGGTCGTCGCCGACAACGTGTACTTCGGGGACTCCAAGAGGGACGGGGACGGAGGCGGGGGCTACCAAGGCGGCTACCCGCAGGACGCCTACGGCGGGTATGCGCCTCCACCGTCCGGGCGGTCTGGCCCACCGGCCGGGGGCTATCCGCCCTCCAACTACGGCGGCGGAGACTTCGCGGAGCTGGGCGATGACGATGACGGGGAGCTCCCGTTCTGACCTGTGCGGGCCGTCCCTTCGGGCGGCGGCCCGCCACCAAAAGGAGGTGACGCAAGTGTGGCAAAGGGACGCCTTATCAGCACAAATTTCTGGATGGACGGCAAGGTGGAAGATGATTTCACGCCGGAGGACAAGTACGCATACCTCTGGTGCCTGACCAATCCTCACACCAACCTCTGCGGCTGTTACGAGGTCAGCATCAAGCAGATTGCCCATGAGCTGGGGTACAACACCGACACCGTGGAGCGGCTCTTGAAGCGGCTGGATGGGGCGCACAATGTCATCCGATACAGCGCCCCCACGAAGGAGCTCCTGGTGCTCAACTGGTATCGCTACAACTGGAACGCCTCGGAAAAGCTGGATAAGCCCCTGCTGGCTGAGATTCGGACGGTGAAGTGTGACAGCTTCCGGGAGTATCTGGCCGACCGCTACAACGAGCGGGACAGCGTGAGCGTTCCCTATGAACACTGGACCGACCAGCCGCCGGCGGGCAGCGAGCTGCCTCCCCCACCCAGGAAAGGCAGCGACGGCGCCGAGGCTACCCCGGAAAGGCAGGTGCGCCACAAGCGCGGCCAGTACGGATGGGTGCGCCTTACCGACGAGGAGATGGACCGCCTCACCCGCGACCTGGGGCCGGACGAGCTGGCCCGCTGCATTACCTATGTCGACGAGGCCGCCCAGACCACCGGCAATAAGAACAAGTGGAAGGACTGGAATCTCGTCATTCGGAAATGCAGCAAGGGGCGCTGGGGACTTGAACGGACGTCGGCCCCAGTGGGCGGCACGAGGAAAAGCGCATCCCAGGGTGCTGCGGAGGATCTGCGGGAGCTCCACGAGCTGTTCGGTGAGGGGTGATGTTGTGACCAAGAAGGAAATGACGGAGATTTTCAGTGTCATGCTCCTTGCGTGGCCCAACGCTGAAATGTTCAAGGGTGGCGTCGCCAAACTGGGGCCGACCATCGAGCTCTGGACAGACTGCCTCTCCGACGTGGACTTCTGGCTGGGCCAGCAGGCTGTTATCCGGCTGTGCCGCGAGTGCAAATTTCCTCCCTCTATTGCGGAGTTTAAGGAAAAAGCAGACAACGTCCAGCAGGAAATCAGGTCACGCATTGACCTGGAGTGGAACGAGATCAAGTTCTCCCGCTTGCTGGATAAGTCGCCGCAGGAATGGTATCAGAGGCTACCCACCAATAGCGACGTTAAGGCCGTGATTGACGCCCTGGGCGGTATGGAGAAGTTCGCCACCAAGGGAGAAGGAAGCTGGAACTACTACGAGTTCCGGGATATGTACGAAAAGCTGATGCGAAAAGAAGTGCCCGGGGCGGTGGCGCGGCTGACCTCCGGGAAAAAGAAGGAGTTGAGTCCATGAGAACGAGAAAAAGCTACCGCCGCCGGGCTTGGGCGCAGCGCATCGCACTGGTGCTGCTCCTGGCGGTCGTTGCAACGCTGATAATCGCCCGTATAGAGGCGGAGCCGGTGGCGGGCGAGGTATCTACCACCCCGGAGGCAACGCCCCAGGAAACGGCTGTATTGCGGCCGGAGCCTACCTATATCGTAGAGGCAATTCCGACCCCGGAGCCGACACCGACGGTGATGGCCCGATATGCGGATGTCTCCATGACCGAGGCGGAGCGCGCCGAGCTGGCGGCGATCATCTACCTGGAGGCTCGCGGAGAGCCGGCCGAGGGGCAACAGGCAGTGGCCGAGGTCATCCTGAACAGGGTGATTTCCCCGGACTTTCCGGACAGCGTAAACGAGGTGCTGCACCAGGGAGAGGGAAAGGCGGTGCCGCAGTTCTCCACCATCGGCCTCTTGCCGAAAGCGGAGCCAACCCAAGCCCAGTATGACGCTATCGACGCAGCCCTGTACGGCCCCTCCATCCTGCCGGCCGATGTGGTGTTCTTCTCCCAGAGCGGAGAAAACGACCGCGTGTGGGGCAAGATCGGCGGCCATGTGTTCTGTTACGCCTATGCCTGGGAGTGACTTTATGAGAAGAAGCAAGTTTAGAACTGCCTGCGGCGTGGTGGCCGGCATCGGTTTCTTTATCATGCTGGTAGCGGCCGGGGGCAGCGATACCGGCACCCTCGACCGTCCGGAATCGTTTTGCTTGGCGGCCTTGGGGCTCGGGCTATTTGCCGCCGGATGCTATTTGGGAGGGTATATCGAATGAGCAAGGATAAGGACCCACGCCGGCAGCTGATGGGGAAAATCAGCAAGGCCAAGGGCAAGCACTTCGAGGAGCGCCTGGACACCTCCTTCGCCTACTACCGCGACTGCGGGTACGCCATCATCGAAAAGACCCCGGAGCCCATGCGCCCGACCAAAAATCTGGGCAACGGCAAGTTCATCGCTTTCTTTGAGAAGAAGGCCCAGCCCGACTACAAGGGAACCATCAAGGGCGGCCGCACCGTCATGTTCGAGGCGAAATTCACGGCGAAGGACCGGATGGAGCAGGATCGCGTGGAACGGACCCAGAGCGAATATCTTGACCGGCACGAACGCTTGGGGGCAAGATGCTATGTTTTGGCTGGCTTCGGCTCCGGTGAGGTCTACCGCATCCCCTGGCCCACATGGAGGGCCATGAAAGAGCTTTTCGGCCGCAAGTATGTCACCGAGGCCGACTTGGAGCGATACCGAGTGCATACGGCGTGGAACGCCACGCTGCAGCTGCTCGACTGAACGAAAGGAGATTACCATGAGCGAGATTTCCATGTATGAAGCCCAAAAGAAGAAGCTGCAGGGCCTTTGCGACGAGCACGACCTTGTTTACCGCTTCATCAAAGACCGCTACCCAATCACCCTCACCATCAAGCCTGTGCAGGGCGTTGAAGCCCAGATGTCTATGCTGGAGGACGTGGAGGAGGTCGGCTATCGGAGCCCGGATGCCTCCATGACCTGGATCTTCGAGGACGGGGTGCTGGAGACGAAGGTCACCGGCGGCACCTTCACCATCAGCAAGACCCTCCGGGGGAAAATCGAGAACGTCCTGGTGAAGATGATTGCCTACTGGCAGCAGTACTTCTTCCGGGATGTGATGGAGAAGAACGCCCTGCGCCCCGGCGTAATGCCCGTCATCGACGAGGACGAGGCCGACGACAGCGAGGCCCCGCCCGCGCCGGAGGGCGCCGAGCCCCTGGAGGAATACGAGGACGACGGCGAGATCCCCGGAGACGAGGAGCTCGACGAGGATGCCCCGGACATCCAGGAGGCTACCCGTATCGTCCGGGGTGAGAACAAGGCTTCCACGGCCCTCTTGCAACGACGCATGAATATCGGCTATGCCAAGGCTGCCCGCCTCCTGGATGCCTTGGAGCGTCTGGGCGTGGTCGGCCCCTACAACGGCTCCGACCCGCGAGAGGTGCTCCCCAGTGACCTCCCCGATGACGATGACGGCGAGGAGGGCGAGAGCGATGATGAGGCGTGAGGACTACAAGGCCGTAAAACACATGGATAAGACCCAGATGGAGAAATATCTCCAGACAGTCTACCAGCGCGGCTTCGATGCGGGCGTCAAGTCTGTCATCGCCAAGACCAAGGCTGCCATCCAGGCGAAGGCCGCCGACGGCGCGCCGGAAGCGGAGGGATAAGTCATGGGAAAGGCCATCCGTCTCCGTGGTGAGTGCCAAAAGAATATCGTCAAGTTGCTGGACGGCTTGTGCGGCCACTACTCCAGGTGGGAAGTGTGGCAGGACTTCATCATCATGTCCGCCATCAGCATCGCGAACGTCCTGAGCGGCCCTCACCGGGAGGCCCGTGAGCGCGAGTACATGGAGCACGCTTCCCGGTACTCCCGGAAGGAGCTGGAGGTATTCGCACAGATGCTGGCGGAGGTGGCTATGGAAATGGAGCGAGAGCCCGATCAAGACCTCCTCGGGGAGCTGTTTATGGCCCTCGACCTCAGCAACAAGTGGAAGGGGCAGTTCTTCACCCCGTACTCCGTGTGCCGGGCGATGTCCGGCATGACCTACGGCGACGATCTCAAGGCGCGTATCGAACAAAGGGGATGGGTGGCCGTTAACGACCCGGCCTGCGGAGCAGGGGCCCTGCTGATTGCCTTTGCCAACGAGTGCCGCCGTCCTGGCCACGACATCAACTTCCAGACGTCGGTGCTGTTCGTGGCCCAGGACATCGACTTCCTGGCCGGGATGATGTGCTATATCCAGCTGAGCCTCATTGGCTGCCCTGGGTATGTGGTCATAGACGACAGCATCTCCAGCCCCATAACAGGGATTGACCCTCATGGGCTCATTCCTCGCGACGGTCCAAACGTCTGGTACACGCCTATGTACTTCCGGGACGTTTGGCACTGGCGCCGGCTGTGGGTGCAGATGGATCGCGTACTGTTCACGGCGGCTCCGAAAGGCCAGGCGGAAACGCCGGCCCCGGAGCCGCTTGGCACAGTAGGGCCAGAACTGAATGAAGGCAAAGGCGGTCAACTCACTCTGTTTTGAAGGGAGTGGAGGGAAATCAATAAACGGTTGACCCAGGAGCAGGTTGCATATATCCGTGAACATTATTTGGAGTTCAGCGACACAGAGCTTGCAAAGAAATTCAAAGTTCACGAAACCCAAGTAGCCAATGCCCGACACCGGATGAAACTTTGCAGAGAACGCGGACAAAGGGCGAAGGGACCAAATTGGAATGCTGCCGAAGAAGAATATCTTTCCGAAAACTGGGGACGGGTTACGATCTCCACAATAGCTAAGCGGCTAAACCGAACGGAAACGGCTGTCACCATCCGAGCCCGCAAATTAGGCCTTGGCGCGTTTCTGGACAGCGGCGACTATGTGACACTCAATCAGCTTGTCATCGCAGTCACAGGGTCGAAGAAATCGTACTCATACAAAATTAAGAGCTGGGTTGAGAAGCGAGGGCTTCCAGTTCACATGAAAAAGGCCCTGGCCCATACATGGCGCGTGGTCTATCTGGATGAATTCTGGGTGTGGGCCGAGAAAAACCGCGCCTTTCTGGACTTCTCCAAGATGGAGCCGCTGGCCTTGGGGGCGGAGCCGGAATGGGTGGCCGAGCAGCGTCGGAAAGATTTTCAGGCCTTCGCTGTTCAGCGCAAGGACCCGTGGACGCCAGAAGAGGACAGTCGGCTGAAGGCTCTTTTGGAGCAGCAGCGTTATGGGTACGCCGAGCTGTCAGAAGTGCTCCATAGGTCGGCTGGGGCTATCCAGCGCAGGTGTACCGACCTCGGCCTGAAGAACAGGCCAGTAAAGGCCGATAACCACGGGAGCGCAGCAGTCTGGACACAAGAGGATTTCGATAAGCTGGCCGATGGCATCCGTCGGGGCGACAGCTACACACTGATAGGAAAGGCGCTGGGCAAATCCGAAAAGGCTATCCGAGGAAAGGTCTATTTTGTGTACCTGACCGAAAGCCAAGATAAGGTGCGGGCCATGATGGGGGACCATCAGTGGGGATATGGGGTGCCGGAGCCAACCGTGAAGCAGGCTCTCTGCCTCTCGCGCACACGGACAGGGGTGCGGAAAAACCTGTCCGCGCTCGACTCATTGCTACGGTACCGGATGAACGAGCTCGGCTACGATCCGTACTGGCAGCGGTTTATGTGCATGAACTGGGATGACTTCGACGGATGCGCCGCCGGGTGCAAGGACTGTGATTCCTGCACAGAGTTCCGCCGCATACCCCCGCAATACTGCGCGCGATGTGGGGCTACCTTCTATGAGCGCAAGGAAAATCGCTTCTGCTCGGCCTGCCGCACGGCCCGGAAGAAGCAGGCCCAGCGCCGGTGGTGCCGCGTGAACAGATATATCCGAAAGGAGATGTGAGATGTTCTTCCTGGAAAGAAAAGAGCCGGTCGCCATACCGAATGTCCTCGGTAACACCAGCCAGCCGGTCCACACATACCGATGGAAAGCGATATACACCTGCCCGGAGCGGTGGCCCCTGGAGGCGCTACTCCGGCACATGGACCCTAAGACACACCGCATCACATCAAATTCCCCGGCCGAGGGATAAGCCGGCCACGAAAGGAGCTTGTATGAAAAAATCAATCAACGACCGCTGCCCGCTGCAGGTCGAATGTGAGCGGAAGAAGTGCGACTTCATCTGCAAGGAACTGGAATGCCCCTACTATTCGGCAAACGCCCGCGAGGGCTACTACATCTACGACCAAGAGGCGATCCGCGACAGGAAGGATCGGGAGGCTATGGACGAAGCTCTCTCTGCATCCCTGGGCGATGACGACGCCCCTGACGGCCTGGTCTACATCCCCATCGAACAGCTCTACTCCCATCCCGACAACCCCCGGAAAGACTTGGGCGACCTGACCGAACTGGCCGACAGCATCAAGGCCAACGGTGTCCTCCAGAATTTGACCGTTGTTCCAAGGATGGTGAAGGGGGAAATTACGGGCGACACTTGGCAGAAAGGCTACACGGTCGTCATCGGCCACAGGCGCCTTGCAGCCGCGAAGCTGGCCGGTCTGAAGGAGCTTCCCTGCGTCATTACTGACATGGATCTCCGGACGCAGGTGCAGACCATGCTCATGGAGAACATTCAGCGGTCCGACCTCACCCTTTACGAGCAGGCCCAGGGCTTCCAGATGATGCTCGACCTGGGGGACAGTATTGACGAGATTGCCCGGAAGTCTGGCTTCTCCCAGACGACCGTCAGGCGCAGAGTGAAGCTGCTGGAGCTCGACCAGGAGAAATTCAAGGCTTCCGTGAGCCGTGGTGCCAACCTCATGGATTACATGGATCTGGACAAGATCGAAGACCCGGAGCTGAAGAATGAAGTCCTGGAGGCCGTCGGCACCAACAACTTCCGACAGAAGCTGGCCAGCGCCATCGAGACAGAGAAAAGCCGCAAGCTCATCGCGGAGCGGGTGCAGGCCCTTTCCGCCTTTGCGACCCAGGTCGAGAAGGCGGACCAATCCACCATGCGGTATGTGCGGAATTACGGCACCTGGAACAAGAAAGACGAGGTGACGCGCCCCGATGACGCGGACACCGTGGCTTACTTCTTCTGCGTGGGAATGCACCAGGTAGACCTTTATCGCCAGATCGTTGAGGAGCCGGAGGACGCAGAGGCGGCGGCCCGGGCGGAGCGAATCAAGGCCGAGCTGGAGCGCCGGCACGCAGAGCTTGAAACCATCTCCAGGGCAGCATACCAGGCGCGATACGCATTCATCAAGGATTTCTCGTCTGCAAAAAAGAACGTGACTACTGTTTGTCGCTTCGTTGCGGGAATGCTCCTTCGGGGCCACGATGATCCAGACGACGCTATGATGTCCGAGCTTTTAGGCATTGGTGTTGATACCGAGAACGATGAAATCGACACCGTGGCCTTTGATGAACGATCGAAGGAAAGCCCGGAATATACCCTCCTGGTCACCGCTTACGCGTCCTTTGACGCCGAGGGAGTAAATTACTTCTGGTGGCGCTGGGACCCTGAGAAGCACTGTATGGCCTGCGTACATCAGGAAAACGAAAGTCTGGATTTCCTGTATAAAATCTTCACAGAACTGGGATATGAGATGTCCGATGAGGAAAAAGCCCTCCAGGACGGCACCCATGAGCTGTTCCAGGAGGTGAACGGATGAAAGCCCTTACCATTTGGCAGCCCTGGGCCTCGCTGCTGGTGTCTGGTCAGAAGAAATATGAAACCAGAAGCTGGGCCACCGCCTACCGAGGCCCCATAGCTATTCACGCCGCCATGCGGCCGGTGCGTCGGACCATCGACGCGCTGGCCGCCGACAAGGAAGGGAGCGGGTGGAATGTGCTGGAGCGGCTGGACGGCCTCTTCATCCGGCCCGGGGCGCTTGACCAGTTACCTACCGGGGCCATCGTCGGAAAGGCGATTCTGACCCGTTGCAATCTGATTACAGAGGACTTCCGGGCGAAGCTGTCGCCCCAGGAGCTGGACCTGGGTGACTTTTCGATTGGCCGGTATGCGTGGGAGTTTCATGTGATGATCCCAGTGGACCCGCCGGTGAAAGCCTCCGGGAAGCAGGGGCTCTGGACTTGGGAGGGAAGCCTGGAATGAAGAAAAAGCGAGCGAGATCCCAGCCGGTACCGGGGCGCCCCGCCCCGGCGCCGGCGACCGGCGGCCGCGTCCAGGTGGGCGATGTAGTCTACCGCAAGCCTGTTTCCTTTTCGGACAGCGACGCCAAGAACGCCCAGACGATGCGCGTGGCGGTGGTCTGGGTACACCCGGCCGGTCGCTTCCATGTGGTCGAGTTCGAGAAGGGCGTCAGAGAGAGTTTTGAGGGGGTGCAAAGATGACAAGAAAGCGTTTTGTTAAAAGGCTTATGGGAGATGGAGTTTCAAGAAATGAAGCCGTCCGGCTCACAAAGATGCGGGCGCAAGGTTGTTCGCATGAGGAGTTTTACGATTTTGCGCGCTTCATAGCAGCAATGCAAGGTGTCGGTATATCCGCCAGACGGACCAGACGGGCCTTTAGGCGCGCCTCCAGGGCGATGTACGATGCAGGGAGCTCAATGGGCCACTTGGGGCGAGTGGCTACTTACGTATTTTTGGACGAGAGCTCGCCTTTTCCGGAGTTTCCGGGCAAGAGGGTTCCCCCGTGCTGATTATCACTGTCCAGGTCAATGCCCGGGCGAGCCAGGCCATCGGCATCAAAGAGGACTTAGCCATGTTCCTGGAACGGTATGGGGATGCACGGGTGATATCCGTTGAAGAGGCCCCGCAAAAGCAGATGGAGCAGATGACAATAGGAGGCGGTGCGTACCATGAGCAGCAGAAGAAGCGTGTGTCGCGGGTGCGGCGCTGAAATCGTGTGGGTAAAGACCACGGCCGGGAAAAGTATGCCGTGTAATCCCGGGGCGGTGCCATTCTGGGCCCGCCCGGGGGCTCCGGGCAAGGTTGTCACCCTGCTGGGGAAAGTCGTGAGCTGCGACTTTATCGGCGAGCGTGACCGGGTGAGCGGCTTCGGGTATGTGTCCCATTTCAGCACCTGCCCGAAGGCAAAGGAATTCAAGCGGAAGTAACGATGGTGTGGGGGTGAGCCAAAAATGACGCTACAAGAGTTGTCCCAGTATTACAAGTTGCGCGAGCGGCTGAACAGGGACGAAGAAATCCTGGAGTCTCTCCGAGCCGCGGCTTGCCCCGGAGCGCAGAACTTGAGCGGAATGCCCCATGCGCCGGGCGTCCGGGATAAGGTGGGCGACCTGGCTGTGGAGATCGCCGACATGACGGAGCGCATTCGGTATCTCAAAGAGGAGATCGACCGGGCGGAGGCGGCCGTCACGGAATTTGTAGAGAGCATCGAGAACGACCAGACGCGGATGATTTTCCGACTCCGCTTTCTTCGGTGCCTGACCTGGGGCGAGGTCGCCGCTGTCATCGGCGGGCGCAACACGGAGGACGGCGTGAAGTCGGCCTGCTACCGCTACCTGTCCTCCTGAAAAGTTGCAACGGCGTGACGCGGTGCGACGCTTGCAAACGCCCTTTATGTGCGATATGCTTAAACTCGTAAAATCCTATGAAGCCAGGCGGCCCTTCTTCGGAGGGGCCGCCATTCTTTTGGGAAAGGAGGTTGAGGCCGCCGCGTTACTCCTTGCGCGTCGGTCGTGCGCCGGGCTTCATGTTCGCCAACGTGGGCAGCGGCGACGCCAAAAAAGGAGAAAAGTAAAATGTTCGGAATCATTGTCCTGGCCGCCTATGCGCTGCTGATGATCGGCGTCACGCTTATTTTCACCCGCAGGGCGACCAGCGCAGAAAGTTTCCACGTGGCAGACCGGCGCATCGGAGCCACGGTAGCGGCCATGAGTATCGCCGCCACCTGGATCTGGGCGCCGTCCCTGTTCACATCATCGGAAATGGCCTACACGAGAGGCGTGCCGGGAATGTTTTGGTTTCTGGTGCCGAATGTGCTGTGCCTCATCATCTTCATCCCATTTGCCAAGAAGATCCGCCGCCAGTACCCGGAGGGTATCACCCTCACCGGCTACATGGCCGAGCGGTACCGCTCCCCGAAGGTCAAGGGCGTCTACTCCTTCCAGCTGGGCGCGCTGGCCGTCCTTTCGACGGCTGTGCAGCTGCTCGCCGGCGGGAAGACGCTGGCCCTCCTCACGGGCCTGCCCTTCTGGAGCATGACGCTGGCCCTAGCCGCCATCGCCTATTCTTACGCCCGCTTTTCCGGCATCAAAGCGTCGGTGGCCACGGATGTCGTCCAGCTGGGCATCATCCTCTTGAGCGGTGCGCTCCTGGTGACCTTGGGCCTCCGGCTGACCGGCGGCCTGGAGACAGTGCAGGCCGGACTTGGCTCCATCAGCGGGGAGTACACCTCCCTGATCTCCGTCTCAGGTGTCGAGGTGCTGTTGAGCTTCGGGCTCCCGACGGCGGTCGGCCTTATCTCTGGGCCGTTCGGCGACCAGTGCTTTTGGCAGCGGACATTCTCTATTCGGGAAGACCGCATCGGCCGCTCGTTCTTCGCTGCGGCTCTGCTGTTCGCCCTTGTCCCCATCGCCATGGGCACGGTAGGCTTCCTGGCCGCCGGCTCCGGCTTCCAGGCGGTAGACCCCGGCATGGTGAACTTCGAGTTTGTCATGTCGCTGCTCCCGGCCTGGGTGCTGGTGCCCTTCCTGTTCATGGTCATCTCCGGCCTGCTCTCCACGGTGGATAGCAATCTGTGCGCCGCGGCGTCCCTCACGACGGACTGGATGACCGGCGAGGGGGCCGACAATATCCGCGCCTCCCGGCGCGTCATGCTGGCCCTGCTGCTGGTGAGCATCCTGATTGCCAACATCCCGGGGCTGACCGTGACGCACCTGTTCCTGTTCTACGGCACCCTGCGGGCCTCCACGCTACTCCCCACGGTGATGACGCTGCTGGGGAAGAAGCTCTCCGCCGGCGGCGTGTTCGCCGGCGTCATCACCGCTCTGTGCGTCGGACTCCCCATCTTTGCCTACGGCAACATCGCGGGCATTCCGGCCCTCAAAACGGCTGGCAGCCTGACGACTGTGCTGTCGAGCGGCGTCGTAGCCGTCATCGCCTCCAGAAAGGCGGTGAGTACATGAGCCTGGGTAGGAAACAACGCATCACCAACGATGCCTGGCTGGAGGCTGTTGCAACCGTCGAGAGCACGGTTTCCGAGGCGGCCCTGGGCGAACTTGTGGCCGCGACCATCAAGGACATCAAGGCCAAGACAGCGGGCAAAAAGGCGGCCTATGCCTGGAGCGGTGGTAAGGACAGCATTGTCCTTGGCAAGCTCTGCGAGGCCGCCGGCGTGACCGACTGCATGATCGGCGTGTGCGACCTGGAGTACCCGGCCTTTGCCGCCTGGATCGAGGCCAACAAGCCGGCTGGTTGCGAGGTCATCAACACGCACCAGGGGCTCGACTGGTTGGCCCGTCACCCCGAAATGCTGTTCCCGCAGAACTCGGCCACTGCTGGGCGGTGGTTTTCCATTGTGCAGCACCGAGCCCAGCGCATCTACGCCAAGGCCCACAGCCTCGACCTCATCATCCTGGGCCGCCGCCGTGCGGACGGGAACTATGTGGGCCGTGGCACCAACATCTACACCGACGGCAGGGGCGTCACCCGCTTCAGCCCGCTCGCGGCCTGGAGCCATGAGCATGTCCTGGCCTATATCCATTACCACCGGCTTCCCCTCCCGCCCATCTACGGGTGGAAGAACGGCTACCTCTGCGGTACGCACCCCTGGCCCGCCAGGCAGTGGACGGGCAGCACCGAAAACGGCTGGCGCGAGGTCTACGACATCGACCCCTCCATCGTCATTGAGGCAGCGGAGAAGATCGAGAGCGCCCGGGTCTTCCTGGAGGGGGTGTGGGCATGAACGTGACGAGAAAGCTCCTGTCCGAGCTCCGACGCCCGGAGCGGAACGTCCGGATGCACACCGACAAGCAGCTGAAGGAGTTCCGGCGCTCCATTGAGATGTTCGGCCAGATCCGCCCCATCGTGGTGGACGAGGGCGGCGTCATCCTGGCCGGCAACGGTCTGTATGAAACGCTCCTCTCCATGGGCCGCACCGAGGCGGACTGCTACGTCGTGACCGGCCTGACCGAAGCCCAGAAGAAAAAGCTGATGCTGGCCGACAACCGAGTGTTCGACCTGGGCGTGGATGACCTGTCCGCGCTGGATGCTTTTGTCCTGGAGCTGAAGGATGACCTGGACATCCCTGGCTATGAGGAAGACCTGCTTCGGGCGATGGTCATGGAGGCAGACGAGGCCGCCGACACCCTCAGCGAGTACGGCGCCATCGACGAGGAGCGCATCGAGGAGATCCGCAACGCCCGGGAGCGCACCGAGGCCCGGGAGGAAGCCGCCGCGAGGAATGCCGAGGAATATGTCCCGCCGGCGGCTGGAACACAGCCCCAGGAGGAAGGATCGGCACGCCGGTTCATTCGCTGCCCGAAATGCGGTGAGCGGATATGGCTGTGAAGCGTGTTGCGTCCAACGTGGACATCGTGACCGCCGCCCGCCAGCGTATCAAAAACGTGTTTTCCAACGGCGTCCCGGTCTATATGTCGTTCTCGGGCGGAAAGGACAGCCTGTGCCTGGCCGACCTCACCTTGAAGCTGATCCAGGCCGGGGAGATCGATCCTGCCCTGCTGACCGTCCTCTTCATCGACGAGGAGGCCATCTTCGACTGCATCGAGGAGACGGCCAAGGCCTGGCGCAAGAAGTTCCTGCTGGCCGGCGCCAAGTTCCAGTGGTGGTGCATCGAGGTCAAGCATTTCAACTGCCTCAACGAGCTCTCCAGCGACGAGACATTCGTCTGCTGGGATCGCCGCAAGCGGGATGTCTGGGTGCGGCAGCCGCCGCCCTTTGCCATCCGTAACCACCCTCTGCTCAAGCCCAGGGTGGACAACTATCAATCCTTCCTGCCCCGCGTCACCCGGGACGGTATTATGATGACCGGCGTCCGGGCGGCCGAATCCGTCCAGCGCCTCCAGTACATGGCGGCTCTGGGCGTGGGCGGCAAGGGGATCACCAACACCAACACCATCTACCCGATCTACGACTGGAAGACCATCGACGTGTGGCTCTACCTTCGCAACGAGCGGGTGGAGATTCCCAAGGTCTATCTGCAGATGTACCAGGTCGGGGTCAATCGCAACCAGCTGCGGGTTTCGCAATTCTTCTCTGTCGATACCGTCCCCGTCCTGGTACATCTTGCGGAGTATGACCACGCTCTGATGGAGCGCGTGCTCCGCCGTGAGCCCAACGCCTACCTTGCCATGCTCTACTGGGACAGCGAAATGTTCCACCGCACGACGCGGAAGCGCCGGGAGCTGGAGGGCAAGGACACGAAGGACTACCGCGCGCTCCTGAAAGAGATGCTGTTCGAGCGCCCCGCCGATTTCTTCAACACCCCGCATAAGCGCGAGGTCGCCAAGCAGTACCGCAAGCTCTTTATCCGCATGGACGGCATGGCCCGCCCCCGGGACTATCGGAAGATGTACGAGGGGCTGGTAGCTGGCGACCCCAAGCTCCGCACCCTGCGGGCGATCTACCAGGATATTTCCTGCGCCTACGCAGCCTACGCCAAGTCCTTCCGGAAGGGAGGTGAAGCGAATGGCTGATGTGGACCTGTTCGCCCCTCTGTCCTCCCTGCGGTGGGTGGACCGCGACCAGCTCAAGCCCAACGACTACAACCCCAACAAGGTCAACCGGGAGAACTTGAAGCTGCTGGTGCAGTCCATTCTCACCAACGGCTGGACGCTGCCCATCGTGGTGCGCCCTGACTACACCATCATCGACGGCTTTCATCGCTGGACGGTGGCCGGAGAGGAGCCCCTGCACACGAAGCTGGGCGGCAAGGTGCCCGTGGTAATCGTGCGGCACGACGACCAGACCGAGGACATCTACGGCACCGTCACCCACAACCGCGCCCGTGGTACACACCTGCTGGAGCCTATGAAGGCCATCGTTAAGCGCCTGCTGGCCGACGGGAAAAGCGTGCAGGAAATCGGGAAGCAGCTGGGCATGAAGCCCGAGGAGGTATTCCGCCTGTCTGATTTCTCACGCGATGACTTCCTCTCGATGATGACAAAAGGCGTACATGGGTACAGCAAAGCAGAGCTGCTGACCAAGTACTGAGGCATACCCCATGCCCCCATACACCAGGCATAGCCCAGGACAGGGCCATACAAGGCGTGAGAGCTGCGTATGTGTTCTGCCCTGGGCGTTCTCATGCCGAGGCGTGAAGGGGTGTTGCAAGCCCTGGAAACGGGCATTGAAGGCGACGACGAGAAGCGCGGCAAGGTACTGTGACGGCCCCCACCCAAAGGGTGCGGGCTCGCCGACCCCAAAAAACGATTAGTTAGTGCGCGCGAAATAGGGGAACTTTAATTGAAATCTCAGTAAAAAATATCGACATCTCGTGACCTTCCGCCGGGCGTGGGACGCCCGCCTCCTATTTTTATAGCCTGGCCCGGGGCAGAAATGCCCCGGACGCCGGGCGGAGGGCCACAGGCCAGGAAAGGAGCGCAGCCCATGGCACCAAGAAAACAGGATATTGTCGTGGAGGACGGCGCCGTCTATGTGCTGCGTGCTGGCACTCCCGTCTACGTCAAGACCGCCGACATCTGCTCGGCTACCGGGAACAGTAACCAGTGGGTCGGCCAGTTGGTGGCCCAGGGAACGCTGCACAAGCGCAGCACCCCGCACGGGAACCTGTTCGAGCTCGGCGAGACGATGCGCGCCTACTGCGCCATGCTCAAGGCCCGCGCGGGGCCTGAAAAGTCTGAGCAGGAAATCAAGCGGGAGGAGGCCAAGAGCGCCGCCGAGGTCACGATGAAGGTGGCCCGCGCCCAGATCGCCAAGGCCGAGGCCGACGAGCTCCAGGGGAAAATGCACCGGAGCGAGGACGTGGCCGCGATGACCACCGACCTGATGTACGCCATTCGCGGGGCGATGATGGCCCTGCCCGGCCGCCTGGCCGTGGACGTGGCCGCAGCCCAGTCCCCGGCGGAGGCCGCCGAGATCATCCGCCGCGAGGTCAACAAGGCCATGCGGGAGCTCTCCAACTACCGCTATGACCCAAAGAAATACGAGGAGCGCGTCCGGGAGCGGAGGGCCTGGGAAGCTGACAGCGGGCGTGATGCCGATGACGGATAAGGAAACGCGCCGGCTCATTGGGGAGAAAGAGACCCGCGAGCGGGTAAAGCGGCTGAACGCCGTCATCGCGAAGGTCTTGGCCGGCATGAAGCCGCCGGATGACCTGACCGTAACGGAATGGGCGGAGAAAAACCGCCGCCTGTCCACCGAGGCCAGCGCCGAGCCTGGCCCCTGGCGCACCGACCGCACCCCTTACCTCCGGGAGCCGATGGACGCATTTACCGACCCCCGGGTGCGCCGCATCGTCATGGTGGCGGCGTCCCAGGTGGGAAAGTCGGAATTCCTCAACAACACCATCGGCTATATCATCGACGAGGATCCCGGCTCCATCCTGTTCGTCCACCCCACGACCATTGACGCCAAGGAGTACTCCAAGCTCCGTATCGCTCCGATGATCCGGGACTGCCCCACCCTCAAAAAGAAGGTGGCGGACCCCAAAAGCCGCGACAGCGGAAACACCATCCTGCAAAAGACATACCCCGGCGGCATCCTGACGATGTGCGGTTCCACCGAGGCCCACGCTCTGGCATCCAAGCCCATCCGCTACATCATGGGGGACGAGCGCGACCGCTGGGCGACCTCCGCCGGCAACGAGGGTGACCCCTGGGAACTGGCCCAGGCCCGACAGACCACGTTCTACAACGCCAAGGCTCTGGAGGTCAGCACCCCCACCGTTAAGAACGCCAGCGCAATCGAGGCGTCCTACGCCGAGGGCACGATGGAGCGGTGGAAAAGCAAATGCCCCCACTGCGGAGAGTACCACGAGATCAACTTCGAGGACATCCGCTATGAGCACGAGGAAAGCGTGGTGGCTGGCCGCAAGACCTTCAAGGTGCTGCGCGTCTGGTACGTCTGTCCTGGCTGCGGGTGTATCTCCAACGAGACGACCATGAAGCACCAGCCCGCGCGCTGGGAGGCGGACAACCCCGATGCATACGCCCAGGGCGTCCGCTCTTTCTGGCTAAATGCCTTTGTCAGCCAGTGGGCTTCCTGGAGCTCCATCGTGCTCAAGTATCTCAAAGCGATCGGCAACACCCGGAAGCTCCAGGTGGTCTACAACACCTGCTTCGGCCTGCTGTGGGAAGACCGCGGCGACCTGGAGGACGAGGACAGCCTCATGGCCCGCCGGGAGGACTACGGCACCCGGCCGGACGGCGCTCCCGTGGAGCTGCCGGAGGGGGTGCTAGTGCTCACCGCCGGCGTGGACACCCAGGACGACCGCATGGAGTATGAGGTCGTCGGGCACGGCCACTTCGGGGAAACCTGGGGCATTGAAAAGGGCATCGTCATGGGCAGGCCGGATGACCCGGATACCTGGGCCAAGCTGGACGAGATGGTGTTCAACCGAGTGTTCCGCTTCGAGGACGGCCTGGGACTCCGAAGCTCTATGACCTTCGTGGACGAGGGCGGCCACTTCACCCAGGACGTCCGCCTCCAATGCCGGGCGCGCATCTCCCGCAAGGTGTTCTGCATCAAGGGTATGCCCGGGGCGGATAAGCCCTACACCTCTCCGCCGAAGAAGATGAAGATCGTGGTCAATCAGGTCGCCATCGGCACCTGCTGGCAGTACCAGCTCGGCGTCGACTCCGGTAAGCAGATCATCATGGACAACCTCAAGGTGCAGAAGCCGGGCTCGAAGTACTGCCACTTCCCGAGGCGGGACGACTACGGCCCCGGCTACTTTACCGGCCTGCTCTCCGAGCACCTGGTATATGACCCGGCCAAGAAGCAGCCCTGGGTGTGGGAGAAGATACCCGGCCACGAGCGCAACGAAGCCCTGGATTGCCGCAACTACGCCCTGGCCGCATTCAAGGCCCTGCCTGCCAACCTGGACGAGATAGACAGGCGGCTAAAGGCGGCCCGGGGGAAAGCCCCCTCTACGGGCGTTGCAACGGCTCCGCCGCCCCCCAAAAAGCAGACCAAGCGCGGTTCCGCGCTGAAAAAATATTACGACGAATGGTAGGTGATGCCCGATGGCAGATATGACCGACGTGAAAATCCGGCTGAACTTCTGGCGCTCCGCCTATGAGAAGCTGACTGCGGCTTACACCGCCCTGGTAGACGGCCGCGTCAAGAGCTATACCATCGACGACCGGCAGCTCACCCGCTTCGACCTTAGCACCCTCAAGGACGAGATCGAGGAGGCCGAGCAGAAGATCGACGAGTTGACCGCCCTGCTGAACGGCAGGCGGCCCCGCAAGGCCTTCGGCGTCATCCCCCGCGACTGGTGACCTTTTTCGTGAGGTCACGAAAATGATATGGGTACAAGCCCGAGAGGGCTTTACCACGGGCAGCCCGGCGGAGTTTGTCAGCTCCTTTCGCCGCCGGGCAGCCCGTTTTTTATGCAACATAGGAGGTGGGCGACATATACCGCGATAAGAAAACCGGGCTGTTCATGCCCGACACAGCGCGCCCCCAGGCCAAGGGATACAGCGAGGCCGGCGCCAGCATGACCCGGCGGGCGCTCAAAGGCTTTACCCCGCGCAGCGGCTCCCCTAGGGAGGACATCGACTGGAACAACTTCACCCTCCGCCAGAGGGGGCGGATGCTGTATATGTCCTCCCCGGTGGCGACGTCAGCCATCAACACCAATCGGACGAAGGTAGTCGGCGTCGGCCTGACCCTCAAGAGCTCCGTGGATCGGGAGGTGCTGGGCATCTCCCCGGAAGCAGCCAAGGAGTGGCAACGGCGCACCGAGGCGGAGTTTTCCCTATGGGCCAGGAACAAGGCCAACTGCGACGCTACCGGCATGAACAATTTTTACGGGATGCAGCAGCTGGCGCTGGTGGCGTGGCTCCAGAGCGGAGACGTTTTCCCCGTGTTCAAGCGGAGAAACCCCACGCCGGTAAATCCCTACTCCCTGCGCATCCATCTTGTGGAGGCCGACCGGGTGCGCACCCCCGCCGAGTACGGGGGCGGAACGGCTGTGGCACACATCACGGACGGGAAGAACCCGGAGAACGGAAACCGCATCTTTGACGGGGTGGAGGTGGACAACGACAGCATGGTCGTCGCCTACTACGTCCACAACACCTATCCCTGGCAGACCACGACAGAGCCGACCAAGTGGACGAGGGTGGAGGCCTACGGCCCCAGGACGGGCTTGCCGAACATCCTCCACATCATGGGGAGCGAGCGGCCGGACCAATACCGTGGCGTGACCTATCTGGCTCCAGTGATCGAGCAGCTGCTGCAGCTACGCCGGTACACGGAGAGCACGCTTATGGCCGCCCTCGTCCAGTCTTTCTTTACGGCGTGGATCATCACCAAGACCAGCCAGACCGAGATCCCCGTCAACGAGGTCGGCACCGGCGACATCGCCGGTGTCCCCGCGGCAAATCCCATCGAGAACAACCTATCCGGAAGCGACAGCGAGTATGAGATGGGCCCCGGCACGGTTTCTCACTTGGCGGAGAATGAGGACATCAAATTCGGAAACCCCAGCATCCCCACCACCGGCTTTGATACCTTCGTCAAGACCTTCTGCCAGCAGACCGGCGCGGCTTTGGGAGAGCCCTACGAGGTGCTGATGAAGACCTTTAACTCCAGCTACTCGGCCTCCCGCGCCGCTCTCCTGGAGGCTTGGGAAGAGTTCAAGATGCGCCGGAGCTGGTTTGTGGCCGACTTCTGCCAGCCGGCCTATGAAGTGTGGCTTTCGGAGGCGGTGGCCCGCGGCCGCATCAAGGCCCCGGGCTTCTTTGAAGACCCCCTGGTGCGGGCCGCGTGGTGCGGCGCGCGCTGGATCGGCCCCGTGCAGGGACAGCTCGACCCGTTGAAAGAGGCCAACGCCGCCGTTGTCCTGGTCGACCACGGCTTCAAGACCCACGAGCAGGTCACGCGCGAGCTGGGCGGAGGCGACTGGGAGGCCAACGTGGAGCAGCTAAAAGCAGAAAACGCGAAGCTCGCGGAAGCGGGCGGCGCACGGATTACCAACCTGCCGAGCTCCGGTGCCGATGACGGCGAAGGCGGCAATGGCGAGGGCGAAGGGAAGGGAGAAAACGCATGAGCAAAACAGTACCGGCCGCGCGGCCTGCCGTGAACATCAAGCGGGCCGTCTACGCGATGGCCACTACCGACGGCCAGAGCGCAGAGATCACCATGTACGGTGACATCTACGAGCAGCACCCCACCGACTGGGACGGAAATCCTGTCGAAGGTGAGTTCGTGCTTCTGCCTGAGTTCATGGAGGACCTGGAGCAGATCGCCTCCTGCAAGGACATCACCATCCGCATGAACAGCTACGGCGGCGACGCCGGCGTGTCTATCACCATCCACAACCGGCTCCGGGAGCTGGCGCGGGGCGGAGCGAAGCTCACCTGCGTCGTGGACGGCGTGGCGATGTCCGGCGGCTCGCTTATCATGTGCGCCTGCGACACGGTGAAGGTCAACCCCTCCAGCCTGGTGATGATCCACAAGTGCTGGACGTTCCTGTTCGGTGGCTACAATGCCGACGAGATGCGGGCCCTGGCAGACAGGAATACGGCCTGGGATAAGGCCCAGGCGACCATCTACAAGCGCAAGACCGGCCTGTCTGACACCGTTTTGACCCACATGATGGCGGACACGACCTATATGACGGGCGGCGAGGCGGTAGAAAAGGGCTTTGCCGACGAGCTCCTGGAGGACGCAGCTCCTCTGGATATTGCCGCCAGCGCGGACGGCCGGAGCCTGTTCGTCCGCGGCCGCACCATCCACCTCACTCCGGGGATGTTCGCCCCGGATAGCATTCCCACGGTCGATCCCGAGGCCTCGGCCCCGGCTAAGACACATACAAATCCGCCGGCCAAGACCGGCAGAAAAGGAGGAAGTACACCTATGGCAAGTACTGTTGAGGAGCTCCGGGCGGAGTACCCGGAGCTGACCGCGCAGCTGGAGGCCGAGGCGAGAGCTGCTGCTAACCCTGCCCCCAGCGCAGCGGCCGAAGGTGACGGCGGGGCTGACCCCGCCCAGGCCGAGCGCCAGAGAATCCAGGAGATTGACGCCCTGGCATCTCTCTATGACGCCGAGAGCATCCGGGAGGCCAAGTATGGCGAGCATCCCTGCACGGCCCAGGAGCTGGCCTACCGTATGGCTCAGAAAGCCGCTCAGACCGGCAAGAGCTACATGGCGGCCCTGGAGGCTGACACCGGCGCGTCCGGCGCGCAGCAGGTCGGAGCCGCCAACAATGAGGGCGCGCCCGCCGGTGAGCTCACCCCGGAGCAGCGCATGGCGAAGGGCCGCGCCGATGCGAAGGCCCTGAACAAGAAGGAGGATAAGTAACATGGCGAAGCATCTCAACGACAAGGTCGGCTCTATGGAGTACGACAAGCTGATCGCCGGTATCACACCGCCTGTGAAGGTGGCCTCCGGCATCATCACCAAGCTGTCCGTCGCCGCCACCTATCCGCGGGGCACCGTCCTGTGCCGCAGCTCCGGCACCGGCGGCGATGGCAAACTGAAGATCCTCGGCACCACCGCCGCCGAGAGCGAGACTTTGACCCCCGACTGCATTCTCTGCGATGACGAGGACATCGGCACCGACGCCGATGCCAATGTCGCCGTCTATGTGATGGGCTGCTTCAATGAAGACGCCATGACCGTGGATGATGAGTACACCATCACCCAGGCCGACAAGGACACCCTGCGCGAGCGCGGAATCTATCTTGCCCAGGTCCTGGACTAAAAGGAGGACAAGAATATGCCTTTCGACATTTTTGACACCTACTACATGGCGGGCATGGTCCAGGAGATTGTCCCTGTCCAGAGCTTCTTCCGTGACCGCTATTTCCCCACCAACGCGGCGACCGACATCTTCAACGCCAACAAGGTGCTGGTGGAGTACCGCGACCGTGACCGGGCTATGGCTCCCTTCGTTGTGCGCCGTGCCGGCGACATCCCCGTGGCCCGCGGCGGCTACGAGATCCACGAGTTCGAGCCGCCTTTCACTGCTCCCTCCCGTCTGCTGACCATGGATGACCTGCAGAAGCGCGGCTTCGGGGAGGCTCTGTATGCCGGCAGCACCCCCGCCGAGCGCGCCCGGGCGCTCCAGATGCAGGACCTCACCGACCTGGACCGCCGCATTCAGCGCCGTGAGGAGTGGATGGCCGTCCAGACCATGATCAACAACGGCTGCACCATCGTCGCCTACATCGACAACGACACCGTGGGCGAAACCTACGACATCTTCTACTTCGACACCACCGGCTCCAACCCCGCCAAGTACACCGTGGCGAACAAGTGGGACGCTGGAGACGGCGACTGGAAGGGTGACGTCGCCGCGATGGTGAACGACCTGCTGGATCGCGGCCTCCCCGCCACCGACCTGATCGTGGGCACCGACGTGGCCGCTTTCATCCAGAGCGACGAGGCCACGCTGAAGCTGCTGGACAACCGGCGCGCCGAGTATGGCCGCCTGGCGCCCCAGGTGCGCTACCCCGGCGTGGTATGGATCGGCAACCTGAACTTCGACGGCACCGACCTGGACATCTTCTCCGTGCGCGAGACTGTGCTGGACAAGGACGGCACCATCCGCCTGTTCCCCGCGACCTCCGCGATGGTCACCGCTCCCGACTGCGGCCACATGATGTATGGCCGCGTCGACCAGATCGAGGACGACAACGAGTACCACAGCTTCGCCATGCAGCGCGTGCCCAAGTTTGTCGTCGACAAGGACAAGGATACCCGCAAGCTGCGTCTGGCCGCCCGCCCCCTGGCTGCACCCCGGAGCAAGGCCCCCTGGATGTACGCAGCCAACGTGGTCGGCACCTGATAGGGCTGGGAAAGGAGCAACACCATGAAGCATGTAAAAATCACCAACGGCCTGTACGGCTACCGGCCCGAGGGGGCGAAGCACCCCCGGTCGGTACCCGCGGGCGGTCTCTGCGTCGTGACTGACACCGAGGCCGCCCGCCTGGCCTCCCTCGGTGTGGGTGTCGTACTCGAGGACATCCCCGAGGAAGATACCGCAGGGGCCGTTGCAACGCCCGCAGAGGGCGAGGACGGCGCGGGGACAGGCGTGGACACTCCCGATGGGGACGGGCCTGCGGAGGGCGAGGGCGCTGCCCGTCTTGACCCCGAGCAGCTTAAAGAGCTCACCAACGCCAAGCTCCGGGAGCTGGCCGAAGGCCTGGGTATCGACACGGCCAAGCTCAAGACGAAGGCACAGCTAATCGCGGCCATCACTGACATCCCCCTGGAGGATGCCATCTCCGGTGGGGAGGGCGACGAGGAGGCTCCGCCCAGCCTGGGGGCGGAGGGGCCGGTGGAATGAGCGGCTTCAAGGACATGGTAGCCAAAGACGTCCACAGCGTCTTTCTCAACCTGGATGAGTTCGCCGAAAAACGCACCATTCGCTATGACGGAGAGGAGTACCAGGACATCCCCGTCGTCTTGTCCGGCCTGAAGGAGCGGGAGCGACGCCAGCTCCAGTCCGACCACCTCCAGGGGCTCTACCTGGTATCCTCCGTCCTGCACTGTGCGCTATCTGACCTGGGCGGCAACCAGCCAGAGAAAGGACAGCGCATCAAAATCAACGACCAGGAGGGCGGAGGCGGTTTCTTCCGGGAGTTCTATGTCGCCTCCTCGGTCTGTGAGCTGGGTATGCTCCGGGTGGAACTGGAGGCGATCGACGAATGAGCTACGCCATTACCATTGACGAGATCGACGGCAGCCTTGAGCGGGTATCAAAGCTCCTGGCCGGAGTTCCCGACGGCGTTTACCGCGCCGTCGGCAGCGCCCTGAAGCGGGCAGCGCGGCACGGCCTCACCGTCGGTATGAAGATCGTTTCCGAGGAATACGCCATTTCCCAAGGAGAGCTGAAAGCCCGGACGAGGAACATCAACACCGTCATCAAGGATGCCGCCGGCGCCTACTCCATCACCTTCGGCTACCGTGGAAACGTAATCCCGCTGATTAAGTTCGACACCAAGTTCGGCTCGGATGGGCGGGTGCATACCCGCGTGCTGCGCTCCAATGCCCAGGAGGCGCTGGACAATGCCTTTGTCACCCAGGTAGGCGGGCACACCGGCGTATTCGAGCGAGAGGGCCCTGAGCGCTTTCCAATCCGGGAGCTGTTCGGGCCCTCTGCCGTCCAGGCCTTCTACGCCCACGAGGAGACGACCGACAAGATGGACGAGGAGATCCTAAAAACCTACGAGAGCCGCATTGAGCACGAAATCATGCGGGTGCTCAACGGGTGGGGAGGGTAGCCGATGGATAGGGTTATGCTCCTGGAGGAGCTGAAGGCCGTCACCGAGGAAGCGATTAAAGACCTGATTATGCCGGTTCGGGTGCAGAGCGCCGAGGAGAGGCAGCAATACCGGGCGGCGGAGGTCTACCTGATGCGGCTCCCGGATGGCACATCCGCGAAAAAGAAGGCCCCCTACATCATCCACCAGGCGATCACCAGCAGAGACGTCCAGCCGGCCGGCGAGCGAGAGCGCGGCGTGGCCGTGGTGCGTTCTATTTTCGCTGTTTACAGCGGCGACGAGCAGGAGGGCGGCCTTATGCTGCTCAATCTCATGGAGCGGCTTCGCATCCGCCTTTTAAGACAGGTCGTCATCGGGCGGCGCTACCAGCTTGACCTGGAGGCTGGCTTGGAGACCTTCATCTACCCCGATGACACCGCCCCCTATTTTGCCGGAGAGATGACGACCACCTGGCGTGTCCCCGGCGTGGAAAGAGAGGTAGCAGAATGGCAGTAGTAAAGAAAGAAACGGCCGAGAGCGCCGCCGAGCGCGCCGGTGAGCACGCGGAGGAGCCCAAGGCCCCCAAGAAAACCAAGAAACCCGACGGCAAGGCCGCCGGGTTTTGCGTCTACCTCGGCCCCAGCATCCGGGGAGTAATCCAGTCCGGCGCGGTCTATCGGGGCGGCAAAGCTGATGTGCTCAGTGAGTTGGCTCCGGCCCTGGAACGATACCCGCTGATCGCCTCGCTGATTGTCACCGGCGACACGCTCCCCGAGGATCGCATCAAAGTCAAGACCGCCGGAAACCTGCTGAATGTGAACTACAAGAAGCTGGCCTCCGGCAGAAAGTAAGGAGGAAGCACTATGGCAAATCATGGCGTAAACGTCTCCCAGCAGGCGACCAGCGTCAGCACCCCCGTCGTGGCCGAGAGCGGAGTCCCCTTTGTCGTCGGCGCGGCCCCCGTGCAGAGCGCGGCGTCTCCCGCCGCTGTCGGCATCCCTGCTCTCTGCACCAGCTGGGCCGAGGCTGTGGAGAAGCTGGGCTACTCGGACGACTGGGCCAGCTATCCGCTCTGTGAGTTTGCGTATTCCCACTTCAAGCTGTTCGGCTGCCAGCCGGTCATCTTCTGCAACGTCCTTGATGCCGCGGACATGAAGGAGGCAGTGGCCGCATCCGATGTGGCCCTGGCCGACCATAAGGCCAAGCTGCCCATCGAGGCCATCGACGACAGCAATCTGGTCGTCAAGGCCGCGGGCGGCGCCGGCGATGCCTACGTCAAGGACACCGATTACAGCACCTACTACGACGGGGAGTTTCTTGTCATTGAGGCGCTGGCCGACGGCAAGGCCTATTCCGCTTCGCAGATCAACGTGGCCTACAACAAGGTCAAGCCCGCGTCTGTGGACGATACCGCTGTTGCTGCGGGGATGGAAAGCATTGAGCTGTGCATGACCACGCTGGGCATCGTGCCCGACCTGATCTGCGCCCCCGGGCACTCCCAGTCCTCGGTCGTGGCCGCCGTCATGGCGACCAAGGCCGGCGGCATCAACGGGATGTTCCAGGCCAAGGCGCTGATCGACATCGACTCCAGCTCCTCCGGCGCCACCAGCTATACCGCGGCCATCACCGAGAAGAGCGGGAAGAACTTCGTCGATGTGGACGAGATTCCCTGCTGGCCCATGCTCAAGCTCGGGGACTACAAGTTCCACATGAGCACGCAGCTGGCGGGCCTGATGGCCCAGGTGGACACCGACAACGGCGGCTGCCCCTATGAGTCCCCCAGCAACAAGAGCTTCCAGTGCGATGCGATGGTCCTGGAGGATGGCACCGAAGTCAATCTGACTTTGGCACAGGCGAACATCCTCAACGACAACGGCATCCTGACCGCGCTGAACTTCATGGGCGGCTGGTGCGCCTGGGGCAACTATACCGCCTGCTATCCCAGCAACACCGACGTCAAGGACTATTTCATCCCGGTTTCCCGGATGTTCGGCTGGGTCGGAAATACCCTGATCCGCACCTTCTGGTCCAAGCTGGATAAGCCCATGAATCGCCGCCTGCTGGACACCATCATGGACACCGCCAACATCTGGCTCAATGGGCTGGTCGGCTCCGGCTACCTCCTGGGTGCCCGGGCGGAGATGCTGGAAAGCGAAAACCCGCTGACCGACCTTATGGCTGGCATCGTCAAGATCCACATCTACATGACCCCGCCCTCTCCCGCGCAGGAGATCGACTTCATCCTGGAGTACGACACCAGCTACGTCACCAGCGCGCTCCAGGCCTAAAAGGAGGACTGAACTATGCCTAACTTCGATGAATCCGTAATCAACTTTGCGGTCTATGAGGACAGCGTTGAGTACGTCGGCATGGCCTCCGTTACCCTTCCGAATCTGGCCGCCATCGTTCAGACCCTTTCTGGCGCCGGCATCGCGGGGAACGTGGAGGTGCCCATCCTCGGCCACTACGACGCCATGACCCTCGGCCTCAACTTCCGCACCACCACCGAGCAGAGCGTGCGCCTGTCCGCGCCGCGCCGCCACAACATCGACCTTCGCGCCGCGCAGCAGATCGAGGACACCGTGGCCGGCGAGGTGAAGGTCCAGAACATCAAGCACATCCTGGTGGTTATCCCCAAGACGGACACCGGCGGCAGCATTGCCCCGGCCGCCCCCACCAACGGCTCCGGCGAGTATGCCGTCCGCTACTGGGCTACCTACATCGACGGTGTGAGGACGCGGGAGGTTGACCCGCTGAACTTCATCTGCTATGTCGACGGCACCGACTATCTGGCCGACGTCCGCAAGGCCCTCGGAAAGTAACAGCCATACGCCCGGGGCGCTTGCCCCGGGCCTTGATTTTGAAAGGAGTTCCCTATGAGCATCGACATCAAAGATATGCCCCAGATCCCGTCGGATGCATTTTCCACCGCCGAGCCCCCTGCGGTGAACGACGCCGAGTATGCGACCGCAGAGCAGGCCGCCAAGGACGCGCCGGACAGTGTTTCCGTTTACACGCACAAGTTCAAGAAGCCCGTCACCTTCGAGGGATGCACCTTCGACGAGCTCACCTTCGATTTCGGCCGCCTGACCGGCAACGACAGCCTGGCTATCGAGGACGAGATGGAGGCCATGAATAAGCCCGTCATCGTCCCCACCTTCTCGGGCCAGTACCTGACCCGCGTGGCCGCCAGGGCCTGCACCACCATGCTGACCTCTTCGGATGGGAAGCAGCGCCGAGTCGGCGCTGACGTCATCATGGCTTTGCCCATCAGTGATTACAGCCGCATTCGGGGGCGGGCGAGGACTTTTTTGCTCAAATCGGAGCTGTAACCGGCGACGGGGGTGCGTGGCTCCGAAAGCAGTGCCTTGTGATGGCGCAAAACAATAACACCCCCGTATCCTACTGGGTATCTCTGCCCCTCCTGTCCCTGACGAAGTGGATAAAGGCCAGCAACCGGCTTGTGGAGGAGCAGAAGGCGCAGAGGAAAGCGCGGCCGAAACAGCCCGCACGGCCGATCGTGATTCGGCGCAGGCGGTAGCTCGAAGGGAGGGACACTATGGCGAGCCGCAAAGAATATGAGATGCTATTCCAGCTGAACGCCCAGCTGGGAAGCAGTTACAGCAAGACCTTCCGGGCTGCCCAGGAAGAAATCACGGCCATGCAGAAGGAGATACAGTCCCTCTCCAAGACCCAATCTGACATCGCCGCCTATCAGAAGCAGCAGGCCGCAGTCGAGGCCACGCGCAAGCGCCTGGAGCTGTTGCAACAGCAGTACGAGAATATCCAGAAAGAGATCGAGCAGACGGGAGAGTTCTCCGCCGACCTGCAAAATAAGCTGCTCGCCAAGCAGCAGCAGATCGACAAGACCTCTGCTTCGCTGAACAGGCAGACCCAAAGGCTCGACGAGATGGGAGACGCACTGCAGGAGGCCGGGGTCGACATGGACGACCTCGGCCAAAGCTCGGCCCGGCTCTCCACCCGCATTGAGGCCCTGAAAAGGGACCAGGAAGAAGCCGCGGAAAAAGCCATGACCTTCGGCGATAAAGCGAGCCAGGCGTTTGGGGCTGTCCATGAGGCTATCGTGGCCGCTGGCATCGCCACGGCGCTCAAGGAGATCTATCAGTACTTTGCCGACTGCGCCCAGGCCTCTATGGACTTCGAGAGCGCCATTACCGGCGTAGCGAAGACCACAGACCTTACCGACGATGAACTGGCTGCCATGTCGGACGCCATCAAGGAGATGTCCACGGAGATCCCGGCCACCACAGAGGAGATCGCCGCCGTGGCGGAGGCTGCCGGTCAGCTGGGCATCCAGAAGGACTCTCTGCTGGATTTCACCGAGGTCATGACCATGCTGGGCACGGCCACCAACATGACCGCGGACGAGGCCGCGACCGCCCTGGCCCGCTTCGCCAATATTACCGGAACATCGGCCGACAACTACGACCGCCTCGGCTCCGTCATCGTGGCCCTGGGCAACAACTTTGCGACGACCGAATCGGAAATCACGGCAATGGCTACCCGCCTTGCCTCTGCCGGAACGCTCGCCGGCTTGAGCGAATCCGAGATACTGGCCCTATCCGCAGCAATGTCCTCCGTGGGCATTGAGGCGGAGGCTGGCGGTACCGCTATGACGGAAACCATGAACGCCATCGAAACCGCCGTGGCCCAGGGGAACGAAACCCTGACGGAATTTGCCCGGATCGCCGGCATGACCTCCGCGGAGTTCGCCGCAACATGGGAAAGCGACGCCATGAGCGCGCTGGAGAGCTTCATTTCCGGTTTGGGCCAGCTGGACGAGCAGGGCGAAAATACCGTGCTTGTCCTGGAGGACCTGGGCCTGACCGGCGTGCGCCAAAGCAATATGCTGAAAAGCCTTGCTCTCGCGGCCGACCAGATGGGCGGCGCCGTGAGTTTGGCAAACGAGGAGTGGGATACCAATACCGCCCTGATCAACGAGGCCAGCAAGCGGTACGCCACTACCCAATCCCAGCTCACCATGATGCAGAACGCCTATAAGAACTTGAAGGTGGCCATCGGCGACGCCTATACCCCCGCTCTGCGGGAGGCGTACTCCGTCGGCACGGATGTTCTCAACGGCGTTGCACAGTTCATCAAGCAGAATCCGGCGCTGGTGAATGCCATTACAGCCTTCGCGGGCGTGCTCGGCGTGGTAGTAGCGGCCCTTGCCGCGTACACTGTCGGCGCAAAGGTAGCTGCTGCTGCGTCCGCCATGCTCACCGCAGCCATTCCGGGCGTGAACATCATCATGGGCGTAGCCGCGGCCGTGGCTGGCGTGACCGCCGCCATCGCTGCCCTTGCCACCGCCGCCGACAATGACGCCGTCCCCTCTGTGGACGAGCTGACCCAGGCGGCCCAGGGGATGCGGGATGCCATGGACGAGGCGGGGGAAACGTTTGAGAATACGGCTGCACAAACCGTAGCGACTGCCGATGTCGCTGACCAGTATATTGCAAAGCTGGAGGAGATGGGGGATTATACCCAGCTCTCCAATGAGGAGCAGGAGCAGTATCGAAATACCTTGTCGTTGCTGTGCCAACTGATACCAGAGCTCTCCGATCTGATTGACATCCAGAACGGTACGATTCAAGGCGGTACCGCCGCTCTCCGCGCCAACACGCAGGCATGGCGGGAAAATGCAGAAGCTCAGGCATACCAGGAGTACATGAACCAGCTCGCCGAGCAGTACAATGAGGTCTTGGTGGAGCAGGCCAAAAACAGTGTTGAACTGACAAAGGCACAGCTCCAAATAGACGCAGCGGAAAAAAAGCGCGCCGCCGCTATGGCACGCATGGACGAGTTGTACCAGGATTCCATCGATAATAATATGGCGCTGTCCCAGGAGTACCGTGACTTGCAGGGCGCTGTCTACGGGTACAACGACGAAATTAACCAGGCCGAGAGGATTATAAAAAACCTCAATACCGCCATGGAGAAGGATGCCGAGGCCGTTGCCGATGCTAAGCAGGAAATGGAGCTGGCGAACGAGGCGATAGAGCAGATGGCGGCCGCAGGCACGGCCAATACAGATGTGACCGCCGAAACTGCCGCCCAGATGCAGGAGCTCCAGTCTACTGTCACTGGGGTCAGGGAAGAAATCAACACTCTTGTGGCCGCCTACACCGAGGCCTACGACGCGGCCTTGGACAGCATATCAGGACAATACGAGCTGTGGGACGAGGCCACAGAGGTCGTTGCAACCAGCGCGGGGAGCATCAATTCCGCCTTGGAGAGCCAGGTCACCTACTGGCAGGACTACAACGCCAACCTCCAGGCCCTGACGGACAGGGTCGGTGATATCGAGGGGCTAAGCGAGATGATCGCCAGCTTCGCGGACGGCTCGGAGGACAGCGTGAACGCTATCGCCGGTATGGCAGGAGCTACCGACGAGCAGTTGGAGGCAATGGTATCCAACTGGCGGGACTTGAAGGCCGAGCAGGAGGAGGCCGCCGGAAGCGTGGCCGACCTCAAGACCGACTTCACGGCCACCATGGATGAGCTGCAATCCGAACTTGCGGCCGACATCGAGGCCATGGACCTGGGCACCGAAGCCGCCGAGAGCGGCAAAGCCACCATCCAGGGCTTTGTCTCCGGCGCCGAGGGGATGCTCCCCCAGGTGCAGGCAGCCTATTCCCGCATTGCCCAGGCTGCCATTGACGCCATTGACGAAAAGCTGGACATCCACAGCCCATCCCGCGTTATGGAGGAAAAGGCTGACATGACCTGGGCGGGCTATATCCAGGAGACGGAGGCCCTGCAGCCGGACGTGGCCGAGGCTATGTCCGGCATGGCCGGCGCCGGTGTCGAGGCTTTCTCCGCCGAGGAGATCCAGGCCGTCGGAATCGCCCCGCAACTCATGGCATATCTGGCCTCCTATCAGGCTAGCAACGCCATCTCCGCAGAGAGCGGGGCGGGCGGCGGGGGCGGCTCCATCGTGATCTACTTCGAGCCCCAGTATGACCTTGCCGGCGTCACAAATGCCGCTGAGCTGGAGGCCATCTTGGCGGCCCACGACGAGGATATGCGCGAGCTGATCCTGGAGGTCTTGCAGGAGGCCGGCGTCGACGCAGCGAGGAGGGCTTACACATGAGCACGTACACCACCACCCAGGGGGATATGTGGGACAGCATCGCATTCCAGCAGATGGGGAGCGTTGACTACACTGACCAGCTGATGAACGCCAATCAGCAGTACCGGGAGTACTACACCTTCCCGGCCGGAATCGCTCTCACGATCCCCGACGCCGTGGAGCCGGTGTCCAGCTCTCTGCCTCCCTGGAAGCAGGTGGCGGGATGAGCGACCGGAACCAGGCCCGCCGCACCACGGCGGAGGTCGTCTTTGGCGGCACCGACATCACGTCGTCCATTCGCTCATACTTTCTGTCGATGACCTATACCGACAATGAGGAGGACGAGGCGGACGACCTACAAATCAAGCTCGAAGACAGGGACAGTATTTGGCTGGAGAAGTGGCTGAACGACGCCATCCAGGCAGCGGCCTCCTCTGCCCCCACAGAGGGCGCAGGAGAGGCGAAAGCAAAAACCTACAAGGTGATGCCCTCTATCGGTCTGAACGTCCGCACGGGCCCTGGAACGAGCTATGGGAAGCTCGGGGCGCTGCCCTATGGCACGGAGGTTCCCGTGACGGGGATCTCCAACGGCTGGGCCACTATCCAGTACAGCGGAAGGACGGCCTATGTCAGCGCCCAGTACATCAAGGAGGTCGTCGGGGGTCAGGCAGAGGAGAACTCCGAGGCCTCCGCCACCACTGGTCTCGCCATCCAGGCGGTCTTCGTCCGGGAAAACTGGAACAACGACGGCAAGGACACCGTTCTGGACTGCGGGCAATTCGAGCTCGACAGCATCAAGGCGTCCGGGCCGCCGGCCACCATTACCATCAAGGCCACGTCGCTACCCTTCAACGCGCAGATCCGGCAGACCGAAAAGACCAAAGCGTGGGAGGCCTACACCCTCTCCGGCATCGCCCAGGAAATGGCCGGTGCCAACGGCATGGCCTGTCTCTACGAATCCGCCAGCGACCCCTATTACGAGCGGGTGGAGCAGTACAAGGTGAGCGACATCAAGTTCCTGTCCCAGCTCTGCCACGACGCCGGGATCTCTCTCAAGGCCACGAACAATATCCTGGTGCTGTTCGACCAGGCTGACTATGAGGCCAAGGACCCGACCTTCACCGTGAAGCGGGGCAGCGGGAGCTACACCAAGTATGACCTGTCTGTCGGCACGGCGGACACCAAGTACACGTCCTGCCGCGTCCGCTACGCCGACCCCGCCACGGGCCAGGTCATCGAGGGCACCGCCTATGCCGAAGACTACAAGGCGGACTCCAAGAACAATCAGCAGCTGGAGGTGACGGCCAAGGTAGCCAGCATCGCCGAAGCGCAGACGCTGGCGGCCAAGCAGCTCCGCCTCCACAACAAGTATTCCCGCACCGCGACATTCACCTTCCCCGGGGACCCCTCCAAGGTGGCCGGCGTTACGGCCACCTTGGAGGGGTGGGGCGCGTGGGACGGGAAATATATCATCAAGCAGTCGAAGCACTCCCTGGGCAGCTCCGGCTACACGACGCAGACGGTCCTCCGTCGCATTCTGGAGGGATATTGATGGACTCAGAAAAAATCCTTTCCCGCCTGGTGCAGATCGGCACGGTCAGCGACGTGGACAACGGCAAGCGGAGAGCCCGCGTCATCCTCAAAGAGACGGGGCATACCTCTGGCTGGCTCTGCGTGCTGGCTACGCCGCCCTTCATCCCTGATTACAACGTCCCGCAGCGGACGGAATTTGAATCCGGCGGCTCCGACGACGCCTCCTTCGCAAGCCACAAGCACGACCTGATTATCAAGCCGTGGATGCCGAAGGTCAACGACCAGGTGCTGGTGCTCTATCTCCCGGTGTTCAACGGAGACGGCTTTATTCTGGGGGGGATATAAATGCAGATCGGGACGCTCGGAGAGGTCGTGTTCTCCGTTTCTGACCGCGTTGTGGAGACGATTAACAACTTCACCTGGTCTGGCTCCGCCCGGTACAGTACGCACCAGCGGCACCTCACCCACGCGCTGACCGAGTTTACCGGGCTCGACCCGGACGGCATCACCTTCGACATCTTTGTGTCGGCCTATCTGGGCGTCGACCCGATGACGGAGGTCGTGAAGATTTGGAACTACGAGCGGAGCGGCACCGCCGTCCCGCTGACCATCGGTACCCACGCCTACGGCAAATACCGGTGGTCCATCAAAAGCCACAAGATGAAAGCCCAGACATACGACAAGCGGGGGGATATCACGAGCGCCACCATTTCGCTCACCCTCCAGGAGTACATTTAGGGGGCGCGGTATGACCTACAAGGTATCAGCTGTCGATGTCGGCGCCGTCAAGCTGAACGAACAGGACATGGTTTCGTCGGTGCTTCAGAACATCGCCATCCTCCTCTCCACCCGGCAGGGCACAGTTCCGCTCTACCGGGAGTTTGGCCTGCCTATGCGCTTCCTCGACAAGCCCGCTCACATCGCCCGGCCCATGATCGTGTCGGAGGTCAAGGAGGCCATCGAGAAGTTTGAGCCCAGGGCGACCTTTATCCGGGTGCTGTTCGACGAGGACGCCAGCATTCCGGGCAGGGTCATCCCGACCGTGGAGGTGGAGATCAATGAGTAGAAACACGCAGTATCAATTCATCAGCACGGACACAAACGCCCTTGTCTCCGCCCTGGTTTCCGGCTATGAGAAAATCACCGGCGTCAGCGTGCAGCCGGCCAGCCCGGAAAAGCTGTTTATCCAGTGGGTGGCGGACATCATCATCCAGGAGCGCGTCCAGAACAACTACACGGGAAACCAAAACATTCCCTCCAGGGCATCCGGGGAAAACCTGGACGCCCTGGGGGAGCTGTTCTATGTCTCGGAGCGGCCGACGGCGCAGCCTGCCGTGTGTAACGAGCGGTTTTATATTTCCGAGGCTCGGGCCACGGCCATCCTGATCCCAGCCGGCACCCGCGTCACCGACTCCAGCAGTACCCTTGTCTGGGAGACGGTCGAGGACGTCTACGTGGACATCGGTGACACCTACGCCGACGTCCAGATCCGGTGCCAGACGCCGGGTGTGGTGGGCAACGATTACGCCGTGGGCCAGATCAACACCATCATCGACCTGTTTGACTATTACAGCCGCTGCGAGAACACCACCGCCAGCGACAGCGGCTCGGACGAGGCCACCGATGGCGAGTTCTACGAGCTCATGCGGGCCAGCATGGACGCCTACTCCACCGCCGGCCCCCAGGGTGGCTATATCTACATCGCCAAGCGCGTTTCTACGGAGATCGCCGACGTGGTGGCTAACTCTCCCGTCGCCGGGACGGTGGACCTTTATGTGCTCATGGATGACGGCACCATCGCCCAGACAGAGGTCAAGAACGCGGTGCTTGCCGCCTGCAGCGCGGACACGGTGCGCCCGCTGACAGACCTGGTTTCCGTCAAAGACCCCGAGACGGTGGAATACGACATCTCCTTCACCTACTACATCCCCAGCGACGCCTCCGTCAGCTCAGCGGAAATCGAGACCGCCGTGGACGCGGCGGTGAAGCAGTATGTGGCCTGGCAGTGCGGCAAGCTGGGGCGGGACATCAACCCTTCCTACCTGATTGGCCTGCTCATGCAGACCGGCATCAAGCGGGTGGACCTTACCTCTCCCACCTTTACCGTCCTCAAGGACGGGAGCAAGAAGGACACGCCCCAGGTGGCGACGGTAGGCGACATCACCGCCACGAATGGGGGGTATGAGGATGAATAGCGCGCACGCTCTGACAGCTGAAAACCTCCTCCGGGCGCTCCCGGAGGTCTTGCGGAACGACGAGAGCATGGCGGCCTTGGCCGCCTCCGTCGCCCAAGTGCTGGCCCGGCGCCCCGAGGAGATCCAGCGCCTGGCTATCTACCCGCGCATCGACGAGCTCCCGGAGGAGCTGCTGGACATCCTGGCCTATGACTTCAAGGTGGACTGGTGGGACGCGGACTACACCCTGGAGGAAAAGCGGCGGACGCTGAAAGACAGCTGGCGCGTCCATCGGATGCTCGGCACCAAGGCCGCCGTCGAGCTGGCCATCTCCGCCATCTACCTCAATACCAAGGTCAGCGAATGGTTTGAATACGGCGGCGAGCCGTACCACTTCAAACTGCTGATCGACGTGACACAGGAGGACGTGGACCCGGTCAAGCACAGACGTGTGATGGGCCGGGTAGAGTTCTACAAAAACCTTCGTTCACACCTGGAAAGCATCATCTACATTATCCAGGCGGAGGGAGTTGCAACAGGCTATGTAGCTACTGCACCATGCGGTGAGTATATGCGGATAACTGTTCCAGTTCAAGTGTCTGCCGATGTGCAGCCGCCGCACATTTCTATCGAACCGCCAGCTGGTTCTTGTGCGAGCGGCTTGTATATGCGTATTACAACTCCGGTACAGGGGAACAAAACAGAAACCTATTCCAAAATTACAACGGGAAGTATCAACACATGAGCTGGAATAAATCGACCGTCACAGATTCCGGCGTCGTCCTGTTGAATGAATCACTGGCTGGACATACGCTGACAATCACAAGCGCGGTGGGCGGTGCGGGTACGCTGGACGATGAAGCATTGAAAGCAGCTACTGATGTAGTGGACAAAAAGCAAACTTTTAACCTCCTGGGCATCGAGGACTTTGAGCAAGGCAAGCGGATTGGAATCCAGATCACAAATAAGGGCATTTTAGAATCCTATATCCTGCATCAGATTGGCGTAAGGGCAAGGCTGGAATATCAGGAAGAGGAATCTCTTCTCTTTATTCTACAGGATGACCGCGGCATCGAGGTTCCCGCTGAGGTGGATAACCCGGGCTTCTTATTTGAGGTTTATGCGGTCATTGGTGTTTCTAACAATGCCAATATTACCATTAGTACAACTTCTGGTGCTATCGCCTCTGTTGAATATGTTGTCGAAAAGATTTCCGCCGAAATCATTAAACACAATGCCGATAAGAACTCTCATAAGGATATTCGGGAGGAGATCAAAGCTGTCAAAAAGATGGCAGAGGAGGCCGGGGAAAGTGCTGGGAACGCTATCTCTAATGATCAGATAGGTGTTCCCGGCGGAGTAGCATCCCTTGGGAAAGATGGCAAGGTGCCGAAAGAGCAACTTCCCACACTGGACTATATCCCCACCACCGAGAAGGGGCAGGCGGGCGGCGTGGCGACACTGGGAGAGGACGGGAAACTGGTGCAGGACGTGGACGGGGGTACCTGGGACACGGAGCCGGTGGAGGCACACAACGGCGCGGCCCTGGCCCACACCAACCTGCGGGTGGACGGGAACAGCGTAGCGGCGGAGGACGGCTCCGCCACGCTGGAGGAGCACATGGTCAACCCCATGGCCCACCAGAATCTTGTGATCGACGGCAACGCCGGGAAATAAATCAAAAAAACAGGAAGGATGAATGAACATGGCGAAAATCCAGATCAAACGGGGCAGCAAGGCCAAGCTGCCCACCCTGGCCCCCGGGGAGTTCGGGCTGGCGACAGACGCCGGGGAGCTCTACATCGGCGGCGCGGGTAAAAACCTGCATATCCCGGTTCTGGGCGACGACGGGACGCTGCCCCCCTCGGAGCTGCCGCCGATGGACTATGACCCGGCGGGCAGCGCGGAGGCGGTGCAGCAGGCCCTGACCGCCCACACCGGGAACAAGAACAACCCCCATGCCGTCACGGCAGAGCAGGTGGGGGCTCTTGCAAGTTCCGGTGGAGTCATGTCCGGGGCAATCAGCATGAGTGGTCACAAGATAGCCAATCTGGCCGCTCCTGCTGATTCCACGGATGCCGCTAATAAGCAGTATGTGGACGAGCACGCGGGGGCGAAGGTTATTTTGGGGAGCTATGTGGGAACGGGAAAATCAGGCAAAAGCAACCCTAATCAAATAACCTTAGCCGCACCCTTTAAAATACTCTGTATTTATGGTATGCAATCAAATAATTACTATAAGAGTATCGACGGTTATGGAAATGGCGAGACTTCTAATATTATTCATAGCAGTATTATCCCTACTGAGTATACAAAAGGCATTAGTTTTGGTTTTGGCTACCGTTATTCCTCAAGAGATTCTTACGGTAAAAAATCAACGGATGGAAAAACTTTCAGTTGGTATTTTGACCTTACCACACCTGATGCGACAAGTGAACAACTTAATGCATCTGGAACTGTATATTACTACTACGCCATAGTTTAGAGATAAGAGGTGAATTAAATATGACCATCATCCAAATTGACCCGCTGGAGACCGGCCAGCACCCGATCCAGAGCCAGAGCGGGCGGCGCGCCTGCTGGCTGGAGGGCTACATAGAGGTACCCGCCCACCTCCATGACGCGGTGTGGGCGACCTATGGCTGGTGTGACCTCAAAATTGAGGAGGGTAAGCTGGTGGGCATTACTCCCACTGAGCGGCCTCCCGGGCCGGAGCCGGAACCTGAGCCGTCGCCTCTGGATCGGCTTGAGGCCCTGGAGGAAGCTCTGGCACAGACCGACGAAACCGCTATCGCGCTCTTTGAGAGCCAAGCCGAACAGGCATCTATCAACGCACAGCAGGACGATGCGTTGCTGGATATATACGATATGCTAGGAGGTTGAAAGCAATGGCAGTAAAAGCAATCGCGCACAGCTACTGGCGCAGCATCAAACGGGGGGCGCGCACCTTTGAAAGCGTCCTTGACCCCGTAAAGGAGGACGTGCGCACCCTGGCGCGGGCCGATGTGGCCGACGGCATCATCACCCAGGAAGAGTATCAGCAGTACATTGGCGAAATCTACGAACCCGCCACCGAAACCGTTTAAACCGGCCAAAGGCCGTAAAAAAGAAAGGACGAATGAACATGATCACCAAACTGAACTTTGCCAAGCTGACCCCGGCCTCCTTCGCCCTGGCCAACGCCAATGATGTGGATGTGGGTGTGGGGCGCTCCATGCTGCTCAACAACATCCGACACGGGCGGGAGGTAGAC
>ERZ1694977.49-NODE-49-length-76127-cov-26.901488_pt1 | contig 76127 bp, 73 predicted proteins | sample MGYA00581609_ERZ1694977 | MGnify/ENA primary metagenome ERZ1694977 (study PRJEB42213, sample SAMN07424467) | human gut metagenome | biome: ENVO:00009003; feature: ENVO:2100002; material: ENVO:00002003 | host: Homo sapiens | place: USA | collected 2014 ... | reverse complement strand
CGAGATGTCTTAGGGTCTCGTGGGCTCGGAGATGTGTATAAGAGACAGGAGATCCCCCGTGGGGGGCAGCTCGGTGAAGTCAATGGCCGCAATGGCCGCCAGCTCCGGCGCAGGCAGGGATTTACCCTTGTGGCCGGGCATGTGCATCCGCAGGGGCCGCTGGGCGGCAAAGGCCCGCAGAGCGTCGTACAGGGGGGTGGATCCCACAAAAAACGCCTCCAGTGTGGAAAAGTTGGTTTGAGTATAGCAGAATCCGGGCGGGGACACAAGTGGGAGCGGACCTCGTAGCCGCCTGTCCGAAGCCTGAGGCGGGAACAAAAGAGGTGGGCGGGGACAAGCCCCGCCCCTACGACTTTGCATATATCGGGCCGCTTCCCGGCGTCTCGTAGGGGGCGATGCCCACATCGCCCCGCATCTTCGAGCCGAGGTATGTGCACGGCCCTGTCGATTGAGGGCGGGTGAGCGTTGGACGAGGGGAGCAGCGGCAACCAGCCGTTCTCTGTAGGGGCGGCCCTTATGGCCGCCCGGACGGCGGGAGTCTGGGGCGGGGAGGAAAGAGGTGGGCGGGGACAAGCCCCGCCCCTACGCGTGAGCATTGAACGAGGGGAGCAGCGGAAAGCAACCGCGCTTTGTAGGGGCGGCCCTTGTGGCCGCCCGGCTGGCCGGAGCCTGGGACGGGAACGAAAGAGGCGGGCGGGTGTGGGCACCCGCCCCTACGTGTGAGCGTTGAAACGGGGGAGCAGCGGCAACCAGCCGTTCTCTGTAGGGGCGGCCCTTGTGGCCGCCCGGCTGGCCGGAGCCTGGGGCGGGAACGAAAGAGGCGGGCGGGGACAAGCCCCACCCCTACGTGTAAGCGTTGAACGGGGGGAGCAGCGGACATCCGTCCCTGTATGTCCACATATTTCGGGCGCGGGGAAGGAAAAGGAAAGGCGGCCCAAATGGGCCGCCTTTGGCAAACAACTCAGAACTTGATGCGCTCTGCGATATAATTCTTGACCTCGCTCATGGGGATGCGCACCTGCTCCATGGAGTCGCGCTCCCGGATGGTGACGCAGTGATCCGCGGGGGTGGTGTCGTCGCCCACGGTCTGGAAGTCCAGGGTGATGCAGAAGGGGGTGCCGATCTCGTCCTGGCGGCGGTAGCGCTTGCCGATGGAGCCGGTGTCGTCATAGTCCACCATGAAGTCGCGGGCCAGCTCGTCCCGCAGCTGCTGGGCGGGGCCGGAGAGGACCTCCTTCTTGCTGAGGGGGAGCACGGCGCACTTGAAGGGGGCCAGGGCGGGGTGGAGGCGCAGGACGGTGCGCACGTCGTTGTTGCCCTTCTTGTCCTGGCCGACGATCTCCTCGTCGTAGGCGTCCACCAGGAAGGCCAGGGTCACGCGGTCGGCGCCCAGGGAGGGCTCGATGACATAGGGGATATAGTGCTCGTTCTTCTCCTGGTCGAAGTAGGTGAGATCCTTGCCGGAGTGCTCCTGGTGCTGCTTGAGGTCGTAGTCGGTGCGGTCAGCCACGCCCCACAGCTCGCCCCAACCGAAGGGGAACATAAACTCGAAGTCGGTGGTGGCCTTGGAGTAGAAGGCCAGCTCCTCGGGCTCGTGGTCGCGCAGGCGGAGATTCTCCTCCTTCAGACCCAGATCCACCAGCCACTTGCGGCAGAACTCCCGCCAGTACTGGAACCACTCCAGATCGGTGCCCGGCTGGCAGAAGAACTCCAGCTCCATCTGCTCAAACTCCCGGATGCGGAAGATGAAGTTGCCGGGGGTGATCTCGTTGCGGAAGGACTTGCCCACCTGGCACACGCCGAAAGGCAGCTTCTTGCGGGTGGTGCGCTGGATGGCGGGGAAGTTGACGAAGATGCCCTGGGCGGTCTCGGGGCGCAGGTAGACCTCGGTGCTGCTGTCCTCGGTGACGCCCTGGTGGGTCTTGAACATGAGGTTGAACTTGCGGATGTCGGTGAAGTCCGCCTTGCCGCAGCCGGGGCAGGTGACGCCGTTGTCCCGGATGAAGGCCACCAGCTCCTCGCTGGTCATGGCCTCCACATTCACGTCGTCGCGGCCATTCTCGGCGCACCAGCCCTCGATGAGCTTGTCGGCCCGGTGGCGCATCTTGCAGGCCTTGCAGTCGATGAGGGGATCGTTGAAGGTGGACACATGGCCGGAGGCCACCCACACCTCGGGGTTCATGAGGATGGCGGCGTCCAGGCCCACGTTGTAGGGGTTCTCCTGGACGAACTTTTTCCACCAGGCCCGCTTGACGTTGTTTTTCAGCTCCACGCCCAGGGGGCCGTAGTCCCAGGAGTTGGCCAGGCCGCCGTAGATCTCGCTGCCGGGGTAGACGAAGCCCCGGCCCTTGCACAGGGCCACGATTTGATCCATGGTCTTTTCGGTGTTCTTCATATCCATAAGCTCCTTTTTGCGTTATTCTGCGCGGAAAAAAACGCCCTGAGCCGAACGGCTCAGGGCGAAGCAAACTCCGTGGTGCCACCTGAATTCGGGGCAGAGGCCCCGCGCTCAAACCCGGTAACGGCGGGGGACCGGCGGGGCATTTCCTCCCCGCGGCTGGCGGGCGCCTTCCCCTGCCTCCGCCGGAGCCTTGCACCAGACGGCTCCTCTCTTGGGACGGTGGGACGGGGTACTTCTCCCGGTCAATGCCTGTTTCTGGCCGCTATTGTATCACGCAAACCGCCCGCCGTCAAGGCGTTTCGGGGCCTATTCCACCAGAATCAGGCCAAAATGGTTCCGCTCCTCCCCCAAAACCCGGAGCGTGTGCACCTCCAGGCCGTGGGCGCGGGCGGTGGCAAACACGTCGATACCGCAGGCCTCCATGGCGGGGACGGCCTTCCCGGGGAAGCGGCACCCCTCCGGCGCGCAGGAGGGACACAGCTTGCAGGGCCCGCTGCCGAAGGCCAGGGCCTTGTAGTACCCGTCCAGAAAGAGCCGCCGGGCCCCCTCGGCCGCCATGGCGGTGGCGTTCCAGTGGTGGACCCGGAACAGGATGCCGGTGGAAAAGCTGTCCAGCACGGCCCGGGTGCGGGTGTAGTCCGGGGCCTCCGGCGGGCAGCAGTGGTTTTTGCCGAAATTCTCACAGCCGAACTGGCACTTGAAGGTGGTCCAGGGGGCGGTGACCACCGTGTGTGGGTCGATCACCAGGGCCGGCTCGGCCCCGTTCTCCCGCAGATAGTCCAGGCAGGCGTCCATGGGCAGCACTCCTCTCTGCTCAGAGTGTATGCCCGCCGGGGGAAAAGATCAAGAAGCGGGGGAGACAAAATCCACATTGTGTGCTATGATGTGGATAAAAAACAGAAGGAGGCTGTTGTCCATGGCGCGTCCGGCGATTCGCATCACCCTCATTGACCGGCTGGGAAAGCGGGGCTGCCACCGGGGACACCGGGTGGGGGAGAGCTTTGACTTTGACACGGAGCGGGGGAAGCTCTGTCCCATGGCCATGCATGTGGCCTTTCCCTATGTGGATATTCTCCGCTATGGCGGTGCCATCCCCGGCCAGCCGGCGGGCACGGCGGTGTTCTGCTGCCCCGATGTGGACACCATCAATGTGTTTCGGATCGAGGTGTCGGACGGGGCGGCCGGCCCGGGTTAGCTGAGAAAGAGCTCCACGTCCCCGATGGTCAGGCCGGTGTGAAGGGCCAGATTGATCCCGTATCCGATGACCTTCGCCAGATCGTGCACCTGGGTGTCGATGTCCTTGGGGGTGACGATCAGGCCGTCCCCCGCGCCCTGGAGGGCGGCGGGGTCCAGCTCCCCCTTGCCCGCCTCGGCTAGCACGTCGCAGGTGAGGGTGGCGGCGTCCACTACGGTGGGGACGCCGACGGCGATGACGGGGACGCCCAGGGTCTCGGCGTTGAGGGCGGCCCGGGCATTGCCTACGCCGGAGCCGGGGGTGATGCCGGTGTCGGCCAGTTGGATGGTGCGGCAGACCCGCCGGAGGCTGCGGGAGGCCAGGGCGTCCACCGCCACCACGCAGGCGGGCTTGATCTGCTCCGCAACGGCGCGGACCACCTCGCCGCTCTCCATGCCGGTGGTGCCCAGCACCCCGGCGGCCAGGGCGGCCACCGGCCGGAAGGAGCCGAAGTGCTCCGGCACCCGCTCCACCAAGTGGCGGGTCACCATGGTCTGGTCGGCAGCCTTGGGGCCGATGTTGTCGGGGGTGATGGCCCGGTTGCCCAGGCCCACCACCAGGGCGGGCGCGCCCGGCTCCAGGCCCAGCAGCGCCCCCAGCTCCGCCGCCAGGGCCCGCGCCGCCCGGCCGAAGGCGTCCTCCTCCCGGCGGGCCAGGCCGTCCAGCTCCAGGGTCACATAGGTGCCCACCGGCTTGCCCAGGGCCCGGGCGCCCGCCTCGTCCCGGATGCGCACGGTGGTCACCGGATAGCCCTCCCGCGTTGCCTCCTCCGACTCCACGCCCGGCAGCGTCCCGGCCTCCCCGGCGCTCTCCTGCCAGAGCTGGGCGGCCTCCAGAGCCAGGTCGGTTCTCCGTTTCAACATATACGTCCCTCCATACCCCAAGATGTGGTGTTGATGACACCAGATGCCCCTATTTTTTGCGCAGAGCGCCTCCATATGCAAAAAAAGTGAAAAAAGTTCAAAAAAAGAGTTGCATTTTTAAAGAATGGCTGTTAAAATAAGAATCTGCACGGGCAAACTGTGTAAATAACGATTACGTCATCGGAGGAGGTGTTTGGTTTGCCGAATATTAAGTCTGCCAAGAAGCGTGTCCTGGTGAACAAGACCAAGGCTGCGCAGAACAAGGCCGCTAAGTCCGCGCTGAAGACCGACATCAAGAAGTTCGAGGCCGCGGTGGTCGAAGGCAACCGCAGCGAGGCCGAGGGCGCTTACAAGGTGGCCGTTAAGGCGGTCGACAAGGCTGTGGTCAAGGGTCTGCTGCACAAGAACAACGCCGCTCACAAGAAGAGCGCCATGACCATTAAGCTGAATAAGCTGGCCTAAAGGTCTGGTCGAAGGGGAGACCGTCTGCATCCGCAGGCGGTCTTTTTCGTTTTTTCGCGGGAGAAAACGGGTATGCTGGAAAAGAGACGCGGGGGAGGCGGGGAAGGATGAAAAAGCTGCTGGAGTGGAAGCCGGTCCGGTTTGGGCTGGAGGTAGGGGAGCTCTATTTCTCCAAGCGGGTATCCCGTTCGGCTGCGGAGCTGGCCTACTTTCTGATTCTCACCTTCTTTCCTGTCCTTATCTGCATTAACGCCTTCATCGGACTGCTCCATTTGGACATCAACGCCGTACTGGAGGCCGCCTCCCCCTTCCTGCCCCGGGAGACGCTGGGGATTTTAGGGGACTATATTCAGTATATTACCGGAAACCAGTCACCCGCCCTGCTGGCCGCGGGAGGGATTATGACCCTGTTCTCCGCCTCCGCCGCCTTCCGGGCGCTGATGAATATTATGGAGGATCTTTACGGACGCAAGAGTTATGCAGGGGTGTGGCGCATCGCGGCCAGCGTGGCCTTTTCGGTGCTCTTTCTGCTTACCATCTACCTGGCCCTGGTGGTGCTCCTCACAGGCGGGTGGCTTTTCCATCTGGTGGAGCGCCTGTTTCGCCTGGAAACGGTCACCCTGCCTTGGGACTGGCAATGGTTCCGCTTTCTGCTGCTGTTCCTGCTGGTGTTCCTTTTTGTCCTGCTGGTGTACCGGATGGCCGCGCCCCGAGGCAGGCCAAGGCCGCCTATCCTTACAGGTGCCTTTCTGGCCGCCGTAGCCCTTGTGGCCGCCACCGCCCTGTTTTCCTGGTTTATCGGCCTGTCTTCCAGGTACTCCCTGGTCTACGGGTCCCTGGCCTCGGTGATTATCCTGCTGGTGTGGCTCTACCTGTGTGGAAACATCCTGATTCTGGGAAATGTCTTTAACTGCGTGTGGTACCGCCACAAAAAGCGGCGGGTCACAGGGGAGCGGCCGGGCTGAAAAAAGGCGGCGTACCGATCCGGTACGCCGCCTTTTTTCACAGGCTGCGGAGCCACAGCTCCCGCAGACCCATCAATTGAAGATGGGGCTCATACTCCACCGCCCGGCGGAGCAGGGGTAGAATGTCACGGCCATGACCGCCGGTAAGGACTACGGTGACGGGGCCCAGCTCCTCCTCCAGGCGGAGGGAGATCCCCTCCAGGGCGGCGGCGGCCCCGTAGAGGGCGCCGCTGCGCATGCAGGACACAGTATCGGTACCCAGCAGTCCCTCGGGCTGGGTAAAAGTAATGCAAGGGAGTTGGGCAGCCCGGGCACTGAGGGCGTCCACCGACAGGCGCAGCCCCGGGAGAATCATGCCGCCCCGGAATATGCCCTCCCGATCCACCACCGACAGGGTGGTGGCGGTGCCCATGTCAAAGACCGCCAGAGGGGGCCGCCACCGGGCCAGGGCGGCCACGCAGTCCACCAGCCGGTCCATGCCCAGGTTGGAGACGTCATAGTCTCCGGTGGGCAGGCCGGGGTCGAGATCCCGCCCCAGCACCCGGACAGGGCGGCGGGTGAGGGCCTCCGCCGCCTGGACGGCGACCTGGGTGAGGGAGGGAACCACCGAAGAGAGCACCGCTCCCTCCACGTCTTGGGGGGCCGCTCCCTCCTCTGCCAGCAGGGTTCTCATGCGCGCGGCGCAGGCGGCGGCGTCCATGTTCCGGTCGCTGGGCAGGCGGCGGACAAAGCGCAGCTCCGGCCCCAGAAAGCCGCCAACAGCGACTGTAGTGTTTCCAATGTCAATGGTCAGCAGCATGGCTCAGACGGGCTCCCGGGCGGCCAGGGGAGCGCGGTTGAGCTTGAGAGCCTTTCCCATGGGGATGCACACTGCGGGGACAAGGATGGCCGCCACAATGGCCTCGGGCACACCGTTGGCCGCCACGATGCCCAGAATAAAGCCCAGCACTGCCTCGACCGGAATCCCCTGGGCCGCGGCGTAGGCATCCCGGAACAGCAGAGCAATCAGTCCCATTACCAGGGCGGTGTTGGTAAAGGCGCCCACCACGGCGGACAGGGCCATGCTGCCGGCCTGGAGGACGGAGCCCTGGCGGCGGGACAGGGCCTGAAGCAGCGTATAGACCAGCCAGGGGGTCACACCGACAAGGATACGGGGCACAAAACAAACCACCAGGGCCCAGGGGCTGCCCCGGTCCAGGCCTGGTACCGGTATCAGGGGGGAAAAGGCAAAGGAGGACAGGTTGGGTACCAGGGTATTTTTCAAAAGACTGGCCAGACCAAACATGCCGCCCAGAAAGGCTCCCTTCTTGGGTCCGAGAAGGAGGGCGCCGATGATGACTGGCACATGGAGCACGGTGGCCTTAATGATGGGCAGGTCGATCATGCCGATGGGGGTGAAGGTGAGCAGAAAGAGAATGGCGGTAAACATGGCCAGGACAGCCAGGCTCTGCACCTGCCGGTGCTGCTGGGCGCGGGGGGTGTGGGTGTTCATATTCAATTACCTCCAGGCTGCCGTTCCCGACGGGCGGGATACAGCGCGTATTTGGATGCAGCCACAGGCAGAGATGGGCCTGCCGTCTCCCTCCGGGGAGTACAGCGGCCCGCCGCCCGGGACAGCCGAGGCCATTATAACGGTTATATCCTCAGATTGCAATCCCATTGTGGAAAACCTGCGGCTGTTTTGGTATAATTGGATGACTATATACGGAGCATAGGGGCGGATGTCCGCATCCGCCCACTGACAAAGGAGAGACCTGCATGTTAAAGGGGAAAACTGTGCTGCTGGGTGTCACCGGCGGCATTGCATGCTATAAGTCGGCGGGCTTGGCCTCGGCCCTGGTGAAGCAGGGGGCGAACGTCCAGGTACTCATGACCCGAAACGCCACGGAGTTTATCGGCCCCCACACCTTTGAATCCCTGACGGGCAACCGGGTAAGCGTGGACACCTTTGACCGCAACTACCAGTTCCAGGTGGAGCACATCGCCCTGGCCGACCAGGCCGACCTGGTACTGGTGGCCCCGGCCACGGCCAACGTTCTGGCTAAGCTTGCCCACGGTCTGGCCGACGATATGCTCACCACCACCGTTCTGGCCTGTGACTGTCCCAAAATCGCCGCGCCCGCCATGAACACCCGCATGTATGAGAATCCGGTTACCCAGGATAACCTGGCCCTCCTGCGGCGGTACGGCTGGGAGATTGTGGAGCCGGCCAGCGGACGCCTGGCCTGCGGGGCCGTGGGGAAGGGGAAGATGCCGGAGCCGGAGGAGCTGCTGGAGACGGTGCTTCACGCCCTCTCCCATGCCAAGGACATGGAGGGACTGAAGGTGCTGGTCACCGCCGGCCCCACCCAGGAGGCGCTGGATCCGGTGCGCTGCCTGACCAACCACTCCACCGGGCGGATGGGCTACGCCGTGGCCCGGGCCGCCGCCGCCCGCGGGGCGGAGGTGACGCTGGTGTCCGGCCCCACGGCGCTGAAAAAGCCCGCCTATGTGGAGACGGTGGACGTGGTGTCCGCCCAGGACATGTTTGAGGCGGTCACCGCCCGCGCCCCGGAGCAGGACATCATCATCAAGGCCGCCGCGGTGGCCGACTACCGCCCGGCCCAGGTGGCCCAGGACAAGGTGAAGAAGGGGGAGGGGGAGCTGTCCATCCCCCTGGAGCGCACCCGGGATATCCTGGCCTGGCTGGGGGAGCACCGCCGGCCGGGGCAGTTCCTGTGCGGGTTTTCTATGGAGACCCGGGACATGGTGGAAAACTCCCGCAGGAAGCTGGAGAAGAAGCACCTGGATCTGATTGCCGCCAACAACCTCAAGGAGCCGGGCGCGGGCTTCGCAGTGCCAACCAATCTGCTCACGCTGATCTCCCCCCGGGAGGAGCTGGAGCTGCCCCTCCTCACCAAGGAGGAGGCCGCCCACCGTCTGCTGGATGAAATCCTGAAGCTCCGCTGAGCCGAAAAAAACCGGCGCACCCGTCAGGGTGCGCCGGTTTTTTTCAGCTCAGATAGGACAGAGGGTTGACGGAGGTGCCATTGATCTTTACCTCGAAATGGCAGTGGTTGCCGGTGGAGCGGCCCGTGGAGCCCACCTTGGCGATGGGCTGACCCTGGTAGACCTTGTCGCCGGCGGAGACCAGGACGCTGGAGCAGTGGCCGTAGTAGGTCTGCTTGCCGTTGCCGTGATCCACGATGACCAGATTGCCGTAGCTCCACATGCTGCCGGTGGCCCGGCCGGCGAAGACCACGGTGCCGCCGTCGGCGGCCGCGATGTTGGTGCCGTAGGAGGTGGCAATGTCAATGCCGCCGTGGTAGCTGTAGGAGCCAAAGATGGAGCGGTAGCCGAAGTAGGAGGTAATGCGCCCGTATACGGGCCAGATAAAGTAGCCGTTGGGCAGCCAGGAGGGGCGCACCTTGGTGCCCACAGCGATGACCTTGTTGGTGGCCTCCCGGGTGACCTGGGTAGAGAGCACCGTGCGCTCCTGCTCCACGCCGTTGAGGTAAGCGATGTCCGCGTTGACGATCTGCTCGCCGGGGACGCCTGCATCCAGCACCTTGGACTCGCCCTGGTACATGGAGTCGTCCTGTACCTCCACCACCGGGCACTCAATGGACTGGGTATAGGTCACGTTATCCACCGTCTTGACGGAGAGGAAGGGAATCTCCTCCTTCACGTTGAGGAGCTGGCCGATGTAGATACGGTTAATGTCCACATCCGGGTTGAGGGCCTCCAGTTCCGACATGCTCATGTCGTTGTCAAAGGCGATCTGCATGAAGGTGTCGCCCTTCTGCACCTCATAGGTGGTCTGGCCGTTGGTGTTGGCGGTGAGGGTGGCCAGCATGGCCGCCGGGTCCTGATTGACATCGGAGGGGGTGTACTCGTGGGTAATGTAGACCCCGGAGGTAAACTCGGCGGACACTGTGTTTTCATCTACATAGGCAGCCTTCACCTGCTCCAGCACCCCATTCAGGGTCTCCCGATCCTGGGCCGCGCCGATGAACTGGCCGTTGACGGTGAGCACATAGCTCTTCATTACCTCGCCAATCTGGTCAAAGAGGTAGGTCTCAAAGTCCGCCACGGGGGTGATGGACTCCCGCTCCGTCAGGGCAGGGGCGTAGGTCACCGCGCCGTCCATGGTATAGTCGTAGCCCAGAATATCGGTGGCACGGCTCTCCACCCGGTCCACCACATCCTCAAACACAGAGGGGCTGGTGACGGTGCCCAGGGCCACGCCGTCCACCTCCACCACATAGCTGGGAGTGTAGACAGTGCCCACCACAGCCGCCACGCCGATGACCACGGCGGCGGCCAGGAAATGCAGGGGATTGATCAGCCGGCGGCCGCCCGCAGTGGCGGCGTCCAGCCGGCGGCGGAGCGGCTCCACGCGCTGCGCCAGGGCCGCGGTACCCGCCTCCCATCTGTCCCGGAGTTGGGCCAGGGGCGGCCGGATGGCCGAAGACTCCTCCCAAGACGTATGCAGAATTTCGTCCATGAGGGAAACCCTCCTAATTATTTGTTCTTGCGTAAAAGAAGGCCCGCGAGGGCCGAAAGGTAACAGTCAGAAACGAAAAGTTACAAATGGTTACAAGGCGTATCATACACGCTTTTTGCCAAAAAGTCAAGACTTTGACTGGAAAAGGCGGGAATCCGCGGCAATTGAAGGTCAAAGCACAACCGACACGACATATAGTGGGCGGCTTTCAAAATGATGTCCTACTACTACCAGAAGGAGAAATGGCCAGGGCAGAGCAGCAAAAAGATTTGTCCACTTTGACCGGGACAAAAAGCCCCCACGGCATCCTTTTGGGTGCCGCGGGGGACCGGAGGGGACGGGGGATCTCCCCCCATAGCCGGAAAAAGTCCGAAGTCCCTGAAGGAAACTCCGGACTTTGGAGGGCCAGTTAGGCCAGCGCGGCGGTGATGATGGCCATGGAGCAGCCCCCCACAGGCAGGTGCCTGTGGGGCCCCCGGCTTTTTTACTGCGCGGGACAAGTAATGCCCCGGCATCAAGGTTTTGCGCCCTTGCGCAAAACGCTTGACCGCGCGGAGCGCCGTGCCCCCGGAGTGGGCGGAGGTCTCCTCCATAGCCGGAAAAGTCCGGAGTTCCTGAAGGAAACTCCGGACTTTGGAGGGCTGTTAGGCCAGCGCGGCGGTGATGATGGCCATGGAGCAGCCCCTCACAGGCAGGTGCCTGTGGGGCCCCCGGCTTTTTTACTGCGTGGGGCAAGTAAATTGCCCCGGCATCAAGGTTTTGCGCCCTTGCGCAAAACGCTTGACGGCGCGGAGTGCCGTGCCCCCGGAGTGGGCGGAGGTCTCCTCCATGGCCGGAAAAAGTCCGGAGCCCCTGAAGGAAACTCCGGACTTTGGAGGGCTGTTAGGCCAGCGCGGCGGTGATGATGGCCATGGAGTAGACCTCCTGGGCGTTGCAGCCGCGGGAGAGGTCGTTGATCGGGGCGTTCAGACCCAGCAGAATGGGTCCATAGGCGTCAAAGCCGCCCAGGCGTTGGGCAATCTTATAACCGATGTTGCCCGCGTTAATGTTGGGGAAAATAAAGGTGTTGGCATAGCCGGCCACGGGAGAGCCGGGGAACTTGAGCTGGCCCACGGTGGGGGAGACGGCGGCGTCGAACTGCATCTCACCGTCGATGGCCAGCTCGGGCGCGGCAGCCTTGGCCTTGGCGCAGGCGTTGCGCATCTTGTCCACAGTGTCGCCCTTGCCGGAGCCCTTGGTGGAGTAGCTCAGGTAGGCCACCTTGGGGTCAATGCCGAAGGTTTTGGCGCACTTGGCGCACTCCAGGCCGATCTCCACCAGCTCGTCCTCCGTGGGGTCGATGTTGATGGCGCAGTCGCCCATGGCCAGCACAGTGTTGTCGCCCACGCCCTCGCGGACCATAATGAAGCAGGAGGAGACGATTTTATTCTCGGGCTTGGTCTTGATGAGCTGCAGGGCGGGGCGGACGGTGTCGGCGGTGGAGTAGGTGGCGCCGCCCAGCAGACAGTCGGCCACGCCCATCTTCACCAGCATGGTGCCGAAATAGTTGCCCTTCATCAGGGCGGCGCGGCACTCGTCGGCGGTCATCTTGCCGCGGCGCAGCGCCACCATCTCCTCCACCATCTTGTCCATGTCGGGATAGGTGGCGGGGTCGATGATCTCGGCACCCCGGATGTTGAAGCCGACCTCCTCGGCCGCGGCCTTTACCTCCGCCTCATTGCCGATGAGGATGGGGGCCAGCCAGGTGCCGGCCAGCAGGCGGGCGCTGGCCTCCAGGATGCGGGCGTCGGTGCCCTCGGTAAAGACAATGCGCTTGGGGGACTTTTTCAGGGTGTCGATGAGCTGCTGAAACATGTGAATGGCCATTGGTATCTTCCTCCATCATAAAAAACGTACGTCAAATGCCAAAATGCTCGGCGTCGGAGCTATTATACACCATTTCGACTGCGGTTCTCAATGCCTAAAAGCCATAAGATTGTGAAAAAATACACTTTACTTTTTGTATTCTCACATTTATACTATACCTACTGTTTTGAAGCCAGTTGAAGTTGAGGTGTGTTATGAGTTCCGATTTTTCCCGCTGCCTTTCCCTGCTCCGGCAGGAGAAGGGGATCTCCCAGCGCGCGGCCGCAAAGGATCTGGGGATCAGCCAGGCGCTGCTCTCCCACTATGAGAACGGCGTGCGTGAGCCCGGTCTGGCCTTTGTCACGAAGGCCTGCAACTATTATAATGTGTCGGCGGATTTCCTGCTGGGCCGTACCCTCTCCCGGGACGGCACCACCATCGCCGCCGAAGAGCTGTACGATTACTCCACCGAGAAGGACAACGTGCTCCACGGCTCCATTATGGCCACGCTGAACAAAAAGCTGCTGGTCAACTCCATCGGCGTGCTCTTCGACCTGCTGGGCAAGACCGGCCGCAAGGAGGCCATTAACGCCGCGGCGGACTACCTGGGTACCGCTGTTTACAAGATGTTTCGCCACCTGTACCGGGCGGACGGCAGCAAGAACGAGGACTTCTTCTCCGTGCCTGCCCGGCAGTTTATGGCGGGCGTGGCCACCGCCGACATGATCTGTACCGAGGCCCAGTATGTGGACGCCCTGGCCGCCCACGTCAAGGAGAAGGGGAACTTCCCGCCCATGCACAACGACGCGCTGATGGAGAACTACCCCGGACTGTACCAGTCCCTGCTCCAGATTATCCACAACACCGGGGAGCGGGTCAACCGTCGGATGGAGATTCAAAACCAGAAGTAGGGCGCGGCATCCCGGACGCACCGCCTGTTTACCGGCTACGCCCGGGGGGCGCCACCGGTACCATGCCCTTGAACGGCCGGGGCGGCCGCAGTAGAGATATGCAGAGTATCGCTCCAATGTCAATTGACGCTTTCACATCTTCGGAGGTGTATTTTTTTGACCGACCAGAGCAAAATCCGTAATTTTTCGATAATTGCCCACATTGACCACGGCAAATCAAATCCCGCGGAGTCTGTGGACTCCGCGGGTACCCCGTATTATTTTGCATCCTCGGCGGAAGTGAATTCCGCCTGCGGCAAGGTTTTGTCCGGGGAAGAAAACGCTTGGACGCGGCAGGCCGCCGCGCCCCGCTGCGCGGGGTTCCGGGTGGATTTGCCGAAGGGAGGACTGTGCCATGACTGACCAGAGCAAAATCCGCAACTTTTCCATTATCGCCCACATCGACCACGGCAAATCCACCCTGTCTGACCGGCTGATTGAGAAGTGCAACGCCGTTTCCCAGCGGGAGATGGAGAGCCAGCTGCTGGACAGCATGGACCTGGAGCGGGAGCGGGGCATTACCATCAAGGCCCGGGCGGTGAAGCTCAACTATCAGGCCGCCGACGGGGAGACCTATGAACTCAACCTGATCGACACGCCGGGCCATGTAGACTTTAACTACGAGGTAAGCCGCTCCCTGGCCGCCTGCGAGGGCGCGGTGCTCATCGTGGACGCCGCCCAGGGCATCGAGGCCCAGACCCTGGCCAATACCTTTCTGGCCCTGGAGCACGACCTGGAGATTCTGCCCGTCATCAACAAGATCGACCTGCCTGCCGCCGACCCCAAGCGGGTGAAGGACGAGATTGAGAACATCATCGGCCTGCCCGCCCAGGACGCCCCCGAGATCTCCGCCAAGGTGGGGCTGAACATCGACGCGGTACTGGAGGACATCGTAAAGAATGTCCCCGCCCCCAAGGGCGACCCGGAGGCCCCGCTCCGCGCCCTGATCTTTGACAGCCAGTACGACGCCTACCGGGGCGTGATCGTCTATTTCCGTGTGATGGAGGGTACCATCAAGACCGGGATGAAGGTGAAGATGATGGCCTCGGGCGCGTCCTATGAGGTGCTGGAGTGCGGCCACCTGCTCCCCCTGGGGATGGAGCCCTGCGGCGAGCTGATCGCCGGCGAGGTGGGCTACTTCACTGCCTCCATCAAAAACGTGAAGGATACCCAGGTGGGTGACACCGTCACCGGTGTGGAGCGCCCCGCCGCCGAGGCCCTGCCCGGCTACCGCCCCGCCCGCGCCATGGTGTACTGCGGCATTTACACCGAGGACGGCTCCAAGTATCCAGATCTGCGGGACGCCCTGGAGAAGCTCCAGCTCAACGACGCCTCCCTGTCCTTCGAGCCCGAGTCCTCCGCCGCCCTGGGCTTCGGCTTCCGCTGCGGCTTTCTGGGCATGCTCCACATGGAGATCATCCAGGAGCGGCTGGAGCGGGAGTTCGATCTGGATCTCATCACCACCCTGCCCTCGGTGATCTACCGTATCACCAAGACCGACGGCACCGTGGTCATGGTGGACAATCCCCACAATTACCCTGACCCGGCGGTGATCGAGCTGGCTGAGGAGCCCTACGCCAAGGTGTCCATCGTCTCGCCGCCCGACTATGTGGGCAACATCATGCCCATGTGCCAGGAGCGCCGGGGCGAGTTCAAGGACATGCAGTATCTGGACACCAACCTGGTGGAGCTGCACTACTCCATGCCCCTGGGCGAGATCATCTACGACTTTTTCGACACCCTCAAGGCCCGCACCAAGGGTTACGCCTCTCTGGACTACGAGCTGGACAAGTACGAGCCCTCCGAGCTGGTGAAGGTGGATATGCTGCTCAACGGCGATCAGGTGGACGCCCTGTCCTTCATCGCCCACCGGGAGAAGGCCTACCCCCGCGCCCGGCGGCTGTGTGAAAAGCTGCGGGACAACATCCCCCGCCAGCTCTTCGAGGTGCCCGTCCAGGCCGCCATCGGCGGCAAGGTCATCGCCCGCGAGACCGTCCGCGCCATGCGCAAGGACGTGCTGGCCAAGTGCTACGGCGGCGACATCACCCGGAAAAAGAAGCTGCTGGAGAAGCAGAAAGAGGGCAAAAAGAAGATGCGGAGCTTGGGTACGGTGCAGATCCCGACCGAGGCATTCATGGCGGTGCTTAAATTGGACGAAGAGTAAGCATCCGCAAAGTTCCCTCCTCGCGGCATAGCCGCTGCGGCCTACGCTACAAACGTGCCACCGGCACGTTTGCTTAACGCTGCGGTGGCGGTTCTCAAGTTGGACGAGGAATGACGGCATCTTCTTTTTGGCCTCTGGGGCCCCACAAGGTGGGGCGGCGCTTGCGCCGTACAAGGGTTTCGCCGGGGGCGTAGGGGCGGGGCTTGTCCCCGCCCGCAGGCGGGCCGATGTGGGCATCGGCCCCTACGGGAGAAGCGCGGGCGGCCACAAGGGCCGCCCCTACAAAGAGGATATGATGAAGCAAAAAACCAGGAGCACACCACAGCGGTGTGCTCCTGGTTTTTCTTTGATCTGTTTTTCCACATGCGGGAAGGATCCTGTGGAAAACGTGCGAAGCCGGTTACTCGGCGGCCTCGTCCTCCTCCTTCTTGGTGCAGACGATGTTCAGCTCGTCCAGCTGGGCCTGGGTGACGAAGGAGGGGGCGCCCATCATGAGATCCTGGGCGTTCTTGTTCATGGGGAAGGGGATGATCTCCCGGATGGAGTCCTCGCCGGCCAGCAGCATGACCATGCGGTCCACGCCGGGGGCGATGCCCGCGTGGGGGGGCGCGCCGTAGGTGAAGGCGTTGTACATGGCGGGGAACTTGGCCTTCACGTCGTCCTCGCCCAGGCGGACGAGCTGGAAGGCCTCGATCATGATCTCCGGATCGTGGTTCCGCACGGCGCCGGAGGAGAGCTCCACGCCGTTGCACACCAGATCGTACTGGAAGGCGGTGATGGACAGGGGGTCCACCTCGCCGGCGGCGGCCTTTTTCAGAATCTCCAGCCCGCCGTTGGGCATGGAGAAGGGGTTGTGGCAGAACTCCAAAAGCCCGGACTCCTCGCCGATCTCGTACATGGGGAAGTCCACGATCCAGCAGAACTCATAGCGCTCCTTGTCCATATGGTTGGGGCAGAAGGCGCCCAGCTTGGAGCGGAGCACGCCGGCGGCCTTCTGGGCGGCCAGGAGCTTGCCGGCGGTGAGGCCCACGAAGCAGCCCTTTTCCAGCCCCAGAGCGGCCACCACCGCGTCCTTCATGGGCTGGACAAACTTGGCGATGCCGCCCACAATCTCGCCGTTCTCGTCGTAGCGGAACCAGTAGGCCTTTTCGCCGGACTGCACCTCCACGTCGGCGCACAGCTTGTCGATCTGCTTGCGGGTGCCCTCGAAGCCGGTGACCACCACCGCCTTGACGGTGTTCCCCTCAAAGGGGCCGAAGCCGCAGGCGCCCAGGGCCTCAGTGGCGTCGGTGACGGTCAGATCAATGCGCAGATCCGGCTTGTCGGAGCCGTACTTGTCCATGGCCTCCCGGTAGGAGATGCGGCGGAAGGGGGCGGTGGAGGCCACGTTGTAGGTGCCGTACTGGGCAAAGATGGGGGGCAGCACGTCCTCCAACACGGCGAACACGTCCTCCTGATCGGCAAAGGCCATCTCCATGTCCAGCTGGTAGAACTCGCCGGGGGAGCGGTCGCCCCGGGCGTCCTCGTCCCGGAAGCAGGGGGCAATCTGGAAGTACTTGTCGAAGCCGGAGGCCATCAGAAGCTGCTTGAACTGCTGGGGGGCCTGGGGCAGGGCGTAGAACTTGCCGGGGTGCTTGCGGCTGGGCACCAGGTAGTCCCGGGCGCCCTCCGGGGAGGAGGCGGTGAGGATGGGGGTGGTGATCTCCAGGAAGCCGTGGTCAAGCATGGCCTTCCGCAGGGCGGCCACCACCTGGCAGCGGAGGATGATGTTGTTCTTCACCTCCGGGTTGCGGAGATCCAGATAGCGGTACTTCAGGCGGGCGGACTCGTCGGCCTCCCGGCTGCGGTTGATCTGGAAGGGCAGCTCGTTGTGGCGGCAGCGGCCCAGCACCTCCACCGCCTCCGGCACCACCTCGATGTCGCCGGTGGGCAGCTTGGGATTCTTGGAGTCCCGCTCCCGCACCACACCGGTGATCTGGACGGTGGACTCCTTGTTCAGCCCCTTGAAGGCCTTCCACATGGCCTCGTTCTCCACGACCACCTGGGTCACCCCGTAGAAGTCCCGCAGGACGGCGAAGGCAAAGTTCTGGCCCACCTCGCGGACGTTCTCCAGAAAGCCCGCCAGGGTGACGGTCTGGCCCACGTGCTCCATACGGAGATCCCCGCAGGTGTGGGTGCGGTAATGGGTATGGGTTGTCTGCATCAAAAATCAACTCCAAATCGTAATATAGAAAGGATAAAATACAATCAGGATAGAAAAGAGAGCCATATAGGCAGATCGGAACGCCAAAAGAGACGCGGAGGCGGGCCGATGTGGGCATCGGCCTTTACGGGAGACACGGGCGGCCACAAGGGCCGCCCCTACGGGAAAGGGGTGTATAGAGGGATCGTAGGGGCGGGGCTTGTCCCCGCCCGGAGGCGGGTCAATGTGGGCATCGGCCTTTACGGGAGACACGGGCGGCCACAAGGGCCGCCCCTACGGGAGAGGGGTGTATAGGGGGATCGTAGGGGCGGGGCTTGTCCCCGCCCGGAGGCGGGCCGATGTGGGCATCGGCCCCTATGTGGGACACGGGCGGCCACAAGGGCCGCCCCTACGGGTAAGGGGGCGTATAGAGGGTGTAGGGGCGGGTGCCCACACCCGCCCGGAGCTTATCCCTTCTGATCCAGATAGCGGCTGTAATACACCTGCATGTCGAAGTCCTGGTAGAGCTGGGTGCCGTCCTTGGCGGTGACGCCGAAGTGGGCCAGGGCGGTGTCCTCCACATAGTCCAGGAAGGTCACACCGTCCACGGTGTTGAACCAGTTGAACTCCATGCCCTGGGCGGCGCAGTCGGCCTCCAGGCCGTCGATGAGGGCCTGGACATAGGGCAGATACTGCCCGGCGGTGACGCCGTTGGTGAAGAGCACGTCGGCGGGCTTGAGGTAGGCGGCGGTAAACATGGCGTAGTCGGCGGGGGAGAAGCTCTCCCGCAACTCCGGCCGGGCGACCCGGGCCACCATGGCGGCGGTCTCCGCCCGGGTGAGGGTCTTGTCGGGGGCAAAGGTGCCCCAGTCGTCCACGCCGGTGAGGATGCCGGCGTTGTAGAAGGACAGCACGGCGGCGTCGGCGGCGTCGGGCAGGGCGGTGATCTGGTTGATGGGGGTCAGCATATCCTCGGGCACCACGGCGGCAAGCATGGTGATGAACTCCTGGCGGGTGGCCTGCTTGACGGGGGCGGGCACCTCCACCCCCAGTTTTTCCAGATAGTCCACATAGGAGGCGTACCAGGGCAGGGTGGAATCCACCAGGTAAATGGAGTCGCCGGTGATGGCCTCGTTCATGCGGGCGGCGATGGCGGCCACCTCGCCCACGGTGAGCACCTGGTCGGGGGCAAAGCCGGCGCCGGTGCCGGTCATGAGGCCCACCTCATAGCAGGTCTGGACGGTGGCGGCGTACCAGGCCGAGCCGGCCACATCGGCAAAGCCGGGATAGGTGTTGACGGCGGGGAAGACCTCCTCCGGCGCAATGGCGGCGGCGGAGCCTGCCAGCAGGGCGGTGGAGAGGGCTAGGGCGATGAGCTGCTGTTTCATGGAACATTTCCTCCTGTATGTCGGGTTTTCCCCATTTAGACGGGGACATGGGGAGAAAGTTCCATCAGGCCTCCGGCTCCTGGATGGGAGTGCCGCCCGCCCGGGCCGCCAGCCCGGCCTGTACCAAGGCCACGGCCTCCCCGGCCGTCACGGTCTGCTGCTGCCCGGTGGTCAGATCCTTTACCGTCACCTTGTTCTGCTGAATCTCGTCCTCCCCCAGGAAGGCGGCGTAGGGGATGGACAGCTTGTCCGCATAGGACAGCTTCTGCTTGAACTTCTTCTTCTCACAGTGGAGCTGGGCGCGCACGCCCGCGTCCCGCAGGGCGGTGGCGAAGGAGATGGCGGGGGAGAGCTCCTCGGTCATGGGGAGGATCAGCACGTCCGCCGGGGCGGTGACCAGGGCGTCGTTCAGATAGCCCTGGGCCTCCAGTACGGAGAACAGGCGGGTCAGACCGATGGAAATACCGACTCCGGGGAGTTGTTTATCGGTATAATATTCCGCCAAGTTATCATAACGGCCCCCGGAGCAGATGGAACCCACCTCCGGGTGATCCAGCATGACGGTCTCATACACGGTGCCGGTGTAGTAGTCCAGGCCGCGGGCAATGGTGAGATCCACCATGAAGTGCTCCTCCGGCACGCCGAAGGCGGACATATACCTGATCACGGTCTCCAGCTCGGCCACGCCTAGATCGAAAAGCTCGTTCTTCCCCTTGAAGGGCTCCAGCGCGGCCATGGGATCGCCGGCGGCCAGGAGGGCGAGCAGGGCGTCGGCCGCCCCGCCGGGTACGGCGAAGTCGTCCGTCAGGATGGCGCGCACCTTCTCCGGGCCGATCTTCTCCAGCTTGTCGATGGTGCGCATCACGTCCCCGGCCTGCTTCTCCAGGCCCAGGATGGCGAACAGGCCGTTGAGCACCTTCCGGTTGTTGACCCGGATCTTGAAGCGGCGCAGGCCCAGGGCGGTGAAGGTCTTGTAGATGATGGAGGGGATCTCCGCCTCGTTGGTGATGTTCAGGCTGCCGTCGCCGATGACGTCGATGTCCGCCTGGTAGAACTCCCGGTAGCGGCCCTTCTGGGCCCGCTCTCCCCGGTAGACCTTGGAGATCTGGAACCGGCGGAAGGGGAAGGTCAGCTCATTCTGGTGCAGGGCTACATACTTGGCCAGAGGCACGGTGAGATCAAAGCGGAGGGCAAGGTCGGAGTCGCCCTTGGTGAAGCGGTAGATCTGCTTCTCCGTCTCGCCGCCGCCCTTGGCCAGCAGCACCTCGGCCGCCTCGATGGCCGGGGTATCCAGGGGGGTGAAGCCGTACAGGGAATAGGACTTGCGCAGAATCTCCACCATCCGGTCGAACTGTACCTGCCGCGCGGGCAGCAGCTCCATGAAGCCGGACAGGGTGCGGGGTTTGATCTGGGCCATAGTGATGCTCCTTTTTAACAGTAATTGAGGCTGCTGCCCGCGCCGCCGCGGAAGCGGCATCAAGCGTTTTGCGCAGCAAAACCTTGGAACAGTCCGAATTCACTTCGGCTTGTTTGAATGAAAAAGAGGGGCCCCGGCGGGGCACCGACCCGCTGGGGTCAGCAGTTCCATGAAGCCGGACAGGGTGCGTCCCGTCTCCACAGTGGCCGGGCCGATGTGGGCAGAAGGTGAATTGCCCCAGAGGGGCAAGAGAGGCCGCCCTGGGGCGTCGGCCCCTACCGGGCGGCGGGGGATTCAGAGGCCGCAGGTTGGGCCGTAAAAAGGCGCTCTCGTCCCCTTCCACGGGACGAAAGCGCCTGCTTTCGTGGTGCCACCCATGTTCAGAGCGGAATTCCGCTCCCTCTGTCCTTCTGTTGCGGGAAGGGGACCACACCCGTCTCCGGGCCCGCTGGTAAGGCCGTCTCCCGGCCTCCTGCCGCGGACGCTTTCAGCCGGAGGCGTCCTTCTCTGCTGCGGCGGTGTGGGCGGTACTTGCCCCGTCAGGGCGGTTTTTGCTCCACAATACTACCCCAAAGCGGGGAAAAAGTCAACCGGGAACCGCCCAGTTACGCGGTAAAGGGCTTGGTTTTTGGGTTAACGATGTCGCGCCAGTCCAGATCCCCCCGCGCCCCACCCGGTGCCTTGCACCGTGCGGGGACCCTGATGATTTTATTCGCGGCCGCTGGAACTAAATTTCGTCGGCCTTCGGCGGCATACGCCGCCGCGCCGCCCGTAGGCGGCGTCCTGGAGCGGGGGGACGGAACGAGCTACGGCTCAGGCGGTAAAGGGCTTGGTCTTGGGGTTGATGATATCGCGCCAGTCCAGGTCCCCCCGCTCCAGGCCGTGGATGAGGATCTCCGCCGTGGCCACATTGGTGGCGAAGGGGATGTTGTACTGGTCGCAGAGAGTGGTAATATACTTCAGATCCGCGTCCAGATCGTTGGATTGGGGATCGGAGAAGAAAAGCACCATGTCGATCTCGTTGTAGGCGATGCGGGCGCCGATCTGCTGGCTGCCGCCGTGCTCGTGGGAGAGGAAGAGCTGGACAGGCAGGCCGGTGGCCTCGGCCACCAGGCGGCCAGTCGTGTTGGTGGCGCAGATGGTGTGCTTGGAGAGAATGCCGCAGTAGGCAATGCAGAACTGCACCATCAGCTCTTTTTTCCGGTCATGGCTCATCAGGGCAATATTCATCATACTAACCTCTCTTCCACAGCGTGTTGCGCTTATCGTATTTTCATAAGGGGGACCTTCTGGCCAAGCAGGCGCTTGGCAATGTTGAGATAGGCGACGGCGGCGCCCCGGCTGGCCCGGAGAATGAGGGGCTGGCCCTGGTTGGCGCACAGCATCACCTGGGGATCCTCCGGCACAATGCCCAGCAGGGGCAGGCCGGCGGCGTCCATGGCGTCGTCAATGGTGGTGTGAAGGCGGCGGAGCAGCCGGGGCTGTACCCGGTTGACCACCAGATGGATGCGGGGGATGCGGTTCCGGAGCACCGAAACCGTGCGCTGGGCGTCCCGCAGGGCGGAGGCGTCGGTCGTGGAAACCACCACGGCCCGGTCCGCCGCACAGCAGGCCAGACGGAACCCCTCGCCCAGCCCTGCTGGCGAATCCATCAGGATGTAGTCGTACCCCTCCCTGGCCCGGTGAATCAGCTCCTTCATGGCCGCCTCGCTGAGCGGCGCTTCGGGCAGGGTGACGGGGGCGGTGAGGAGGAACAGGCCCTGGATGACGGGGTGGGGGACGGCGGCCCGCTCCAGTGTGCAGCGGCCGCAGAGCACGTCAGTGAAGTCCATCAGCGCCCGGTCGCTCAGACCCAAGGTCAGGTCCAGGTTGCGCAGGCCGATATCCATGTCGATGCAGAGCACCCGGTGGCCCAGCGCGGCCAGACAGGAGGCTACACCGCCGGTAATGGAGGTCTTTCCCGTGCCGCCCTTTCCCGACGTGATCACAATTGCAGTGGACATAGGTTCACTCCCGTTGTTTGACGTAAATACCATATCATACTTCCACAGTGGAATCAATGGGTTTTTGTGCAGAATAGTGAGAAAATTCCTGCTACAGCGGGGCTTTCTGTATCTTTGCCCACCGGCGGGGGTAGCCATTGGGGGTGGGGGTGCACTTCTCCACCAGCACCACCCGGTGGCGCACATTGGCGCCGGGAATGACATAGTCCACACTGGGCAGCAGCCGCCCGCCGAGGATGGAGATGCACCGGGCGGCGCGGTTGATCTCCTCGCCGCTGTCCACGCCCTTCATGGCCAGAAATCTGCCGCCCACCTTCAGATAGGGCAGACACAGCTCGCACAGGAGCTCCAGGGAGGCCACGGCCCGGGACACGGCGTAGTCGAAGCCGTCCCGGTAGCCGTCCACCAGGGCCTGCTCCTCCGCCCGGGCGTGGAGGCACTCCACCCCCTCCAGGCCCAGGGTATTGCACACCGAGGCAAGCCAATTCACCCGCTTGCCCAGGCTGTCCAGCAGGGTGAGCTGAAGGCTGGGCTCCAGGATGCGCAGGGGCATGCCGGGGAAGCCCGCGCCGGTGCCCACGTCGATGAGCCGCTTGCCCCGGAGGTCCTCCCCCAGGGTGAGCAGGGCGGCGGAGTCCAGAAAGTGCAGGTCGGCCACCTGGTCGGGCTCGGTGATGGCGGTGAGGTTCATGACCTGGTTCTGCTCCAGCAGCAGACGGCCGTACTCAGCCAGCCGGGCCGCTGCGCCGTCGGGAGGCGTGAGGCCCAGGGCGGTCAGGCCGGAGGCAATACGCGCTTGCATGCTCACACCCCCAGTCCGGCCAGCAGGGCGGGCACGCCCTGCACCAGGCCGATTACAAGGATCACTCCGCAGGCCGCCGCCAGCAGGGCCATGCAGGCCTTTTTGGAGTAGGTGCACTCCGGCCGGCGGAACTGCCAGACGGCAATCACCGCCAGACCGGCGGCACCGGGGCAGACCAGCAGGGGGGCCAGCCCCCGGAGATAGGTTCCGCCGTGGAAAAACGGGTAGAGGTTGAGGGCGACGAAGATCAGCATGTAGGCCACCCCCACCCAGGCAATGATCCGCTTGACAGGGGAGGCAGGCGTATAGGAGGACGGCTCCTTCTGGTTTTTATTATCTGGTAGTTCAGCCATTTTTTTGCTCCTTCAAAAGATCCCGGATCTCCGTGAGGAGCGCCTCCTCCGCCGATGGCTTGGGGGGCGGGGGAGGGGCGGCCTCCTCCTTTTTGTGGAGGCGGTTGAGCAGCTTGACGATGCAGAACACCACAAACGCCATAATCAGGAAGCTGAGCACGGCGTTGAGAAAGCTGCCCAGCATGAGGTCGCCGCCGCCGGGCAGGGGGATGGCCAGGCCAGCCAGGGCCTCATTGTCCCCGGCAAAGATGCCGAGCACCGGGTTGAGGATGTCGTTTACCAGGGAGTCGGTGATTCCCTTGAACGCGCCGCCGATGATGACGCCGACGGCCAGATCCATCACATTGCCCCGGGCAATGAATTTGCGGAATTCGGCCAAAAAGCCGGTGGTTTTCTCTTTAGCAGACATAAAAACTCCTTATTTAAACAATAAGCGACAAAAGAACGGGGAGAATAGCCCCAGTTAGGGATTCTTGACACTCCAGCCCCAGTCCATATCCATGGGGGGCGTGTGCGGGGTGGGGGATTCCAGGCCGTACTTTTCTGAGATGGCGTCAATCTGCTCCTGGGTAAGCGTCTCCTCCGGCTGGGCGGATTCCGCGGGCTGGGGCCCGGCGGCACAGCCGCCCAGCAGCAGGGCGGAGGCGAGCAGGAGAGCGGCGGCCGGTAAGCGGTGCTTCATGACAGAGGCGCTCCTTTCAATACGTGGGAGAGCGGCTTACTGCTTGGGCGTCAGCACTTCCTTGCCGCCCATATAGGGCCGCAGGGCGGCGGGGATCTTCACGCTGCCGTCGGCCTGGAGGTTGTTCTCCAGGAAGGCGATGAGCATGCGGGGAGGGGCCACCACGGTGTTGTTGAGGGTGTGGGGCAGGTAGGTGCCGTTCTCGCCCTTGACCCGCATCTTGAGGCGGCGGGCCTGGGCGTCGCCCAGGTTGGAGCAGGAGCACACCTCGAAGTACTTCTGCTGGCGGGGGCTCCACGCCTCGATGTCGCAGGACTTGACCTTGAGATCGGCCAGATCGCCGGAGCAGCACTCCAACTGGCGCACGGGGATGTCCAGAGAGCGGAACAGCTCCACCGACCAGCGCCACATCTTCTCGTACCAGTCCATGGACTCCTCGGGCCTGCACACCACCACCATCTCCTGCTTCTCGAACTGGTGGATGCGGTAGACGCCCCGCTCCTCGATGCCGTGGGCGCCCTTCTCCTTGCGGAAGCAGGGGGAGTAGGAGGTGAGGGTCTGGGGCAGCTTGTCTTCGGGGATGATCTGGTCGATGAACTTGCCGATCATGGAGTGCTCTGAGGTGCCGATGAGGTAGAGATCCTCTCCCTCAATCTTATACATCATGGCGTCCATCTCGGTCTGGCTCATGACGCCCTCCACCACGTTGCCGTGGATCATGAAGGGGGGGATGCAGAAGGTGAAGCCCTTGTCGATCATGAAGTCGCGGGCGTAGGCCAGCACCGCCTCGTGGAGGCGGGCGATGTCGCCCATCAGGTAGTAGAAGCCCGCGCCGGATACCCGGCCGGCGGCGTCCATGTCGATGCCGTCGAAGGACTCCATGATTTGGGTGTGGTAGGGGATTTCAAAGGCGGGGGTTGCTGCCTCGCCGAAGCGTTGCACCTCCACGTTGCAGGAGTCGTCGGGGCCGATGGGCACGGAGGGATCGATGATGTTGGGGATCTGGAGCAGGATGCGGCGGATCTCCGCGGCCAGCTCGGTCTCCCGGCCCTCCAGGAAGGCCAGCCGGTCGGCGTCGGCCTTGACCTCGGCCTTCAGCGCCTCGGCCTCCGCCAGCTTGGAGGGGTCTTTCTTGGACTGCCCCATCAGTACGCCCACCTGCTTGCTCTTGGCGTTGCGGGCGGTGCGCAGTTCCTGGGCCTCCTGGATGGTGCGGCGGTTCTCTGCGTCCAGCTCCAGCACCTGATCTACCAGGGGGAGCTTCTGTTCCTGAAATTTCTTCTTGATGTTCTCCTTCACGGCGTCGGGATTTTCCCGGATGAATTTAATGTCCAGCATGGTTGATTCTCCTTCAATAAAGTGGTGTGAGATAAACCCGTAGGGGCGACCCTTGTGGTCGCCCACGGGCGGCCATAAAGGCCGCCCCTACAGGGGAGAGAAAAGTGCGGAGCGGGTCGCGTGGGGAAGCGGAGGGGCAAGGGAGCGGAATGGCTATCCGGCGCCGTGCGCCGGATGAAATGGAGCGGACTTTGTGCAGATGGGGCCCCCACGGGAGCCCAGCGGAGCGGGTCGCGTGGGGAAGCGGAGGGACAAGGGAGTGGAATGGATATCCGGCGCACAGCGCCGGATGAAATGGAGCGGACTTTGTCCCGACGCCGTTTCACGTGAAACAATCAGCCCAGCCACTCCATAAGGGACTGATAGGCCTCCAGGGGGTTGTAGTCCTGTCGCTGCTGGTCGGTGAGACCATCGGCCACCGTACCCAGTACCCCCTCCATGCCGCCCGCTTCAGCCAGAGCGGCCTCGGCGGCGGCCGCCGCATCCCGGGCATCGGAGTAGCGCCCGTCGTTGTATAGGGCGCGAACTTGGTTCAAATAGCAGAGCGCCTCCAATTGCACCAGGGCGGCTTCGTCGTCGGAGGCACTTTCTGCGTCCTCCAGCGCCTCCTGGAGCTGGGCCACCTGCTGGCTCAGGGCCTCGTTTTCCACCTTGAGGGTTTCGTTTTCCTGGAGAATGTTCTCCAGGGACTGGGTGGCCGAGTCGGAGGTCTGCTCCAGCTTATCCATGGCCTCCTGGTTGGCCCGCTGCTGCATGAAGTAGGACATTAGCAGCAGGAGAAAAGCCGCTGCAAAGAGGATGACCAGATAGAGCAGCACCGAGCTGCGCTTGTGGGGCCGCTCATGCTCCGCCTCGTGCTGGAGGCGGCTGCGCTCCTGTTTGTCGGAATCAGTGCTCAAAGGGAAACCCCTCCTTTCCCGGCGGAGGGAAGCTGCTCCAGCAGCTCCAGCAGAGTGTTCAAATCCTCTGGATTGTAGTATTCCAGCTCGATTTTTCCCTTTTTCCGGCCATTGATGATGTGAACCTTGCGGCCAAAGCGGGTAGCCAGGGCCTTTTCCGCCTCCCGTAGATAAATGGACAGGTCAGGGCCGGCGGCGGACTTGGGCTCCGCAGCTTCTCTGGGTTCTGCGGCCAACCGCTTGGCCAGAGCTTCGGTCTGCCGGACGGAGAGCTCCTCCGCAATGACCTTCTGCGCCAGCTTTTTCTGTAGCTCCCCGCTGGGCACGGCCAGGATGGCCCTGGCGTGGCCGGCGGAGAGCTTGCCCTCCTCCAGCAGCAGGTGTACCGGGTCGGGAAGGGTCAGCAGCCGCAGGGCGTTGGCAACGGCGGGGCGGGACTTGCCCACCCGCTGGGCCACCTCCTCCTGGGTGAGACCGTATTCGCTCATGAGCACCTTGTAGCCGTTGGCCTCTTCAATCGGGTTCAGATCCTCCCGTTGGAGGTTCTCAATGAGGCCGAGCTCCATCACCTTGCGGTCGTCGGCCTCGATAATGACGGCGGGGATTTCGCTCAGGCCCGCCAGCTTGGCGGCCCGCCAGCGGCGCTCCCCGGCGATGATCTGGTAGTAGCCCGACGAGAGCCGGCGGACGGTGAGGGGTTGAATGATCCCGTGGATGCGGATGGAGTCGGCCAAATCCTGAAGGCTTTCCTCGTCAAACCGCTTCCGGGGCTGCTTGAGCCCCGGTTCCACCTGGGAGATGGGGAGGGAGAGGGAGCCCCCCTCCTGGGACTGGAGGGCGGCGTCCCCCAGCAGTGCGCCCAGGCCCCTGCCCAGGCCGCGTTCCAATGCCATAGGTCAATCCTTCCTTTCCACACGGGTGACGGCGTATTGATTGTGCTCCAGCAGCTCCTGGGCCAGTGCATCGTAGGCCTCCGCGCCCCGGGAGAGGGCGTCATAGGCGGACACCGGCTTGCCAAAGCTGGGAGCCTCGGACAGGCGGACGTTACGGGGGATCACCGTGGCGTACACCTGGCCGGGGAAGTGGCGTTTGACCTCCTCCGCCACCTGCATGGAGAGATTGGTACGGCCGTCGTACATGGTGAGTACCACCCCCTCCAGGGCAATTTTGGGGTTGAGGGATCGCTTGACAATGCGAATGGTGGAGAGAAGGTCGCTGAGCCCCTCCAGGGCGTAGTACTCACATTGCACCGGTACCAGCACGGTGTCCGCTGCGCACAGGGCGTTGAGGGTCAGCAGTTCCAGAGAGGGGGGACAGTCAATGAAGATGTAGTCATAGTGTTCCGCCACCTGCTCCAAGGCGTTTTTCAGCCGGTATTCCCGCTGCTCCAGGGCGATCATCTCAATGGTGGCCCCCGCCAGCGCCTTGTTGGAGGGGAGCACATCGCCGTAGGAGGTGGAGGAGATGGCCTTGGCGGTCTCCGTCCCGTTGAGAAGCACGTCATAGATGTTGGGCGAGGTGGTCTTGTCTACGCCGAAGCCGGAAGTGGTGTTGGCCTGGGGGTCAAAATCGCACACCAGCACCCGGCAGCCCTGGTTTTTCAGAGCCGCCGCCAGGTTGACACAGGTGGTAGTCTTTCCCACGCCGCCCTTTTGATTCACAATCGCAATGGTCTTTGCCATAGCACACCTGCCTTTTTGGGTCGTTGCAAAGGGTCAGGTTCTATTATATAGCGGCGGTAGACGTAATTCAACTGAAATTCGCGCTGTTTCACGTGAAACAGGAAAAAAAGAGGATGGAGCTGTTTCACGTGAAACAGCCCCATCCTTTCAGGAAAACCGCCATGGCCTCCGCGTACGGCGCGCCTCTACTTGGGAATAGTGATGGTCAGCAAGATGGAGTCCTCCGTCTCCTGGCGCTTGCAGTTGGCCTGTACGCCCGCGCTCTTCATCATGGACAGTCCCCGGGTCACGGTGTTGAGAAACAGCCGCACATCCTTAATTACAAAGGTTGGTTTTTTTCGGGCGGGCTTGTCTGCCGGATGAAGCAGGGTTTCCACATACTCCTCCGTCCGGGCCACAGTAAGCCCCTGCTCTGCCACATGCCGGGCGGCCGTGCGCTGGAGCTCCGGCTCCTCCAGGCGGAGCAGCGCCCGGGCGTGGCGCTCGGTGCAGCCGCGCTCCCGCAGCAGGGTGAGGACATCGGGCGGGAGGCGGAGCAGGCGCAGCTTGTTGGCCACCGCCGACTGGGACTTGCCGATGCGGCGGGCCGCCTCCTCCTGAGACAGATGGTAGGTCTCGATCAGCTTGGCCAGAGCGGTGGCCTCCTCCACAAAGTTGAGGTCCCGCCGCTGAAGGTTCTCCACCAGGGCCAGCAAAGAAGAGCCCTGGCTGTCCACGCTGACCAGAATGCAGGGCACCTCGGTGAGACCGGCCATGCGGGAGGCCCGCAGGCGGCGCTCCCCGGAAATCAGCTCGTAGCCGCCGTTCTTGGACCGGCGGACGGACAGAGGCTGGAGTACGCCGAGCTCCTGAATGCTGGCGGCCAGCTCCTCCAGGCCTTCCCGGGAAAAGCAGGTGCGGGGCTGGTCCGGATTGGGGGAAATGGCGGCAATGGGGAGAAACAGCACTTTGGTGCTCTCAAACAGTCCTTTTCGACGCAGTAAGGACATCGGAAAGCCTCCTTTGCGGTAGAATATTGACTAACCATATATTACCATATTTTGGCGCAAAAAAAGCCGGATGCCGTCGATTGGGAAATATTTTCCAAAATGACAGAAAGCTTCGTGCGCACAGGGCGTACCGCGAAACGACGCAAAGGCTCAGTCGCATGAAGTGTTTGCGCATGTGGGCCGTACCGACCCACGCGCTGTCATCCCATGGCCGTGCCGCTGTTAAGCGGCACAGGGCTAATTTTGCTCTGCTCCTGCACAGCAAAAAAGCCCGCCCGGCATTTAGGTCCGGGCGGGCGGAGAATCAGGGCTGTAAGAAGCCCTTTCCAAAGATTTCACTGGAGTTGGCTACAATCAGAAAAGCATGGGGATCAATCTTTTTCAGGTAGCGGCGCAGAAGCACGGCCTGCCCCCTGGTGAGGACGGTGAGCACCACGTGGTGCTCTGCGTGGGTATAAGCGCCCTGGGCCTGCCATACGGTGGCGCCCCGGCCCAGGGTATGGGTAATATAGTCGCACACATGCTCCGGGTCGTAGGAGATGACGAAAAAGGCCTTGCGCCGGTTGAAGGACTCGATGGCGCTATCCACCAGCACCGACTTGAGGGCCAGGCCCAGCAGGGAGCACAGTCCCGCCGTGATGTCAAAGACAAAGAGGGCGGCCGCCGCGATGACCACGTCGGAGAGGAGCAGGGCACGCCCTACGTCCAGGCCGGTGTATTTTTTGAGAATCATGGCGGCGATATCGGTGCCGCCGGAGGAGGCGTCTATGTTGAAAAGGATGGCGGAGCCCAGGGCGGGGAGGATCACCGCGAAGAACAGCTCCAGCATGAGTTGGTCGGTGAGAGGACGGTCCATGGGAAACGCCCACTCAAAGAGCTGAATGAGCCCGGCGGAGAGAATGGAACAGTAGACCGTCCGGGCGCCGAAGCCCCTGTTGAGCATTACAAAGCCCAGCACCAAAAAGAGCACATTGATGATGGTGTTGAAGGTAGAGGGGGAGAGCTGGGGCAGCAGCTTTCCCAGCAGCACCGCCAGGCCGGACACGCCGCCCATGGAGAAATGGTTGGGAAATTTGAAAAAGTAGACCCCCACCGACACCAGCAGGGTGCCCAGGTTCATCAGCAGGAATTCGCGCAGCAGTTCCTTGCGGTTGGTCATCCGTTTCACTTCCTAAGTAGATGGTAAGCGGGTCAGCGCTGGGTCAGCAGAGCGCTCCACACGTCGTAGGCACCGTCCGCCGGAATGTTGCCGATGCGCCACAGGGAGACTCCTGTGATGCCGAACATCCGGGCCAGCGCCACCTTGTCCAGCACGCTTTGCTCGTTCTCGTACCAGACCTTGTAACGGCTGCCGTCCTCGGTAGTGTAGAGGGCGCAGGGATTGCGGAATTCCTCCGAGTAGACCACCTGAGTGTCGGGCTGGGCCAGGCGCAGGGCCAGGGTGGAGGGGGCGGGGTGGTAGATAGTGGTCTCCAGCAGGCGGTCCTCTCCGTCCACGTGGAAGCCCGCCGAGCCAAAGGAGATCTGCAGGGCCAGCTTGCTCCGGTCGGCCACGCCGGTGGCCGGGTCGGTAAGATCACGCAGAGCCTCGTACACGCTGGCGAAGGGGGTGACGGGGGAGTCGGTGTTGGTAGTGCCTACATAGGAGTCGGGGACGGAGGTCCACTGGTAGTCGTGGGCCATGAGGATCACCTTGTCGGCGGCCTCGCCAATGCCCCGGTAGTCAAAGCCGGTGTACCAGGTGTCGGGCTGGACGCAGACATAGAGGGTTTTCCCCTGGGGCAGGACGGCATCCAGCTCTTTTAGAAAGGTTACATAATTCAGTTTTATGGTATCCCCCTTCAGGCCCTCAAAGTCGATGGTCAGGCCCGCGTAGTCCGTGCTGGCGGCCGCCAGGGCGGCCACGGCCTGGGCCCGGACCTCGGGCGTTCCGGTCACCGCCGCCACCGTGGAGGTGGTGGTGCCGTCGGGGAGGGGGATGGAATCGCCCGCTGAGGCATATACATTTAAGTTGTAGGGGAGGCTGCGGGCATCCCAGTAATCGGTGGCGGGGGTGGGGTCGTCGGGGCGCACCCAGTCGTTGCCGTTGGTGCGGGAGGAGTTGAGGACGGGCCCGGCGGCGGGGTCGTACTCCATCCGGGCCCAGCCTACGCTCACCGCGTCCATGGAGGCGGTGAGATCAATCTGGGAATAGGAGGAGAAGGCGTAAAAGCCGTGGAGCCAGTCCAGCTTGGAGGTGTACCGCTCGTACACCCGCACCAGCATGGCGGCGGCCTCCTCCCGGGTGGCGGAGTCGCGGGGCAGGAACTTGAGCTGGCCGCCCGCCCCGGCCACGCCGGTGATCATGCCGATGTCGTAGGCGATGGCGATGTACCCCCGGTTGTCCGTGATGTCGTCAAAGGGCAGCTCCAGCCCGGACAGGGACTGGGCCAGCGTGCCGTAGCCCAGGGCCCGCACCAGCATGACCGCCATCTCCTCCCGGCTGATATAGTCCTCCGGACGGAAGGCGCCGCCGGCATCCATCACGCCGTGGGCCAGGGCGGTCTCCACATAGGAGTAGGCCCAGTGAGAGGCGGGGCAGTCGGAAAACGAGGGCGCGCCCGGGGAGGCGGCATCCCAGCCGAACATGCGGCAGAGCACGGCCACAAACTCGCCCCGGGTCAGCTCCTTCCCCACGCCGAAGGTGCCGTCGGGGTAGCCGTTCATCAGGCCATAGCCCTCCGCCTTTTCGATGACCTCTGCGGCCCAGGTGCCCTCCGCGTCGGAAAATGCGGCGCTGGCCGCGGGGGAGAGGGGTGCGGCGCTCAAAAGCAAAACGGCGGCCAGGGCTGCCGCACAGAAACGGTGTTTCATAACAATAAACCTCCTTGCTCAAAAGCGATCAACAGCATTGTACCAAACCCGGCGCAAAAGCACAATGAAAAAACCGGAAAGCGGGGAGAACCTCCGTACAAAATTTCTAAAAACAGGTGACGAAAGCAATCTTTTTTGATAGAATATAGGCAGTTGCAGTTGTCTGTCAAATTCGATACAATAGAAATAACTTTTTCTTGTGGAGTAAGGAGAGGGACATAATGAAACTGCTGGAGGAGCGCATTCGGACCCACGGGAAAATCCGTGAAGGCGGCGTGCTGAAGGTGGACAGCTTTCTGAATCATCAGATGGACGTGAAGCTGTTCCAGGAAATGGGCAAGGAGTTCCTGCGCTTGTTTGGGGACTGCGGGGTTACCAAGATTTTGACCATCGAGGCATCGGGGATCGGGATCGCATGTGTAACCGCGCAGTTTTTTGATTGTCCGGTGATCTTTGCCAAGAAGAACAAGACCCGCAACATCGCCGGCGATGTCTACACCTCCAAGGTGGAGTCCTTTACCCACGGCAAGGTGTACGACATCATCGTGTCCAAGGAGTTTCTGCACCCCGAGGACCGGGTACTGCTCATCGACGACTTTTTAGCCAACGGCTCGGCCCTGCAGGGCCTCATCAACCTGGTGCAGGATGCCGGGGCCACCCTGGTGGGTGCGGGCATCTGTGTGGAGAAGGCCTTCCAGCCCGGCGGCGATTTGATCCGCGGTATGGGAGTCCGGGTGGAGTCCCTGGCGCGCATCAAAGCCATGAGCGTGGAGGGCGGCGTGGAGTTCTGCTGAGCCCACAGCTCCAGCCGCCGCATCCCGTAGGGGCGGCCCTTGTGGCCGCCCGCCGGGAGGGCGGAGGAAAGAAAGCGAAGAGAAAAGCGGAGGCGGGCGCCTCCGCCGGATGAACCGAGGTCTTACGGTTCGTCGGGGAGCCTCCGGGCTCCTGTTTTACACAGCAAGACCGGCTGCCGCAGGCGGAGGACGTCCCTCCGTGATGAGCGGATGATTTTGGCGTTCGGCGCGTATGGCGCCCGTCGGTGAGCAGGGGGGAGTGCCCCCGTGTTCAGGCAGCCGTTTTGAATAGAGGACCCGATTGATTGAGAGACGCAATTAAGGAGGAACTTAAACGATGAAAAAGAGACTGCTTGCACTGCTCCTGGCGGGCGCTATGTCTGTTGGACTGGCCGCCTGCGGCAACAGCGGGGACGAGGGCTCCGCCAACACCCCGGCCGGCGGGGAGACCACCCCGGTGACTGACGGTACTGGTGAGCCCTCCGCCGAGGGTAAAACCGTCAAGGTGGGCATGGTTTGCATCGGCGACGAGAACGACCAGGGTTATACCTATAACTTTATGAAGGCCGTGGAGGAGGCCACCGCCCAGTTGGCCGAGCAGGGCATTACCGTGGAGTGGAGCTACAAGAAAAATATCCTGGAGGACTCCGGCTGCGAGGACGCCAACATCGAGCTGGCCGAGGATGGATGTGATATTATCATCAACAACTCCTACGGCTTCGAGCCCTTTATGCTGAAGGTGGCCCCCGACTACCCCGAAATCGAGTTCATCTCCTGTACCAACCAGGCCTCTGCCGTGGACGATCTGGACAACACCCACAACGCCTTCGCCAACATCTACGAGGGCCGCTACCTGGCCGGCGTGGCCGGCGGCATGAAGCTGCAGCAGATGATCGACGAGGGCACCATCACCGCCGAGGAGGCTGTCATTGGCTACGTGGCCGCTTTCCCCTTTGCTGAGGTGGTTTCCGGCTACACCGCCTTCTACCAGGGCGCCAAGAGCGTGTGTCCCTCTGTCACCATGAAGGTCAAGTACGTCAACTCCTGGTCCGACGCGCCCCAGGAGGCCGCCGCCGCCTCCGCCCTGGCCGACGAGGGCTGCGTGCTCATTTCCCAGCACTCCGACAACACCACCCCCGCCACCTCCGCCCAGGACGCCGGCGTGTTCCACTGCGGCTACAACAACGACATGACCGGCGTGGCCCCCGAGGCCAGCCTCATCTCCTGCCGCGTGGACTGGACGCCCTATTTCGTCTATGCCATCTCCGCCGTGGCCAACGGTGAGAGCTTTGACCAGGACTGGACGGCCGGCTACGCCGACGGCTCCGTCAAGCTGACCGAGCTGAACACCGCCATTGCCGCCCCCGGCACTGAAGAGGCGCTGGAAAAGGCGGAGGCCGATCTGGCGGGCGGCCTGCACGTGTTCGCCGGCCCCCTGTCCGGCCACCCGGCCCAGAATCCTGACGGCGAGGTGTGGAGCATCGGGGAGGGCGAGTTCTTCCCCGAATCCGACCTGAGCCAGGAGGGCGGCCTGTCCGCGCCTCAGTTCTGCTACGTCATCGACGGCATCACCGAGGAGTAAACAAAAGATCAAACCGGAAGCAAAGGCGGGGCCGGCCCAGGCGGGCCGGCCCCGGATTTCTCCCCCGCGACCGCGCCGGGGGCCTTTGCCGCGAGGAACAGCGAGTGCGAGAGAAGAGAACGCTTCGGCCCCGCGGGGGCCGGGAAAGGAGGCTGGGTTTGGAACAGGTCAGCGCGATCCAGCTCAAGGGGATCACCAAGCGGTTTGGCCGCGTCGTGGCCAACGACGGAATTGATCTGGAGGTCCGGCGCGGCGAGATTCTCTCCCTGCTGGGGGAGAACGGCAGCGGAAAGACCACCCTGATGAACATGATCTCCGGCATCTACTTCCCAGACGAGGGACACATCTGCGTGGGCGGGAGGGAGGTCACCATCCGCTCCCCCAAGGACGCCTACGCCCTGGGCATCGGCATGATCCACCAGCACTTCAAGCTGGTGGACGTGTTCACCGCGGCACAGAACATCGTCCTGGGCCTGGAGGGGAAGGGGGCCTTCGATCTCCGGGCCGCCGCCCGCCGGGTGAAGGAGATCAGCGAAAAGTACGGCTTTGACATCGATCCCGGCAAAAAGGTCTACGACATGTCGGTGTCGGAGAAGCAGACGGTGGAGATCCTCAAGGTGCTCTACCGGGGGGCGGACATCCTGATTCTGGATGAGCCCACCGCCGTCCTTACCCCCCAGGAGACGGAAAAGCTCTTCGCCGTCCTGCGCAACATGCGCGCCGACGGCAAGGCCATCGTGATCATCACCCACAAGCTCCACGAGGTTATGGCCCTCTCCGACCGGGTGGCCGTCCTCCGCAAGGGCAAGTACATCGGCACCGTCCACACAGCCGACACCGACCCCCAGAAGCTCACCGAGATGATGGTGGGCCGGGCGGTGAGCCTGAACATCGACCGGCCGGAGGCCAAGTACCGGGATCTCCGCCTGGAGGTCAAGGGCCTGACCTGCCGGGATCACGAGGGGGTCAAGACCCTGGACGACGTGTCCTTCCAGGCCTTCGGCGGCGAAATCCTGGGCATTGCGGGCATCGCCGGCTCCGGCCAGAAGGAGCTGCTGGAGGCCATCGCCGGCCTCCAGGCCGCGGAGGCGGGCAGCGTGCTCTATTACCCGCCCCACCCCAACAGCGACATCGCCGGCTACCACGTCCCCGTGGACCGGGACGGCGAGGAGCTGGTGGGCAAGACCCCCATGCAGATCCGCCGTGTGGGCGTGTCCCTGGCCTTCGTGCCGGAGGACCGCCTGGGCATGGGCCTGGTGGCGGGCATGGACATGGTAGACAACATGATGCTCAAGACCTACCGGGAGCACAAGGGCCCCTTCGTGGACCGCAAGGCCCCCCGGGCGCTGGCCCAGCGGCTGATTGACGAGCTGGAGATCGTCACCCCCGGCGTCGGCACCCCGGTGCGCCGGCTCTCCGGCGGCAACGTGCAGAAGGTGCTGGTGGGCCGGGAGATCGACTCCACCCCCACCGTGCTTATGACCGCCTACCCCGTCCGGGGCCTGGACATCAACTCGTCCTACACCATCTACGGCCTGCTCAACCAGCAGAAGATGAAGGGCGTGGCCGTGATCCTGGTGGGGGAGGATCTGGACGTGCTGCTGGAGCTGTGCGACCGGATCCTGGTACTCTGCGGCGGCAAGGTCTCCGGCATCGTGGACGGCCGGAATACCACAAAGGAAGAGGTGGGCCTCTACATGACCCACGTGGGCGGCGGAAAGGAGGCGGGCGAGCGTGCATAGCAGCGGCAAAACACCCCTGATCCGCCTGGCCAAGCGGGACGGCATGGCCGGCGCGGGCCAGTGGGGCATCCGCATCGCGGCCATCCTGCTGGCCCTGGTGGTGGGCGGCCTGGTGATCCTGCTCTCGGGCAACAACCCCATCCAGGGCTACGCCATCATCGTGGAGGGCGCCCTGGGCAAGACCTCCGGCATCCGGCAGACCGTGAAGAACTTCATCCCCCTGCTGGGGACCGCCCTGGCCATTGCCCCCTGCTTCAAGATGCGCTTCTGGAACATCGGCGCCGAGGGACAGATCACCGCCGGCGCCATGTGCGCCACCTATTTCGCCCTCTTCTGGGCCGACTCCATCCCCCAGGTGCCCCTGCTGCTCCTCATGTGCGCCGCCGGCGCCATCGGCGGCGGCCTGTGGGCGCTGGTGCCCGCCTTCTTCAAGGCCCGCTGGGGAACCAACGAGACTCTGTTCACCCTGATGATGAACTACATCATCATCGGCGTGGTGAAGTGGCTCCAGGGCGGCCCGTGGGAGAAGATCCCCCGGGGCAGCCAGCAGATTGAGCAGTTCGCCTCCAACGCCTGCCTGCCCCGGGTGGCCGGCGTGTACTGCGGCTGGATCGTGGTGCTGGCCCTGACGGTGTTCATGTTTATCTACATGAAGTACACCAAGCACGGCTATGAGATCGCCGTCATCGGCGAGAGCGAGAACACCGCCCGGTACGCGGGCATGAACGTGGGCTGGGTCATCATGCGCACCATGTTCCTCTCCGGCGCCATCGCCGGCGTGGTGGGCTTCCTGCTGGTCTCCGGCGCCAACAACACCCTGTACTCCGGCGTGGCCGCCGGGGCGGGCTTCACCGCCATCACCGTGGCCTGGCTGGCCCAGCTCAACCCCTTCGCCATGGTGGGCATATCCGCCCTGCTGGCCGTCCTCCAGAAGGGTGCGGACACCCTCAACACCCAGATGGGCATCCCCGCGTCCCTCTCCGACGTCATCACCGGCGTGCTCCTCTTCTTCATGCTGGGGTGCGAGTTCTTCATCAACTATAAGCTGGTCTTCCGCGGCGCGGAGGAGCGCCACAAGAGGAAGGAGGCGGCGAAATGACCTTTCTGCTCAACCTGATCACGGCCGCCGTCCTCTACGGCACGCCCCTGCTTTACGGCACCAGCGGCGAAATCCTCACCGAGAAGTCGGGCAACCTGAACCTGGGCGTCGAGGGCATGATGTTCATGGGCGGCGCCCTGGGCCTGGGCGCGGCGTTCTACTATGAGAAGCTGGCGGGCGCGGCGGTGTCCGCCCCCCTGGCGGTGGTCATCGCCATCGCCGCCTCCTTCCTGGCCGGCGCGCTGGCCGCCCTGCTCTTCAGCTTCCTTACCATCACCCTGCGGGCCAACCAGAACGTCACCGGCCTAGCCCTCACCATCTTCGGCACCGGCGTGGGCCAGTACATCGGTGAATTCATGCGGGTGCGGGAGGGCACCTACGTGGCCGTCAGCAACACCCTGAAGGGGGCCTTCAACGGCTCGCCCTTCCCGGCCTTCCTCCAGGAGCTGCCGGTGGTGGGCAGGCTGCTCTTCAGCCACAGCATTTTCACCTATCTGGGCATCGCCCTGGCCGTGGCCATGGGCCTGTACCTCCACCGCAGCCGCTCCGGCCTCTACCTGCGCGCGGTGGGCGAGTCCCCCGCCACCGCCGATGCCGCCGGCATCAGCGTCACCCGCTGCAAGTATCTGGCCACCGTCATCGGCGGCGGCATCTCGGCCATCGGCGGCATGGTGTATATCATGACCGTGGTGGGCGGCGTTTGGAACCACGAGGGCCTCTCCGGCGTGGGCTGGCTGGCCGTCGCCCTGGTGATCTTCTGCCTGTGGAGCCCCTACCGGGCCATCTGGGGTTCCATCCTCTTCGGCGGCCTGCTCATTCTCTACCTGCGCATGCCCATCGACCTCATTCCCGACCAGATCTACAAGATCCTGCCCTATGTGGTCACCGTGATCGTGCTGGTCTTTACCTCCATGCGCAACAACCGCGACAAGCAGCCGCCGGCCAGTTTGGGCCTGGCGTATTTCCGGGAGGAGCGGTAAGCCACGGATGTTTACCCGCTTTCCCGGCTGCTTGGCGCGGAGGGACCCGCCGCAGGCGGGACGCGCCGGAGGCGCGCAGGCCGGGGGAATTCAGTTCCCCCGGCCGCAGAAAAAGAACGGGGCCCCCGCGGGGCCGCAGGCCCGGTGGGAAAACAAGCAGTCCCCGGCCAGCCTGGGCCTGGCGTATTTCCGGGAGGAGCGGTAGGGCTCTGTTTTACCGGACAAGAGAGACAAAAGCAGCGCCCCCGGCCTTTGCCGGGGGCGCTGCTTTATGCGCAAATAACGACAAGGGCCGGACGTCTGCTCCTGACGTCCGGCCTTATCGAAGGAAAGAGGATACAATGAAATGAAAAGAAACTGTCTCTTGCAAGTATTATAATACCCGAAAGATGTTAACGAATAAATCGGAATGTGTTACAGAACCTTTAAATAATTCGCTTTTTATGTAAAGCGCCGGTAAAATGAGGCGGGCAGCGGTGCTCACCCGCTGCCCGTCACATGATTGGAGGATAGAATGAAAAGAAGCTCTGTCTCTTGCAAGTGTTATACTACCAGGGGGTTGTTACAAAATCGAGCACGCCTTGTTAAAAAAGCGTTAAATCAGCGCAAAGATTGAAAGAATTCCTGGAGCAGAGCGGCGCACTCCGCCTCCAGCACCCGGCCGTAGATGCGGGGGTGGTGGTTGAAGCGCTCCTCAAAGAGGTTGAGCACCGACCCGCAGCAGCCCGCCTTGTCATCCTTCGCCCCGTAGTATACGGCGGGGATGCGGGCGTTGACGATGGCCCCGGCGCACATGGGGCAGGGCTCCAGGGTGACGTAGAGGGCGCATCCGGCCAGCCGCCACCCCCCCAGGGTGCGGCAGGCCTGGGCAATGGCCTCGAGCTCCGCGTGGCCAAGTGCGGTCTGGGCGGTCTCCCGCCGGTTGCGGCCCCGCCCTACCACCGCGCCGTCCCTCACAATGACGCAGCCCACCGGCACCTCTCCCTCCGCCATGGCCAGCCTGGCCAGCTCCAGCGCCTGGCGCATGTACTCCTCGTGTTCCATAAAGCCCTCCCATGTTGTGCCTTCATATCTCTAATTGTTATAGCATATCCATGGAAGGTATGCTATAATAAATTTCACTCTCCTAACAATATTTTGCAGACAGGTGATTGGTTTGGTTGAGATTTTCCTGATTGCCGTGAGCCTGGCGCTGGACGCCTTCGCGGTATCCGTGTCCAGCGGCATCTCCATCCCCGGCTTCGGTCCCCGGCAGGCCGTTAAGATGGGTCTGTGGTTCGGCACGTTTCAGTTTCTTATGCCCCTTCTGGGCTGGCTGCTGGGCAGCAGCGTCAGCCAGTACATCGAGGCGGTGGACCACTGGGTAGCCTTCGGCCTGCTGGCCGTCATCGGCGGCAAGATGGCGTGGGAGTCCCTGCGCCGGGGCTGCGGGGAGGAGGACGAGGCGCCCCCCGACCTGTCCGCCCGGCGGCTGTGCGTGCTGGCCATTGCCACCAGCATCGACGCCCTGGCCGTGGGGGTGTCTATGGCCTTTATGAGCGTCCATATTCTGGCCTCTGCGGCGGTCATCGGCGTGGTGGCCTTTGCCCTGTCGGTGACCGGCGGCCTGGTGGGCCGCCGCCTGGGCTGCCTATTCCAGCGGCGGGCCGAGCTGACGGGGGGACTGGTGCTCATTGCCATCGGTGTGAAGATCCTCATCGAGCACCTGTCGGGGAGCTGAGCATGGGCATCTGGGAGCAGTTGGGCCTGGATATGGCCCGCCACCGGATGGTGGCCCTGGTGGGGGCGGGGGGCAAGACCTCCACCCTGTATGCCCTGGCCCGGCAGGCGGCGGACAGCGGGCGGACGGTGGTGGTCACCACCACCACCCACATTCTGCGCCACCCCGGCCTGCCCCTGGTGGAGGAGCCGACGCCGGAGCGCCTGCGGGCCGCCCTGGCGGAGCACGGGGTGGTCACCGTGGGGACGGTGTTCCGGGGGGACAAGCTCTCCGGCGCGGGAACTCCGGAGGAGCTGCGCCGGGCGGCCGATGTGGTACTGGTGGAGGCCGACGGGGCCAAGCGCCTGCCCCTCAAGGCCCCGGCGGAGTACGAGCCCGTGATCCCCCCCTGCGCCGACGCCGTGGCCGCCGTGGCGGGCATGGACGCGGTGGGACAGGCCGTGGGGGCGGTCTGCCACCGGCCTGAGCGGGTGTGCGCCCTGCTGGGCGCGGGGGCGGAGCACGTGCTCACCCCCGAGGACGTGGCCCTTCTGCTGGCCAGCCCCCAGGGGGGGCGGAAGGGCGTGAGGGAGGCCATGGCCTTCCGCTGTGTACTCAACAAGGCGGACACCCCCGAGCGTTCGGCCCACGCCAGCGCGGTGGCCGGGCGGCTGGCGGAGCGGGGCATTCACAGCGCCATTACCTACTATCGGGAGGAGGAGCGGGGCGGATTATGCTGGTTCTGATCAAGGGAGCGGGAGATCTGGCCACCGGCACGGCGGTGCGGCTGTACTGGGCGGGCATACCGGTGGTCATGACGGAGGTGGCCCAGCCCACGGCGGTGCGGCGGACGGTGGCCTTTTCCCAGTGCATGTACGATGGCGCGGCCCAGGTGGAGGGGATTGCCGCCCGCCGGGCGGAGGACGCCGGGGCGGCCCGCCGGGCGCTGGAGCGGGGGGAGGTTCCCGTGCTCTGCGATCCGGAGGCGGCCATTTTGAGGGAGCTGCCCTTTGGCGGGGTGGTGGACGCCATCCTGGCCAAGCGCAACCTGGGCACGGCCATTACCGACGCGCCGGTGGTGCTGGCCCTGGGGCCCGGCTTCACCGCCGGGGTGGACTGCCACGGCGTGGTGGAGACCATGCGGGGGCACGATCTGGGCCGCCTGCTCACCCGGGGGAGCGCCGCCCCCAACACCGGCGTCCCCGGCGATGTGGGGGGCTACACCATCCAGCGCATCATCCGCGCCCCGGCGGACGGGGTGTTCGAGCCGCTGGCCGCCATCGGCCAGCGGGTGGAGGAGGGCCAGCCGGTGGCCCGGGTGGCGGGCCGGACGGCCTGCGCCCAGCTCACCGGTGTGGTGCGGGGGATGCTCCCCGCCGGGCTGGCCGTCACGGCGGGCATGAAGGCGGGGGACATCGACCCCCGGTGCCGGGCGGAGCACTGCTTCACCGTCTCCGACAAGGCCCGGGCCATCGCCGGCGGCGTGCTGGAGGGGCTTTTGTACTTCGGAAGGAGGGCGGGTCTATGGAGCGTCTGATCCTTTGCGGCGGCGGCCACGTGTCCCTGGAGGTGGCCCACATCGCCCGGCGGCTGGAGTTTGAGCTGGTGGTCATCGACGACCGGCCGGAGTTTGCCAGCCGGGAGCGGTTTCCCATGGCCGGCCAGGTGGTGTGCGCCCCCTTTTTGGAGGCGCTGGACGGGCTGGGCAGCCGGGAGAGCGACTACTACGTGATTCTCACCCGGGGCCACGCCCACGACCGGGACTGCCTGGAGCACGTGCTCCGGGGGAAGTACGCCTATGCGGGCATGATCGGCAGCAGGACCAAGGTGGCGGCGGTGAAGGCCGCCCTGGAGGCGGCGGGCATTGCCCGGAAAATCCTGGACGGGGTGCACAGCCCCATTGGCCTGCCCATCGGGGCCCAGACCCCGGCAGAGATCGCCGTGTCCATCGCCGCCGAGCTGGTGCAGGAGCGGGCCCGCCGGGGGCCGGCGGCCGTGCCTCCGGCGGCGGGGGAGCCGGGCGTGCTGTGCACCATCACCGCCAAGCGGGGCTCCGCCCCCCGGGGCGTGGGTACCTGGATGCTGGTGCGGCCGGACGGCTCGGTGCTGGGCACCATCGGCGGCGGCGCGGTGGAGCACCTGGCCGTCCAGGAGGCAAAGGCCCTGTGGGAGCATGGGGGCGGCCCGGTGCGGAGACACTATGACCTGACCCCCGGCGCGGCCGAGCTGGGCATGGTGTGCGGGGGCGACATTGACGTGGAATTTGAGGTGCGCAAATGAAAGAGATCACCCTGTTTCTTCTGAACAACTGTCCCCACTGCAAGCTGGCCCTCCGGCTTCAGGAGGAGCTGCTGGAGGAGCATCCCGCGTGGCGGGACATCCCCCTCCGAATGGTAGACGAGGCGGCGGAGCCCGCCTATGCCGATACCTTTGACTACTACTATGTCCCCTGCTACTATGTGGACGGCGTGAAGGTTCACGAGGGCCACGCCGAGCGGGCCGACGTGGAGGCGGTGTTCCGCGCCGCCGCCGGGGAGCCCGCGGGGGTGTGACGGACGGGGACAGGCCCACGCTTTTTCCGTACTGGCAGTATGTGCGCCGCGCCGGTGGGGCGGGCAGCAGCGATGTAGGGGCGGCCCTTGTGGCCGCCCGCCCCGGCGGAGGAAAAACGGTAAGAAGAGGCCTGTGTATGGGCAGACGGATTTCCCATGGGGGAAATCCGTCTTTTTTTGTGCGGGTGCGAAACCAAACGGCCGTCCGCGCCGTGTTATAGGCAGAAAGGAGGGAGGCCCATGGAGGAACGCTGGCGGGAACCGGCGGCCCTGGCGGAGCAGTACGCCGGGATGCTCTACCGGCTGGCCTACGCCCGCACCGGCTCCCGGGCGGACGCGGAGGACGTGATGCAGGAGGTCTTTGTCCGCCTGCTCCGGGCCAGGCCGGAGTTCCGGGACGAGGAGCACGCCAAGGCCTGGCTGCTGCGGGTGGGCGCACGCTGCGCCGCCGATGTGCTCCGCGCCCCGTGGCGGCGGCGGGAGGGGCCGCTGGACGATGGGCTGCCCGCGCCGGAGCCGCCCGGGGAGGGCGGCGTGGTGGAGGCGGTGCTGGCCCTGCCCGCCAAGTACCGGATGGCGGTGCACCTGTACTACTATGAGGAGCTGAGTGTGGCGGAGATCGCCGCCGTCCTGGGCAAAAGCGAGGGGGCGGTCAAGTCCCGGCTGTTCCGGGCCAGGGCGCTGCTGCGGCGGTATTTGAAGGAGGACGGCGATGTTTCAGAACGACTATAGGCGGGAGATAGACGGGCTGAGGCCCAGCCCGGCGGCGGTGGAGCGGCTCAACCGCATGCTGGAGGAGGGCGCGCCGGCCCGGCGGCCCCGGCGGCTGGGCCGCCGGGCGGCCGCGGCCCTGGCCCTGTGCGCCGCCCTGTGCGTCACCGCCGTGGCGGCGGGCCCCACCCTGTGGGACGCGCTGGAGGCCCGCCTGGGGCCCTACGCCCCCTTTGCCGCAGAGGTGGAGGGGGAAACGTCCGGCCAGGGCCTCCGGCTGGAGCTGGTGAAGGCGGTCAGCGACGGCTATACCGCCCGGGTGTACTACACCCTCACCGACGAGACGGGCGACCGGCTCAACGGTCACACCCAGGTCTCCGGCGGGTTGAAGGGCGCCAGAGCGGCTATGGGGCGAAGCACCGGCAACCAGGTGGTCTCTTACGACTCCGAGAGCCGCACCCTGCTGCTGGAGGCCAGCGCGAAGGGCCTGGACACCAGCCAGGCCGTGACGCTGGAGCTCACCTGCGTCGACCCCGGCGAGCGCTATATCCGGGACGCCCGCTTCCAGCCTCCGGCCGAGGCCCGCGCGCTGGACACCGACACCACGGGGGAGGGGGCTGTGGTGCTCTCCCCCGGTCAGACCCCCCAGACCAGCCCCGACACCGCGGATTTCACCATCAGCTCCATGGGCTTTGACGGCCAGGGGCGCTTCCACATCCGCCTGGCCATGGCCGGGGGCTTTGACGCGGGCTGGCTGCTGGCGGTGCCCTATGACGCGGCGGGGGAGCAGATTGGCTCCACGCTGGAGCAAACCGCGGTGGACGGCGGCATGGACTACACCATCGGCGGCGTTGCGCCGGACGACGTGGCGGACATGGCCTCCATCCGGGTCTACGGGGCCTACCGCGGCCCCGAGGCGGCCATCGAGGGGGAGTGGAGCCTCCCGGTGGAGCTGGAGCCGGCGGAGCAGAGGGTGATCCCGGTGGGCCGCACCCTGGAGGGCGGCTTCTATGTGGAGCGCATCGAGGTGTCGGGCATGAACATCGCCGTCTACTACCGGGGCGGGGACAAGAGTTGGTTCGTGGTGTGGGCCACCGATAAGAACGGCGTCCGGACCGGAGTGCCCATGGGCATGATGAGCGAGGGCGCGGAGGACGGGTTGAACCTCGGGCTGTGGAGCTTCGAGACGCCCGCGGCGCTGGACGAGCTGGCCTCGGTCACCCTTCTGGGAGAGACCTTCCCCCTGGAATAAAGAGGAGGACACGGCCGGGAACAAATCACTCAGGGACGGATTTCTTTGAAAGAAATCCGTCCCTCAGGCTGTCAAAAAAGTCCCCTTGGGGACTTTTTTGACAGCCTGCATCCCGTTACTTGCCCGTCCCAAACGGGATGGGCAAGTCCTCGCTTCGCTCGCCGCAGCCCTTGTACGGCAAGGGCTGCGGGGGATGACATCCTATTCGAGGCGGGCTGCCGCCCCCTCGAGCTCCCCCGCCCAGCCGGGAAACTTCCGCTTCTGGGCAGAGGTTTTTCGACAAGCTGAGGGACGGATTTCTTTCAAAGAAATCCGTCCCTTTTGCATGAAAATCCCCCGCCAATGCGTCCAATGGGATAGAATGGGGCAGAGGAGGGGAGCGGGATGGCACATCAGGCGGGCAGCGCCGCCGATCTGGAGCGGCTGATGGAGGAGTACGGCACAGGGCTTCTGCGGCTGTGCGCCCTCCATCTGGGGGACGCCGCCCTGGCGGAGGACGCGGCCCAGGAGACCCTGCTCAGGGCGTGGCGGAGGTACGGCACCTTCCGGGGGGAGGCGGCAGAGCGCACCTGGATTACAGCGATTGCCCTCAACGTGTGCCGGGATCTGCTCCGCTCCCCGTGGCACACCCGCCGGATGGAGCTGTCCGCCCTGGCCGAGCCGTCGGCGGAGGACGCGCCGTGGGACGATACCCCCCCTGCGCGCCGTGCTCTCCCTGCCCCGGAAGTACCGGGAGGTCGTGCTGCTGCGCTACTATGAGGAGTTTACCCTGGAGGAGATTGCAGACACCCTTGGGATTGCGCTGGGCACCGTGTCCGCCCGGCTGACCCGGGCCAAGCGGAAGCTGCGGCCCATGCTGGAGGAGTGGTATTATGACTGAGCTGCGCAAGGCGCTGGAGCGGCCGGTGGCCGGTCTGGTTTTCGACGAGAATCGGAAAAATGCTGTGAGGGATAAAGCCTTTACAGCGCGCCGGGGCGGATTTGTCCCCCGGCGTGCCCTGAGGCGGACGGCGGCGGCGCTGGCCCTGTGCGCCGCCCTGTGCGTCACCGCCGTGGCGGCGGGGCCGTCCCTGTGGCAGTATATGCAGGCCCGCCAGGGCCCCTTTGCCGGGCTGGCCCAGACCGTGGAGGGGGCGGTGTGCACCAGCGGAGGGATCGAGATACGGGTGCTCAGCGCCCTGGCCGACGACGTGCGGGGAGAGGTCTACTTCACGGTCCGCGACGTGGAGGGGGACCGGCTGGACAGCCAGCTCACCCTGCGCTGCGGGGCGGACAGCGATCTGGCGGGCCGGCTGGTGGAGTACGATCCGGAGAGCCGCACCGCCCTGTTTGCGGCCGGAATGTCCTATTACCGGCCCCAGACGGAGGGCTCGGTGGGCCTCAGCACGACCGGCGGCACCGTCCTGGACACGCTCCATCTGGCGGTGGAGCGCCTGACCACCCGGCAGGGCGAGCTGGACGCCGGCGCCTCCTGCGCCGGGGTGACGGCGGCCCTTCTGGACAGCCTGCCCCTGGGGGAGGGGGACCGGGTGGTGATGGGGGTGGAGGAGAGCGGCTATCCCGCCTCCATTCTGCCCGGCGAGCGGGTGGTGCTGGCCCCCGGCCAGACACCCATGCCCCTGGAGGGTACCGGCGACGTGACCATCTCCTCCATGGGCTTTGCCAGCGACGGGCGGTTCCACGTCCGGGTGGCCTACGCCCCCGGCATCGGCCACGGGGATTTGGACATGGGCTATTTCCTCGCCCGCGTCTACCCCAGGGACGAGCGCCGGACGGCGGAGGAGAAATACTGGCGCGCCACGGTGATCACCCAGGTGGAAGGGGGCCTGGACGTGCTCTTCCCCCTGATCAAAGCGGGGGAGGAGGCCGAGCTGGGGGAGGTGTACTTCTACGGCGGCTATGAGCGCCCCGGTGTGGACATCGCCGGGCCGTGGAGCATCGACTTCCCGCTGGAGCACTACCCCTCGGCGGTGCTGGAGTGGACGGGCACCCTGGCGGGGCGGCGGGTGGATCACGTCACCGTCTCCCCCCTTACCGTTACTATGGACAGCGACGACACCGGCGGCTTCAGCACGGCGGAGCTCACGGTGGTTCTAAAGGATGGAACCGAGGTGCCCGCAGCCTGCGGCCCGGGCCGCTACGCCAACGTGGGAGAGGGCGCCGGCGTGGAGGTGTGGGACGCCTACAACACCTGGGAGCTGGAGCGCCCGGTGGAGGTGGCGGAGATCGACCATTTGCTCCTTCTGGGGGAGCACATTCCGGTGTCGTAGCAGCGGAAATATGTCAAAACGGATATCCCACCGGCTCATTTGCCGGTGGGATATCCGTTTGTTTTTAGGGGAGTGCCTCCGGGTTATCCACATCCAAAAGCTCGTTTGGGGAAAACGCCTCCACCAGCCGGAGCCGCTCCGGGTGGCGGCGGATGACCGCGCCGCCGCCGGTGTCCCCGGTAAGCGCGGCCAGCTCTCCAAACAGGTCGGCGGGAAACACCACTGGATTGCCTCTCCGTCCTTGCCAGGAGAGAGCCCAAATGGCGTCTGGTGATTCCAAAAAGGAATTTTTGAGGCAGATGATACTTTTTGTGGTCAACCAGGGCTGGTCGCAGACGGCAAAGAGCACCCCCTCCAGGTCCGACATCCGGGCCAGGCCCAAGCGAATGGAGGCGGAGATCCCCTCCGCCGCACCGCCGTTATAGAGCGGAAGAAATCCGAATCGTTCACCAGCAGCCAGAATTTGCGGATAGGGGGAGCACACCACTGCCCGGTCAAATTCGGCAGGGGCCAGAGCCGCCATGGCCCGGTGGTAGAGCGGGACGCCGTCCACCTCTGCCAGCAGTTTGTTGGAGCCAAAGCGCCGTCCAAAGCCGGAGGCCATGAGGACAGCGCCCAGCCGCTCAGGCAAAGGCCTGCCCCAACTGGAGCAGGAGGATGGGGACAGCCAGCTTGATCAGGCCCACCACCAGGGTCATAAAGGTGAACAGGGCCAGGGCTTTGCCGCGGCTCTCAAAGGTATCCTCCCAGCGGGCCAGCATACGGGTGAAGTTGGCGGTTCGGTTCTGAGCGCCGATGAGATCGGACACGCTCTTAATGGTGTTAAAGGCGGTATAGCCCATCCAGACGGGCAGGGCGACCAGGGAGACGTTGTAGCGGTATCCCCCCTCAGCCAGCAAAAGATAGAGAGCCAGCGCAAAGCTGGCAAGCGTAAAGAGCAGATAGGCCCAGACGCCTATTTTGGCGGAGCGGTCGTTCATGAGTGTGGTTTCCTTTCTCTGTTGGTTTTCAGGGCCGGATGTCCTGGGCGGCGAAGGCGGCAAGCAGGGCATCCATATCAGGAGAGACCCGCATGGGCTCCCCGGCGGCCTGAATACCGCTCTGCACGTCCTTCAGGCCGTTGCCGGTGACGATGCTCACCACCGTGCTCCCGGCGGGAATGAGGCCCAGCTCCACGGCCTTCTTCACCCCGGCGGTGCCGGCCGCCCCCGCGGGCTCGCCGAACACCCCCTGGGTGCGGCCCAGCAGGCGCATGGCCTCCAGGATCTCCCCGTCGGACACGTTGACGGCCACGCCGTCCGACTCCCGGATGGCCCGGAGGGCCTTGTCCGGGTTGCGGGGCACCCCCACGGCGATGGAGTCGGCCAGGGTGTTCTCCGCCATGGGTTCCCAAGGCTTTCCCGTCTCGATGGCCCGGTTCAGGGGGCAGCAGCCCTCCGCCTGCACGGAGATGAGCCGGGGCAGCCGGTCGATAAACCCGGCCGCGTACAGATCCTTGAGGCCCTTCCACGCCCCGGCGATGGTGCAGCCGTCCCCCACCGACAGGGCGATGTAATCAGGCGTCTGCCAGCCGAGCTGCTCCAGAATCTCCAGGGTGACAGTCTTTTTGCCCTCGGAGAGGTAGGGGTTGATGGCGGCGTTGCGGTTGTACCAGCCCCAGCGGTCGATGGCGGCCCTAGACAGCTCAAAGGTGTCCTCATAGGAGCCCTCCACGCTGATGACCGTGGCGCCGAAGATCCGTAGCTGGGCCACCTTGCCCCTGGGGGCGCGGCTGGGCACAAAGATGTAGGTGGACAGCCCGGCCGCCGCCGCATTGCCCGCCAGGGAGGAGGCGGCGTTGCCGGTGGAGGAGCAGGCAATGGTGTCCGCCCCCGCCTCCCGGGCCTTGACCACCGCCAGGGCGGAGGCCCGGTCCTTGAGGGAGGACGTAGGATTCTGGCCGTCGTCCTTGAGGTAGAGGGTATCCAGCCCCAGGGCCCGGGCCAGCCGGTCGGCCTTATAGAGAGGGGACCAGCCCACCCGCAGGGGCGGGGGGACGGACTCCTCCTCCACCGGCAGAAGGGGCCGGTACCGCCACATGCTGTAGTCGCGGCAGTCCGCCAGAGATTTGGGGGAGAAGTGCCGCCGGATGGCGGCGTAGTCGTATACGATGTCCAGGATGCCCCCACAGGCACAGGTAGTCAGACCGGGCGCGGCGGGGTACTCCCGCCCGCATTTGACGCACTTGGCGCCCAGGACATATTTCATAAAATCCCCCTTTCGGATGTGGGACGGCGGGCCGATGAGGGCATCAGCCCCTACACATTGTGAGGGTAACGGCTGTAGGGGGCGATGCCCTCATCGCCCCGCCTGCCCCGGTTTACAGGCGCTTGAGCACCCCGGTCTCCTCGTTGAAGGCGGTGATCAGCTCATCCAGGGCGGCGGCCTGCCGGTGCACGTCGTCCCAGGTACTGCCGTACCAAAGGTCGTTGAGCTCGTGCATGTCGCGGCCCTGCTGCTCCACCCAGGTGTAGTATTTCAGATTGTGCACCCGCTTGCGGTCGTAGTAGTTCAGCTCCGCCATGGCGTCGGTGCGCAGGCCCAGCAGATGGAGGGCGTGGTCCACCGCGGCGGCCCGCCCGTCATAGGGGCCATACTGGTCGGCCAGCTCCTGGATACGGGAGCGGTACATGTCCGCCGAGTCGGTAAGGACGGTGGCCACCACGTCGTGCTCCGTCAGCTCGTAGTACTTGGCCAGCTTCACGCAGCACAGCACGTTGGCGATGCCGGAGATACCCAGCAGGGAGAGCTGCGACAGAGTCTCCTCCGGCACCCCGGCCTCCCGCAGGTAGTCATGGCCCGCCGGGTCGTTAAACAGCCGCAGCAGCCGCTGGGAGTCCTCGTCGTCGATGTCGATGACCATGTCGGTGTTCTTCACATTGTGGATCCAGGGGATGTGCTTGTCGCCGATGCCCTCGATGCGGTGGTCGCCGAAGCCGTTTTCCAGAATGGTGGGGCACTGAAGGGCCTCGCCCACCGCCAGCTTCAGGCCGGGGTAGACCTCCTTGAGGTAGTCGCCGCAGCCGATGGTGCCCGCGCTGCCTGAGGTGAAGCAGGCCCCGGAGAGCCGGTCGCCGGGGCGCTTGACCGCCTCAAAGACCTCGGCGATGGCGGAGCCGGTGACCTGATAGTGCCACAGGTGGTTGCCCATCTCCTCAAACTGGTTGAAGATCATGCAGTCGGGCTCCTGCCGCAGCTCGTGGGTCTTGTCGAAGATCTCCTTGACGTTGGACTCGCAGCCGGGGGTGGCGATCACCTCTCCGGCGATCTGGGAGAGCCACTCGAACCGCTCCCGGCTCATGCCCGCCGGGAGGATGGCCACCGACCGGACCCCCAGCAGCTTGGAGTTGAACGCGCCGCCCCGGCAGTAGTTGCCGGTGGAGGGCCACACCGCCCGGTGATACCCGGCGTCGAACTGTCCGGTGACCAGCCGGGGAGCCAGACAGCCGAAGGAGGCCCCCACCTTGTGGCAGCCGGTGGGGAACCACTTGCCCACCAGGGCGATGATGCGGGCGGGCACGCCGGTGAGGGCTGGGGGCAGCTCGATGTAGTTGGGTACGGCGCGGTACAGTCCACCGGATTCCATGGGCTCGTTCTTCCAGGTGATGCGGAAGAGATTCAGGGGGTCCACATCCCACAGGCCCACGCCCCTCAGGCGGGCCCGGATGGGCTCCGGTACCGTCTCCGGGTGCTTCATGTTCTCGAAGGTGGGGATGACGACGCCGCTCTCCCGGGCCTTTTGGATGTTGCGGTCCAGTGCTTGGCGGTGGATGGTCAGGTCGATCATGCAAAAGCCTCCTTACTCCGAATTGCCATACTCCCATGATAGCACAAGGCGGGCAGAAATCAAGCGCAATTCGCGCCGGGCATAAGAGAAGAGGGGCGCTGCATCTGTGCAGCGCCCCCCGAGCTATACCAGGGATCAGTCCGCGGAGGAGAAGGACTGGGAGGCCAACTCCACGCCGGCGGCGTCAAAATAGGTGACGACCACCAGGACGGTCTCATTGGAAACGGACTTCTGCACATCCTTGGCGGCGTCCACGAAGGTCTGGGCGGTTTCGGCCAGTCCTGCCTCCAGGGCCTCGGCATACACGGAGCGGTCGTCATCGGTGGTCTCAATGGTGGTCAGGGTGAGATCGTAGTGCAGCTCATCGCCCTCGGCGTACATTTTGAGCTCCATCCCCTGGGATTCGTACTGCTCAACGGAAGAGGCGACAAGCTTCTGCATGGTGTCGGTGTTGAAATACTCCTCCAGGTTCTTTTTGCCGCAGGCGGACAGGGTGAGCATCATGGACAGGGCCAGGCAGGCGGCCATGGCAAGGGACAGAATGCGTTTTTTCATTTGGTTTTCTCCTCTCAGTCGGATGATATGGCAATGCAGATCTCCTGCACAGTGCCCGAAGGCAGGCATCCAAAGGCGGACGCCGCGGCGGGGCCGCGTATTTTGGGGGAGTTGAACCGGGTAAGACGCGGCGGAGGGGGATCCGGGAACAGAACGGCATACAGGGAAATAATTCTACTGACAGTATAGCACAGCAGGGGTATATATTCAACATCTTGTAGATAAAAATAAAACCAAATGTTTTTTGCCATTCGATAAAATAGGGTAGCAGGCTAAGGGCGGAGGTTGGATGGATGAAAGACCTAGGGGAGCGGATCAAGGAATATCGGACCTCAATGAAGATGACCCAGGCCGATTTTGCCTGCCGGCTGGGGGTGACCGGAGCCTCTGTGTCGGCCTACGAGAACGGGACGCGGCTGCCCTCCTATGATATTCTGATCCGGATTGCGAATATTCTTGGAGTGAGTACCGATTCGCTGCTGGGGCGGCGGGGGATGGGCAGCGTTACCCTCGATGTAAGCAGGCTGACCCAGGAGCAGAGAGGTATCCTTCAGAGAACAGCAGACCTGTTTGCCGATTACAACCGTCTGTCGGGCGGCGGCGTATCCGGGGAAAAAGAGGAGCAAAAGGGGAGCTGACGGCTGTCAGCTCCCCTTTTTGGAGCGAAAAAGGGAGCTGCACAGGTGCAGCTCCCTCGGTGCGTACCGGGTTCAGTCCGCAGAGGAGAAGGACTGGGAGGCCAGCTCCACGCCGGCGGCGTCAAAATAGGTGACCACCACCAGGACGGTCTCATTGGAAACGGACTTCTGCACGTCCTTGGCGGCGTCCACGAAGGTCTGGGCGGTTTCGGCCAGTCCTGCCTCCAGAGCCTCGGCATACACGGAGCGGTCGTCATCGGTGGTCTCGATGGTGGTCAGGGTGAGGTCGTAGTGCAGCTCGTCGCCCTCGGCGTACATTTTGAGCTCCATCCCCTGGGATTCGTACTGCTCAACGGAAGAGGTGACAAGCTTCTGCATGGTGTCGGTGTTGAAATACTCCTCCAGGTTCTTTTTGCCACAGGCGGACAGGGTGAGCATCATGGACAGGGCCAGGCAGATGGTCAGGGTCAGGGAAAGAATGCGTTTCTTTGCGGTGTTCATGTTATAAGCTCCTCTCAGTTATTTGGTACGGATTTTATGGATATGTATGGTATACATAGATCCCGTCAGGGCGTGGGTGTGTGTGCTTCGTTATAGGCTTTGTTCTGCTGAATGCCCCCAACGATAAACAGAATGGGGGCTGCAACGCCGCAGACCAGGGAAGCAACACCGTTGGGGGTAACCACCCCGGTCAGCAGGGTGCCAATACCGCCGATGACCAGCAGTGGGATTCCCCAACCCAGGAAAAAGCGGTATTTTTCTGGCCGCCGGCTCCGGGAGAGCCCCAGAATACCAACCGTCAGATCAATGATCAGCATGATTACGGCAATCGCGCCCATTACAAAAACAAATCCGGAGAAAACAGCCATTATCTCGTCGCCGCCGATCAGGCCGTCGCTCTGTGCCCGGGCCATTTGATCGACATAGGGATACAGTTCGGAATCCATCATGCTCCCCACTGAGAGAAGGAGTCCGGCCAGCGTGACAAGGGCGGAAGCAAGGCCGCCCACAATAAACAGAAGGCAGCCTACTTTTAAAAGAGAATTAGGATGCTCGTGCATCAAAACAAACTCCTTTCGGTTTCTGCTTTGTATTAATTAATAGTAAATTGTTCCACTGCTCACCAGAAGAAAGGCAAGGGCAAAGACTGCGGCCCAGGAGACCACCAGATAGGCAATACTCAACAGGACCCGGAGCGCGGGGGCCAGATTCTCGGAGGTGGACAGCCGAAGGGTCAGGAAAATGCCGAGCACGGCCAGCACTCCGCCAACAGCGCCGTTCATAATCTGCGCCAGGTTAAGGGCAGACACCACATAAGCCCACACCGGGATTTTGCCGATGGGGGTGTAGGGCTTGCCGGTGCGCAGCATCACGCCGTCCACCACCAGCTCCATGGACCACAGGCCGGACACCAGCATCACATGGGCGCCGGAAATTGGGAGATCCACCTCCATGGTCAGAAACAGCAGCTTCCGCGCCGGAAGAGAGCGGATTTTGTAGCGCGTTCCGTTGATTTCCACGGAGTAGGATCGTAAACAGATGGTGTAGTCCTGGCCTTGTAAAGTGATATGGTAGGTTTTCATGGTAATAGCACCTTTCTGCAAACAGTGGTGCTATTATAGCGTAGACATAGGGTACCGTCTACCCAGTTTGCCGATTCCGTCGTTTAAGAGGTAATATCCGTCGTTTGGGGGTGCTCGGGCAGATACCAGATGGCCTCGGCAATGAAGCGGCGGCCCTCAATCCGTACCTGTAAAAAGCCGTCCAGAGAGGACAGGGCCCGGCGTACACTGTCCAGCCCCATACCATGCAGGGAGGTTCCTGCCTTTCTCGTTTTAAAGTTGCCCTCGTGATCCTGCAAAAGCGTGCCGTCAAAGGTGTTCTCCACACGGAGGCGGCACAGGCCCCTGTCCGCCCACAGGGCGAGGGACAGCTCCTTTTGGGGGCAACGGGCCAGTCCCTCCACCGCGTTATCCAGGAGATTACCCAAGATAGTGTTGACGGTAAAGAGGGGAAGGGAAAGCCCTGCGGGGAGGCGGAGCTCTGCCCGCACCTGCGCCCCTGCCCGCCGGGCCTCGGCTAACTTGAAGTTGATCAGGCTGTCCAGTTCGGGATTGCCGCTGCTGGCCCAGAGGGCCGAGGGCTCTAAACATTTCGAAAACTGTTCCAGGTAACCCTGCAGTGCTCCGGTGTCCTGCTGGCCGGCCAACAAATGTAGGGCGGCCAAGTGGTTGCGCATATCGTGCCGCAGGGTGCGGAGCTCCCGTTCCCCGCATTGGTAAAGGGCTACTTCGTTGGCATAGGCCTGATTCTGCTGCTCCAGTATACGGGCGCGGTACTGCGCGTAATAGCTGCGTCCCACCTGCCGGTAGAGATGGAATACCAGGAGGTTGAGAAGAATGAGCATCCCATCCACAAGCAGGGACAGCCAGGCAGGGCAGTGGGCAAAGTAAAACAAAAGTATGACCATGGCAATGGAGGTAGAGGGAATCAGAAGTACGGCGAACCAGTAGAAGGGGCCGTCCGGCTGAAGCTCTTTTTCGGAAGAGGGACAACGCTTTTCCAACACCAGGGCCATAAAAAACAGGAGCAGGGCGGATACCAGGTTTCCAAGCTGGGAGGTATGGGCAGGCATTAGCAGAAAGACCAATGTATCCAGCAGAAAGCTGGCGGCGTAGATGACCAGCGCAGACCACAGCCTTTGCCAATGCGGAGCACGGTAGAGCAGGGAGAGCAGCAGCAGGGGGAGCAGGGAGGAGGCCAGGTTCAGCAGGGGGACGCCGACCAACAGAAAGCACAGGCTGTTGAGTACATAGGCACACAGGTAGCCTGCCGCCTCTGCCGGGCATCCCACCCTGCGCTGGCCCAAAAAGAGGGTCAGCAGGCGGCCGTAGAGGTACCAGTGAAACCCGTTAATGAGCAGGTAGGAGGCGGTTTGCAGGTCGGTCATAGCACCATCCCCCCGGGAGTCCATCTCAGCAGGCGCCCCCGCACCACCCGCCGGTAGGACTGGCTGATGGGCAGCTCTGTTCCGTCGTCCAGAGTGAGCCGATCATATTGGATGCGGCGGACATACAGGGTGTTGACCAGGAAGGACTGGTGAATACGCAGAAAAAACTGCTCCGGGAGCTGGCGGGCCACAGTGTCCAGCTTGTCACGGCACACCAGTTCATGCTGGACGGAATGAACGGTGATCCGCTTATGGTAACTTTCAATATAGCGTATGGCCTGGGTCGGCAGGGCGCGGGGCGTCCGCTCCACTAAAACGGTAAGCACGGCCTCTTCGGGACGGGACAGGCGGATGGCCTGAACCACACAATTCAGCAGCTTTGCCTCGTCTAGGGGCTTGAGCAAAAAATTGAGCGGCCGGGTATCAAACAGAGCCATAGCGTACTGCTGCTGGCCGGAGATATACAAAAGCTGTGTCACAGAATCCCGCAGCTCTTCCCGCAGCAGGCGCCCAATGGCAACGCCGTCCACGGTATCCAGTTCGATGTCCAGGATAAGCAGCGCAAACCGGGCTCCACTCCGCAGGGCGGCAGCCAGCGCCGCACCGGAATGGAAGGGGGTCAGCTCCAGTTCCTTTCCCAGGGGGGAACCGCTCAGCGTGGTACAGACCTGGGTAAGAATTTCCGGGTTGTCGTCACAAACTGCAATCCTATACAAGCCATATCACTCTTTTCCTTGTTGATCGGGGAAACGCCTTGGACTCCTGTGCCAGGCAGCAACACATAACTATTGAGAAACAGGAAAATAACCCTACTCTTAATTCGGCTGGGTGCCGCAAAAAATAAGGGTATGGGGCCTGATTTAGTGGAATGCGGCGCGGGGAAAGATCGGGCTTTCCTTTTCCTGCCCGGTGCGGTATACTGGAGGCATAAACAGAAGGAGGTGCGTTTTATGGAAGTCGGGAGGAGCATCCCCCGCGTGGACGCCGCCGACAAGGTGACCGGCCGCGCCAAATATACCGACGATCTCTGCCCCCGTCCGGTGCTGGAGGCGAAGATTCTCCACAGCACCATTGCCAACGGCTGGGTCAAGTCCATGGACATCTCCGCCGCCCAGGCCCTGCCCGGGGTGGTGAAGGTGCTGACCTGCTTTGACGTGCCGGACATCCAGTACCCCACCCCCGGCCACCCCTGGAGCGTGGAGAAGGCCCACCAGGACGTGTCCGACCGCAAGCTGCTCAACCGCCGCGTGCGCATCTACGGCGACGACATCGCCGCCGTGGTGGCGGAGGACGAGATCACCGCCCGGCGGGCCCTGGAGCTCATCCGGGTGGAGTACGAGGAGTACCCCGTGGTGCTGGAGGCGGAGCAGGCCATGGCGGAGGGCGCGCCGGTGCTCCACGAGGAGCACCCGGACAACGTCCTGGCCAAAATGGATCTCCGCACGCCCATGCCGGAGTCGGACTTCCACAGCGTGGAGGACGTGCTGGCCTGCCCCGCCTATTACCAGTTCCGGGGGCGCTACGACACCCAGCAGGTGCAGCACTGCCACATCGAGAACCCCATCTCCTACGCCTGGATGGAGGGGGGGCGCATCGTGGTGGTCACCTCCACCCAGATCCCCCACATCGTCCGCCGGGTGATCGGCCAGGCCATGGGCATCGGCTGGGGCTCCATCCGGGTGATCAAGCCCTACATCGGCGGCGGCTTCGGCAACAAGCAGGAGGTGCTCTACGAGCCCCTCAACGCCTGGCTCACCACCCAGGTGGGGGGCCGGTGCGTCCGGCTGGACGTGTCCCGGGAGGAGACCTTCCAGAACACCCGCTCCCGCCACCCCATCTCCTTCGACGTGGCGGCGGCGGTGGACGGCGACATGCGCCTGATGGCCCGCTCCTGCACCGCCGTCTCCAACCAGGGGGGCTACGCCTCCCACGGCCACTCCATCGTGGCCAACGCCGTCACCGGCTTCCGGCAGCTCTATCTGGACCGGATCGGCCACCACTCCACGGCCTACACCGTCTACACCAACCGGCCCGCCCCCGGCGCGATGCGGGGCTACGGCATCCCCCAGTGCAATTTCGCCGTGGAGTGCATGATGGACGACATTGCCCGGGAAAGGGGCTGGGACCCCAAGGCCTTCCGGCTGGCGAACCTCATGCCCCTGGGCTACGTCGACCCCTTCAACGGCATCACCTGCCACTCCACCGGCCTGGCCGAGTGCATCGAGAAGGGCGCGGACTTCATCGGCTGGGTGGAGCTGCGGGAGAAGTACAAGGAGCAGAGCGGCCCGGTGCGCCGGGGCGTGGGCATGGCCTGTTTCTCCTACAAGACCGGCGTGTACCCCATCTCCCTGGAGACCGCCTCCGCCCGGCTGGTGCTCAACCAGGACGGCACGGTGCAGCTCCACCTGGGGGCCACCGAGATCGGCCAGGGGGGCGACACCGTGTTCTCCCAGATGGCCGCCCAGGCCATCGGCATTCCCACCGAGGACGTACATATTGTCTCCTTCCAGGACACCGACACAGCCCCCTTTGATACTGGGGCCTACGCCTCCCGGCAGACCTACGTCACCGGCAAGGCCATCAAAAAGGTGGGGGAGGAGTTCCGAGAAAAGCTCCTCGCCTACGCCGCCGAGCTATTTCCCGACGCATCGGGACTGGACATCCGGGAGCGGCAGGTTGTGGACGGGGCGGGGGAGGCCCTCATCTCCCTGGCCGACCTGGCCATGAACGCCTTCTACTCCCTGGAGCACAGCGTCCACATCACCGCCGAGGACACCAACCACTGCAAGGAGAACACCTTCGCCTTCGGCTGCTGCTTTGCCGAGGTGGAGGTGGACATACCCGTGGGCAAGGTGAGGGTGCTGCGCATCGTCAACGTCCACGACTCGGGGAAGCTCATCAACCCCGCCCTGGCGGAGGCCCAGGTCCACGGCGGCATGAGCATGGGCATCGGCTACGCCCTCACCGAGGAGATGAAGTTCGACCCCAAGACCGGCCGGCTGCTCAACGGCAACCTGCTGGACTACAAGATGCCCACCTCTATGGACCACCCGGAGCTCACCGCCCTGTTCGTGGAGACCGACGATCCCTCCGGCCCCTTTGGAAACAAGGCTCTGGGCGAGCCGCCCACCATCCCCGTGGCCCCGGCCATCCGCAATGCGGTGCTCCAGGCCACCGGCGTGGCGGTAAACACCCTGCCCCTGTCGCCCCAGAAGCTGGTGGAGGAATTTACGAGAGGAGGGCTGATCTGACATGTATGACATTGCATCCATCTATTCGGCCAGGTCGGTGGACGACGCCATCCGCGCCCTCCAGGCCGATCCCGCCGCCGTGGTGATCGCCGGCGGCACCGACGTGCTCATCAAGATCCGGGAGGGGAAGCTGGCGGGCTGCTCCCTGGTGTCCATCCACGAGCTGGGAGAGGAGCTCTCCGGCGTGACGCTGGCTGACAACGGCGACGTGGAGATCGGCCCCCTGACCACCTTCCGCGGCGTCACCTTTTCCGACGTGATCCGCCGCACAATCCCCGTGCTGGGGGAGGCGGCCGACATGGCCGGCGGGCCCCAGCTCCGGGCCGCGGGCACCATCGGCGGCAACGTGTGCAACGGCATTACCTCCGCCGACACGGCCTCCACCCTGGTGGCCCTGGACGCGGTGCTGCGGGTGCGCGGCCCCAAGGGCGAGCGGGAGGTGCCCATCTCCCAGTGGTACCAGGGGGTGGGCAAGGTGGCCCTGGCCCCCTATGAACTGCTGGTGAAGATCGTGATCCCCTGCGACAACTATGTCGGCTATACCGGCCACTACATCAAATATGCCCAGCGCAACGCCATGGACATCGCCGCCCTGGGGGTGAGCTGCCTGGTGAAGCTCACCAGCGACAAAAAAATGGTGGACGACGCGGCCCTGGCCTTTGGCGTGGCCGGGCCGGTGCCCATGCGCTCTCCGGCCGCCGAGGCGGCGGTGCGGGGCCTGCCCATCGGGGAGGCCATCGCCGCCATCGGCGAGGCCGCCCTGGCCGACGTGAACCCCCGCACGAGCTGGCGGGCGTCCAAGGAGTTCCGCATCCAGCTGGTCAAGGAGCTGTCCGCCCGCTCCCTGCGGGAGGCGGCCCGGAAGGGAGGGGCCGACGTATGATCGAAGTGCTGCGCTGTACCGTGAACAACAAGCCCGTGGAGGTGGGTATCGACCCCCGGGAGTCCCTGGCCGACGTGCTGCGGGAGCGGCTGGGCCTCACCAGCGTGAAGAAGGGCTGCGAGGTGGGGGAGTGCGGGGCCTGCACCGTCCTGGTGGACGGCACGGCCATCGACTCCTGCATCTACCTGGGCGTGTGGGCCCAGGGTAAGAGTATCCTCACCGTGGAGGGCCTCCAGGAGCCGGACGGGGGCCTGTCCCCCATCCAGCGGGCCTTTGTAGAGGAGGCCGCCGTCCAGTGCGGCTTCTGCACCCCCGGCATCATCATGTCCGCCGTGGAGATCGTGGGCTCCGGCAAGCAGTACACCCGGGAGGAATTGCGCAAGCTCATCTCCGGCCACCTGTGCCGCTGCACCGGCTATCAAAACATTCTGAACGCCGTGGAGCGGGCGGTAAACGAGGCCCACAGGTTCGTGGGAAAAGGGGAATAAAGACAAACGGGAGACGCCTGTCGGGCGTCTCCCGTTTTGTGGGCCGATGAGGGCATCGGCCCCTACGGGCCGTGCGGAATTGGCTCCCAATACGTGCATACCTGGTCCGGGGTTCGGATCTTGCGCCGTGGACAATGACAGTGCCCGTACCAAAGGGGGAAATAGCTGCCCTCCCGGTAAATATAGTGCTGCCGGTAGTGGACGCAAGTCCCGCATACCTGTCCGTCTACAATTTCATATTTATACATCCTTATTACCTAAGACTATTTTATGCAAAAAGTGCATAAAATGCAATATGCAGTTTTTGCATGATATATGCTGATTACCGGTGATGCTTATGTACCCGCGATTGGCGGAACTGCGGGAGGATCATGATCTGTCCCAGGCGGAAATGGCAAAGATATTGAGGGTCAGTCAGGCCACCTATTCCCGGTATGAGACCGGGCGTTTGGATATTCCCAGCCAGACGCTGATTGCTCTGGCCCGGTATTATGGGGTAAGTGTGGATTATCTGCTGGGGCTGGATCACAGGCGGTAGGGGGGCGGTACCCGCATCGCCCCGCCCGGACGAAAAAAAGACCTGCGGCATTTGCCGCAGGTCTTTTTGACAATCAGCACATGGGCTTCAGGTCGGGGGAGACGATCAGGGTGGCCTCGGTGGCGGCCTGTACCTGTTCCACAGTGAACTCGGGGTTGATCTCCACCAGCTCCAGGCCCTTGTCGGTCACGTTGATGACGCACATCTCGGTGATGATCTTGGTGATGCAGTGGACGGCGGTGTAGGGCAGCCTGCACTTCTTCAGGATCTTGGGGTTGCCCTTGGCGGTGTGCTCCATGGCGACGATGACTTCCTTGGCGCCCACCAGCAGATCCATGGCGCCGCCCATACCGGGCATCTTCTTGCCGGGGATAATCCAGTTGGACAAGGAGCCCTCCTCGTCTACCTCCAGGCCGCCCAGAATGGTGGCGTTTACATGGCCGCCGCGGATAAAGCCGAAGGAGGTGGCGGAGTCGATGTAGCAGCCGAAGGGAGCGGCCTGGGCGGGCTGTCCGCCGGCGTCGGTCTTATAGCGGGGGTCGGCCTCCTCGGGCGTGGGCTTGGCTCCGGTGCCGATGATGCCGTTCTCAGACTGGAGAATCACATGCACCCCCTCAGGCAGGTAGGCGGGTACCAGGGTGGGCAGGCCGATGCCCAGGTTGACCACGTCGCCGTCCTTCAGCTCCTGGGCGACGCGCTTGGCAATAAAGCCCTTGATCTCAGACTTTTCCATTACGCATTCCCTCCATCCACGATGTAGTTGACAAAGGCGCCGGAGGTCACGACGTTCTCAGGCTGGATGTCGCCGATCTCCACCACATTGTCCGCCTCGGCGATCACCACGTCGGCGGCGGTGGCCATGACGATGTTGAAGTTGCGGGTCGTGCCCTTGTACCAGATGTTGCCGAACTTGTCCACAAGATAGCCGTTGATGAGGGCGAAATCGGCACGGATGGGCTTCATGAGCAGATAGTCTCTGCCGTCAATGGTCTGCTTGCCCAGGCAGAAGGGGGAATCCTCCACGATGGTGCCCACGCCGGTGGGGGTGAGCACGCCGCCCAGGCCGGCGCCGCCGGCGCGGATCATCTCCGCCAGAGTGCCCTGGGGAATCAGATCCACGGTCAGGGTCTTGTCCACCATGCCCTGAGTGCCCACGTCGGGGGTCATGCCCACGTGGGTGGCAATGACGTGCTTGACCTGATGGTTGTGCACCAGCTTGGCCACGCCGTAGAATTCCTCGCCGTTGGGGCCGGTGGCCATGCCGCAGTCGTTGCCGATGATGGTCAGGTCCTTGGTGCCCTTCTGAGCCAGAGCTTCGATGATGTGATGGGCGCTGCCGCAGCCCAGGAAGCCGCCGTACATGATGGTCGCCCCGTCGGGGATCATGTCCACAGCCTCCGCAACAGAAATAATCTTATTGCGCACAGTGTTACCCTCCTAGTTCAAATTAGAGTGGGGTGTTCGCGTTATAGCTGGGAGGAAGGACGGTCCGCCGCCCTTCCTCCCGCTTAGTTTAGCACTTTTCGAAGATGGTGGCAACACCCATGCCGCCGCCGATGCACAGGGTGGCCAGGCCCTTCTTGGCCTCGGGCCGTTTGGCCATCTCATGGAGCAGGGTGACGATGATGCGGGCGCCGGAGCAGCCGACAGGGTGGCCGATGGCGATGGCGCCGCCGTTGACGTTGACCTTCTCCATGTCGAAGCCCAGCTCGCGGGCCACGGCGATGGACTGGGCGGCAAAGGCCTCGTTGGCCTCCACCAGATCAATGTCCTCGATCTTAAGGCCCGCCTTGCTCATGGCCTGACGGCTGGCGGGCACGGGGCCGACACCCATGATCTTGGGATCCACGCCGCCGTGGCCCCAGCTCACCAGCTTGGCCATGGGCTTGAGGCCGTACTTCTCCACGGCCTCCTTGGAGGCCAGAACAATGGCGGCCGCGCCGTCGTTGATGCCGCTGGCCTGGCCCGCAGTCACCCGCTGCACATGCTTGTGGGCGTCATCCGCGTGAACCTGGATGGGCTCAAAGGTGTGGACAATCTCGTCCTCCACGCCCTCCGGACCCACGGGGAAGGCGCCCTTCAGCTTGCCCAGGCTCTCCACAGTGGTGCCGGCGCGGGGGAACTCGTCCACCTTGAACTCCACCATTTCCTTCTTCTTCTTGACCATGACGGGCACGATCTCGTCGTCAAACCGTCCGGCCTTCTGGGCCGCCTCGGTCTTCTGCTGGGAGGCGGCGCCGAAGGCATCCAGCTCCTCGCGGGTGATGCCCCACACGTCGCAGATGTTCTCCGCAGTGGTGCCCATGTGGTAGTTGTTGTAGGCGTCCCACAGGCCGTCCTTGATCATGGTGTCCACGACCTTCTTGTCGCCCATACGGGCGCCCCAGCGCTCGGCGGGGAGGGCGTAAGGGGCGGCGGACATGTTCTCGGTGCCGCCGGCCACGATGATGTCGGCATCGCCGCACAGGATGGCGCGGGCGCCCTCGATGACGCTCTTCATGCCGGAGCCGCAAACCATGCCCACGGTGTAGGCGGGCACGGAGTAGGGCAGGCCCGCCTTCACACCCACCTGGCGGGCCGGGTTCTGGCCCAGGGCGGCGGTGAGCACACAGCCGAACATCAGCTCGTCCACCTGCTCCGGCTTCACTCCGGCGCGGTTCAGCGCCTCCTTCACCACCACGGCACCCAGCTCCGTTGCGGGGGTGTCCTTCAGGCTGCCCCCGAAGGAGCCCACTGCCGTCCGGCAGCAGTTGACCACATACACTTCTTTCATTGCAGTAAACCTCCAGATCGTAATTTCATTTTCTCCCCATACCGAAAAATACCCTTCGGGTTTGATTATACCCCTCCGTTTTTAAAAAATCAACCACTGGTAAATTGGTAAGGGCAGGTTTTTTAAAAAAACAAAACCGGGCGGTTCGGGTTTTGCCGAACCGCCCGGCCTGTCTCAGCCGCGCCCCGTTGTGGATTGGGCGTAGACGGCGTCCTCCTTCTGAATCTGGGCCTGGGTGACCAGCGTGCCGTCCAGACCGCAGGCCTGGAGTACGGCCAGGGTGTGCCGGGCCCCGGACTGGAGGGTGATGCAGACCGTGTAGCCGTCCTCCTCCTCGCCGCCGGTGCGTCCGGCGGGCCGGAACTCCAGGTAGAGGTCGTTGTAGTAGCAGTTTTCCAGCCGGTCCCGGTTCTCCAGCAGATAGCGGCGGCCCAGGGTACCCTCGGCCAGATCGGCGCGGACAGCCTCCTCCAGTCCGGTCAGGGCGGAGGCGGGGACAATCGCGCTGTCCGTATCGGGGTTGGTGAGCCAGGCGTCCACCAGCCGGTCTCCCTCCTGCTGCGCGTGGAAGTAAGATTCACCAGCCAGGCCGGGGGCGTTGAGCAGGGCGTCCAGCCGGGCGGCGGGGGTGCCCGGCGTGTCCAGCTCGGACTGGCTGAGGGGAACCCGGTATTTCCGGGTCAGATAGGAGCCGTCCATGAGGGTATAGGAAATGTCCACATAGGTCCAGCCGTCGGACTGGATGCTCAGGCCGCTGCCGTCCTCCGACCAGGTGCTCTCCCAGCCCGCTTCCTCCAGCTCCTCCTTGTGCGTTACAATGGACTGGTGCAGGCCGGTAAGGGCTTCCAGCTCCTCCGGGGTGTCCAGGGTGAGGGTGGCGTAGCCCAGGTCGTCATAGGGGGCGGACTCCACGCCGGACAGGTGGGCGCTCTGTACCTCAGCGGCGTCGGGCACCCGGCCCTCAAAGCCGGTTATATCGAACTCCATCGCGCACATGGCGGCCGTCAGGCAGCACAGAAAGACCACGCAGCCCTTCCACGCGCCCCGGAATACCCAGAAACTCTTGCACAGCAGCATCTCGGCCACAAAGCAGCCCGCCGCGCCCCACACCACCATGAGAACCAGGAGCGTCCACGGCCCGCGGGGCAGCAGAGGGTCCAAAACGTAGTAAAAGACAGTGCTCAGTGTCACAGCGGTGCAGAAGGCCACACCGTATTTGAACACCGGGCGCACCCAGCGGACGCTGACCACGTCGCCGGCGCTCTCCAAATGCCGGCGGCGGTAGGCCGCCAGGGCCAGCCCTGCCAGCACCAGCCCGATGAGGGCGTACAGGGAGGCATAGCCCAGACCGGCAAAGTAGGGATCGCCCAGCATGCTGTTTCCGGCGGCGTCCGTTATGGTATCATACTGGACGTGACAGGCCTCGGAGAGCAGCAGCACCGGGGTGAGCCAGACGCCCAGCTTCTCCAGCCAGGCAGCGCTGGTGAAGCCGAAGAGAAATTCCTCGGCCATACGGCTGAAGACCCAGCACAGCCCGGCGGCCAGGCCATTGAGAACCACATAGAAGGCGGGCAGGGCCAGCACGTGGCCGGTGAACATGGCGCAGAACACGGCAAAGGAGTAGAAGAAGAGCCCGAACAGGCTCACCACCACCAGCCAGGTGAACAGGCTGCTGAACACCACTGTGCCGGCAAAGACCTCCGCCGCCAGGGCCAGCAGGAACACCGCCAGATTGGGCAGCAGCAGGAACAGAAGCCCCGACAGGTAGTTGGTGAGGAACAGGCCCTCCCGCCGCAGGGGCAGGGCGTGAAGCATGCCCACCGAGCGGCTGGCATAGAGGTAGGAGAACACCGCCATGGCGCACAGCAGGCCGAACAGAGCGGTCAGCGTAACGGCGGCGCTCGGGCCGCCGTCCAGGTAGTTCAGGGGCAGGCTGCGGGCCATTCCCCCGTCCCAATGTATCCGGTTGGACAGAATATTGAGGGGCAGCACCGCCAGCCAGAACAGGCCGTACAGCGACCAGATGGGCCAGAAGCGGGCGAAATTCTTGCGCAGCAGGGTAAAATTAAAGTACGATGTCGCGGACCGCATAGTCCTCACCTCCCAGCTCATAGATAAAGATCTCCTCCAGGGTCAGGGGCAGCGCCTCCATCAGAATGGGGGCGAAGGCGGCCAGACGGTTGGTGATCTCGGTGGCGTTGCCCCGGATGATGAGGGTGTGGATGCGCCCCACCTGGGAGACGTGGAGCACCTGGAGGTCCCCGGGAAGCTGGGGCAGCTCCTTCTCCTGGAACACCACCTGCATCTTGACCACGTTCTCCTGCAGGGCGCTCAGGCTCCGCTCAATGAGCACCTTCCCCCTGGAGAGAATGCCCACATGGTCGCACACGTCCTCCAGCTCCCGCAGGTTGTGGGAGGATACCAGCACTGTGGTGCCGTGGTCGGCCACGTCTCCCATCAGCAGGGACCACACCTGCCGCCGCATCACCGGGTCCAGGCCGTCCACCGGCTCGTCCAGCACCAGGATGTCCGGCCGGCAGCACAGGGCCAGCCAGAAGGCGGACTGCTTCTGCATGCCCTTGGAGAGCCGCCGGATGGGCTGCTTTTCCGGAATGGTGGTAAACACGTCCTTCAGGGCCTCGTAGCGCTTGACGTCGAACCGGGGATAGAAGCCCCGGTAAAAGCGCATCATGTCCCGGGTGGAGGCGGAGAGGAAATAGTAAAGCTCGTCGGGGATGGAGGCGATGCGGGACTTGGCCGCCGGGTTTTCGTACACCGGGTTGCCCTCAATGAGCACCGAGCCGCTGTCCTGCCGGTAGACGCCGGTGACGTGGCGCAGCAGGGTGGACTTGCCTGCGCCGTTGGGGCCCACAAGCCCGTAGATGGACCCGTGGGGCACCGTCATGGTCAGTCCGTCCAGGGCCCGGAACCCGTCAAAGCTCTTAACCACATTTTTTGCTTCAATCATAGCTGCGCTCCTCTCTCACAGTCTGCCGGGCCGCCGCCTCCAGCCGCCCGGCCAGCTCCCCCGCGGTCATGCCCAGGAACAGAAGCTCCGCCGCCGAGGCGTCAAATTCCCGGAGCAGGCGGTCCCTTCTGGCTGCATTCACGTCGGCCTGGGGGGCGGCGAAGGAGCCCTTGCCCGCCACCGTGTAGAGATAGCCCTCCTGCTCCAGGGACTCATAGGCCCGCTGGATGGTGTTGGGGTTGATGGCCAGCGAGGAGGCCAGCGCCCGCACGGAGGGCAGTTTGTCTCCCGCCTGGAGCGCCCCGGTCACCACCAGATGGCGCAGGCCGTCCCTGACCTGCTCGTAGATGGGCCGCGCATCCCGGTAATTGAGTTGGATCATACCGTCGTCTCCCTTCCGGAAACTGTATTACATGAAATAGTACACTTAGTATACACGCCGCCGGAGGGAAAGTTTTTAATTATTTCTGACGTTTTTTTAAAACAGCCCGCAGTCCCGGGGCAGAATCCGCCAAATTTCCAGTGACAACAGGGCGGGATAGGCGTATAATAGAACCACCTTATCAAGAGAAAGCGGGTGACACCCATGAACCAGAGGGCCTGGATGGAGTACCGTGCCTGTGTGGAGGAGCTGCTGTTTTCGTCTCAGGTGCAGCATATGAAGTCCATCCGGCACCACCCCGGCGTGTCCTGCTATGAGCACAGTGTCTTTGTGTCCTATGTGGCCTGGTATCTGGCGGACCGGTGGGGGGCCGACGCGCGCACCGCTGCGCGGGCGGGGCTGCTCCACGACCTGTATCTCTACGACCCCCGCACCCTGCCCTCCTACCGGCAGTGCTTTGCCCATCCGGTGGCCGCCGCGGAGAATGCGGCCGCGCTGTGCGGCGGCCTGACCGCCCGGGAGAAAAACTGCATTTTGGCCCACATGTGGCCCCTGTCCCGCCGGGCGCCCCGCAGCCGCGAGGCGGCCGCGGTCTGCCTGGCCGACAAGCTGTGCGCCACGGCTGAAATCATGCAGATCTGGCGGAACCTGGGCCTGCGCCGGGCGGTTTTGAGCGGCGCGTGAGCAAGCCTGTCTCTGACAGGCTTGCTTTTGTTTTTTAAATGGGGACGGCGAGGGGCCGTTTTGCAAAGAAAGGAACGGAAAAAGGGGCGGGAAATTGTGCAAGCCTCCCAAGAGCGAAAAATTACCCGCTTTTTTTGAAATTTCCGATGCATTTTCAGTCCTGCTTTGCTATAATCTGATTGCAAGAAATCCATGTTTTTGAGGTGATTTCAACATGAACGCGACTGGAGCGGTCGTATTCCTGCCACGGGAGGGCAACGGCCCGTCCCTGATGCTGGAGGAGCTCCTCTTCGATCCCGCGGCCCTGTGGCTGGCGGAGTCGCTCAGGGCCGCCGGAGTGGAGCGGTTTTTCGTGGTCTGCCACACCGACGACCAGGCCCGGGCGGCGGCCTGCTTCCCCGCCGGCACCGAGTTTGTCACCGGCGGCAGCGGCGACGCGGTGGAGCAGCTGTCGGCTTTTCTCAACGCCCTGGAGGGCAAGGTGATCGTGATCACCAAGCCGGTGCTGCTGGACTGGGGGGATGCCCGGACGCTGGCCGGCCTGGAGAACGGCGGCGTACTCGACAGCAAGGACACCGGCGTGTACCGCATCGACGGCGGCCTGCTGTCCCAGACTCTGGCTGAGGGCGTTGGCCTGGAGGAGGCCCTGAAGGAGAAGGGCGACCGCTTCAACAGCCGCGGCGTCTGGTTCCAGGGCGCCTATCCCATCCGCTCCGGCTGGAACGGCCGCATGGAGGCTGAGATGGTGGCCCGGCAGCACGGTGTGCGCCGCCTGCTGGAAGCCGGAGTCCGCATTATGGACCCCAGCCATTGCTATGTGGGTCCCCGGGTGAAGGTGGGGGAGGGCACTGTCCTGCTGCCCGGCACGATCCTACGGGGGGAGACCATCATCGGCCGGGACTGCGAGGTGGGCCCCAACGCCATGGTGCGGGACTGCACCGTGGGAGATGGCGTCACCATTAACGCCTCCCAGCTCAATGAGAGCACCATCGGCGACGGGGTGAAGATCGGCCCCTTCGCGTACATCCGCCCCAACTGCCACGTGGGGCCCGGCGTCAAGGTGGGCGACTTTGTGGAGCTGAAAAACTCCACCATCGGCGAGGGTACCAAGATCTCCCACCTGACGTACGTGGGCGACTCCGACGTGGGCGGCCACGTCAATTTCGGCTGCGGCACCGTCACGGTGAACTATGACGGCACCAGCAAGTTCCGCACGGTCATCGGCGACCATGCGTTCATCGGCTGCAATACCAACCTGGTGGCCCCCGTGCGGGTGGGGGAGGGGGCGTACACCGCTGCGGGCAGCACCATCACCGACGAGGTGCCCGCCGACTCCCTGGCCATCGCCCGCACCCGCCAGACCGTCAAGAAGCAGTGGGCCGCCAAGCGGCGCAACCGCAGAAAGTAGCTCTTTCCCGCAGCCGCGGGATACAGGATAGAGAAAAAATGTGAGAGGATGTTACAAGAATGATCGCACACGGTAAGGACATCAAGATCTTTTCCGGCACTTCCAACCGCCCCCTGGCCGAGGCCATCTGCAAGGAGGTGGGCACGGAGCTGGGCAACGCCGAGGTGGGCGCCTTCTCTGATGGGGAGAACTTTGTCTCCATCTATGAGACCGTCCGCGGCTCCGACGTGTTCGTGGTCCAGTCCACCAGCTCCCCGGTCAACGACAACCTCATGGAGCTGCTCATCATGATCGATGCCCTCAAGCGGGCCTCCGCCGGCCGCATCACCGCCGTGATGCCCTACTTCGGCTACGCCCGCCAGGACCGCAAGACCAAGCCCCGCGACCCCATCTCCGCCAAGCTGGTGGCCAACCTGATCACCCGCGCCGGCGCCGACCGGGTCCTCACCATGGATCTCCACGCCAACCAGATTCAGGGCTTCTTTGACATCCCCGTGGACAATCTGCTGGGCAACCCCATTTTCACCAACTATCTCCACGACCGCTTTAACGGCAGGGAGGACGAGGTGATCGTCGTCTCCCCCGACGTGGGCAGCGTGGCCCGCGCCCGCGCCTTCGCCCAGAAGCTGGGCATGGGCCTGGCCATCGTGGACAAGCGCCGCCAGAAGGCCAACTCCTCCGAGGTCATGAACATCATCGGCGACGTCCGGGGCAAGAAGGTCATCCTCTTCGACGACATGGTGGACACCGCCGGCTCCCTCTGCGGCGCGGCCCAGGCCCTGGTGGAGCTGGGCGGCGCGGTGGACGTCATCGCCTGCGCCAGCCACGGCGTGCTCTCCGGCCCCGCCGTGGAGCGCATTGAGAAGAGTGTCCTCAAGGAGGTCTACTTCCTGGATACCGTGCCCCCCAAGGCTGGCGTCGCCTGCGACAAGATCAAGTATCTCTCCGTGGCCCACATGTTTGCCGAGGCCATCGAGCGCATCTACGAGGAAGTGTCTGTCTCGAAACTCTTTGTATAAGACGGACAGGATAGTACAAATATGGCGGGGGGCGGAGCGTTGCTCCGCCCCCATTGCCGCATGGAGGAAAAACCTTGTTTTTTGACAAAAATCGGGGCGCCGGGGCTGAATGGCTGGTGGTGGGCCTGGGCAACCCCGGCGAAAAATATGAGAATACCCGCCACAATGTCGGCTTTCTCACCGTGGACGAGCTGGCCGAGCGGGCCCGGGTGCCCGTGCAGAAGCTGAAGCACCGCGCCCTTACCAACACCTTGGAGGTGGGGGGCGTCAAGGTGCTGCTTATGAAGCCGGTGACCTATATGAACCTGTCCGGCGAGGCGGTGGGGGAGGCCGCCCGCTTCTATAAACTCCCACCGGAGCGGGTGCTGGTCATCTCTGACGACGTGTCCCTCCCCGTGGGCAAGCTGCGCATCCGCAAGGGCGGCTCCGCCGGGGGTCATAACGGCCTCAAGAGCATCATCCAGCACCTGGGTACCGACCAGTTCCCCCGGATCAAGGTCGGGGTGGGCCAGAAGCCCCACCCAGACTATGACATGGCCGACTGGGTGCTCTCCAAATTCGCCGGGGAGGATCTCAAGACCATCACAGAGGCCATCCGTAAGGCCGCCGACGCGGTGGAGTGCCTTATTCAGGAGGGGCCGGACAAGGCCATGAACCGCTTTAACGGCTGAGGAGTGCGCCATGATCACCTTTCGAGAAATTGATAAAAGCAACTATATGGAATGCATCTGCCTAAAGGTGAAGGACGAGCAGCGCGGCTTTGTGGCGGATAACGCCCGCTCCCTGGCCGAGGCCCGGTTTGAAGAGGGCCTGTATACCCGGGCCGTCTATTCCGACGGCGTCATGGTCGGATTTGTCCTGTTTGATTATGACCCCGAGCTTCCAGGGTGGTGCATGAGCCGGTTCATGATCGGCGCGCAGTACCAGGGGCGGGGCCTGGGCAAAGAGACCGTGCTCCGCTTTCTGGACTTTATGAGAGAACACATGGGGGTGCGGGAGCTCTACCTCCATGTGGAGCTGGAGAATACGGCGGCCTATGAGATGTATCAAAAGCTGGGCTTTCGCGCCGTCCGGGAGATCCAGTATACCTTTGACGGGGCGGTCTACCGGGAGCGGCGGATGAAGATTTGCCTCTGAGACTCCCCGCCGCCCATCCCACGCCGGGCCTCCGAACGGCCCGCGCCCACAACTTCCGATCTTTTCTGTGCCGAGGTGTCCTATGAAGCCACTGCTCTCCGCCCTCAACGACATACCTGAATACCGCTCTCTACTGGCGGCCATCGACAACGGGGCCTGTCCGGCGGCCTTTTCCGGGCTGTCGGCGGTGCACCGCGCCCATTTTGCCGCGGGCATCCGCCAGGAGCTGAACCGCCCCGTGGTGGTGGTGTGCGCCGACGAGGGGGAGGCCGAGCGCATGGCCAGGGATCTGGCCGCCCTGTCGGGGGAGGCGGTGCGCACCCTCTCTGCCCGGGAGTTCACCTTCCACAACGCCGCGGTGGTGTCCCGGCAGTACGAGCACCGGCGGCTGTCCACCCTGCGGGCGCTGGCGGCGGGGGAGTGCCCCCTGCTGGTCTGTACGGTGGAGTCCATTCTCCAGCGCACCATTCCCAAAACCCTGCTGACCCAGGCGGCCCAGGTTCTGCGGATGGGAGAGCGGCACGACCTGGGGGAGCTGGCCGGCACCCTGGCCGCCGCGGGCTACACCCGCTGCGAGCAGGTGGAGGGCGTGGGCCAGTTCGCCCTGCGGGGGGGCATCCTGGACTTTTTCTCCCCGGCCCACCCCAAGCCCGTCCGGGTGGAGTTCTTCGGGGACGAGATCGATGCCATGGGCCTCTTCGATCCCGACACCCAGCGGCGCATCGAGAACCTCGGCGCGGCGGAGATCCTGCCGGCGGCGGAGGTGCTGCCCCAGTTTACCCCTGGCGGGTACGGCGGGCTGCTGGAGGGGCTGGACCGTCTCATTTCCCAGGCAAAGCGCCGCAAGGGGAGCGAGACACTGGTGCAGACGCTGGAGGAGGACCGGGAGCGGCTGGCGGCCAGCACGGCCTTCCCGGCCATGGACCGCTACATCGCCCTGATCTACCCCGTCATGGCCACGGCGGCGGATTACTTCCCCGAGGACGCGGTGGTGGTGCTCAGCGAGAGCCCCCGGGTGGCCGAGCGGGGAAAGAGCTACCTGTGGCAGTTGGGAGAGGACGCCAAGGCCCTGATGGAGCGGGGAGAGCTGGCCGGGGAGCTGGCTGACTTCGCCCGCACCTTTGAGGAGCTGACCGAGGTGTTGGCCGACTGGCCGGTCTGCTACCTGGACGCCTTCACCTCCTCCCGGTACCCCCAGCGGCCCCGCACCCTGCTCAACCTGCTGACCAAGCAGCTCCCCTCTTACGGCGCCAGCCTGGAGACCGCCGTCTCCGACCTGGCCCACTATGTCTCCGACGGATTCCGCACCGTGGTACTGGTGAGCAGCGAGCAGCGTGCCCTCAACCTCCAGGCCCTCCTGCGGGAGCAGAAGATGACCACCGCCGTGGATTTCCAGCTCCACGAGCTGCCCGGCTACGGCAAGGCGGTGATTGCCGTGGGGGGGCTCACCGCCGGCATGGAGTACCCGGTGGGGCGCTTCGCCGTGCTCACCGAGGGGCAGTCCCTGCTGGGCAAAAAGCGCAGGAGCAAGCCGGTGACCAACCGGCAGAAGCTGGGCTCCTACGCCGACCTGTCTCCCGGCGACCTGGTGGTACACGAGCACCACGGCGTGGGCCGCTTCCTGGAGATGACCAAGATGACGGTGGACGGGGTGCAGAAGGACTACGTCAAGATCGCCTACGCCGGGGCCGACGTGCTCTACGTCCCCGCCACCCAGCTCGACCTGGTGAGCAAGTACATCGGCTCCGGGGAGGACGCCCAGGAGACCCGCAAGCTCTCCAGGCTGGGGGGCACCGACTGGGAGAAGGCCAAGACCCGGGCCAAGAAGGCCGTCAAGGATCTGGCCAAGGGGCTCATTCAGCTCTATGCCGAGCGGCAGCGCCAGCCCGGCTTCGCCTTCTCCCCCGATTCCCCCTGGATGAAGGAGTTTGAGGACGAGTTCGAGTACGCCGAAACCGACGATCAGCTCCGCTGCATCGCCGAGATCAAGCAGGATATGGAACAGGCCCGGCCCATGGACCGGCTGCTGTGCGGCGACGTGGGCTACGGCAAGACGGAGGTGGCCTTCCGGGCCATCATGAAGTGTGTGCTGGACGGCAAACAGGCCGCCATCCTGGTGCCCACCACCGTGCTGGCCCGGCAGCACTACCTGACGGCCAAGCAGCGCTTTGCCAAGTACCCGGTGGAGATCGACGTGGTCAGCCGCTTCCGCACCCAGGCCCAGATGAAGGACACCCTGCGGCGGCTGGAGCAGGGGGGCATCGATCTGCTCATCGGCACCCACCGCCTCTTCCAGAAGGACGTGAAATTTAAGGATCTGGGCCTGCTGGTCATCGACGAGGAGCAACGCTTCGGCGTCCAGCACAAGGAGAAGCTCAAGGAGCTGTCCAAGCAGGTGGACGTGCTCACCCTCTCCGCCACCCCCATCCCCCGGACGCTGAATATGGCCCTCTCCGGCATCCGGGACATGTCCACCCTGGAGGAGCCGCCCATGGACCGCCAGCCGGTGCAGACCTATGTGCTGGAGCACGACTGGGGGGTGCTCTCCGACGCCATGCGCCGGGAGCTGGAGCGGGGCGGCCAGGTGTACTACCTCCACAACCGGGTGGAGACCATCACCCGCACCGCCGCCCGCATCAAGGAGATGCTGGGGGAGGACGTGGCTGTGGCGGTGGCCCACGGCAAGATGAGCCAGGAGGAGCTCAACGATGTGATGACCCGCATGAGCGACGGCGAGGTGGACGTGCTGGTGTGCACCACCATCATCGAGACGGGCATCGACATCGCCAACGCCAACACCCTGATCATTGAGGACGCCGACCACATGGGCCTGGCCCAGCTCCACCAGATCCGCGGCCGGGTAGGCCGCTCCACGCGCAGGGCTTATGCCTACCTGACCTACCGCCGGGGCAAAGTGCTCACCGAGGTGGCCTCCAAGCGCCTGGGGGCCATCCGGGAGTTTGCCGAGTTCGGCTCCGGCTTCAAAATCGCCATGCGCGACCTGGAGATCCGGGGGGCGGGCAATGTGCTGGGGCCGGAGCAGAGCGGCTTCCTGCTCAGCGTGGGCTACGACATGTACCTCAAGCTGCTGGAGGAGGCGGTACTGGAGGAGCGGGGCGAGAAGCCGGAGCGCCCCACCGAGTGCGCCGCCGATCTCAGTGTGGCCGCCTCCATCCCAGACCGCTATGTGCCCTCGCCGGAGCAGCGGATGGACCTCTACCGCCGCATTGCCGCCATCCGCTCCGAGGCGGACGCCGACGACGTGATGGATGAGCTCATCGACCGCTACGGCGATCCGCCCCGCACGGTCAACAACCTCATCTCCGTTGCCCTTCTCCGCGCCGATGCCGCCCGGAACGGGATCTCCCAGATCGACCAGAAGGGCGCCAACCTGAATTTCTATCTGGACCAGTTCGATCTCCAGCGGGTGTCGGCCCTGTGCGGCCTGGAGAAATACCGCTCCCGCCTGCTCTTCTCCGCCGGGGAGCGGCCCTACCTGGCCCTACGGCTCAAAAAGGGGGAGGACGCCCTGAAATTCGGGCGCAAGCTGGTGGAGGACTATGCCGAAAACGCCCCCAAAGCGGAGCCGTAGGGCGGCGCGCAAAACTTCCGGTTGTATCCGCTGGGGAAATGGTGTACACTGGAACAGGCTTTTGGAACCCAAATAAGGAGGACAAACACGCATGAACGTGAAACAGTTTCTGTGCGCCGGCATGACCGGGGCGCTGCTCGTGGCCGGACTGACAGCCTGCGCGCCCGGCGCGCCGGAGGTGGACCCGTCCGACGTGGCCTATCAGACCGCCGGTGTGACCAGGGACACGGTGCTCTTTACGGTGGATGGCACAGAGGTTACCGCCGACGAGTACCTGTTCTGGCTGCTCCAGAGCGTGGCCTCGGCCAAGCAGAGCGGTTACCTGGCGGACGACGACGCTTGGGAGGAGGAGCTCAACGGCGTCCCCACGGCGGAGTATCTGAAGGAGGACGCGCGGAACACCAGCGTGCTCTACACCACGGTGTCCAACCACGCGGCGGCGGCGGGACTGACCGTAACTGAGGAGGAGCAGGCCGAGGCGGACGCTGAGCTGGAGACACTGACCCAGCGGGTGGACAGCTATTACGGGATGACCCTTCAGGAGTACCTGGACCAGCAGTGCATCAGCGAGGCGGCTTTCCGCAAGCTGAACCAGGTGCCCTATCTGGCCCGGAGCCTCCAGACCCAGATGGAGGAGGCGGGGGAGCTGACCGCCCAGGACGCCGATTTGGATGCCATGGTGGAGGAGGCGGGCTACTACAAGGCCAAGCACATCCTGCTGGCCTTCCCGGAGAACGAGGACGGCAGCGCCGTCACCGACGAGCAGAAGGCCGCCGTCAAGGCGGAGGCCGACCAGCTCCTGGCCCAGATTCGGACCGCCGCAGACCCCTTGGTGGAGTTTGACAAGGTGATGAACGAACGCAGCGACGACGGCCGGGACGAGAACAACCAGCTCTATGCGCCCGACGGCTACCTGGCCTATGCCGGCCAGATGGTGCCTCAGTTTGAGAGTGCCGCCAAGGCCCTGGCCGTGGGTGAGATCAGCGAGCCCGTGGAAACCGCCTACGGCTACCACATCATTCTGCGCCAGGACTTTACCGACGAGGAGCGCCAGCAGCTCCGGGACAGCATGGCGGCCATCTACCCCGATTACGCCATGAGCAAGCTGAACGAGCAGTGGGTGGAGGAGGCGAAGGTAGAGGTCAAGCCCGCCTATGAGAAGCTGGATCCCAATTCCTTCTACAAGAATATGGTGGCCTTTGCCGAGCAGTGGCAGGAGGAAAAGGCCGCCGAGGAGGCCGCTCAGGCGACCGCCAGTCCCGCGCCTGAGACCGGGACCCCGGCACAGAGCACAGAGCCCGCACCGGATGCCACCGGGAGCGGAGCGCAATAAGCACAGGCAAAAACCCCGCCGATCCGGCGGGGTTTTTGATTAAAAAACTATAGTTTAAAAGAAAGATTCTATTGTTTATAGTAAAAATCCAAAGTTGTGTCAATCTATATCTAAAGTTTGGGACAAAGGGTGAGACACAATGGAGGACAAGGAGAAAAAGCTGGCGCTGCAAAAGGCGGTGGGCGAGCGGGTGTACCACAGCCGGAAGCTGGCGCGGATGAGCAAGGAGGAGCTGGCCGAGCGCCTGGGCATCTCCTCCCAATATGTAAATGATATTGAACAGGGGAAAAAGTGTATGTCCATGGCGATTTTTGTGGAGCTGGGCGAGGTGTTCCACACAGGGCTGGATGAGCTCGCCCACGGCGCGCAGAAGGAGGAGCCCGTGCTGGAGCACCTGCTCTGCCACCTGCGCCAGCTCTCTCCGGTGCAGCGGGATATGGCCGTTCACATGCTGCATCTGGCGTTCCGGGCCGCCCAGGAGCTGGGCCCGGAGGAGTAGGCGTGGCGCTGGAGATCCGGGTCCTGGTGGTGGAGGATGATCCGGAGACCCGGATGCTGACGGAGGCCCTTCTGTCCGGACGGAAGGGGGTCTGCCTATGCGCGCTGGCAAAGGACGGCCTGGAGGGGCTGGAGCTGGTGGAGCAGACCAGGCCCGATATCGTGCTGCTGGATCTGATTCTGCCCGGGATGGACGGGCTTGATTTCCTCCGCGCCCTGCGCCGCCGGAGCGCACGTCCGGCTGTGGTGGTGGCCTCCCAGGCCTCGGAGCCCACAGTCATCCGGCTGGCCTTTCAGCTTGGGGCCAGCTACTATCTCATAAAGCCCCTCAACTTCGACTCCCTGCCCGATCTGTTTCACTCGCTCTGCCTGGAGCCCCGGGAGCGGGCGGCGGCGGACTATCTGCGGGGGATGGGCGCGTCCGGGCTGGGGGTGGAGGCCGCCGCGCGGACGGCGGCCGTGCTCTCCACGGGCGCGGAGGGGGCCATTCCGCTCAAGGAGGGGTATGCCGCCGCCATGGCGGCCCAAAACACCAGCTACGCCTGCGTGGAGAAAAACATCCGCT